>WNFW01000651.1_pt1 | contig 23052 bp, 17 predicted proteins | sample 5400131 | NCBI WGS metagenome assembly WNFW01 (sample SAMN13153362, study PRJNA577476) | soil metagenome | isolation source: 20 cm soil or saprolite under grassland replicate 1 | place: USA:California | collected 2016-06-15 | reverse complement strand
TCAGCACCTGGATGCAGGCGAAGCTGCCCCCGATGATGATGAACAGAAAGAACCACAGGAGCACGACGAGGGCCAGCGCGTTCACCTGGTAGCCCGTCAAGTCCGAGAGCAGCTCGCTCATCGTCGGACGCAGCGTGAAGGTGAAGATCGTGGCCTCGATGGCGGACCAGAACAGCAGCAGCATGAAGGCGATCCAGGGCACTCCCGGCTCGCGCGAGCTCGAGTCGAGCATCGCGAAGGGCGAGGTGACCATGTTTTTCAGGGTCCTCCACAACAGCCCGACGCCGAGCCGGAGCAGACCCCAGATCCAGCCGACGAACACCAGGAGGAAGCGCGCCAGGCCGAACCAATAGAACCACGCCATGCGGACTGCGTCCCACCAGGACATGAGCAACGCCGCCAGAAAGCGTCCGCGACCGGAACGAAACGGAATCGTGTAGAGCGAGACCATCGTACCCCAGACGCCCGCGACGAGCACCGTCGCCGGGAAGAACAGCAGCAGGGCTTTGGCGAACGCCTCCCAGAACGTGGTCCCGGTCGCCGCGACCCGGAACACCTGCACCTGCCAGTCGACGATCCAGGACAGTCCGCCCCAGATCCAGCCCCATACCGTCTGCAGAATCAAGCTCCACTGCTCCGTCTGAGCCGCGCCAATCGGGTTTTGCATGTCTTTGTCCCTTCCGCATGGAACGGGGAATGGGGGCTGCCAGAGCCTCTGCGGCAGGCGCGCATTAATAGTGAGGCGCCCAGCCCTGTCAAGCGGGGCACGTGAGCCACATCACCATTCCCACCGTAGGGGAGCCCGGCGGGGCCTCCCTGCGTGACAAAAAGACGCAGTCGCTTCGGGAGGCCGCGCCGGCCTCGCCCCCGAAAGCCGCGACCGTGTATACTGGACCCCATGCCGGACGAGGCCCCCAAGCGTCTGATCGTGGTCGGTGACCGCGTGCTCATCGCTCCCGAAGAGGGGGAGGAGCGCACCAACGTCGGCCTGTACCTCCCGCCGACCGCGGTCGAAAGCCGGCAGGTGCAGGGCGGCCGGGTAGTAGCGACCGGGCCGGGCACCCCGATGACCGAGCCGGCGAGCATGGATGATGAGCCCTGGAAGATCCGCGGACCCGACGTCAAGTACCTACCGATGCAGGCGCGGGTTGGGGACTACGCGCTGTTCTTCCGCAAGGCTGCCGTGGAGATCACCTTCGAAGGAACGAAGTACCTGGTCGTCCCGCAGGCGGCAATCCTCGTGCTGGTGCGGGAATCGATACCCGAGGAACTGGAGTAGGTCATGGCCGACATCGGATGGGCCCGGAGCCGTGCTGAACGCGCTGAAAAGGAAGGTCTTCGGCGAGGCGCGTGGTACCGAATCGTCGAAGAGTCCGGCAAGTCCTGGCTCGTGCTGGACGTGCACCAGGTCGAAGTGCGCGTTCCCAAGGAGAGCGTCGACATCCGGAAGGAGCGGCCGAAGGCCTGGAGCGTGGTGCATGAGCCCCATCTCGTGTGCCCCGGCTGTCACAAGCGGCAGCACGTCTCGGGACAGCCCAAAGACGTGAAATGCGTCGAGTGCGGCAACAGCTTCGCTGTGGACTGGCAGGATCGGGCGTAGGCAGTCGTCCGTCGTCAGTCGTTCAGTCGTCAGTCTGCTCGCCAAGTTCCGGTCCGTGCTGCGCGATTCGGGCGCTGGTCATCGACCAGAGCCCGCTTTCTTTGCCGTATGCCGCCGTTCACAGGAGGCCTCGGGCGGGCGCGCGAGCTGCTCGCCGAGCGGTTCGGGCATGCGGCATTTCGCGTCCACCAGCTCCGGGTGCTCGGGCCTCTCCTCGCCGGCCGGAGCATCCTGGCGGTGCTGCCCACGGGGGCAGGGAAGTCGCTGTGCTACCAGTTGCCGGCGCTGATGGCCCGGGGCCTCACGCTGGTCGTTTCGCCGTTGATCTCGCTGATGCAGGACCAGGTCGCGGCGCTCCGGCGGCGGGGAATCCCCGCCGCGTACCTGAACAGCCTGCTGACGCCGGGTGAGCGCCGGGCGATCCTCGATGCCGCCCTGTCCGGGAGCCTCGCGCTCCTCTACTGCGCCCCCGAACGGCTCGGCTCGCTGGTGCGCCAGCTGTCGCGCGCCGGGCGCGAGGTGTCGCTCCTCGCCGTCGACGAAGCCCACTGCATCGTGGAATGGGGCAACGAGTTTCGCCCCGTATACCGAAAGCTCGACCGATACCGCTACCTGCTCGGCGATCCGGTCACCATCGCGCTCAGCGGAAGCGCCACGCCGGGGACGCGCAGCGAGATCCTGCACGTCCTCCGGATCCCGCAGGCAGAGGTCGTCGTCACCTCCTTTGATCGCCCGAACCTCGTGTTTCGCGTGGAGCGGGTGCGGGACGACCGCGAACGGTTCACCCGCGTGCGGGAGCTGATTCGTGTGGACGGGCCGGTCGTTCTGTATACGCCGACACGCCGGCTCACCGAGCTCGTCACCCGCGCCCTGCTGCGGATGGGCGTGCGGGCGGCGCCCTACCATGCGGGCCTCACCGCCGGCACCCGGCGCCGGGTGCTGCGCGCGTTTCTCGCGGACCGCGCCCCGGTCGTGGTGGCGACGAGCGCATTCGGCATGGGGATCGATAAACCCGACGTGCGCCGCGTGCTGCATTGGGGGCCGCCACGCACCGTCGAAGCCTATTACCAGGAGGCGGGGCGTGCCGGCAGGGACGGTCGCCGCTCCGAGTGTGTCGTGGTATGGCGTCCCGCCGACTTCGCCTGGGGCGACGCGGCAACGGAAGTGCGACGCTACGTGGAGACGCGGACGTGCCGTCGTGCCGCGTTGCTGGCGTATTTCGGGGAGCGGGGGACGGCCTGTAGTGGTTGCGACGTGTGCGGGGTAGAGAGTTGGCGCCCCTCAAGTTAGGCGGGCTCGCCCCTACCCGACCGTGGGGTTGCGGCGCGGGGGTCGCCGAATACCTTAGCCCGAGTAGCTTAAGCGAGAGCCGGCGGTTCTCGCTTTGTTTTTCCCCTCTCTTCAGGACGCGTGTTATGCCCGGCCGCAACTTCCTGTTCGTCCCCGGCCCGACCAACGTGCCCGAGCGAATCCTGCGCGCCATGGACCGCGCGATGGAAGACCACCGCTCCTCCGCGTTCCCCGAGCTCGCCACCGGGCTGCTCCGCGATCTCCGCACGGTATTCAAGACGACGACGGGGCAGGCGTTCATCTTCCCCGCGACCGGCACCGGCGGGTGGGAAGCGGCGCTCGTCAACACGCGGTCGCCGGGCGACCGGATCCTCGCGCCACGCTACGGGCAGTTCAGCCACCTGTGGATCGACCTCGCCCAACGTCACGGCCTGCGCGTCGACATCATCGACGTCGAATGGGGCGAGGGCGCCCCGGCCGACCGTATCGGGGAGATCCTGTCGCAGGACAAGCAGCACGAGATCAAGGGGATTCTCATCGTCCACAACGAGACGGCGACGGGCGTGACGAGCGACCTCGGGGCCGTACGCAAGGCGATCGACGCGGCACAGCATCCCGCCCTGCTGTACGTGGACGGGGTCAGCTCCATCGGCTCGATCGACTTTCGGATGGACGAGTGGAACGTGGACCTGGCGATCACCGGGTCGCAAAAGGGATTGATGCTGCCCGCCGGACTAGGGCTAGTATGCGCCAGCCCCAAGGCGCTCGCCGCCCGCGAGCACGCCAAGTGCCCGCGCGTGTTCTTCGACTTCGGGGACATGATCAGGGCGAACGCCACAGGGTATTTCCCGTACACGCCCTCGATCCCGATGCTGTACGGCCTGCGCGAGTCGCTCGACATCATCTCCGAGGAAGGGCTCGACAACATCTTCGCGCGCCATCAGCGACTCGCGGAGGGCGTGCGCGCCGCGGTCCGGGCCTGGGGGGGAGGCCTCAAGCTGTGCGCCAAGGCGCCGAAGTGGTACTCCAACACCGTGAGCGCGATCATGGTGCCGGAGGGCACGAACGCGGCCGACGTGATCGACGTGGCGTTCCGTCGCTACAACCTGGCGCTCGGGGCCGGCCTCGCCCGGATGGCGGGCAAGCTGTTCCGGATCGGCCACCTCGGGGACCTGAACGAGCTCATGTTGCTCGGCGCCCTCGCGGGCGCGGAGATGGCGATGCGCGACGTCGGCCTCCCGGTGACGCCCGGTGCCGGCGTGGCCGCGGCCGCCGAGCACTACCGCAGCACCGCCGCCCCGGTCGCGCCGCGCGCCGCGCCGGCCCAGTCGCCCCCCTTACCCCCCTCGCCTTCCTCGCGGGCTCCCGTGAGGGCATGAGCCTCACCCGCTACGAGCCGGCGCACCCGCGGCTCCAGCGCAGCGAGCTCGCCGTCCCCGGCTCGCAGCCGGTCCTGTTCCAGAAGGCGCTCGACGGCGAGGCGGACTACGTCTTTCTCGACCTCGAGGACGCCGTCGCGCCCGCCGACAAAGAGCAGGCCCGCAAGCATGTCATCGCGGGACTGCTCCATCATGACTGGAAGGCGCGCGGCAAGACGGTCGCGGTCCGCGTCAACGGAATCGACACCCCCTACATGTATCGCGACGTCGTGGACGTGGTGGAGCAGGCCGGGCACACCCTGGACGTGGTGCTCGTCCCCAAGGTCGGGGTCCCGGCCGACGTGTATCTCGTGGACGCCCTGCTCACGCAGATTGAAACCGCTCGCCGCATCCCGCATCGCATCGGCATCGAGGTGCTGATCGAGACGGCCCTGGGGATGGCGAACGTCGAGGCGATCGCCCAGGCGAGCCGCCGCCTCGAAGCGATGCACTTCGGCGTCGCCGATTTCGCCGCGAGCCTGCACGCCCGCACCGTGAGCATCGGGGGCCTCAATCCCGACTATCCCGGCGACCAATGGCACGCTGCGCTCGTCCGTATGGTCACGGCGTGTCGCGCCTATGGGCTGCGCGCGATCGACGGCCCGTATGGTGATTTCAAGGACCCCGACGGGTTTCGCGCAGCGGCCCGCCGCGCGGCGGCGCTCGGCTACGAAGGCAAATGGGCCATTCATCCTTCCCAGATTGCGCTCGCCAACGAGGTGTTCACACCCCCTCCGGCGGAGGTAGAGCGCGCCCGCCGCATCCTGCTCGCGCTCGACGAGGCGGCACACGCCGGCCGCGGCGCCGCCCAGCTGGACGGTCGCATGATCGACGCCGCATCGGCCCGTATGGCGCAGAACATCGTCGAGATCGCTGCCGCCATCGCGGCCCGGACGGCCGGCGCGCCGGCGCTGGCCCCGACGCGCGGGTAACCGTGGACATCCACGAGTACCAGGCCAAGGAGCTGTTGTCGGGCTTCGGCGTCCCCGTTCCGAAGGGCGGCGTCGCCTACAGCGCCGAGCAGGCCGTCTACCGGGCGACCGAAGTGGGCGGCACGCGCTGGGTCGTGAAAGCGCAGATCCACTCGGGCGCCCGCGGCAGGGCCGGAGGCGTGAAGGTGTGCACGACCGACGCCGACGTCCGCCAGGCGGCAAAGGACCTGCTGGGTAAGACGCTCGTGACCGTTCAGACCGGTCCTGAGGGTCTTCCGGTACATCGCCTGCTGGTCGAACAAGCGCTCCCGATCGAGCGGGAGCTGTACGTGGGACTGGTGCTCGACCGCAAGCGCGAGCGGATCGTGGTCGTGGCGCATCCGCACGGCGGCATGGAGATCGAAGAAATCGCGCAGCGGGAGCCTGCGGCGATCTTGCGCGAGGACGTGGAGCCGGCGGTCGGGATGCAGGGGTTCCAGGCGCGGGAGCTGGCGTTCGGGCTGGGTCTCGCCCCTTCCCAGGTGAGCCAGGCCGTGACGGCGATCCTCGGCGCCTACCGCGCCTTCCGCGAGCTCGACGCCACGATGGTCGAGATCAATCCGCTCGTCGTGACCCAGAACGGCCAGGTGCTCGCGCTCGACGTGAAGATGAGCTTCGACGATAACGCGATGTTCCGGCGGCCCAACGTCGCCGAGCTGCGCGACTACGCCCAGGAGGACCCCCGCGAAGCGGAGGCCGCCGAGCACGGGCTCAACTACGTGGCCCTGGACGGGGACATCGGCTGCATCATCAACGGGGCCGGCCTCGCCATGGCCACCATGGACATGATCAAGCACGCCGGCGGCGAGCCCGCGAACTTCCTGGACATCGGCGGCGGGGCGAGCCCCGATCGCGTGACGGCGGCGTTCCGCCTGGTGCTCTCCGACAAGAAGGTGCGTGCCATCCTCGTGAACGTGTTCGCGGGGATCAACCGCTGCGACTGGGTGGCGCGGGGCGTCGTCCAGGCCGTGCGCGAGGTGCAGGTGGCGGTTCCGCTGGTCGTCCGGCTCGCGGGCACGAACGTCGAGGAGGGCCGCCGCATCCTCGCGGACAGCGGCCTGCCGATTCTCACGGCCGACACGCTTTCGGAAGCCGCCGAGCGGGTGGTCGCGGCCCGCGACGGCATGAGGGCGGCATGAGCATCCTGCTCGACGAGAAGACTCGCGTCATCGTCCAGGGCTTCACCGGCGACAAAGGCACCTTCCACACCAAGGAGATGATCGCCTACGGCACGAACGTCGTGGGTGGCGTCACGCCGGGAAAGGGCGGCACCACGCACCTGGACCGCCCCGTGTTCAACACCATCAAGGAGGCGGTGGCGAACACGGGCGCTGCGGCGAGCCTGATTCTCGTCCCCGCGCCGTTCTGCGCCGACGCCATCATGGAGGCGGCGGACGCCGGTATCCGGCTGGTCGTGACCATCACGGACGGCGTTCCCGCACAGGACATGATGCGGGTGAAGCGGTACCTGTGGCGGTATGCCAAGGAGCGCCGCACCACCCTCATCGGACCCAACTGCGCCGGCATCATCAGCGCGGGCCGGGCCATGATGGGCATCATGCCGGGCCACATTTACACGCGCGGGCCGGTCGGCGTCGTCACGCGGTCGGGCACGCTCGGCTACGAGGCGGCGGCGCAACTGCAGGCCCTCGGGGTCGGGATCACGACCAGCGTGGGCATCGGGGGCGACCCGATCAACGGCAGCTCGTTCGTCGACATCCTGGCGCTGTTCGAGCAGGACCGGGAGACCGAGGCGGTGATGATGATCGGGGAGATCGGCGGTCCCCAGGAAGCGGATGCGGCGCTGTTTGTGAAGGAGCAGATGACGAAGCCGGTGATCGGCTACGTCGCGGGTCTCACGGCGCCCAAAGGCCGCCGTATGGGGCACGCCGGAGCGATCATCTCGGCGTTCGGGGACACGGCGGCGGAGAAGGCGGAGATCATGCGGTCTGCCGGCCTGATGGTGGCGCCGAGCCCCGCCGAGCTGGGGGCCACCGTCGTCCACGCGCTCCGCCAGCAGCCGTCGCGGCCGGTGATGGTGCAGCGGTGAGCGCGGGGCGGTCCGGCCGCCCGGTGGTCGTCGTCACGCGGCGGCTCCCCCGCCCGGTGGAGGAGCCGCTGGCGCGGGAGTTCGACGCGCGCCTCAACGCGGACGACCATCCGTTGAGCGCGGTCGAGCTCGCGGACGCGCTCCGCGCCGCGGACGGCCTCCTCCCCACGGTCACCGACCGCCTCACGGCACAGGTGCTTGCGGTGGAGCCCTTGCGGGCCCGAATCCTCGCCAACTACGGCGTCGGCTTCAACCACATCGACACGGTCAGCGCGAAGGCGCGGGGCCTCGTGGTCACGAACACACCCGACGTGCTCACCGACGACACGGCCGACGACGCCCTGATGCTGCTGCTCATGGTGGCCCGCCGGGGCGGCGAAGGGGAGCGCCACGTGCGCTCCGGGGCCTGGACCGGGTGGCGGCCCACTCACATGCTCGGCACCCGTGTCACCGGCAAGACATTGGGCCTGATCGGGCTCGGGCGGATCGGCCGGGCGGTGGCGCACCGCGCCCGCTCGGGCTTCGGCATGCGGGTCATCTTTCACGATCCGTCCCCGCCGCCGGCGGCGGTGGTGTCGGAGCTGGGTGCGGAGCCGAGGGCAAGCGTGGACGACGTGCTGCGCGAGGCGGACTTCGTGTCGTTGCATTCGCCGGCCACCCCCGAAACCCGCCATCTGATGGACGCCCGCCGGCTCGCCCTCATGAAGCGGGGCGCGTTCCTCGTCAACAACGCCCGCGGCGACATCGTGGACGAAACCGCGCTGGTCGCGGCGCTCAAGCAGGGGACGATCGCGGGGGCCGGCCTCGACGTGTTCGAGCACGAGCCCGCCGTCACGCCCGACCTCCTGACGATGGAGAACGTCGTGCTGCTTCCCCATCTCGGCAGCGCCACGCACGAGACCCGGATCGCCATGGGCCTGCGCGCGCTCGAGAACCTCAAGGCGTTTTTCGCCGGCGCGCCTCCGCGCGACCGCGTGGCGTGAGCGCCGAGAATTCCACCCCGGTCGCAACGCCCGAGTACCTCAGGCGCACGGCGGGCCTCCTGCACGACTGCCTTCGCGACGTCGTCCGGACGCATCAGCCGGAGATCGAGGGCGTGCTCGCGGGCGAGCGCCTCGACCCGCAGGCGCCGCCCGCGCTCGTCGCCCGCGCGATTGCGGCGCAGGGGATGTGGTTCCAACTGTTGTCGATCGCCGAGCAGAACGCGGCAATGCGGCAGCGGCGCCAGAGCGAAGTCGAGCGAGGATACGACCAGTTGCGCGGCACGTTCGCCCAGGTGGTCACGGCCGCGGCCCGCGACGGGATCGCGGCGGACGACGTCCGCACCGTGGTCGCGAACCTGCGCGTGCGTCCCGTCATCACGGCGCACCCGACGGAAGCCAAGCGCGTCACCGTGCTCGAAAAACATCGCCGCATCTATCGTCGGCTGGTGGACCTCGAGGCCCCCCGCTGGACCCCCCGCGAGCGGCGCGCGCTGGTCGAGAACCTGCGAACCGAGATCGAGCTGCTGTGGCTCACCGGCGAGCTGCGGCTCGCGAAACCCACCGTCGGACAGGAGCTGGCGTGGGGCTTGTACTTCGTCAACGAGAACCTGTTCGAGGTCGTACCCGAGCTGGTGGACAAGCTCGAGCGCGCCCTGCGGCAGGCGTATCCGGCGGACCGTTTCGACGTGCCGCCGTTCTTCCAGCTCGGCTCGTGGATCGGCGGTGACCGGGACGGCAATCCCTTCGTCACGAACGACGTCACGCGCCGCACCCTGTTCGACAACCGCATCGCGAGCCTGCGACGCTACCGCCAGCGGGTCGGCGATCTGCTGCGCGCCCTGAGCCTCACGGAGCGCGCCACCCCGATCGCACCCGAGTTCCGCGAGGCCCTCGCCCGCGAGCTGGCGGCGTCCGGCGACGCCGACCGGATCCGGGAGCGCAACCCGGGCGAGGTGTATCGACAATTCGTGACCTGCATGCTGGGCAAGCTCGACGGCGCGCTGACCAGCGCGGAACGGCGCGAGCCCGCGCCCGACGCGGCGGCCTATCGGACCGCGGACGAGCTGATCGGCGACCTGCGGACGCTCGAGGCCGGGCTCGTGGCGGGACGTGGCGGGCGCGCGGCCGAGCTGCTCGTCCGACCGGTGCGCCGGGAGGTGGAGGCATTCCGTTTCAGCACCTTCCGGCTCGACGTCCGCGACAACTCGCCGCGCGTGTACGCGGCCGTCGCCGCGCTTGCGCGGGCCCGGAGCCCGGGCGAGCCGCCTGCGCCGTGGTCGCCCGCATGGCGCGCCTGGCTGCAGGCTGAGCTGGCTCGCCCATTGCGTCCGGACCGGCCGGCCCCGCCGCAGGAAGCCGCGGAGATGGTCGATCTCTTCCGGTTGATCCACGGGGTGCGCGACTGCCTCGACCGCGAAGCAGTAGGCAGCTTCATCCTGAGCATGACGCATGACGTGGCGGACATCCTGGGCGTGTATCTGCTCGCCAAAGAAGCCGGCCTGTTTGCGGACGCCGCCGGAGTCGAGAGCTGTACGCTCCCGATCGTGCCGTTGTTCGAGTCCATCGACGACCTGCGGCGGGCGCCCGAGATCGTGCGCGACCTGCTGCAGGTCCCGCTGGTGCGCCGGAGCGTGCGCGCGCAGGGCGGCGTGTTCGAGGTGATGATCGGCTACTCCGACTCGAACAAGGACGGCGGCTTCCTCTCGTCGAACTGGGAGCTCGCCAAGACCCAGCTGCGGCTCACCCGTCTCGGCCGGGAGTGCGGCGTGCCGATCGCCTTCTTCCACGGCCGGGGCGGCTCGGTGAGCCGCGGGGGCGCGCCCACCGGCCGCGCCATCGCCGCTCAGCCCGCCGGCTCGATCCAGGGGCGGCTCCGCCTCACGGAGCAGGGGGAGGTAGTGTCGTTCAAGTATGCGAATCGCGGCACCGCCGCCTACCAGACGGAGCTGCTCGCGGCGAGCGTGCTCGAGCACGCCCTCAAGTCCGAGCGCGAGCAGGCGCTCGTCCCCACGACCGAGTTCGACGAAGCGATGGAAGCGTTGTCGGGCGCCGCGCATGCCGCCTATCGCCGGCTGGTCGAGCATCCGCACCTCGTGACCTATTTCCAGGCCGCGAGCCCGGTGGAGGAGATCGCGCTCCTGAACATCGGTTCGCGGCCCGCCCGTCGCACCGGCATGCGAACGCTCGCCGACCTGCGCGCGATCCCGTGGGTGTTCGCCTGGACCCAGAACCGACACTGCATTCCCGGCTGGTTCGGCGTCGGGACGGGCGTGGGGACGTTCCTCGAGGTCCGCGGCGCGCGCGGCGAGACACTGCTCCAGCGGATGTTCAGCGACTTTCGCCTGTTCCGGCTGATCGTGGACGAGGCCGAGAAGACGCTGGCCTACGTCGATCTCGAGCTCGCACGCCAGTACGCGGACCTCGTGGCCGACCCCTGGGTACGCCAGGAGATCTTCACGCTCGTGACGGACGAGTATCATCGGACGGTGGACGTCGTGCACCGCCTCACCGGGTGCACCGAGCTCGCCGAGCGGTTCCCCCAGTTCCGCCAGCGCCTGGCGAGCCGCTTGCCCACGCTCAACCAGGTGAACCGCCAGCAGATCGAGCTGCTGCGACGTTATCGCGCGATGGCGGCCGAAAAGCCCCCGGAGGACCAGCTCGCCGCGCTGCTCTTGTCCATCAACTGCATCGCGGCGGGGTTTGGCACTACCGGGTGAGGCGTTGCACGACGCCACGTCGCAACGACGCCCAGGCGGAGTCGCTCGTCAAACTATCCCTCGTGGCGTCGTAGCGTCGTGCAACTAGATTGCAGCCATGCACGACACCCTCTACTTCACCGAGCACCACTTCCAGGTGCGGGACATGGTGCGCGACTTCGCGCAGCAGGTCGTGAAGCCGAGCGCGCGCCGCTACGACGTCGAGAGCCTCTTCCCATGGGACAACGTGCGGCGGATGGCCGACCTGGGCCTGTTCGGCATCCCGTGGCCGGAGGAGCTGGGAGGGTCCGGGATGGACTATCTCTCCTACATCCTGGTGATCCACGAGCTCGCGAAGGTCGATGCGAGCCACGCCATCACGGTGAGCGCCCACACGACGCTCGGCACGTCGCCCATCGTGGACTTCGGCACACCGGAGCAGAAGCAGCGCTACGTGCCGCTGCTGGCCACGGGAAAGGTGCTGGGCGGGTTCGGGCTGACGGAGCCCGGGGCCGGGTCGGACGCCGGCGGCACGAGCACCGTGGCGGAGGAGAAAGGCGACCATTACGTCCTGAACGGCTCGAAGATCTTCATCACGCACGCCGGCGTCGGCGAAATCTTCGTCGTGGCCGCTCGCACCGATCCTGCGGCGAAGAAGACCCGGGGCATCACCGCATTCATCGTGACCAAAGACACCACCGATCTCGAGGAAGCGAAACGGGTCGGCGTGGGCCACGATGCATCGCTCCCCAAGTGTCGCGGCGTGATGGCGGCCAAGAAAGAGGACAAGCTCGGGTGGCGCGCGTCGGATACGCGCGAGCTGGTCCTGCAGGACGCGATCGTCCCGAAGGAAAACGTCCTTGGGACCCTGAACAACGGGTTCCGACAGTTCCTCCGCACCCTCGACGGCGGTCGCATCGGCCTGGGGGCGCTCGCCCTCGGCATCGCCGAAGGAGCGCTGGAGGAGTGCCTCCGCTATACGACGACTCGACGGCAGTTTGGGAAGCCGATCGCCAGCTTCCAGGGCGTCCACTTCGCTCTCGCCGACATGGCGACCGAAATCGAGGCGGCCACACACCTCGTGTATCACGCGGCGTGGCTCAAGCAGCACGGCCGGCCGTTCAAGCGGGAGGCGGCGATGGCGAAGCTGTACGCCTCCGAGCTCGCCATGCGCGCCACCACCAAGGCCGTCCAGCTGCACGGCGGCTACGGCTATACGACCGATTACCCGGTCGAGCGAATGATGCGAGACGCGAAGATCTGCGAGATTGGCGAAGGCACGAGTGAGATTCAACGCATCGTGATCGCCCGCCAGCTGCTCGGAGACCTCGTCGACTAGTCCTCGCTAGGGAACCGTCATTCCAAGGTTGCGGCCCAAGAAGGCAAACCGATCCGCCTGCTCCTCGATCAGCTTGCTGGTTGGCTTGCCCGCCCCATGACCCGCCTTCGTCTCGATCTCGATCAACACCGGTTGCGGCCCGGCCTGGGCCGCCTGGAGCGTGGCCGTGAACTTGAACGAGTGCCCCGGCACGACGCGATCGTCGTGATCGGCGGTGGTGACGAGCGTGGCCGGGTAGCGCGTTCCCGCCCGGATGTTGTGCAGCGGCGAGTACTTGTAGAGGTAGGGGAACTGCGCCGCGCTGTCCGCGGACCCGTAGTCCGTCACCCACGCCCAGCCGATCGTGAACTTGTGAAACCGCAGCATGTCCATCACCCCCACCGCGGGAAGCGCCGCCCCGAAGAGCTCGGGCCGCTGCGTGATCGCGGCGCCGACGAGCAAGCCCCCGTTCGACCCGCCCGCGATGGCGAGCTTGGCCGGGGACGTGTAACCCTGGGCGATCAGATACTCCGCGGCGGCGATGAAGTCGTCGAACACGTTCTGCTTCTTGTCGTGCATCCCGGCCTGATGCCACTCCTCGCCGTACTCGCCGCCGCCCCGCAGGTTCGGGACGGCGTACACGCCACCCAGCTCGAGCCACACGAGCATCGCCACGGAGAAGCTCGGCGTGAGGCTGATGTTGAACCCGCCGTAGCCGTACAAGTACGTCGGGTTCGAGCCGTCGAGCCGCAGCCCCTTCTTGTGAGTGATGAACATCGGCACCCGGGTGCCGTCCTTGCTGGTGTAGAACACCTGCTTCGTCTCGTAGCCGGACGGATCGAAGTCGATCGCCGGCGCCTTGAACACGCTCGTGACGCCGCTCTTGAAGGCGTACCGGAAGATGGTCGTGGGGTAGAGGAACGACGTGAAGGCGTAGAACATTTCGTCGTCCTTCCGCTCCCCGCTGATCGCGCCGATCGAGCCGAGCGTCGGGAGCGGGAGATCCTTCACGAATCGCCCGTCGCGCGCGAACAGGCGCAGCCGGGAGGACGCATCGTGCATGTAGTTGGCCACGAACGTGTCGTGGATGATCTGGACCCCATCGAGCACGTCCGGGGCCTGCGGGATGATCTCGCGCCAGCCGGCCCGCTCGGGGTGCCGGGTATCGATCGCGATGACGCGCTTGCGGGGGGCATCGAGGTCGGTGAGGAAGTAGAACACGGGCCCATCATTCCCCACGAACGCGTAGCTCGCATCGAAGTCGTCCAGCAGCCGCACCACCTCGCCCGTGACCTTCGGGCGCTTGGCGTCCTTCAAGTCGAGGTAATAAACCCGGTTCCGCCGGTCGGTGCCGAGCCATACCTGCAGCACCGCATACCGGCCGTCGTCGGTCACCTCGGCGTTCATTCCCCAGTCGGACTGGTCCGGTCGCTCGTAGACGAGCACGTCCTGCGCCTGGTCCGTGCCCAAGCGGTGGTAATAGACACGCTGAAACCGGTTCACCTCGGTGAGCGCCTTGTCGACCGGCTCCGGGTACCGGCTGTAGAAGAAGCCGGCGCCATCGTTGGTCCACGACGCGCCCGAGAACTTGATCCACTTGAGGTGATCGGACCGGTCGCGCCCCTCCGCGACATCGCGCACGCGGAACTCCTCCCAATCGGAACCGCTCGCCGACGTGCCGTAGGCCAGGAGCCGCCCGTCGTCCGAGACCGCCAGGGTCGAGAGCGCCACCGTACCGTCGTCGGACAGGAGATTCGGGTCGAGCAGCGTCTCCGGGTCCGCCGTGAGCGACGCCTGTTTGTACAGGACTGACTGGTTCTGGAGACCATCGTTCTTGAAAAAGAAGTAGCGACGTGCCTTCCGGAATGGCGCGCCGTACTTCGGATAGTTCCAGAGCTTCGTCAGCCGCTCGCGGATCGTGCTGCGCGCGGGGATCTCGGCGAGGTAGGCGGCGGTGAGCCGGTTTTCCGCCTCGATCCAGGCGCGGCTTTCGGGCGAGTCCGGGTCCTCGAGCCAGCGGTACGGGTCGGGGACCCTGGTCCCGTGATAGTCGTCGACGACATCGCTCTTGCGAGCGGCCGGATACTGGAGCGTCTGGGCCCCGACGGGCGCCGCGCTCGTGAACATGCCGGTCAGGAGGAAACCCCCCGCGAGGGAACGGAGCAGAGAAGTGGTCATTTGCCTGATAAATCTCGGGGCAGTTGACCTAAGTCGCAAGCCCACTTATATTTAGAGCATGCATTGGATCCCAGGCCTGTCCGCGCTTCGCGGCATCATCCCGATGCCGCCGGCGGACGACCCGTCCAATCGGTTCAGCTCATCCTCAGCCGATCTGCTCGGAATGAGTTCTTGCTGGAACAATCGTAGGATCCCGACCGGCTGTTGGCCGACCGGGGTCGAGGGCACTTGCTTTGAAACGGGAAATTCTCATCAGCGGGACCGCACGCGAAACTCGCGTCGCGATCCTGGAGGACGACCGCCTTGTTGAGCTCCTGGTGGATCGTCCGGATGCCCGCCGCATGGTGGGCGATATCTACCTCGGCACGGTCGAGGCCGTGCTTCCGGGGATACAGGCCGCGTTCGTCAACATCGGGGCGGAAAAGAGCGCCTTTCTCCACGCCTCCGACCTGATCGAGGCGGAAGACGAAGACGAGCCGTCCGATCGCGACGACGACAACGGCAACGATGGCGGGAGCGGGGCGGGGAACGGCGGCACCCGCACGACCCGGCGCCGGCTGCCCAACGTCGCGGACGAGCTGAAGCGCGGCGAAGCCAGGATTGTCCAGGTCATCAAGGAGCCGATCGGCACCAAGGGGCCGCGCGTCACCGCGCAGATCTCTCTGGCCGGGCGGTTCCTCGTCTACATGCCGTTCGCCTCCAAAGTCGGCGTCTCCCGCAAGATCGAGAACAGGGAACAGCGCGCCAAGTTGCGCGAGATGGTGTCCAAGCTCGTCCCCAAGGACCCCGGGGCGGGCGGCTGGATCATCCGGACCGTCGCCGAAGACCTGACGGAGCAGAGCTGCAAGCGCGAAATCGACCACCTGTACGGCCTGTGGAAGAAGATCAAGCGCAAGTCGGGCTCTGTGCGGGCACCGGCGCTGCTGCAGCGGGAGACGTCGCTCACGCGCGGCATCATCCGCGACCTGTTCTCGGACAAGGTCGACTCGCTCCTCGTCGATTCCAAGGCGCTGCACACCGAGGTGGTGCAGTACCTGAAGCAGATCGACCCCGATTTGCTCGACCGGGTGAAGCTGTACGAGGCCGAGACCTCACTGTTCGACGAGTACGACATCGAGGCGGAGATCCGGAGTCTCTTCAAACCGCGGGTGGAGCTGCCGACGGGCGGCTACCTGATCATTCAACCGACCGAGGCCCTCGTCTCGATCGACGTGAACACGGGCCGCTACACCGGCAAGAAGGACCCCGAGAGCACGATCTTGAAGACCAACATCGAGGCCGCGCGCGAGGTGGCACGCCAGCTGCGGCTACGCGACATCGGCGGCATCATCGTCGTGGATTTCATCGACATGGAATCCCGCGGGAACCGAGACAAGGTGCTCCAGGAGCTGCGCACCCATCTCGGACGCGATCGGGCGCGCACCAAGGCGTTCGCCGTATCCGAGCTGGGACTGATCGAGATGACGCGGCAGCGCGTCCGTCCGTCGTTATGGCACTCGATGACGGCGGAGTGCCCGACCTGCCACGGCACGGGACGGGTGTTCCGTCCGGAGGTCGTGGTGCGACGCATGGAGCGCTCGCTCAAGCGGGCCGGAGCGGAGCACAAGGAGCGCCAGCTCGCCGTGCGCCTGCATCCCGATGTCGCCCTGTATCTCGTGGAGCAGGAGCCCAACTTCCTGCGACAGCTCGAGAAGCAAACGGGACTCGTGCTCGAAGTACGCGACGACCCGATGATGCGGCTCGATGAGTTCCGGATGATGGCGAAACCGGCGGGGAGGGACGTAACCGAACAATATGCGGTGGCGTAAGGCCCGGGAAACGGGACACGGGAAACGCGACACGTTTCCCCTTTCCCGTTTCCCCTTTCCCGTACCTTGACGGAAGCGTAAGCGCTGATTAAGGTTCCGCCCTCATGACCTACGCCATTTTCGCGACCGGGGGCGCGCAATTCCGCGCCGAGCCGGGCGTCACCATCAAGATCCCGCTGCTCGAAGCGGAGCCCGGGAGCAAGGTGACCTTCGACCACGTGCTGCTCGCCAGCGACGGCAAGCACGTGCAGGCGGGGAAGCCGGTTGTGAAGGGCGCCAAGGTCACCGCCGAGGTCGTGCGCCACGGCAAAGGCGAGAAGATCAAGATCTACCGCTTCGCGCGTCGCACCGGCTATCGGCGCCACGCCGGGCATCGGCAGCCGTTCACGGAAGTGAGGATCGCGGACGTCAAGCTCAAGGACTGAGTGACACTGGCATGGCACACAAGAAGGGTGTCGGCTCCTCCCGCAACGGCCGCGACTCCGGGCCCAAGTACCTCGGCGTGAAGCGCTTCGCCGGGGAGTTCGTCACCGCGGGCACGATCATCGTCCGGCAGCGGGGCACGAAATTCCATCCCGGGACCAACGTGCGGCGCGCGTCCGACGACTCGCTGTTCACCGTGGTGGACGGGCAGGTCAAGTTCGAGCACAAGAACAAGAAGCGCTTCCGGGTCAGCGTGTATCCGAAGGCGGTCGCCCAGGCTAGTAGGTAGGCGGTAGCTTTTTGTACCGCTCGAACAACTCCGTCTGCCGGCTCTTGAGCGGGATCTCCTTGCCCCGAATCAGCACGTGCTCCACGCCCGTCGTGAACTCGAACGGGTCGCCCGACCAGACGACGACATTGGCCACCTTCCCCGGCTCGAGCGAGCCGTAGCGATCCGCCACGCCGAAGATCTCCGCCGGCGACAGGGTGACGGCGCGGAGCGCCTGATCCCACGTCAAACCGTAGGACACGGCGTTCCCGGCCTGCTGGCGCAGGTTGCGCGACTGGTGCGTGTCGGTCTCGAGGAGGGCGACGGTCACACCCGCCTTGGCGAGGAGTGCGGCGTTCTCGTACCGAATGCCGAGGGAATCGTAGCCCGGGATGTTGTCCATCGGCTCGACGAGGACCGGGACGCCTGCCGCCGCGATCGCCCCCGCGATCTCCCACCCTTCGGCGGCGCCGGCAAGAATCAGCTTGAGCCGGAACTCCTTCGCGAGCCGCAACGCCGTCTCGATGTCGCTGCGCCGGTTGGCCAGCGCGATGAGGGACACCCGGCCGTGCAGCACCGGGAGCAGCGCTTCGAGATCGCCGGCCGACGCGGCCAGCGGCCGCATTTGCGCCCGGCTGAAATCGGTCTTGCGTCGTTCATACTCGAGCGCGTCGCGAAATACCTGACGCAGGCGCGCCGCGATTCCCGCGCGCGAGCCGCCGGCGTCATCCTTTCCGCTCTCGGACAGGTCGGCGACGATTCCCACCGGGGATTTCACCACCATCTGCTCGATGGTGGCGCCGTCGAGGTCGATCAGGACCGCCTGACCGCTCACGAGGTTGCCGGAGGGCACCGCCAGCGCCGTGGTGATCCCTTCGATCCGGGTGACGGGGATCAGCGTGGAGGCGGGGTTGATCCCCTCCGCCACGTTGAAGGCGGCGGCGATGGTATCACCCTGAACGCTGCCCTCCCGCGTCGCGGGCACGGCGTTGATCTCCACCAGGCCGAGCTGCCCGGCTCCGTCGATGAGCCCCGGCGTCACCCACTTCCCCTTGGCGTCGATGCGGGTCGCGCCCGAGGGGATCGCCACGTTTGTCCCCACCGCGACGATCCGGCCGTCGCGGATCAGCACGCTCGCGTCGGCGACCTTCGGACCGGAGACGGGGTACACGGTTCCGCCCGTGATGGCGATGGTCTGGGCAAGGAGCAGCGCGATCATCGGTCACTCCCGGGCGCCGGCATTTGGCCCAGTTCGAAGTCGGTGCGCGGCTGGTGCGCGGGATCGGCGCGGTCGTAGGTGAGCCAGCCGTCGTTGTAGACCTGCACGGCCTTCGAATAGACCGAGAAGGGATCGCCGGACCACACGACCACGTCGGCCATCTTGCCCGGCTCGAGCGTGCCGACGATCGAGTCGAGCCCGAGCGCCCAGGCCGGGTTGACCGTGATCCAGCGGAGGGCCTGGTCGCGCGTGATCGGGATGCCGGACCGCTGCCCGGCGTACATCGCCTTGGCGGCTTCCTGGTTGAGCCGCTGGATGCCGCTGGGATCGTCCGAATGGATGATCGGCCGGCCGCCCGCCTGCTGGTTCAGGGCGGCGTTTTGCCGGATCCCGTCCATGGCCTCTTCCTTGAACCCCCACCAATCCGCCCACACAGAGACGGAGGTCCCTTCCTTGGCGAGCAGGTCGGCGATCTTGTACGACTCCACCGCATGGTGGAACGAGCGGATCTTGAACCCGAACTCGTGCGCCAGATCGAGCATCTGCGCCATCTCGTCGGCGCGATAGCAGTGGTTCTGCACGTACATGTTGCCCCGCAGCACCTCGGCCAGCGATTCCGTCCGCAGGTTCCGCTCGGGCGGATCGCCCTTGTGGTCCTTGTTCCAGGCGTCCCACTTGCGTCGATACGACTCCGCCTGGATGAACGCGGCGCGGTAGCCCGCCATGTTGCCCATACGGGTGGACGGCCCCCCGCGCATGCGATACACGCGCTTGGGATTCTCGCCGCAGGCCATCTTCAGGCCGGAGCGCGCGCCCGGAAACTTCATTTCCTGCACCGTGCGCGCCGGGATGAGCTTCAGAATCGCGCTGCGGCCGCCGATCAGGTTCGCCGAACCCGGCAGCGCCTGGATGGTGGTGATCCCGCCGGCGATCGCGAGCGGGATCTGCGGGTCCTGGGGCCAGAACGAATGCTCCGCCCAGACCTCGGCCGTCACCGGGTTCGTCGCCTCGTTGCCGTCCGACTCGGCATCGGTCCCCGGCGCGGCGTAGACGCCGAGGTGCGAGTGGTCGTCGATCAGCCCGGGCGTCACGTACTTGCCGGTCCCGTCCACGACCACGGCGTCGGCGGGGGCGTCGACCTTCGTGCCTACCGCGACGATCCGCCCGTCCTTGAGCAGGATCGAGCCGTTGGGGATCTCCGGACCCGTCGCGGTCATGATCGTGGCATTGCGGATCACGACCGGGGGGTTGAGATGTCGCGCGTACGTGGACGGATACTGCGGTCGCGCCACGCTGGTGCTCTCCTCGGCCGCGGCCGGTCGTGTGGCGGCCGCCGCCGCGGGCCCCGGCGTCGCGTGAGTCCGCCCCCCGGCCGACGCGCACGCGCTGACGAGTGCGAGCAGCAGAGACAACAAAGACCGCATGCTGGTATCCTCCCTGGCCCAGGGTTACTTGACGAGCTCGACGACGAATGGTTGTCCCACGAATTCCGTCTTGAGAAGCCGTCGCGGAGCATCTGTGCCCACGTACATCGTGAACGGCACCCGCGAGCCGGTCACGTCGATGCGGAATCCCTGAAACGTGCCGGCGGGAACGGTCACGGACTCCGGCGCACTCACCTTGAACGTGAGCACCTTGATGGCGTTCTCGCTCGGCGTGAAGAAGGTCATCGCGAAGGTCTTGCCGGGAGCGAGCGGCAGCGCCGGCACCACGAACGGGACGGCGTTCTCGTCCACCGTGCCGGGCGGCAAAGCCGTATCGATCTCGAAGCGCTTCACCGAGCCGTCCGGCTGCGGCGTCGCGCTGGCCCCCTTCACCCGGCCTCCGGCGTAGCTCAAGTGGGTCTCGGCTGTCTTGCCCTGCTGGGTCGTCACCTGATCGACCTGCCGCACCAGCCCGCTGGCGGGCTCGAGCACGAGCGTGGTCTGCTGCTGGAAGGTGCCGTTCGCCAGGTTCGACCGCTCGGTGTACAGGAGCGAATCCGGCGGAGGCCGCCGAATCTCTGAAACCGTGAACCCCACCGGATTTCCCTGAATCACGACGCGCGAGCTGTCGGTGTGGGCCGCGAGCTGCGTGGCGTCGAGCGCCACGGGCCCCGTCGGCGGAGCGAGGTCGGCGGGCGTGAGCGGCTTGCCGTCCACATCCACCATCCGAATGGGGGCGATCGCCTGGAGCCGGTCGTACAGCTTGGCGGCGTCGCCCACGACGACGATCGTGAGCGCGCCGCGCCGGTACAGCCGCGCTGCGGCCGCCCGCGCCTGCAGGGCGGTCACGGCGGCGAGCCGGTCGCGGTACAGCCGCAAATAATCGTCGCCGAGGCCGAGCAGCTTCACGGTCGCAACCTGGCTGGCGATCTGGCTCGGCGTCTCGATGGTGAGCGGGAAGGAGCCGACGAGGAAGCCCCTGGTGGCGGCGAGCTCCGAGTCGGGAATCACTTCCGTCCTGATCCGATCGATTTGATGGAGCAGCTCGCGCAGCGCGCTGTCCGCCACCTCGGTGCGGACCTCCGCGGTGGCCTGCCAGTAGCCGAGCCCGCGGTAGCGGTGGAGGGACGCGTACGCGCCATACGTCCAGCTCTTCTGCTCTCGCAGGATGAGGAAGAGCCGCGAGTCCGCCCCGCCGCCCAGCACCTGTGTGGCGACGCGGCCCGGATAATACACCAGGTCGGTCGGCAGGATGGTCGTGTTGCCCAGCGCGATGTTCGCCTGCGCCGAGCCCGGTCGATGCACGAGCAGGATGTCCGTCGCGACCCGCGTGGCGGGGGCGGGCAGGGGCGGGCTCGACGCCGGCGCGCCGCGCCAGCCCTCAAACGCCTTCGCCACGAGCTCCCGCACCTGCGCGTCCGTCACGTCCCCCGCGACCACGAGCAGCGCCCCGGCCGGCCGCAGCCGTTGCCGGGCGAACTGCGCCACGTCGTCGCGGGTGACGGCCCGATAGCTCTCGCGCGTCGCGCTTCGCCCGTACGGGTTGCGGCCGTAGATCTCCCTCCCGAAGAACCGTTGCGCCACGGCGCTCGGTTGGGACAGCTGCAAGGCCAGCGCGGATAGCGCTCGCGTGCGCGCCAGCTCGAGCTCGCTCTCCGGGAACGTCGCATGCAGCGTCACGTCTCCCAGCAGATCGAATACGAGCTCTGCCTGGTCGCTCAGCGCATCGGCCGAGATCGTGAGGAAGTCGTCTCCCGATGATGCCGACAGGGTGCCCCCCACGCCTTCGATCGTGGCGGCGATCTGCTCCGCACTGCGACTGTCCGTGCCCTTGGAGAGCAGCTCCGCGGCGAGGTCCGACAACCCCTCTTTGCCCGCGGGGTCGTAGATGCCCCCGGCGCGGAACGACAGCGTTGCCGAAACGACCGGTTGCTCGTGATGCTCGATCACCACGAGCTGCAGGCCGTTGGCGAGCGTTGCCTCCTTGAATGGCGGAAAGCGCACGGGGGTGAGGGGCGTCGGCTTGGGTGGCGCGGTGGGGAAGGCCTGGGCGGACAGAGGGACGGGCGGACGGGCGGACAGGAGGAGGCCGACCACCGCGACCACCGTCCGCCCGTCTCTCAGTCCGGCCGTCCACCGTCTCATTGCGCCCCCCCGCCCGCCGCGGGCTTCACCACGATCACGACCGCGTTCGCCGGATCGAGATACTTCGCCGCGACCCGGCGGACGTCCGCCGCGGTGACGGCCAGGACGCGCTCCAGATCGCTGTTGATCTCGGCCAACGACGGATGGAACATGTCGTAGTGATGCAGCTCTTCCGCCTTCCCGAGCGTGGTCTCGCGCGAGTGCACGAAGCCCGCGCGGAAGGTGTTCTTCGCCTTCGTCAGCTCCTCGTCCGTGACGCCCGTGGCGCGAATGCTGTCCAGCTGCGCGGTGACGAGGGTGTCGAGCTTGAGCGGGTCGACGCCCTGGTTGGCGATCGCGAGGACGAGCAGCACGCCGGGCCCACGCCGGGAATCGAAGGGATTCACGATTACCTGAGTGCCGAGGGCCGCTTTCTCCCGCCGCACCACTGACACGTTCAGACGCGAGCTCTCACCCTGGCCGAGGATGACGTTCAGCAGCTCGAGCGCGCGCGTGTCCGGGTCCGCATGCGGCGGCGCGCGATAGATCGCGCGCGTGTCCGGGTCCGCATGCGGCGGCGCGCGATAGATCCGCAGCACCGCCGGCAAGTTGGCGTGCACGTCGGTCACCTCCCGCCGTTGGATGCCCGGGGCGAGGCGGGCGGTGCAGCGCACGGGGGGTGGCTCGGCGTGGCGCGGGATCTCGCTGAAATACTGATTCACGTAGCGCCGCAGCTCGAGCGGCCGGAAGTCGCCCACCACGACGAGCGTGGCGTTGTTGGGGGCGTAATAGGTGTCGAAGAAGGCCCGGACGTCGGAGAGCTGTGCCGCGTTGAGGTCGTCCATCGACCCGATGACCGTGTGCGCGTAGGCGAAGCACGCCGCGCTGTCGAACGGCCAGGTCATGCCGTCGATGAACGCGGGCGAGTACGGCTGGTTGTCGACTCGTAGCCGGCGCTCCTCCTTTACGGTCTCGCGCTGGTTGTGGAAGTTCTCCTCCGTGATGGCGAGGGACCGCATCCGATCGGCCTCGAGCCAGAGCGCCAGGTTCAGGCGATTCGAGGGCACCGTTTCATAGTAGTTCGTGCGGTCTTCCGCCGTGCTGCCGTTTTCCGATCCGCCGGCCCGCGAGATCAGCTGGAACTGCTCGCCCTTCTTCACGTGGGCCGAGCCCTCGAACATCATGTGCTCGAACAGGTGCGCGAAGCCCGAGCGGCCCGGCCGCTCGTTGCGCGAGCCGGTGTTGTACCACACGTCCACCGACACGATGGGCGTCGAGTGAT
>WNFW01001199.1_pt1 | contig 23067 bp, 25 predicted proteins | sample 5400131 | NCBI WGS metagenome assembly WNFW01 (sample SAMN13153362, study PRJNA577476) | soil metagenome | isolation source: 20 cm soil or saprolite under grassland replicate 1 | place: USA:California | collected 2016-06-15 | reverse complement strand
TTGACCCGCGCCCAGGCCGCCGGTATCGGACGAGCGCTCGGCAACCCGTTCAGCGTTTACGTGGGAATGCGACACTGGCATCCTTACATCCAGGACGCGGTCGCTGAAATCGCTCGCGCGGGGCAGAATCGCGTCGTCGGTGTCGCGATGGCGCCCCACTACTCGAACATGTCGGTCGGGGCGTACGAGAAGAAGCTGCTCCAGGCAGCGGACGGCCAGCTGGACGTCGCGCTTGTCCGGACCTGGTGGAAGCAGCCGGAATTCCTCGATGCCGTCGCGAACCGTGTGGTGCAGGCGCTGCAACGCTTTCCGCGGCCGTCCAAGGTACAGGTCGTCTTCACGGCGCACAGTCTGCCCGAGCGGATTCTGGCATCGGCCGACCCTTATCCGGATGAGCTCAAGGCCAGTGCGGGCGAGGTCGCGGCGCGCGCCCGCTTGAATAGCTGGCGCCTTGCGTATCAGAGCGCCGGCGCCACCGCGGAGCCGTGGCTCGGCCCCGACGTGGCCACGGTGTTAACGGAGCTCGCGAAAGCCGGCCACGAAGCGGTGCTCCTCGTTCCTATCGGTTTCGTGTGCGATCACGTCGAAATCCTGTACGACATCGACGTGGAGTATCAGGCGCTGGCCCGCCGGCTCGGCATACAACTCGAGCGAACGGCATCACTCAACGACGACGCCGGCCTGGTGGCCGCGGTAGCCGCCGTCGTGCGCACTGCCGCCTCAGAGCGAGGGTGGCTGTGAGGGTCGTGGTTGTTGGTGCCGGGATCGCCGGACTCGCCGCGGCCTGGGAGCTGACGCGAACCGGCGCCATCGACGTCACCCTGCTCGAGAGCGAGCGTCGCGCCGGTGGAGTGATCGTGACCGACCACGTGGAGGGATTCGTCGTCGAAGGGGGCCCTGACGGCTTCCTCGCGAGCGAGCCCGAATTGCCTGAGCTCGCAAATGAGCTGGGAATTGGCGATCACCTGGTGAGCCAAGGGGCGCGGGGCACGGCGCTATGGACGGGGAAGGCGCTCGAGCCGATCGAGGAGGGCCGCGCGGCCCAGCTCCTCGGAATCGATGCGTCGAGCGCGGAGGTCAAAGCGGGATTTCGCAGCTTCGCAAACGGGATGGGCGAGCCCGTGGCCGCCCTGGCCGAGCGGCTCGCCGGCACCCTGCGCTTGGCCCAGGGAGTGGCCGGCCTCGTTCGCAGAGGCTCACGCTGGCACGTGGCGATCACCGGGGGCTCGGCGCACGATGCGGACGGCGTGGTTCTGGCACTTCCGGCGTATTCCGCTGGACGTCTGCTCGAGGCGGTTGGTGTCGCGGGCGGGCGCGCGCTCGGCGAGGTCGTCTACCTGCCGAGCGTCACGGTCTCGCTCGCGTATCGCGCGGATCAGCTGAAGAAACCGCTCCAGGGCGCCGGATTTGTTGTCGCATCACCCGTGCATGTCCGCGCCTGCACCTACGCGTCGCAGAAATTTCCTGGCCGGGCTCCCGATGGTCATGTGCTCCTGCGCGCCTATCTCCCCGCGATCGATGGTGGTCCGGCCAACGTGGCGCATGCCGAGCTCGCCGCAATTCTCGGTATTCGCGGCGAGCCGCTGTGGTCGCGCGTGTTCTACTGGAACCGCGGACTGCCGCGCTACCGCCCGCTTCATACCGAGCATGTCGCCGCCGTCCGAGGCCGCCTCAGCCGGCTCCCACCCCTGGCGATCGCCGGGGCGGGCTACGACGGAGCAGGCGTCTCGGCCTGTGTCCGTTCGGGGCGCGAGGCGGCGCGCCTCATTGCACAGGCGATGGCTCGTTGACGAGCGGGATGACCTCCTCGGCGAATCGCTCCATCTCCTCGAGCTGCGGACTGAACTGCAGCAGCAAGAGGTCCACGCCCGCCTGCTCGAACGCGCGAATGCGATCGGCGATCTGCTCCGGTGTTCCCGTGAGTCCCGCCTTGAGCCCGCGATTCGAGACGGAATAGTCCTCCAGGCTCACGCGTTGCTCGAGCTGCGTGTTCGCGAGCCACTGTTCGTAGTTCGCGTAGCCGGCCGCGTTCTGCCGGACGTCGGTGATTCGCTCGATCTCGCGCCGCGCGGCCGTCTCGGTCGCGCGACATACGACATAGCCGGCGACACCATAGACGAGCGGCGGTAGCCCCTTTTCGTCGCGCAGCGCCTGCATGTCCGCGACCTTGGCGGCGACGCGCTCGGGTGGGTCGCCGTGCATCAGGTAGCCGTCGCAGGAGCCGGCGATCAGCGCTTTTGCCGCCGGCGATTCACCTCCGGCGTAGAGGGTCGGCCGTGGCTGGCGCACTGGTTTCGGCTCGAGGATGGCGTTCTCCACGTTGTAGTACTTGCCCGCGAAACTGAATCGTCGCTCGGACCAGAGACCGTCGACGACCGCGAGCCATTCGGCGGTCCGGGCGTAGCGCGCGTCGTGCGTGTCGAACTCCACTCCGTATTGTTTCGCCTCCTCGGCCCACCACGACGACACGACGTTGAGCGACAGCCGGCCGCCCGAGATGTGATCGATATTCGCCGCCTGTTTGGCGAGCAGCGCGGGCGGATGGAATGTCGGACGCACCGCCACCATCAACTCGAGCCGGTCGGTCACCGCCGCTAGTGCGGCGGCCGTGGACCAGGCGTCGAGGGCGGGCGCGTCGGGTCCCTTGATGTCGTTGAGATTGAGCTCCGCGATCAATGTGAGATCGAATCCCGCCCGTTCACTCGCGCGCGCAAGTCGCCGGACGTAGGACCACTCGGCTTCCATGCGCTCGTCCTCGACGTTGCGCAGCCACCCGCCGAATACCGGCAACCAATAGCCGAAGCGCATTAGCGGGCCTCGCTTTCCAGATAGTCGGCTAGACGTACGAACGGGTCGAATCCGACAACCCGTGGTGCATCGGCGACGAAGTTCGACAGCGCGTTGACGTCGTAGTAGTAGAGACGGCCGTCGCGCTCGTCGACCGCGTATTCGATCCCGCCGACCTCAATGCCGCACGCCGCCGCAATTCGTTCCACGTCACTTACGATCTGCGCCGGCGGCTCGTAGCCCTCGACGCGCAACCCATTCTTGGGCGCATCCACCGGACACGCCGTCCGCACGAGCTCCGCGCCTTCGGTGGTCTGGCAGACATCCGCCGGGCACAGGTTGAATGTCTCGCCCGAGGAGTAGACGCGGATCGCATACAGGAATCGTCCGCCCAGAACCTCGACTCGCGTGATGCGGCCTTCTTCGGACGGAATGAACTCCTGGACCAACGCCGTGTGGTCGGGACCAAGCTCCAGCCCGCCCGTGGCCGCCGCGGCGGCGAGCTGCGCAGGCGCATCGAAGCGCAGAATTCCGGCGCCGCTGCCGCCGACATTGGGCTTTACGACCACGGGAAACTCCAGCTCGGCGGCCGCGGCCGGCGCGTCTGCCGGATCATTGATGACGCGGGCCTGAGGGTAGGGAAGACCGAGGTCGCGCAAGATCGACAGCTGCAACGCCTTTGAGGTCTCGGCCTGGAAGGCGCGGGTGCCGTTGACGACCCGCACCCCGTGACGCTCGAGATGGGCTAGAAACTGATGCGTGTAAAACACCGCGTGCCCGTGTCCCCGCTGCCACGCGGATGGACTCATGCGGTTGAAGACGAGATCGTAGGGCGGCTCGCTGCCCGGATCGAAGCGGTGCTGCTCCGCATGGAGCCGGGTGTACGGCGCGCCGCGGCGGTCCAACTCGGCGAACAGCGGACCGAACCAGTGCGGGTGCTCGTAGTAAATCCCGATCATGTGGTCACTCCCGCGGCCAGCGACGCCGCTTCGAGCGCCGCCCGTTCAATGCGCTCGACCAGCGCCGGTTCGGGCACTCCCGCGCGGAACTGCGCGTCGGTTCCGTAGACGCCCGCAGAGACCACCAACGCGCCGACACTCGCGAGCAGCGGCCGCAGGCCGTGATCGACCGCCAGGAGATGGCCCGGCCCGCCGCCCGTGGCGATCGCGATCGCGACCTTCCGCGCCAGCGCGTCTTGCGGCAGGAGATCGAAGAACACTTTGAGAAGCCCGCTGTATGTCGCGCGGTAAATCGGCGTGCTGACGACCACGATCCCCGAATCCAGCACCGTCTGGATCGCCTCGGTTACCTCGCGGCCTTCGCGGCGGCCGAGCAAGGCGTCGGCCGGCAGGGCGGCGAGATCGATGAGCCGGGAAGGCCCGGCGCCCTGGCGCTCCAGCGCGGCGAGCGTCAGCTCGAGCAGCGCGCGCGAGCGCGAAACCGGCTTCGGGCTGCCGGACAAGCCCACAACGGATGCCGTCACAGTTTCCTCCTCCAACAAGCGATCGGCCGCGACTCGAATCGAGGAGTCGCGGCCGATCACGGTGCGTCGCTATGGTGGGGCGGAGCCCCTATCTACCTCATGTCATCCCACATGCCGACGCGCCTGACCGTCCGCTCCCCGTACAACACATGGGGCGGCAAACACGGCAACACATCAGCAGGGTGATTGGCTTCATGTTTCGGAAACCTAGACGAGGGTCCGGGCTTCTGCAACCACGTCATCTACGGTCAGGCCGAACTCCTTGTAGATGCGCTGGTACGGAGCGGATTCGCCAAAGCGCTCGATTCCCATAATCACCCCGTTGTCGCCCACCCACCGGTACCACGACTGCTGGGCCGCCGCCTCGACCGCGATCCGCGGCACGCCAGGTGGAAGCACAGAGTTTCGGTGCTCGACCGCTTGCTTGGCAAAGTACTCGAGACACGGCATCGAGACCGCCCTCGGGCGTCGGCCCTCGGCCTTCAACCTTTCGTACGCGCCAAGGATGAGTTCCACTTCGGAACCGGTGGCCATGAGGACGATGTCAGGATTTGGGGAATCGGCGAGGACATAACCGCCCCGATGCAGCCCCGCGGCCGGCGCGTATTTCGTGCGATCCACCACCGCGACCTTTTGCCGAGTGAGGACCAGCGCCACCGGTCCGTTGCGGTGTGTGATCGCCGCGCGCCACGCCTCGACCACCTCGGTCGCATCCGACGGGCGGATGACGGTCATGTTGGGAATCGCGCGCAGCGCGGCGAGCTGCTCGATGGGCTGATGGGTCGGCCCATCTTCGCCTAGACCGATCGAGTCGTGTGTGAAGACGTAGATCGGCTTGAGGTGCGTCAGCGCGGCTAACCGTATCGACGGCCGCATATAGTCGGAGAAGATCAGGAAGGTGCCACCAAATGGGATGAACCCGCGGTGTAGGGTGATGCCGTTCAGTACCGCGCCCATCGCGTGCTCTCGGACGCCGTAGTGGAAGTTCCGGCCCGGTCCGCCCCCTTTGATCTCGGTGTTGTTTGAGCCGGTCAGATCGGCTGATCCGCCCATCAACTCCGGAAGCTTGGTCGCGATCGCATTGAGCACCTTGCCCGATGCCGCGCGCGTGGCTTGCGCATCGTTCGGACCGAAGACCGGCAATGCCGCATCCCAGCCCGCCGGCAGGCGGCCGGCGAGGCGGCGCTCCAGCTCGGCGGCTAGATCGGGATGGGCCGCGCGGTAGGTGTCCCACTTCTTCTTCCAGTCGGCCTCGAGCTGCGCGCCGCGGGTCTTGGCGCTACGCCACTGCTCGAGCGCGTCGTCCGGAACGTAGAACGGCTCGAGGGAAGGCCAACCGAGGTTCTGCTTCGTCGCTTTCACCTCTTCGATGCCCAGCGGCGCGCCATGCGCGTCGGCGGTGTCCTGCTTGTGCGGGCTGCCCCAGGCGATGTGCGTCCGCACGATGATCAGCGATGGCCGCTCGGTCACCCGCTTCGCGTGCGCGATAGCCGTATCGATCGCCTTGAGATCGTTACCGTCGGCGATCCGTTGTACGTGCCAACCGTACGACTCGAAGCGCCTCGTGGTGTTGTCGGACAAGGCGAGCTCGGTCGACCCATCGATCGTGATGCGATTGTCGTCGTAAAACCCGATCAGCTTGCCGAGCTTCAGGTGACCTGCGAGCGAGCACGCCTCGTGCGAGACGCCCTCCATGAGGTCACCGTCGGACGCGAGGAAATAGGTGTAGTGGTCGACGATTGCGTGCCCGGGGCGATTGAACAGAGCCGCGAGCTGCGCTTCGGCAATCGCCATGCCAACGGCGTTCCCGGTCCCTTGTCCGAGCGGTCCTGTCGTCGCTTCCACGCCGGGCGTGACGCCGTGCTCAGAGTGTCCCGGGGTGCGGCTCCCCCATTGCCGGAACTGCTTGATCTCGTCGAGCGTGAGATCGTAGCCCGTGAGATAAAGGACGCTGTAGAGCAACATGCAGGCATGGCCCGCCGACAGGATGAAGCGGTCGCGGTCCAGCCATTCGGGATTCGCGGGATTGTATCGCAGATGCCGTTGCCACAGCACGTACGCGAGCGGCGCCAGCGCCATCGCCGTGCCGGGATGTCCCGAATCGGCTTGCTGTACGGCGTCCATCGCGAGCGTACGGATGGTGTTGATGCAGAGCTGATCGAGCTCCACGCGAGCGACCGTGGGGGTCTCGGTCACAGTAATCCGGATTTGGCGGCCTGCCACAATTTGGTCAGACGATCGAAGCCATCCACCAGCAGCTCGACCTGTCGCGGCGACGGTGACGCCTGCGCCGCGATCTTCAGCTCCTCGACCAGTCTGGGCATTTCATGGCGCCCTTGCTTCAAGCTTTCGATGCCGATCTGAATCAGCAGATCCATAATTTTCTGCCGCGCGGCCGGGTCCTTTGGGACCTGCCACAAAAACTCGGCCGTCTCTTTCCCATCGGCACACATCTGGCCGAGAGGATCCATGAGCGGCAGGCGCGATGGACGGGGCGCTTTGGGATCATTCATTGGAGTAGATAAATCTAACATTGCCTGGCCGTTTGAATGACTCTAGCTTGCGGGACTCATGATACCCCTTCTGCTGGCTGCGCTGCTGCAAACGGTCGCCGCTGACTCGGGCGAAGTGCATCTCCAGAACCTTCGGCAGCTGACGTTCGGCGGGCAGAATGCCGAAGCCTATTTCTCGCGCTCAGGGCATCAGATCATTTTTCAGCGGCAGGAAGCGGATTCGGGGTGCGATCAAGAGTTCGTGATGAATACCGACGGGACGGGCCTCCATCGCGTCTCCAACGGCAGGGGCCGCACCACGTGCGGCTACTTCTTCGACGACGACCGTCGAATCTTCTACGCGACGACGCAACACGCCGGCGCGGCATGCCCGCCGCGCCCCGACTATTCCAAGGGCTACGTGTGGGCGCTGTACGATTACGACATCTACGTCGCGAATGCCGACGGTCAGGGAGCCGGACGCATCACGAACAATCCCCGGTACGACGCGGAAGGGACGCTCTCCCCGGACGGGAAGACGATCGTGTTCACGTCGCTGCGGAATGGCGACCTCGACATCTACACGATGGGTGTAGATGGCCGCCACCTGAAGCGCCTGACGCGCACCCTCGGCTACGACGGCGGCCCGTTCTTCTCGCCCGACGGCAAGCAAATCGTCTATCGCGCCTGGCATCCGCAGACCGCCGCGGATTCCTCGGATTATCGCGGCCTGATCGCGCAGAACCTGGTGCGGCCCGTCCGCATGGAAATCTGGGTCATGGACGCCGACGGCTCGCATCAACACCAGGTCACCAATCTCGGCGGGGCCAACTTCGCGCCCTATTTCCATCCCGACGGCAAGCGCATCATCTTCGCCTCCAACCACAAGAATCCGCGGTCGCGAAACTTCGATCTCTATCTCGTGAATGCCGACGGCTCGCACCTCGAGCAGATCACGACGAACACTGAGTTCGATGCGTTCCCGATGTTCTCGCCCGACGGGCATCAGCTGGTCTGGGCGTCGAATCGCAACGGGAAGGTTCAGGGAGAGACGAATATTTTCATCGCCGACTGGATTGAGAACCCGTGAACGCTTCACGTCCTCCACCACCTTCACCGTCCTCCACCAACCTTCCCAAACCTCCGGCGAAGACCGCCAAGGACGAGGCGATCGCGTGGCTGAAGGCAATCGGCACGGCGCTCCTGATCTGGATCGTACTGCGGTCGTATCTCGTCGAAGCCTTCCGCATTCCCTCGGCGAGCATGGAAAACACCCTGCTCGTCGGGGATTTCCTGTTCGTCAACAAAGCGGTGTTCGGCGGTGAGCTCGAGATTCCGCTGACCGGTATCCACTGTTGCCGGCTGCCGGCGTTCGCCACGCCCCAGCGGGACGTCGTCGTCGTGTTTCGCTCAGTGGAAGACTCGACACCGGATCTCAACATCGTGAAGCGGGTGATCGGGGCGCCGGGCGACACGCTCCAGATGGTCCACGACACCATCATCCGCAACGGGCAGCGTCTGGACGAGCCCTATGCGCTGCACACTGCCGCGATCCCAGACACCCAGCCTGCCTTCCGTCTGCAGCTGATCAGAGCATTGCAACTGCCGCAGTATGTCGGCCGGGATCCGGGCCACTATCATCCGACGACGCACGACTGGGGGCCGATCGTCATCCCCGCGCAGCACTATTGGGTGATGGGTGATAACCGCGATGAGTCCTACGACAGCCGCTTTTGGGGATTCCTGCCGCGCGACCACATCCGGGGACGCCCGTTGTTCATCTACATGAGCGTGGCGACGCACCCGTTCCGCATTCGCTGGAACAGGTTGTTTCGCCATCCATCCTAGTCGTCGGTCGTCGGTGCTCAGTTATCGGTACTGATGACCGACAACCGATGACCGATTACTTGTATCGGTAGGTGATTCGCCCACGGGTAAGGTCATAAGGGGAGAGATCGACGGCCACACGGTCGCCTTGCAGGATGCGAATGTAGTTCTTCCGCATCTTCCCGCTCACATAAGCCAGTACTTCATGTCCATTTTCGAGTTTTACGCGGAACGTCGTGTTGGGTAGTACTTCAGTGACGGTCCCCATCATCTGAATCGCGTCACCAGCCACGCTTGTCCTCGCTCATAAGCTCCTTGGATCCATGGTGGCGTCGCGCGGGGGCTCCATCCCGCGCGTGATGTAGAAAGCGTGGCGGCTGCATGCCCCGCACGTCAGGCTGATCCGTTCCGGGATGAAGAGCTCGCCGGCCCGCAGCATACGGCGTCGCGGGGAACGCTGGATCGTGCGGGTTCCGCACGAGGGACACACGAGTGGCTCATGCGCCCGATCAGCGGCAATGAGCGCCAGGGCTTCCGGCGCCCGGTACTCCTTGATTCCCCGTCTCCCCACGGCGACTCCCCTCCGGGTCCGAAATCTATACTACCCCTGATCTTGACGCCCTCTCCCCCTGGGGCGTCCCCCTTTCTTGACGCCCCCGGCGGGGACATGTAGCTTGCCGCCACCTTTACCACCCTTTTTCATGCCAGCCGAACTCGGTGGTTCCCAAATCTCGTCACTGCTCGAAGCCTTACCCGGCATCGCCAGCGTGCTGCGCAGTCCCGTGGCAGACGCGCTCATCAAAGCCATGCGTGGTGCGGCCGGGCTGGCGGATTTTGCGTTCGAGGACGCGGAAGAGCTGGTGCGCTATGCCGTGCGCCGGGGGCTGATCGGTCCCGATGAGGGGGACCGGGTGCTGGGGGAGGTGCAGGAAGGGCTGCGCAAAAAGAAGCCCGTCGCCGTCAAAAAGGCTCCCGCAAAAAAGGCGAAAAAGGGCCGCCGCTAGATCCGGAAGCCGCGGACCATCCCACGCAGTTTCTCGGCCGCCTGGAGCAGATCTCCGGCGGCCGCTGCCATTTCCTGGGTGGATGCACCCTGCTGTTGGGTCGCCGCCGTGACCTGCTCCGCGCTCGAGGCGTGCGCCACCGCGCGGCTCACGACCTGCTGGGCCTGCGCGCCGAGCTGCTCGGTCACCCCGCGGTTCTCCTGCGCGGCGCGGGACACGCGTGCCGCCGCCTGCTCGACCTGCTCGACGGCCGCGACGATTTCGGTGAGGCCGCGGGCCGCGCCTTCCGCGACCGATTCGATGCCGCGCACCTTCGCCTGGCCGACGGCCATCGTCGCGGTCACCTCCTCGACCTGCTCCCGGATCACGCGCGTGGTCCGCGCCACGTCTTCGGCGGCACGCGACGACTCGTCCGCCAGCTGGCGCACTTCTTCGGCGACGACCGCAAAGCCCCGCCCGTGTTCGCCGGCGCGCGCCGCTTCGATCGCCGCGTTCAACGCCAGCAGGTTGGTCTGCGACGAGATCCGCTTGATCAGGTCCACAAAGTCGTCGATCGCCGTGCTCTGCTGGGCGAGCTGTGTGACCTCCGTGCCGGTGGTGCGCACCACTTCCCGCACGTCGAGCAGCGTGTTGCTCGCCGCGGCGATGTCGTTGCGATGCCGGTCCGCGACGGTGCGAATCTCCTCGCCCAGCCGCGCGACGTGGGATGCGGCGTCCGCCATCTCGGTGTTGGTTTTGCGCTGCCGCTCCAGCGCGGTCTGGGTCGCGTTCAGCTCGTTGCGCTGATTCTCCGCACCGCTCGCGATCTCGAGCATCGCGCTCGACACCTGGCTCGACGATGCTGCGAGCTCCTCGCTCACCGCGGACAGGTCGCTGGCCGACGCAGCGATCTTGTCTGCCGCCCCGACGACTTCGGAGACGATGTCGCGCAGGCGCTCCCCCATCTGCCGCATGGCGTCGGCCAGCACCTGAAATTCGCGCGGCATTCGTCCCGTCGTGACGGGCCGGAGGTCGCCGCGCCCGAATCGCTCGGCTGCCGTGACGAGCCGGACCAAGGGGCCTTCGACCCAGCGCAGCGTGAACGCGCCGACGACCGCACCCACCAGAGCCGACGCGATCAGCACGAGCCACAGCACGATCTCGCGCTCGCGCGCCAGTGCCGCGAGTCGCTGCCCGACTACGCCCGCCTTTTCCGATTGGCGCGTCGACAGATCGCGCACGAGCCGCGTCAGCTCGGTGACTTGGGGGCGGACGCCGGCGGACAAGGCCTGTGCTTCCCGCGGCCGGCCCAGATCGAGATCGGCATGGGCGAGGGAGTAATCGACATGGATGGCTGATTGCAGTTGCTTGATGTGAGTGACCGTGATCCGATCGGCCTCGGTCAGCCCGGGCAGGACGTCGAGCCGTTTCTGATAACTGAACGCCGAGTCGACCGCGGCCTGGAACTGATCGCTCGTCTGTTGTCCGCGCTCGCCGAGATACTGCTCCGCGGCGCGGATCTCGTCGAACACCGCCGTGACGAGGCCATTTCCCACCTCGCTCGATTCCCGGACACGCCCGATCTCAATCGCCAGCGAGCTGCGCAACGTGCCAAGCGACGAGACGCCGACGACCGAAGCAATCACGAGTCCCGCCAGAAGGCCCGACATGCCCAAAATGATCCGCCAGCGGATCGTGTCGAACGACGTCATTGCCCGGGCTCGGGTATCAGTTGGCCCTCGCGGACGACCCCGATCACCACCTGTTTCGACGGGACGTCGCCGTGGCTGTCGAACGCAATCGTGCCGGTGACGCCTTCGAACGCCGGAAGATCGCTGCCGATCCGCGCCAAGCGGTCCCGCACGGCGCGGCGGTCGACGCCCGATTCCCTGAGCACGCTCGCCAACAAATGGACGATGTCGTACGCCGCCGCCCCGCGGTGATCGGGACGCTCGCCCGGGTAGGCACGGGCGTACGCGCCGTAGAATTGCGCATTGCGCTCACCAGGCTGGTCCACGAGGTACGCGACGGACATCCGCACACCCTCCGCCAGTGGGCCGTCCCTTTCGAGGCCGCTGAGCGCGTCTCCGCCGAGCGTCGTCCAGTGGACGCCCATCCGTCCCATCTCGCGCAGCGCGAGCTCCGCTCCGCCACGATCGGTTGCGAGCACGAGCGCGTCGACGTTCCCCTTCTGTCGCAGACGCGAGAGATACGGCTCGAGGCTCGGCGTCGCGGAGAGCATCGGATCCGCCTCGACGATCTCGCCACCCAGGCGCTTGAACTCGGCGGTAAAGCTGAGACGCAGTCCGCGGCCGTAGTCGTCGTCCAGGTAAATCACGCCGACGCGCTGTGCACTGAGCATCTGGCGGGCATAGCGGGCTAGTTGTGCGCCATGACTCAGATCGCTGGGGCACACGCGGAACATGTAGGGACTCACCCCGGAGAGATCGGGGCTCGACGCCGATGGCGAGATCATCAGGAGCGGGCGGCGCGCCTCGCCGTATACGCGGCCTGCCGCGAGCGACGCGCTCGACGTGAGATGTCCGACGACCGCGACGACGGCCGGGTCGTCCGCGAGCTGTTGCGCGATCCGGATGGCGACATCCCCACGGCCGCTGTCGTCCATGATGCGCAGCGCCAGCGGCCGTCCTCGAATTCCGCCCCGGGCGTTGATTTCCTTGACCGCAAGCTCCGCGGCATGCTGCATCGATACGCCGCGGGGCTGGGAGAAGGGTCCGGCGAGCCCGAGGACAATGGGCTCGCGGCTGCTTCCACCGGAGCAGGCAGTAAGCGAGAAAACCGCGGCGAGGAGGGCCCGGCACCTGCGCATGAGCGGGCAAGGTTAAAGCTGCGAATGGGATAGCGCAATATCCACGCGCTTTCCACATTACATACGTGGACGCGATTCGGCAGCTGTGTGGATTTGCGGCGGGACTCGAGCGTCTCGTCGTCGCGAAGGGCGCCGCCGAATTGGAGGCCATGTGGGACGAGTTGAATCTGGGGCAGCTGGGATGGGAGGCGCTCGCGCTCGCGCGCCGCGCCAACACCGAAAAACTCGAGCCGGCGCTCGCGGCCGTCGATCGCCGCCTGCTCGCGGCGCTGGAACGCTGTCGCGCGTTCCTCGATCCCCACATCGTGACGTTTCGCGTGCCGGAGCTGGAACGCTGGCAGCATGCCGCCGCCGCCGCGTTGGTTGGCGCACGCTGGGGCGTCGCGGGTCTGCGCACCGTCATCGCCGATACTCAGGCGCCGCTGGGCCGCCGGTACTTCGCGTTTCTGGCCCTCGCCGAGCGCCATCCCAAAGAAGCGTGGCCGCTGTTCGCGAAGTACCTGCAGACGCCGGGCGCACACCATGCCTTTGTCGCCGCAGCGGTCGAAGCGGCGCGCTACTATCCCGGTCAGGCGCCCAATGTGATCGCGTTGTTCCAGCGGATTCGCGGGGACGAGATGTTGCGTCGCTTCCTCGCGCCGAAGATTCTCGAATCGCTCTACGTCCTCGGCGACCCCGCGGCGCTGCCGCTGTTCGAGGAGCTGCTCGTGGCCGGTCACACCGACGCGGACGCCGGCCGGTGCGAAGTGACGCGAGCGCTCGTCGCCGTCCGCAAGCTCACGGGCAAGGTGGCGCCGAACAGCAAGTTCCCCGATCCGGAAGAGCCGAAGGTGCTTCGGGCGCTCGATGAGGCGCAGCGCATTTTTGAGGAGGAGAAGGACCGGCTCGAGCCGGTCGTCGTTATTTGACGAAGGCCGCCAGTTTTGCTTTGTACGCGTTCCCACCCATGTCGTAGCTGTCGTTGTGCCCCGCGCCCTCTATCATCACGAACTCCACCGGACCACCGGCTGCGGCGGCAACATCGTGACCCATCTTGATGGGCACCAGCATGTCGGCGGTCCCGTGGAAGATGAGAGTAGGGCAGTGAATGCGCTGCATCCGGCCGATGTTGTCCAACCCGAGTCGCACCAGGAACGACGGGAAGATGCGGTAATGGCGGGCCGCCATGCCGTGCGCGCTGGTGAAGGGTGACTCGAGAATCAGACCTGCCACCGCGTGCGTAGCGGCCGTATGCGTGGCGGCCGCGCTCCCCAGGGAACGGCCGTAGACATAGATGCGCTGGCGATCGACGTCCGGACGCGTGATCAGCGCGTTGTAAGCGAGATCGGCGGCCTCATACATGCCCGCTTCGGTGGCTCGGCCGCCGCTCGCTCCATAACCCGGATAATCGACGACGAGCAGCGCCGCGTTGGGCGGCCGGAAATCCCGGATCACCGGCCAGATGGCGGCGATCGTCTCACCGTTGCCGTAGAACCACAGAAGCGCGGCGGATTTTGCCGCCCCTCGCCGCCCTTCGCGGCCCTTCGCCGCCGGTGGTAAGTACCATCCCACGAGCCGCGTGCCGTCGCGCATCGTCAACTCGATCCGCTCACCGTAGCCTACGGTCTGCACTGGATCCGGCAGCGGCGCCCGAGGTGCCGGGAACGTGATCTTCTCTTGCAGCGCCCAGAGCACCACCGAGAGGACGACGTACACCCCCGCGAGTCCCACGACGATGGCCATTGCCGGTGTTAATTTGTGGCCCAATGGACCGGGGAGACCCGCTGCTCATATCGCGCGCGCGGGGCGCGTTGCTGGGCCTTGTCGCAGGCAATCAGTTGGGCGTCCCTACCGAGCACCTGGGAACGCCGGAAGCCATCCGCAAGGCCTTCCCGAACGGCGTGGTCGATCTCGCCCCACCGCCCAAGAACTCCCCCTACGATGACGATGCGGCGATGGCGCTGTTGCTCGGCGAATCGCTGCTGGCGTCGAAGGGGTTCGACGCGAACGACGTGGCGGGTCGCTGGGTGAAATGGATGAAGGTGGACGGCCGCGGGATCGGGATCACGACCAGGCGTGCGCTCACATTGGTCGACCGCGGGAAGGACCCGTTCGAAGCGGGCCAGCTCGCGAACCAGGAGAATCCGGGCCGCTCGGCCGGCAACGGCAGCGTGATGCGCTGCGTTCCGGTCGCGCTGCGCTATCACGACGATCCCGATCGCCTCATTCGCGTGTCGACCCAGCAGGCCGCCATCACGCACGCCGACGAGCGCTGTACCTGGGGTGCCGCCGCTGTGAACCTCGCGGCGCGGGAGCTGTTGCATGGCAACATCTACTTCATCGACGAGGTGATGCACCGCATCGGTGACCGCGCGCCGCGCGTGCTGCGCGACGCGATCCACCGCGTGCCACGCGAGCGCGAGGGCGATCTCCCGATCGCGCGAGCCGGTGAGGCGGGCTATGTGGTTCACTGCGTGGAAATCGCGTTCTGGTTCGTGGCGCACGACCGCTCGCTCGAGGAGGCGCTGATCGCCCTCGCCCAGGCTGGCGGCGACACCGACACGAATGCCGCTGTCGCGGGTGCGCTGCTCGGCGCGCGGTACGGAGACGTGGCGTTGCCGCCGCGCTGGGTAGACCAGATCACTGGATCGCAGGGAATCGCGCAGCTCGCCGAGCGACTGGTGTCAGCGCTCTGAGCTAGGGCTTCTTCGTCGGTCGCGGCGCAGGCCGCGACGCAGGCCGATAGTGGGCGATCCGAGCCAGCACGTCCCGGTCGTTGAGTGTGATCGAGATCACGCGCCAATCACGACCGCCGCGCCAGTTGAGCCGGATGAACCGCCGGCCCTTGGTCCATTCCCACATGCTGCGCTCACGCCGATGCGGCGTACCCAGCTGCTTGCGAATCTGATCCTGCGTCCGGCGCACCAGCGCGACCTTCCCCGAGTCCACGAACGCAATGACCGACGTCCGACCCTCGATGACATTGGCGCTCAAATAGAAACGTGCGCTGTCCACCGGATCTCGCACGCGAACACCGCAGTCCATCACCTGTGCTGTATTGTGCATCGTCTGACACGCCAGGATGTCGCTGTCACCCTGCGCGATGCTGCGGGCGCGGGAAGCAAAATCACGGTAGGCCATGCCCGGCGCGAATCCGCGATAGGCGAACGGTCGCGGGGCGGCCTGCGGCGCCTGCACGAGCAGGAGGAAGAGGATCGCAAGAGTCATGGCGCCAATATAAGAAAAGCAAACGGGCCCGGTGTGACCCGGGCCCGTTTCGTAGGGCGCAACCTGCTGCGCCCCTCACAACTCAAACCTTACGAACGTTCTGCGCTTGCAGCCCCTTTGGTCCCTGGGCAACGTCGAACTCGACGTTGTCGCCCTCTGCGAGGCTCCGGAACCCCTCCGCCTGGATCGCTGTGAAGTGGACGAACACGTCCGGACCCGACTCCTGCGCGATAAAGCCAAAGCCCTTCGCGTCGTTAAACCACTTCACCTTACCCTTAGCCATACCGTTAAGACCTCAGCACAATGGGGCACTGCCCCGGACTGGAACGACCCACGCCACCGCGGTCGTGGGACGGGCTCAAACAAAAATCCGCGAGACATGTGGTCCTCGCGGAAGCGCAGACAGCCGGTGACGGTGCCACGTATGCTTGAACCGGGGGCAAAAGTATTAACGCCCCTCGTAGCTGTCAATTGCGACTGCCGTTTCGTCGCGCGGCCACTATTGCGACATCATCGTAACACTTCCGAGCCGTCGAAATGCGCGATAACCTCAGACTCCCTTCAACTGCCGTCGGACGGAGGCGTTCACATGTTGCTGCCAGCGTTACTGTCGTTAGTCGTCGTTCAACAGGCCACCAGCACCACCGCACCGCCCGCGCAAATCGCTAAAGTCGAAGTACAGCCCTCCGGCGGCGAAGTGCAGGTCGGCGGCACACTCAAGTTCACGGCTCGGGCACTCGACGCAGCGGGACAGCCGGTTCCGGGCGCTCAGTTCGGATGGTATGACGGCGCCATGCAGGGACAGGTGGATTCGACCGGCGTATTCACCGGCGGCTATCAGGGATACTCGCGTGTCACGGCGGTGGCGTACGTGCCAGGGGTGCAGGGAAGTCAGGTGTTCGGGACCGCCGTCGTACACGTTCTGCCCGAACCGCCTTCCCGCATTGAACTCGATCCGCGGCCCGCTCGCCTGGTCGCCGGTTCGCGACTCACGCTCTCGGCGACGCCGTTCTCGCGGCACGGCGACCGTCGTTCCGATCGCGTGACCTTCACCTCGAGCAATGCACGCATCGCGACCGTGACGAACGATGGCCGGCTGCGTGCGGTCGCTCCGGGTCGCGCGACGATCACGGCGACGGCCAGGACGGCGACGGAAGCGCTTGCCCTTCAGGTGCTCCCGAACACCGTCGCTCGCGTCACGATCGAGCCCACGACCTCGAACGTGCGCACGGGTGATGTCGTGAAATTCGCCGCCACCGCGCGCAGCGCAGCTGGCCGGCCGGTCGGGGACGTGGCCGTGGACTGGGCCGTCGTGGCAGGTCCGGGGATCTCGTCGATTGAGCCGAGCGGCACGTTCGTCGCCGAGCTCGCGGGCGACTACACCGTGACGGCATCGATCGGCGGGAAGGACGCAGACGCCGTCGTGCACGTCGCGCCGCGGGAAGTCGGGCGAGGGATCGAAGTGCGGGGGCGCGTCCCGATCACGATGAGCGCGGCGGAGGTGTGGGTGCATCCGTCGATGACGAACGCGCGCATCGTCAACGACATCATGACGACCGAGGACGGAAGGTATGGCGTCTTCTCACGGGAAGGCGCGTCGGATCGCAAGAACGGGATCGTTGTCTTCGATGCCAGCAACCCCTGCCATCCCAAACCGGTCTCCGAGTACACGCAAACCGTCTCGGGCGGCGTCCACAGCTCCTATGTCTACAGGGGTTACGCGTATATCACCGACGACGCGACCGGCTCGATGCGCGTGATCGACATTCAGGATCCGCAGCACCCCAAAGAGGTCGCCCGCTGGCAGACCGAGCAGACCGAGGCCGGCCGATATTTGCACGACATCATGGTCGTCGACGGGCTCGCCTATCTCGCGTACTGGAACGACGGCCTCGTGATTCTCGATGTCGGCAATGGGATGAAGGGTGGAAGCCCGACGAATCCGCAGTTCGTCTCGCAGTTCAAGTACGACTTGAATGCGGTGTACTCCCGCGTCTCACAGTTCTGGGGACAGGGATTCGTGCGCGGGACCCACACCGCGTGGAAGCAGGGGCGGTATGTGTTCGTGGGTGACGAAGTGTACGCGGCACATCCGAGCAAAGGTCTGCAGGACGGCAACAACCTGACGTTCGGCAGACTGCACGTCATCGACGTCTCGGACATCTCGAAGCCACGAGAAGTCGCCTGGTACGAACCGACCGACGGTGGAGTCCACAACGTCTGGGTCGTGGGCGATACGCTCTACCTCGGCAACTATCAGGGGGGCGCGCGGGCGGTCGATATCTCCGGGGAGTTGAAGGGCGACTTGCTGCGCGAAGGGCGAGAAATGAGCTGGATTCTGACGGTCGACTCACTGGGTCATCGCAGAGCGCCGTTCGCCTGGGGAGCTGTAGTGAAGGATGGGAACATCTTCGTTCCGGATATCAATACGGGGCTCTGGATTCTAAGACTCGAGCCAAAACAGCAGCCAGTTCCATAGTCTAAGTGATTGAGTCTTGGCGTCTTAGCGTCTCCAGAGCTACTGTTGGCTGGCGGTCTTGGTGCTATCCGGTTTCAAGGCAGTTCGGAAGGCAAGCAGCGCGTCGTCATAAGTCTTCAGCCGAGTCGCCAGCGTCGTCGCCACCGTGCTCGGATCCTTCCCCGCCGTCTTCTCGCAGACCAGCAACGCCGCGTTCAACGAATCGAGCCGAACCGTCAATTGCTTTGCCAGAATCCGCATCGAGTCCGCGTATGCGGTCGCCTGCATCTTTGGCCGTCCGTTCACGATGAATGACCGTGCGGCAACGCAGAGTCCGCCAAGGCGCCGAGCGGCGCGGCGGCGGGTCAGCGAATCGGCCTGCTGTGTGCGCACGACGCGGTTCACGCCGTCGCGGATTTGCGCGACGCCGCGGGTGGCGGTCTTCAATCCTGCCATGTACCGGATCTGCTCGATCGTCGGCGCGGCCGCCGGGGGGGGCGAGGGAGGGGCCGGTGCCGGCACCGGTGGCGGCGGCACGGAGTCCTTGTGCGTTACGGTGTCCTGCTGGTACGTGACCACCGTGATAACCATCACCAATCCCAGCAACATCGCTGATCACTCCTCTAACAGTTGAATTCCGGCTCCGTTATTATCCCCGGATGGCCGTTCCCGCAACTACTCGCATCATGCGGACCTTTGAGGACCGCGCCGACGCGCTTGCGCACTTCTTTCAGCGCGCCGGTGAAGCGCCGCGCCTCATCGCCTACGACGACGCGGTTGGCCTCCCGCTCGATCAAGCACTCGCGGCGCTCGAGTGGACGGCCCAAGTCGGCATTCTTGCCGCCGAAGACCTCGTCCATGCCGCGCGCCTCGGCCCGGATTCCGCCGCCGTGGTCGTGGAGCGCAGGGACGGAGACAACCACGTCTTCGTCTACTTCGGTCCTCGCATGGACGCGCCACCAGCCGATCCGTACGAAGGTACCCTGCTGTATGACGAGCCGGGAGTCCGCTCGTACATCTTCGCACAACGCGGCCACGCGATCGCACACTTTCTAAGAGCTACGCACGGTTTGGGCGCAGCGCTGAGTCTGTTATCACGTCGCGCGCCGGAGCTACGTCACATCCGTCGCTGGACACAGGCATTGTTCGCCGAGCCCGCGGTCGGTCGTTCGACACAGCTGCTCGCCGGCTGGTATGCCACGAGCGGCGCGGGATTTCTATTCGTCCCCAGTGAGTCGGACCAGCCATTTGCCTACTGCGAGGTGGCTATAGAGGGGTAAATACCCCGATGTGGGAACGTGCGTGCTGTGGATTCACAACTCCACATCATGTGGACGACCCCCGGAACAAGTTGCGGAATCAGCTTTTACTCTCCACACGCCGTGCACATCGAAGTGAGCTAACCCGAATAAACATCGGCACTTGCGCGGTTTTTGAGCACCCCTATATTGATGTCACGCGAGTTGAAGGGAAGGGTTGGGACCTGGCGTCCTGACAACGCCTCCAAAGCGAGTCCGAACGGAAATTCCGGGGAGGGCGCCGATGCAACCAAGGGCTCAGGCGCTCGTTGATCCGGGAGTACACTCACCGGGTCGGACAGCTAGGGCCAGTCGCGTTGCCTTAGCCACGTCGAAATGGTGCCTCGACGTGCAGTGCGGAAGGTCGGTCCGCGACCCGATCTGACCCGTAGCACTCACATTGGTGAACTGGGCGACCCGACGGGGTTGTCTAGGGATGGAAGCCGGAGCCTCTGCTTGCCCTACCGAGGACGAATCAGTCCACAGGTGGCGGTGGAGAGAAGAACGAAGGGCGCAAGCCCTCGACTCCGGGTAGCCAATGTGTCGGAGCCCCCAAGCGGCCTACCGCGCCGGCTTGGGGGCTTCGTTTTTTTTCGGGAGGAGCTTCGGAAGACCCGGATCCGTTTCGTGGGCCTTGTGGAAGGGCAAGCGCGGACCACGAATCGGAACGAGATGGGCGATGGAGTTGGCGTAGTATTCGAGCAGCGGCCTCCCTTTCGGCAGAATCACCAGCGACTCCCCATCCACATGCACCAGCCGCCGCATCCGCAGCATGCGCCACGCGCGATCCCACACCTCCGCGATCCGCGCCCCGCCCCGGACCACTTTGCCATTGACCTCGAGCAACCGGTCGCGCAGCTGGTCCATGCGTTCGAGCAGCGCATTTGTGGGGATCACGGTTTGTCCGAACGACAGCAGCGCGGCCGCCGCGAGCGGCACCGGCGTCACCGGGATCACCGCGCCAATGCGATCGATCATCTCGCGCGCCAGGCGCTCGAGCTCCGGAAGGCGCTGTTCTTTGGGCCAGTTCAGGACATCGGCCGGCGCGCGGCGCAGCCAGTCGCGCAGCGACTGCGGCGTCCCGAAGTTCACCGCGACGCGACCATAGCGTTTGAGCCGGCCCGTCAGCAGTCGGACGGTATTGCCAACCAGATACGACACGACGGTGCCGAGCTGCGACAACCGGCTGGGACGATCACCGGCGGCGATGAGCTCGCGAATCAGCGAGCGGTCTTCGAGCACGCGATCGTAATTCAATGCGACCGGTACGAACCAGATGTCCCGATCGAAGGACGGATCGGTCAGCGTGCGGCAGATGTAATCGAGTAACCCCAGCTTGGGCGGGCGCAGTTTGCCGTCGCGCGACAGTCCACCCTCGGGGAAGATCCCCTGCGTCACGCCGTTGCGCGTGATGAGCTGGACGTACCGCTCCAACACCGTGTGGTACAGCGGCTCGCGAAACCGCCGTCGAATGAAATAGGCCCCAAAGGACTTGAAGACGTACTCGAGCGGCCAGGCGCGCGCCCACTCACCCACCGCGTAGCTCAGGTGCACGCCGCGCGCGAGCACATACGCCACCACGACGTAATCGGCGTTGGAGCGATGGTTCATCAGATACACGACGACGTCTCGCTTGGGGATCTGCTCCAGCGCGTGCTCGTCCTGGTAATCGACGCTGGTCTTGTACAACAGATTGACGAGAATCTTGGCGACGTTGTAGCCGAGCTTGTAATACGACAGGACGTTGAAGTGGGGGATGATTTCGTCGAGGTAGCGGCGTACCTGCCGCCGCACCGTCTGCTCGGATTGCCCCTGCTCAGCCATGTGCGCCTGGACCGCAGCGGTGATGGCGGGATCCTCGGCGAGCGCGCGACGCGCGAGGCGGGGCTCCTGCTTCTTATAGCGGCTCAGCCGCGCGCGGAATTCGCGAATACGCTACCGCCGGGAAAGGTCCACTTGCGGCACGGCGCGCTCGGCCTGGTCCTCGATCTCCCACAGCTCCGCGGGCGTCGCATGCGCGAGCCCCGCCACCAGTACCGTGGGGAACTGCTGCTGCTTGGTGTTGTACTGCGTCGCGGTGTCGTTGTACTGCTGGCGGGTGGTCGCGATCCGGTTCTCGGTGGACGACAGCTCTTCCTGCAGCTGCGACACATTCGCGGTCGCCTTGAGGTCCGGGTAGCGCTCGATCGTCACGAGCAGCCGCGACAGCGCGCCGGACAGCGCGTTTTCCGCCTGGCTGATCTGTTTGACGGCGTCCGGTCCGGACGCGTTCACCTTCACCGCTTGATTGCGCGCCTGAATGACGGATTCGAGCGTCGACTTCTCGAAGTCCATCGCGCCTTTGACGGTATTCACAAGGTTCGGAATCAGGTCGTGGCGGCGCTTGAGCTGCACGTCGATCTGCTTGAAGGCGTTGATCGTTTGATTCTTGAGTGCGATGAGACCGTTATACGCCCCGACGATCCACACCGCCAACAGCACAACGGGAATCAGCAGCAACCACATGTCTATCTCCCGGTGAGAAGTAGGGGCGCACCCTGCTGCGCCCGTACCAGAGTATTACGGGCTGTGCGGTAGGAGTTTCGCTATCGCCTGGCGGATCGTCTCGGCCAACCCGGTGTCATCGGAGCCCAGACGCGCCAGCGGATGGTCGGCGTCGATGTGCAGCTCCACGCCGCGGGTCACGGGAATGCGGCGCCAGGTGGTGGGGCCGCTCGTTTCCTTCACCGCGTCGCGGGTGAGCCATGCGGTGAGCGCGCGACCCGAGCGGCCGCGCGGCATCTCCTCCGCGCCCTTGAGCGGCAGCCGGTCGGGCGTCGGCAAGGAGTTGCCGAGCACCTGCGCGCAGCGGCGCTCCAGCACATCGCCCGTCTGGTCGTGCATGTCTTTCGTGATGGCCGCGAGCGTCGCGCCCTCCATCTGCCGCAGCTTGATCGCGAGCAGCTGGAGGAAGTGCCGATACGAATACGTAGCGGCGGTCCCCCGGCCTTCCGGTGGACTGACGAGACCGCGCGTCACGTAGAACCGGATCGTGCGTTCACTTGGCGCCGCGCGGGCCGCGGCATTGATCGGTGTGACGGCCGAGGCATCCAGCACCGCTCCGACCACCACCGACAGATCGCGCAGGTTCCAGGGCGCGAGGTTGCGGTACTCCCGTAAGACGTGCAGCGGATCGGCGTGGGCGACGGTCGTCATGCGTCCATGGCGCCGGACTGGCGCTCGCTCTGCAAGACCAGCGCGACCCAGTCGGCGACCTGCTGCAGATTGAACGGCTTCCGAATCACCGTGCAATGGTGGTGGTCGAGCCAGGTCCGGACTTCCTCGGCCTCCGCATCGCCGGTCATGATGGCGATCTTGCCTTCGAGCGCCGGCCAGCGATGGATGATCGCAAGATAGAGCGCGAGCCCCGACATCGTGGGAAGATGGATGTCGAGGAGCAGCGCGTTCGCTGCTTCGGTCGCGAGCATCTCGTACGCTGATTCGGCGCTGCCCGCGCTGAGCACGCGATAGCCGTGGCGCTCGAGGAACCGCTCCAGGACGCGGCGCAGTCCCGCTTCGTCATCGACGATCAGCACGCAGGGCGGCGTGCGTGGCGGGGACGTCATCATGAGGCGCTCGCCGCGGCTCGCGCCGGTCTCAGGAATTCCTCGACGATGCGGGCCGTCGCGGCGTCGCTCGTGAGCGACAGGCTCATCTCGCCCG
>WNFW01006510.1_pt1 | contig 23095 bp, 24 predicted proteins | sample 5400131 | NCBI WGS metagenome assembly WNFW01 (sample SAMN13153362, study PRJNA577476) | soil metagenome | isolation source: 20 cm soil or saprolite under grassland replicate 1 | place: USA:California | collected 2016-06-15 | reverse complement strand
TCCGCCTGGTCACCTGACCGTGGACAGGGCGCCGAACTTCGGATGGAATATCGCTTTCAATCTGCAGATTGATGGCAGAACCGTCGCGAACGTCGCACAGGGTCACACCTATAACACCTGGCTCTCAGCGGGCCCCCATGTCTTGACCGTGCAGAAGGTGCCAGCCTTAGGCTATACCGTGCCAACTTCAACAACAGTGACCATCCAACCCGGGGCGGAGTATCTTTTCGTTGCCATGTGGGACTCAGGTTTGGTTTATCTCCAGCCAGCAGGAGCCTGGCTGACCCCCGGCGCGCACTGGCAACTCCACGGTGATGGTGCCCCATAGCGGCGTTACTTTTTGGTTTATCAGCGCGCGAGCATTGCGCCTTAGCGGCAATTCGTAAAGTTCCCGCCGCCCATGCGACCCCCTTCAGTGAGAACCGTGTTAAGCTGAGTCGCGTTAGAAACTGTCACCTGGTGACTAGGTTGACACTCTGTCTTCACCAGACTAGTCCGCGCGCCCTATGAAAATTGCTTAGTTCTTGCTCTGACTTTTCCCTCAGCATTTTCACTGCGGCACGCGCGATCAGGCCGGGCCAAAACCTCGCCACATCCCGAACGGCTTCAATATCGCTTCCCAGAATGCCGATGGATATAGGATCTATTTATTTTCCTTGCGTTTGAACATGCAGTCCGTTAAACGCGAGCATTCAACGCCTTAACTCACATGACATCATTCATTCAGGTCACACAAAACCTCCTTTTCCATAACGCCTTGTTGCTCGCGCAAGTCGAATACAACTACAGCAGCGAGGGCAAGCCTCCCAGCCCGGCTTCGATGATCGTCGGACTGCTCATTGCGCTGTTCCTGATCGTGGCGATGTGGAAAGTCTTCACGAAAGCCGGCCAGCCCGGCTGGGCCTGTATCATCCCAATCTATAATCTCTATGTCTGGTGCAAGATTGTCGGTCGACCCTGGTGGTGGATTCTCCTGATGCTGATTCCCTTCGTGAACTTCATCATTGCGATCATTCTGGGTATCGATATGGCGAAGAGCTTCGGCAAAGGCGCCGGGTTCGGAATCGGTCTTGCTTTACTGGGAATCATTTTTTTGCCGATTCTCGGTTTCGGCAGTGCACAATATCAGGGCCCTGCGGTTACGGCGGCTTCTCAACCGCCCCCGGCTCCTTAGGAAAAGCGGCTCTTCTTGATTTGCGCTGGCCGCGCCAAGCGGCGCTACAGGACCCAGTTCGGCTTGCGCTTTTCGTTAAAGGCGGCGATGCCTTCGCGTGCTTCGGCAGATTCCCGGGCTTGGATATGATATTTCAGCGCAAGGTCGACGTCTTCCTTTACTGAACGTCCCCAGAGTTCCTCAATCAATCGCTTGGTTTGCGCCAGCGCACCAGGCGCCCCTTGCAACGCTGACTGGGCGAACTTCATCGCTTCACTAATCAAAGCATCCTTGGCAACGACCCGATTCACCAGCCCAATTTCCCTTGCGCGTTCAGCGTCAATCAACTCCGAACCTAACAGCAACTCGCGCATGTTTCGTTCGCCGACTTGTCGCCGAAGAAAACTCATAACTAATCCGGCGACGAGCCCGCGCCGCACCTCGGGATACCCAATCTTGGTTCCTTGCGCGGCGACCACAAAATCGCATGCCGACATAATGCCTGCCCCGCCTGCAACCGCCGCGCCATGCACTGCGGCGATGGTAATCAAATGTGTTTGGCTAATCGTGATCAACGTGTTCGCAACCATCTGCGCGGTTTCGTGCGCTTTCGTCTGGTCGGCCGCCTCCTTTAGGTCGAGGCCGGTGCAAAAAGCCGCGCCCGCGCCGCGCAAAATAATTACTCCTGAAAGCTTTCGGCATTGATCCGAAGCGACTTTAATAGCCGTGCACAGCTCGGTGAGTAGCTCAAGAGTAAGCGCGTTACGGCGCTCAGGCCGGTTCAGAGTTACGAGAGTGACTTGCGGAGCTTGTTTTTCAATAAGAACGACAGGCATGGAGCGAATGACGAATTCCGAATGACGGATGTCGAATTAAACCTGGATAACCCCAGTGTGAAAGTGTCCGTTGGGCATAGGCCGCGAGACATATTCTAACAAGCGAATCAACACATCGCGGGTTTCGTGCGGTTGAACAATCGCATCCACCCAGCCGCGGGCGGCGCCGTAGCGAATATCAGTTTGTTCTTCATAGCTCTGTTTTACCTTTGCGCGAAGTTCCTCGAGTTCTTCGTGGTTCGCTTTTTTGTCACCTCGTTCGCGAGCGCGAGCGAGAATCGAAAACACAGTGTCTGATGCCTGAGCCGCACCCATCACGGCATAGCGCGCGGTCGGCCACGCAATGATAAACCGCGGATCATACGCCTTACCGCACATCGCATAATTTCCGGCGCCAAAGGATCCGCCAACGACGACGGTGATCTTAGGCACAATGGAATTACTGACTGCATTCACCAGTTTCGCCCCACTGCGAATGATACCACTCTGTTCTGCGTCGCGTCCGACCATGAAACCAGTCACATCTTGGAAAAAAATGATCGGCAAGCCAGTTTGATTGCAGTCCATCACAAAACGCGCCGCCTTGTCAGCGCTATCGGGATAAATAACGCCGCCCATCTGAATGCCTTCCTTCCTGGTCCTGACCTGCAAACGTTGGTTAGCTACAATTCCCACAGGCCGCCCACCGATGCGCGCGTAGGCAGTCACGATCGTTTTGCCATGGTCCGCCTTGTATTCATCCATTGAGTCTGCATCGATGATGGTGGCCAGCAGATCGCGCGCATCGTAATTTTTCTGGCCGTCGAAGCTGATCAGATCATAAACGGCATCGGGGTCTTTTGCCGTTTTCGGTCCTTCCGTTGGTGTTTTCGATTGTTTAGATTGTTGTGCTTCAGGTAACAAGGCGACTAGCGAACGAAGACGCTTGAGACAGGACGAATCATCCTGCTCGAAAAAATCCACCGTCCCGCTTATTTCCGCGTGCATTTGCGCGCCACCCAGTTCTTCGGCATCGACAATCTGGCCAATCGCTGCTTTCACCAGAGAAGGGCCTGCCAGATACAGGCCGCTGCCTTTCGTCATCAAAATTTTGTCGCATAGAACCGGGAGATAAGCTCCGCCGGCGACACAATTACCCATGATCGCGGCAAACTGCGGAATGCCAGCCGCGGAAATCACAGAGTTATTGCGAAAGATTCTACCGAAATCATCTTCATCCGGGAAAATTTCATCCTGCATCGGCAGGAACACGCCCGCGGAATCGACGAGGTAAACGAGCGGCAGCGAACACTCGAACGCGATTCGTTGAGCGCGAATGACCTTCTTGGTTGTTTGCGGAAAGAACGCGCCGGCCTTCACAGTCGCGTCGTTGGCGATGATCATGCAGGGAATACCAGCGACGTTGCCAATACCGGCGACGACTCCGGCCGCAGGAATCTTTCCCCATTGCTCGTACATTTTGTAAGCAGCCCAGAGCCCGATCTCAAAAAACGGTGAACCTTTATCGAGCAAATGGCTGAGTCGCTCGCGCGCCGGTAACCTTCCCATCTTGCGCTGTCGCTCGTGACCGGCCTTGCCTCCGCCTTCCCGCAGCGCGGCTTCCTCCTTCGCAATCGCCGCACAATGCGCGCGCAACACTTCACTAGTGCCGGATGCAGATGAATGAGCCATGATGCGAAGCACGCTTAATCCGCAAAGATGCCTCAATCAAGCTGCAGTCGCGAACGGTGTAATCCATCTTCCAAGGTACGGCGGCGTTTCACAGAAACCGCCCTGCAATTGGTAAGAGCCGTCACAATTTATCAGCGTGGCGGTTTTTTGTTTTTGATTCGAGCGCTTCCTTCTCTTGCAGCAAATCTTCAAACGGCCGATAGAAATTTGCATAAAACGGATAAGGCCGGTCGGGTCTTGCGGGCAGGTAGCGCCAGTGCTTGTACATCCAGAGCCACGGCGCCGGATTCTTTCGCACATAAGGTTCAACTGAATTCCAGCATGCCTGTGCGATTTGCTGATGAGTCATGTCAGCTGTGCACGCGATCTTTGGATGAAAGATCAATCGATAACGCCCATCCGGTAGAGGTTCGCAATGCGCGGGAATGATGGGAACGCCCGTTTGTTCATGGAGCCAGGCATGTGCGGAGGTCACACTTGTCTTTAATCCGAAACAGTCAATCACCACTGCGCCCTGGGCGGGTGGCACCGTTAGATCGACCAGCAGCGCGGTGCGCCCGTTGCGTCGGAGTACTTTGTAAAGCCGAACGATGCCGCGTTCGCGCGGAACCAGCTCGTGACCAGATTGCTCGCGTAATTTCTTAAAAATTGGATCAAGCAACGAATTTTTGAATTCCTGGGAGATGATTGTGCCTTTGAGATCGAGGAAACCACAGGCCAAACTGAGCCATTCGAAGTTGCTGTAGTGATAGCAGGCAATAAGTATGCTGCGCTCCGGCCCTGTGTCGCGTGCGGTCTCCTCGAAATTCTGCAATTCGATATACCGCGAGAAATTTTCCTGTGTCAGGCGCGGGCTCCACAGCAAATCGACCATGGTCCGCGCGAAATATTGAAATGATTCCCGCGCAATCTTGCGTCGGGCATCGGGAGAAAGTTGATCCCCAAAGGCGGCCTCCAGATTTCTCAGCGCGACTTGAAACCGGGGCCGATCAAGGAAGCTGAGCAGCGCACCTACGGTCCGGGCAAGATGATAGCAAACCCTTCGCGAACACAATGGGATGAGTTTTGTGGCAAGGAGGAGCCCTAGCCATTCAAGCCGGTAGCGAAGCCGTTTCCATCGCGAAGGCATTGTGCACTGTAAGCGCTGCCCTCGGCGGAACGCCAATGACGAATGTCTAATTAGGAAGGAATGATGAAACCTGAATGACGAAGGAGAACACCTCGCGCTTGGTTACTTGAACATCTGAGCTTAGCCCGCTTACCAGCCCTGGCCGGGATTGCTTACTGGAGGAAGAGCCTTGCGAAATTCAGCCTGTTGCCGCTCCGCGTCCTGTTGTTGTTGAGCTTCGCGAGTCTGCTGCTCCGGACTCTGCTCCGGACTGGGACCGGTGGAGCCACAGCCGGAGAGTACGACGATAATCCCAGGGATTAGAACCAGCGTGGTTACCAGCCTTTTCATAGGGCAACAACGATAGTCAAGCTGTTGAGTGCGGCAACCTCACGAAAAGCCATCAAAATAACCAAACCCTCAAGCCGTTTTCTCATTCCGAGCGTAGCCGGGGAATTTGTGGCTATTTCGGGGAAAGAGATGTCTCCAGACCTTTGCATAAAGCTATGGCTCGGCAGGCGATTCCGCTCGACATGACAATGTAGCGGGGCGCTTGGTCATTTCCTTACTCGGATCGTTTATCCTCTGCCAACTGCAGATAATCGCGCTCGAGAGCCTTTAAGCGTTCGATAACGCGAGTTCGTTCTTCAAATTTACCTGGTAATCGATTTCAGCGCGAAGCCGGTCTTTGTGAGACTGCCGGTTTTGCGACATCAAGATGATGGGTGCCTGGAAAATCTGAAGCATGTTGAGGGCAAGAGAGAGAAACAGAAAGGGATAAGGATCGAATCCTTTCCGTCCGAACAAGATTGCCCCGAATACGTTCAGCAGGATCCACAGATTCAGAGCAACCGCTGCCGCCAGGATAAATTTCCAACTGCCGCCAAATTCGGCGATGAGATCAGCCGCCCGATCAGCAAGCGTCAACTGTGCCGCTTCCTCTACGTTGACGTTGCGTGTGGCGCTTCGGCGTAACAGTTCATCAGTATGCCGTAACCGGTTGGCAAGCGCGGTCAGCATTTCCAGTGCGATGTCCGGACTGCTCCGCATAAAAGAAAGAAAATGCTCGCGCGAGAGCACGGCCAGTCGTGCCTCCTCCGCAACGACCGCATCGGCGGAGCGCCGCTGACCGTCGAGCAACGCCATTTCGCCAAAGAAATCGCCACGCCCTAACTCGGTCAACGTCACCTCCTTTCCGTCCGAAGCCCGCACGCAAATTCGGACTTTCCCGCGCTCGATTATATACATCGCATCACCCTGGTCCCCGGCACGGAACAAAGATGTCCCGGCTTTGCAATCGAGGCTCTCCATCAGCTGACATAATTCAGCTGCCGCCTCGTCATCGAGCGATTCAAAGAGCGGCACGTGGCGTAGTGTGTCGATGGTCATTCGCGGAAAAGCAATGAAACTCCCACCAGAATAGCGGCAATTCACGTTGCCGAGAAGCTTCAATTATCCGGCGCTGTAGTGCCTACTGCCTCGGCGAACGGCTCACAATGCTGACCCATACGGTTGCCCCAGGTGTGTCATTCAAAGCAGCGCCAGTCGCGATGAAGGCGTAAAGCAAAATTTTCGCATGACATTGATCAGGACATTCTGCTATTGCTCAGTTCAACGCCGGATCTCGCGTTTTTTAGGAGGAACTATGCTTCATCTTATCTGGTACATCATTGTCGGTTTCCTTGCGGGCTGCGTTGCGAAAGCGCTGTTGCATACGCATCTGTCGATCCTGTGGACAATTGTGCTCGGGATTGTCGGCTCGATTATTGGCGGAGCGGTAACGCATCTGTTCTATCCGCCGAGCGCTGGCGGCCGATTTCATCCCAGCGGTATAATCGTTTCCATTCTCGGAGCGATCCTGGTACTGTATCTTTGGCACAAGTTCAGATTGCACATACCTCGGGCCTGAAATTGTAACTAAGATGTGCGCGCTAAAACGCATCGTTTTCTTTGTGTGCAGACATAATGCTTTCCGCAATCGACGCAGCTCCATCCGGACGAGAACGGCTGCGCTTTCGATTTTCTTCGGTCTGACGCTAATTACACTCGCAACAGCCGCAGAGCGAAAGATCGCATTTTGTCGTGGCGACGAGGTCTGGGTTGCCAATGTTGACGGTGCCGGCGCAAAAAAAATGTGTTCTGGCGTCTGGCCAAATATTTCACCGGACGGCACACAAGTGGCATTTAATACCCAAGAGTCGGGGGCGAAAAACTCGGGTGCTGGCGTACGTCACATCGCTGTCGCCAATATATCCACCGGCAAAATTACAGTATTCAAAAACATTCCGAGCGAACAATGCTACGACGCCAGGTGGTCGCCGGACGGGTCGAGAATCTCGTTGCGAGCCTTAATCAATGGAGAATGGCGCCGTGGCATCGTAAATGTCGATGGCTCCGATTTCCGCATGGTTAATGCATTGCCGCCGGACGCTCCAGCGTGGGCAAGTGACGGAAAATCGATCTTCAGTTACGACTTCGAGAATCTTTACCAAATTGACCTCGACGGAAACGTCTTGAAGAAATGGGAGCTATCGAAAGTCCTGACCGAACGCGGGAAGTACGGTGATGCTCAAGTGTTTGGATTGAGCATGTCGCCTGACGGAAAGACGCTGCTGATCGATGTCGATCTTGGCGGACCGGCTGCGGTCTATGCGTTTGATCTCGCGACCGAGAAAACGAGTCGGGTCACCTCGAACAAAGATGTGGCTATCGAATCCTGTTGGCTAACGAACGATGAATTCCTGTGCGTGCTCTTTAAAGACAAGGCAAAACCGTCCAACATGCGATCGGTTTATCGGATATCAGTAAATGACAAGGTTGCTAAGCTAGTTATTAAGGACGCGCGCAATCCGAGCGTCAGTGCGCCTTGAGTTCGCTGGGCGAAGTTGCTTCGCTGTCGAGAGCCCTTTGGTCTTCGTACCGCGTCTTAAGATATTCGAAGTTCTTCCAAAAATCCGGCAAACCTTTGCCATTTGACCAGTTGGAACGTGCTTCCCCGCGAACGGGCGCGGTCGCATCCCAAAATGAATCCGGAAATGGAACGACCTCGTAGACAAGATCGAAATCGATGTAACCGAGACGGACAAGCGCCCCGAGTTGTTCGTAATGGTGACCCACGGCGACGATGGCCACTGCCACCTGCTCTTTGGATTCATATAAAAACCCGTTCGCATCGCCATATTTCTTGAGCATTTCCGGAATGGAGCCTTTCTCATGCACTACTGCGCTGATGTTCACGCGCTGTTCTTCGCTGGTTTTGATTAACTCTTTAACAGTGCCAAAACTGGACAATTTTTGAGTGCGCGCAGACATCACGAGTTCCTGGTAACCTTTGTAAAGGCCAAACAGCGTGAACGCGATGCCGACGATGATTGCGATGTTCTTTGCGCTGTCTGCCGCCTTGGCAATCGATCCGGTTAAATCAATCTTGGGCATCTCGACCTGCGGTCCGCACTTGCGCTCGCAATTTGGCCAGCTCGGCTGCGGGCGCTTGAATCACGAGCGGTTTCTTTCCTGGATCGACCCATCTTATCAGCTCCAGGATAGTAGGCGTGTGAGCTTTTCGCCAAACGTGAAAGAATATTGCGCTGCCTGCGCCCTTGACGATCGGATCCATGTTATGACGAATCACGATACCGAACTGGTAAAGCGCATCCGGGCGTAACATTTTCTCCGCTGACCGCCATCGTTGCTTCGGATTCATCCCGGACGGCAATTTGATCCATTGGTTGTACTCTTTGGCATTTGGATCATCAACAAAATAGTCCCGGCCTGTGATCGGGCAATATGGAAGCCGACAGCCTGCTGGGGGATTTTTCGCATAACCGAACACGGGCCCCACAAAAAAAATCCCAGCTGGTGAACGTTGATCTCCTTCTCGTTTTTGAGGTCCAGATTTTGAATTCAATTGCAAGCCGCGTCCCCATGCCAATCCATGGCCAAATACCACCGGAACTTCATTACTGTGCCGGACCCATTGTCCCGCCACTTTTGAAAGCATCATGAGGGTACCAGTGTCACTATCCCAGGATGGCGCTGATACCACTACTAGCTGACGCGTTTGAGCTAAAGGATTTGGCAAAGTCGCAGCGGGGAGATTAATCGCAGTAATTAAAATCGTAGGTATCAGCCAACGCATCCGTCGGTATGTGACATGTAAAAGTCCGTCATTCAAGGTGTCCCTGCTCTATTGCGTCGCATTGACTTAGACCCGTTCGCTTCTAGGTTGAACTGGCGCTCGCTCGCGCCGTGCGAACTGTGAAAAGCGTCCTTTTTGTCTGCACAGGTAATATTTGTCGCAGTCCGATCGCGGAAGGCCTTTTTCGTCGGCTAATTGGCAATCGTAAAGACATCGAAGTTCTTTCGGCCGGTGTCCACGCAGTGCGCGGCCAGCCGCCGAGTCTCTACGCGGTGCAGGTTTGCGCGGAAGAAGGCGTGGACATCAGCGACTTGCGCAGTCAGCCGCTCACGTCGGCGCTGGTCGATCGCACCACGCATATTTTTGCAATGACCGGCGCGCACCTCGAAACAATCCAAACACTGTTTCCGCAAGGCGCTGAGAAATCTTTTTTGCTGAGGGAATTTGAAGAACCCGGCACAACGGTGTGGCGCGACGTGCCGGACCCGATCGGTCTCGGCCGCGAAGTGTATGAGGATTGCGCACGGATCATCCACAACGCGCTGCCGAGCGTGCTCGCATTTGTCGAACAAAGCGCGCTGGTCCCGCCAGGTGCAGCTCGCACTGGCGATGTTTATGTTGGCGGCGATATTTCTCATCCCATGGAGCCGGAAAGATTGACACCCTCATCTGGCATTTATGGCGACGCTTTGCGGCGCGCAGATCCGGAAATTTTCGACGCGATCATGGCGGAGGAAAAACGTCAGCGCGAAAATATCGAATTGATCGCGTCGGAAAATTTCACCAGCCGGGCGGTGATGGAAGCGCAAGGCAGCGTTCTTACGAACAAATACGCAGAAGGTTATCCGCGAAAGCGCTGGTATGGCGGCTGCGAGAATGTCGATACTGCGGAGCAGTTGGCGATCGATCGCGCGAAGCGATTGTTCGGATGCGAGCATGTAAACGTTCAGCCGCACAGCGGCGCACAGGCGAACATGGCCGTTTATTTCTCGATGCTGAAACCGGGCGACAAGATTCTCGCCATGAATCTCGCGCACGGCGGCCATCTCACGCACGGACATCCGGCGAATTTCTCCGGCAAATTCTATGCCGTATCGCAGTACGGCGTGAGCGAAAAGACCGAGCAAATCGATTACGATGCGTTGCAGAAACAAGCCGAGGAAGTGAAGCCGGTCATGATTACGGCCGGCGCATCGGCTTATCCACGCATTATCGATTTCCCCCGGCTCCGCCAAATTGCCGATTCAGTCGGCGCCATCTTGTTCATCGACATGGCGCACATCGCCGGGCTGGTTGCAGGCGGTCAGCATCCGAGTCCGATTCCCCACGCGCAGTTTGTCACCACGACGACACACAAAAGTCTGCGCGGCCCGCGCGGTGGCATCGTTATGTGTCAGCAACAATTCGCAAAGCAGATTGACGCGACTGTTTTTCCCGGAGTCCAGGGCGGGCCGCTCATGCACGTGATCGCGGCAAAAGCGGTCTGTTTCCACGAAGCGTTGCAGCCGCAGTTCCGTGACTATCAGCGACAGGTCGTGCTGAACGCAAAAGCGCTCGCCGCCGGTTTGGCCAAGCACGGTTACCGCATCGTTTCCGGCGGCACCGACAATCACCTCATGCTGGTCGATCTTCGTCCGAAAGAAATTAACGGCAAAGAAGCGCAGGAAATTCTCGATCGTGCCGGGATTACCGTGAACAAAAACGGCATTCCATTCGACACTTACCCGATCTTCAAACCCGGCGGCATCCATCGCCGATCTCATGGCCGAAGCGCTCCAAAACCGCACCGACGAATCGGCTCTCAATCGCATCCGCGAAAAAGTACGCGAGCTGACGCAAAGGTTTCCGCTGCCCAGCTAACCGAGCCAGCTGTTTCGGCAGACCTGAGCGACGAAGAAAAGCGCGTCATCGTCCCGTTAATCACAAGCGCCAACGGTTCGAACGAGCGCCGGAATTTCCGAGAGGCTGCCAAGTACGTAATCGGCTTCTTTTTCGTACTCGCGCGGATCGACAAAGCGGATGTCGGGGATAGCGGCAACGCGCATTTTCGCAGCCTTGCCGGCCGTGACGCCGGATAGCGCGTCCTCGATGATCAAACTCGCATCCGCAGCGATACCGAGCTTTTCCGCTGCACGGAGGTAAATATCGGGATGCGGTTTGCCACGTTTGATTTCATCACCGGTAACAATGACCTCGAAGAGATCTGTCAGCTCATGTCGATCTAAGAACGGGCGAGCAGACGCGCTCACTGAGCTGGTGGCGAGCGCGAGACGTAACTTCATCTGTCGCAGATCTTCGAGCACGCGCTTTACTGAAGGAAAAAGTCCAACGCGATTGGCGAAAAATTCGATGGCGATCTCGCCGCGTTTCCGCATCAACTCCTCAGTCGAAACAGAGAGACCAAATGCTTTTTTGTAAAACTCGACCGCGACGCGGTAGCTCACGCCGAGCACGTTCCGATGGTATTCGCCGCGGTACGTGACGCCGTATTGGGCCAGCAATTTCGCGTCGATCTCGTTCCACCACGGCTCGGAATCGGCGAGCACGCCATCGAGATCAAAGATTACAGCGCTGAATGACATGTAAACCGCTTCTGTTACGCAGGCGGGGCGTTTAGGCAACGCGGCTTTGAACCGCTGGGCCGCCTTTGGTGTACTCCGGCGCGGCAGGCAGACCGCCGCTGCAGAAGATTCTCATTACCCAATCTGCGAAAATCTGTGTAATCTGTGAACACCATGAATCGGGCAACTGATCAACCAGGACCAAACCCGCTCAGGGAAGGGCTTTCCACCCGGGCTGTGCCGCAGCCGTGTGCCATTGTGATCTTCGGCGCCACAGGCGATCTCACGCACCGCAAGCTCATCCCCGCGCTGTACAACCTGGCGGCCGATGGCGAGTTGCCTCCCTCTGTGACGATTGTCGGATTCGCTCGCCGCAAGAAAAGTGATGACGAATTCCGGAGCGATCTTGAAGAAGCTACGCGCAAGTTTTCCCGCCAGGCTGTGCGCGACGAAATTTGGAGGACGTTTGCTCAATCGATTTTTTATCACCAGAGCGAGTTCGACGACGAGGCTGGTTACAAGGGGTTGGCTGAACGCCTTGATGAGATCGACAAAAACCACAGTACCCGCGGGAATCGCCTTTTTTATTTTGCGGCCTCTCCAGACCAGTTCGAACCGATTCTGAAGCACTTGAAAGCCACCGGTTTGAATGAAACGCGCGAAGGAAGCTGGGCTCGCGTAATCATCGAAAAACCGTTCGGGACCGATCTTGCATCAGCGCGCGAGCTCAATCGGATCGTCAGCAATTCGTTTGCCGAAGAGCAAACCTATCGGATCGATCATTTCCTCGGCAAAGAAACTGCGCAAAATATTTTGGTACTTCGGTTCGCGAACGCCATTTTCGCGCCGCTGTGGAACACGCACTTCATCGACAACGTGCAGATCACAGCGGCGGAAACCCTCGGCGTGGGCACTCGCGCAGGCTATTACGAAGGCGCAGGCGCCTTGCGCGACATGGTGCAAAACCATTTGCTGCAACTGCTTTGTCTTGTCGCGATGGAACCGCCCACGGACCTGGCCGCTGACAGTATTCGCGACGAAAAGGTCAAAGTGGTGCGATCGCTGCGCCGCTGGTCACGCAATGAAATCGCAACCCATGTCGTGCGCGGGCAATACACCAAGGGCGCCATTCACGGCGAACCGGTCGTGGGCTATCGAGAAGAACAAAACATCAAGCCGGATTCGCAAACCGAGACCTTCGTCGCGTTGCGTTTGTTCATCGACGACTGGCGCTGGGCCGATGTCCCGATCTATATGCGAGTCGGAAAACGGCTGCCGAAATCGGCAACCGAAATTTCCATTCACTTCAAAAAAGCGCCGGCGGTCTTGTTTAACAAGGATTTGCATGACGTAAATGTGCTCGTCATTCGGATTCAACCGGATGAAGGGATCTCGTTACGAATTCATGCCAAGGTGCCGGGCACAAGCTTTCGCATCGAACCCGTCAAAATGGATTTTCATTATGGAACGTCTTTCGGGAAGGCGAGCCCGGAAGCGTACGAACGTTTGCTGCTCGACGCGATGAGCGGCGACGCCACGCTCTTTGCCCGCCGCGACGAGGTCGAGCAAGCGTGGGCTTTCATCGATCCGATCGAGGAAGCATGGCACGCGAAAAAAGATGCTCCCGAGTTGTTTTTTTATCCTGCAGGATCGTGGGGACCGGAAGCAGCAGATGATTTGCTCGCCCGCGACGGTCGGGCGTGGAGGAGGCTTTGATCAATGCCGGCCGTAGCTGAAACATATTCGCTCGGAGCCCCGGTTGCGATTAGCAAAATCGACCCGGAGCTGAAAAAGCTTTGGCAGGACAGCGCAGGCGCGATGACGCGCGCTTCGCTGATGAATCTTGCCGTTTACAGCGAAGAGCCGGGCTCACTGAACAACAACACGCAACTGATGGCGAAAATTACTGAGAACCACGCCTGCCGTGCCATCGTCGTCGAAGCCGATTGCAACGCAACGGACGATCGCGTGGAGGCGTGGATCAGCGCCCACTGTCACGTTAGCCACGCCGGGAACAAGCAAATCTGCTCCGAACAAATCTCGTTCCTGCTCAAGGGCAGTTGTACGACTCTGCTACCGAGCATTGTTTTCTCGCACCTGGATTCGGACCTGCCGTTCTATCTCTGGTGGCAGGGAGAATTTCGCGAGCCCATGGAACCGCAGCTTTGGGAATGGGTCGACCGAGTAATCTATGACAGCCAGAGCTGGAAAGATTTTCGCGCGCAAATGCGCCTGGTGGAGGCCGCAGAAGAGAAGGCAAAACAACGCATGGTGTTTTGCGACTTAAATTGGACGCGACTGGACGGTGTTCGTTTCGCGATCGCACAATTCTTTGATCATCCCGCGTCGCATCATCACTTCGCCAAAATCAGCAAGGTCCGGCTCGACTTCGCCCCCGCGTTCCGATCAACGGCTGTCCTCTTTGCCGGCTGGCTTGCGGCGCAATTGAACTGGAGAAGTGAGAAAGCAGAGGTGGCGAACAAACTTTCATTCGCCGGTCCGTCTGGCCGAAAGATCGATATCGAGCTGCGCGAACGGCCTGGAGAACCAATTGGAGAAGTAGCAATAGAGACACCCGAGGTCGAATTTCTGGTGACGCATGCTACCTGCGGCGATCTGCTGGAAGTTTCACGCGGAAAGCCCGGCGAAAAGCGAATGCCGCAGCTGATGCCCGCAGCAAAGCATGATCTGGTGAGTCTGATGAGCGAAGAATTGATGCGCGGCGGACCGCACCACGTTTATCTGCGCGCGGTCAATTGCGTGCGGGATCTCCTGTAGCTGCGGTCTGTGACTGCCGATTCGGCGCTCATAAAGCGCCGCTACGGAAGCAGCGCGCATAAATCGCGCACATTTTGCTCAATCGAAAAAAGCCGTTGTGCGCGCTCGTACCCGGTCTGGCCAAACCTTTGTGCTAACCGACGGTCAGTGATCACCTTCTCGATCGCGCCAGCGAGCCCCACGGAGTCGCCCGGTTGCACCAGAAGACCTGTTTCGTTTTGAACGACCATTTCTGGAATGCCGCCGATGTCGGTAGAGATGACCGGTAAACCCGTTGCCATCGCTTCCATGATAACCGTGGGAAGATTGTCCATCCCGCCCTGAGGGTCGACCACGCTTGGCAGTACAAAAACGTTCGCCGCCGCCAGGCGCTGACGGAGGTCCCGCTGCGGTTTAGCACCGGACAGCGCGACGCGATTTTGCAGATCCAGTTGCTCGATTTGCGCGCGCAATTCGTTTTCGAGTGGGCCCTCGCCAATGATCTCGCATTGAAAGGATTTTCCGCGCTCCACAAGCAGACCGCAGGCGCGAACCAGATTCGCGAACCCCTTTTTGGCAATCAAACGGCCAACTGCAACGATCAGGGGCGGTGTCGAGGAAAAATCCGTGCGAAAAATTGCGCGGCATAATCAGTCTCGGTGACGATCACACGCGCCGCATGGACGAGTTTATCAAGTCCAACCTCGAAATCTCGCGGCGCAAAGATGTCGTTGGCGTGCGCAGTAAAACTATATGTGACCGGGAAAAATCTGCTGATCCAGTAAGCAGTGCGCGCCGCCATTCCGGCGAAATGCGCGTGAACATGGCGAATCCCCATTTCTTTCAGGCGTAAGCCGACGTAAACAGCCTGGTAAAGCCGAAGGAAATCGGTCCGGCGTCCCCATTCATCGAGAGCACCGATCGTTTGCGCATTGACCTGTCCTTTTTTGGAAGCCAGGCGAACGGAATCCAGCAACTGCTTTTCTTCTGGTAAATAATGGACGCGTTGAGCGATGCGCGTGTCCCAGTCCTGTGCCGGCTCGTCTTTTGGATTGCGAATAGAAAAAATCGGCAGGGTGATGTCCTGGCGCGAGAGCTCAGCTACTTCACGATAGCAGAATGTTTGTCCAAATGACGGGAATCGCTCGAAAAGATAAGCAAACTTCGCCATCGCTACGAATTACTGTAGCGGCGATCTGCGACCTCCGAAATCAAAACACCACGGCGCTCATAGAGCGCCGCCACACTTACGGCATTTCGACTATGCACTGCCGCGCTTTACCGGAATTGGTTTCCCGAACTCATCGACAGCGACGAGAGTAAAGACGCCACGTGTGACGCGCCGTTCCTCGCCAGTCATGTAACGCATCACCCATACTTCTACCGGGATTGTCATTGACGTTCGCCCGATTTTCTCCACGCGCGCATAACACCTGACGGTATCCCCTACCCGCACGGGTTCGAGGAACGACATCCCCTCCATCGCAACGGTCACGACTCGCGCTTGCGCGGTTTTTGCGGCGAGAATTCCGCTGCCAAGGTCCATTTGCGAAGTTAGCCATCCGCCGAAAATGTCGCCGTTCGGATTTGTGTCTTTCGGCATGGCAATCGTTTGGATCACCAGCTCGCCTCTCGGTTGATCGGCCATGTCTGGGGAGAATAACACAACCTTCGAGCACGCAATCTTCCTCTTCCTCTGTTTCTACTCTCTTTTTCTTAGAAGACTCAGAGGAAGCGGAAGAGGAAGATTACAAAATCAGCATGCAATCGCCGTAGCTGTAGAAGCGATAGCGTTCACGAATCGCTTCCTCATACGCGCGGAGCAAGAACTCGCGACCGGCGAATGCGCTCACCAGCATTAACAAAGTCGAACGCGGCAAATGGAAATTCGTTAGCAGAACATCGACCGCCCGAAAATGATAAGGCGGATAAATAAAGAGGTTGGACGCTGCTTCTTGCGCTTGAACTTTTCCGTCAACGCGCTGTGCTGATTCGAGCGTGCGCACCGTTGTCGTCCCAACCGCAATGATCCGGTGCGCATTGCTGATTTTGTCTGCGGCTTCTGGCGAAATGGAAAAGCGCTCCGCATGCATTCGATGCTCGGCGATATTTTCCGATCGCACCGGCAGAAATGTTCCCGGGCCGACGTGCAGAGTCACGAATGTGTGAGGGATTTCCTTCAAAATTTCGGGAGTAAAATGAAGCCCTGCCGTGGGCGCGGCAATCGCACCTCCCACATTGGCGAACACAGTCTGGTAGCGCGCTACATCCTTGTCGTCGCTCGACCGCTTGATATACGGCGGTAACGGCATGGAGCCGCGGGCATAAACATCGAGTTCTTCATCCAACATCAGAATGCGCGCGCCATCCGGTGTCACCTCATCAGCTCGCAACGTGACGTTGTCGATCTTGGCCGTCGCGCCGGGGCGCATTTTGCGTCCCGGTTTGATGAGACATTTCCAACGTTTTGGGCCGAGCTGTGCGAGAAATAAAAATTCAATCGTCCCGTCGTCAGAGAATCGTCGCGCTGGCAGAACCCGCGTGTTGTTCAAAACCAGCAGGTCGCCTGGTTGGGTGAACGTTTTCAACTGACGAAACTGATAATGCTCAATGGTCAGCTCGGCGCGCCGTAGCACCATCATGCGGGCCCCTTCACGGCGCTCGGGCGGGCGCTGCGCAATCAACTCCCGCGGCAAATCATAATCGTAATCGCTTAAACGCGTGCTCATCGGTTGACGGGAACATAGCCATCCTGGATGTGTGCCCAACGGGCATCCTGCTCGTTGCAGCGGGCTCGAAGCCAGCTGGCCGCACAGGCTATGAGCCTATGTTCCAAAAAAAATTGCGCCGACGCGCAAAATTTTGCATGATCGCGCGATGACGCAGCCGGCTCTCGATTTGGTGATTGCAGCGCTGGAGAAAATTCGAGAGTCGAGCGACCGCGCGCCGCGCGCGTCGAGGACGATGCTCGGACGGCTGCGGCCTGCAAATTTTGCAGCCGTTTCCCTGTCTGCCGCGCTGGAGCTACGCGAAGGCGGGCGGGAAACGTCCGCGTCGCCCATGCCGCGACGGCTACAAGGTGCGCTCAACAAGGCACAATTACTCGAGCCGATTCGTGAACGCGTTTGCGCTTGCCAAAAATGCGCGCATCTCGCTAGGTCGCGGACTCAAACCGTTTTCGGCGTAGGTAATCCGGACGCTGACTTAATGTTCATCGGCGAAGCGCCCGGGGTGGATGAGGATCAGCAAGGCGAACCATTTGTGGGACGCGCCGGACAATTGCTGACAAAAATTATCAAGGCGATGAACTTCGCCCGTGGAGACGTCTACATCGCGAATGTCCTAAAATGCCGGCCCGACACGCCGTCGGGGACCTTTGGAAATCGCCCGCCAACGCCCGTAGAAATGCAGACGTGCCGGCCTTATCTAGCGGAGCAAATCGAAATTATTCAGCCGAAAGTCTTGGTCGCGCTGGGCGCAGTGGCCGTGGAAGGTCTGCTCGGGTCGCGAAGGACGATGCGGGAACTGCGCGGCCAGTGGCACACTTACAGCGGCATCCCGCTAATGATCACGTATCACCCGGCCTACTTGCTGCGAAACCAAGCGCCTTCCGAAAAACGCAAAGTTTGGGAAGACATGCTTCAAGTGCTGGAGCGACTCGATCGACCGATCACCGAACGACAACGAAACTATTTTTTGTAACGGCGCTCTGTGAGCGCCGAAAGCCATTACAGTCGGCGGTCACAGGCCGCCGCTACAGTTTCGCGCGTTCGAACATGGTGTCGATTTGGTTCCGCGATGCGAGAGCAAGGGCTAGCGACCAAATCATTCCGCGCACTTCGCGGCGCGGGACTTTCACCGTCTGCTGCAACGCTGCTGCTCCAGCGGCATCCAATAGAGAAATTGTGCGCGCGCCGATCAACGCCGGCAAAACCGTCGCACCGCGGACCCGGCGATTTTCGATTGCGCGCGTGTACCGTAATCCGCACTCCAGCCCGGCTTTTGCTTTCTCGAGCCAGGTTCGATAAATCGGGTGGAAACGTTTTGCGTCCGACAGAATCTGCGATGCGGTCAGATGCGCGGCGTTTAACTCGTATTCGGGGAAGTAACATCTGCCGGCACGGAGATCGGCGCCGGCGTCGCGCAGGACATTGACCAACTGAAGCCCCATTCCGTAGCGCTTGCCCAACGCCAGCATCTCATCCTCGCTGAGGCTCGCGAAGTTCCGAACATGCCGAAAACAGAGCCGGGTCCAAAATTCACCGACACATCCGGCAACCAGATACGTGTATTCATCAAGATCGGCAGCGGTTCCGAGCGCGCGAATTTCCTCCGGATTCTCGAAGCGCTCCAGATCAAGCATCTGGCCGCGGGTAATTTTTTCGAGCACAACACGAATGTCGTTACGATCGGCCTGTTCTATTTGCTCAAGCCAATGAAGGCAATCCGGCAAAGACTCGAGCAGTTGTCGCTCGCTTTTGTTGGCCTGTAGCGGGACAAAAGAAGCAATCAGATTTACAACCACGTCGCGCGAAGCTTGCCCCTGAATTCCGTCCGAGAGCATCTTCAGAGTCTCGATTCGCACGAGATTGGAAATTCCCGTCGTGTCGGCAACGCTGTCCGTGGATCGCGCCAGCAGATACGCCAGTGCAATCGGTTCGCGTAACTGCGCCGGTAAAAATCGGATTGAAAGATAAAATGACCGGGAGACCGCGCGCAAAATCACTCTCTGTAACCGCCGCCTTTGACGGCCGGGGTCAGCGACCCCGGCTACAGTGCGAGAAGTCATCGCCCGATATTTCTTAGCTCGATTCGATTGGATGTTGAGTTACCAAGCCCGAGCTGGGTGGCAAAGTCGATATAAGTCGCAAGGGGATGGATTTCCCGCAGACTTCCGCGTGCGCGCCATTCCTCCAAGCGTTTCAAGGCGAGGGCATCCAAGGCGACAGGGTCTCTGCTTGCGTAAAGCGTTGCATGATGAACCGCATAATTCGGTTGCGGTTGCGGGCCACCAGCATATTGAGCAATGAGGCCGTCCATCAAATTGAAGACGACTTTCTTTGCGATGAGCGGATTAGAATAAATTTCCGCAAGACTTTCCGCGCCAAAACGGGAGCCCTGTGCAAAACGACGCCAGTTGTCGATGTTCGGGATTGTCATGTTGTAAATGCAACCGGCGATTCCGTTTGTTTCACTAACACTCATGACCGGGACGTTGATGATCTTGGTAACGTCATTCGAAAGGATCTTTGAAAAGTGACTTACGTTGCTGGTGTTCTCAGTGTCAGAGAGAAAAGGCACTTTCGTTATGTCACCTGTGTAATCGAAATCGCCCCAGACCAGCTTCCCGAGTAAAGGCGCGGACAGGACTGTTTTCGCGTCATATCCATCGCGTGGCGCAATCGCTTGAAGCTGGTAACCATCCGTTCCCGGCCTATAGCCGGCTCCCTTGATTCCACCAAGAGAACGATCCCACACAATAATGCTGCTGCGGGAGTGACCAGCTGCAGCAAGTCCGTCCACAATCGCATTCACGATATCATGGTGCGTGGTGAAAAGCTCGCCGCCCGCTGCGCAGATCTTGATTCCGATTTTGTCGTTTGGCGAAACGAGCGATGCCCATGCTTTCGCTACGTCGGACTGCCCAGTGGCGGCGAGGACAAGCCGGTTCACCATCTCATGCACGACGCGCGGGTTCGTCTTGTAATCTTTGATAGCGCGGGAATCATGCACAGAATAGACAACCGAAGGTGTCGGCGCGGTCTGCGGTGCTTGCGCCAGCCCGGATCCGGTGGCGCAAAACAGAACGAGCGCTACGTTTCGCAGTTTTGTCATGTCGAGCGAAGTTGAGATATCTCTCAATGTTAGCAGTCAGAGATTCCTCGACTCCGCTCGGAATGACAACAAAGACTGATGGATTTTATGGGTAACCCTGCGAATCACAACTCTGGCACGACGCAAACAAGATGTGCCGGCCATTTCGATGAAACGCAGATCCAAAAGATGGTGTCCGCCGCGGCGGACGCCCTACAATTCCCAGCAGAAGTGGTTAGTCCAATCCGCCACCTGTACGTCCACATCCCCTTTTGCGCACGGATCTGTCCGTATTGCGCGTTCTACAAGGATTTACTCGATCGTTCGCAGACCTCGCGATTCTGCGAGGCGATTTTGAGCGATCTCGATCTGCTACGAACACGCTTTGCGATTTTGCCTGAAACCATCTACTTCGGTGGCGGAACGCCGACCGCGCTCACTACTGGGCAATTGGAATTTCTGCTCAAGCGCTTCGCCCAACATCTCGATCTCTCTTCACTTCAGGAGTGGACGATTGAAGCGAATCCCGGGAGCGTGTCAGCACGCAAAGCAGCGCTGCTTCGCAGCCTTGGAATAACTCGGATCAGCCTCGGTGTTCAGTCGTGGAACGATGACTTACTGAAATTGCTCGGACGCGAGCACAACGCGCGGCAAGCCGAAGAATCGTTTCGACTTCTGCGCGCAGCCGGCTTCTCGAACATCAATGTGGATCTTATGTTCGGATTACCAGGCCAGACCATCGAGCAATGGAAACTGACCTTGGAGAAAACTATAGCTCTTCAGCCTGATCATATCTCCGCCTACTGTCTCACGTACGAGGAAGACACGGAGTTCTTTCTGCGCCACGCGCGCGGCGAATTTCGCCAGGACGTAGACAGCGACGCCGAATTTTTCGAGCTGGCAATGTCGACGCTGGAAAATGCCGGCTACGAACATTACGAAATTTCGAATTACGCGCGTCCGGGCTTCGCGTCGGTTCACAATTATGCCTATTGGCTTAGCAAAGATTATCTGGGCATCGGCCCGAGCGCAGTTTCAACCGTAGGTATGCAGCGCTGGCAGAATGTCTGCGATTATCGCGCTTATATTGATCGTCTATTTGCTGGCCGATCCCCCTCGGCATCGACCGAAACTCTGACGCACGAAATGAAACGCACGGAGCGAATCGCGTTGTCGCTGCGCACGAGCGACGGCATCCCCGCTTCGGAGCTGAAAGGTTTCACGCAACAAACGAATGAGCTTATCGCGCTCGAATTGCTTCACCAATCGAAGGGCAATGTCGTGCTAACTCGAAAAGGCAAGGCGCTGGCAGATTCTGTCGCCGAGGCATTTTTGTAGCGGGCATCGTTGATGCCGGTCTGCGAGTCGCGTGCACTTGGTGGTGAGAGATCACTGATTGCGGCGACAGCTATGCGCCGGGACTTTGCTCTCTCACTTAACCCGGTAAGTTTCCGTTACCACAAGCAGTACGACGCCAGCCAAACCATCGCCTTTGGTCTGATTGCGGAGGAAGTGGCAGAAGTGAATCCCGATTTGGTGGGGCGCAATCCAGAAGGCCAGCCCGAGTCCGTGACGATTGCCGAGAATCCGTAAACTCGCGGCGCGGTTACAGTGGTGCTCGCCGCGCGGCGCAGACCAAGGCAATTAGGTAGGCGTTGACACAAACGCCCCTACGACGATCGATTAATAGAACTCTGAATCGTCGCTGTAGCCGGAATCGCCGCGAATGGAACGCAAGCGGGCGCGGCTGCCCCATTCAGATTCGGGCCGATTGATCTGTCCGAGAGTGATTTTCACGAGCCACGGCGCCGCCGCCAAAGCACCAATTGCAACGAGCGCAATCGCTGCTGCCTGTCGAATCGAGGGTTTGATTTTATCGGCCATCAACAGGCCCAGGCCAAGTCCAATCGCGGTACGCGTCACAACAAGCAGCGGATCAACAGGAAGCTGTTCGGTCGTTTTTGAAATGGATATGGGGAAAGACATCGCCTACCATATACGTCGCGTTTCGGAAAAAGAAACGGCAATTTTCGCCACCAAAAGATCCTCCGATTTTCGCACTGACATGCCTGATTCGATCTACGCGCTGATCCTCGCCGGTGGCAGCGGCGAACGGTTCTGGCCGTTGAGCCGGCGGGCGCGGCCCAAACAATTGCTGCGCCTGGTCTCAGCCGAAACTCTGCTCGAAGAAACTCTGGGGCGGCTTGAGGGCTTTATCCCGCGCGAGCGCATTTTGATCCTGACGAACACAGAACAGGAAAGCGCAGTTCGCAAACTGCTCGGGAATTTTCCAAAGGAGAATATTGTGGCCGAGCCGGCCAAACGCGATACGGCCGCTGCCGTCGCGCTCGGCACTGGCTGGGTGGCAGCTCGCGATCACGCAGCCATCATGCTCGTCCTACCCGCCGATCACCGAATTGCTAACCGAACAGCTTTTCAAGGCACGCTCGCTCTGGCTGCCGACGCAGCCGAGGAGACAAGCGAGCTTGTCACGATCGGCATCAAACCAACCTGGGCCTGTCCGGGATTCGGTTACATCGAGCAGGGTAAGCCGATCCATTTGCGCAATGGCGCCGACAACGATGCAATTCATCGGGTGCTGCGCTTTCGAGAAAAACCCAACCTCGACCTAGCCGAATCATTTTTGCGAAAGGGAAATTTCCGGTGGAATGCAGGGATGTTCGTTTGGTCGGTGCCTACAGTGCTCCGCGAATTCAACCGTCACGCGCCGGAGCTGGCTGATTTCATTTCCCAAGTGCGGGCTCCGGAAAATTTCGAGAAAGCCTTGCGCGAGCGCTTCAGCAAACTGCCGCGTATCTCATTCGACTACGCGATCATGGAAAAAGCAGATCGCGTCCTTGTCGTCGAGGCCAGTTTCGACTGGGACGACATCGGAAGCTGGAGAGCAGTGGCGAATTACTTTGAGAAGGACAAGCAGGGAAATGCCGCGAATTGCGCCATCACTACACTCAAGTCCACCAACAACATTGTTTTCGAGGAAGACGGCACAACCATCGCTCTGCTTGGAGTTCATGACCTGATTGTCGTTCGGACGCA
>WNFW01000782.1_pt1 | contig 23113 bp, 21 predicted proteins | sample 5400131 | NCBI WGS metagenome assembly WNFW01 (sample SAMN13153362, study PRJNA577476) | soil metagenome | isolation source: 20 cm soil or saprolite under grassland replicate 1 | place: USA:California | collected 2016-06-15 | reverse complement strand
TGCGGAATGCGGAGTGCGGAATGCGGAGTAGCAGGGCGGGTTCGTGACGCAGACTCGACTGCTGGCTCGCACGAGAGCATTCGCGTTAGCCGTGGTGGTTGTAGTTGAGGACCTGCCGCGTGGCCGCACCGCCGATGTGATCGGCATGCAGCTGCTGCGCGCTGGGACTTCCGTTGGTGCGAACTATCGGGCTGCATGCCGCGCGCGTTCACGCAAGGAGTTCATCGCCAAGATGGGCATCGTCGAGGAAGAGGCGGACGAATCTCAGTTCTGGCTTGGGCTGTTGCTCGAGCGAAAACTCCTCGCTGCAGAGCGCCTCTCGTCCCTTCACCAAGAGGCCGGTCAGATCGTGGCCATGACCGTCTCGTCGATCAGGACAGCGCGATGGGCTTCCCGTTCTACTCCGCACTCCGCATTCCGCACTCCGCACCCGTCTGTCGGCGGTTCCGATGTTCATTGATAGAGCCGTAGTGCATGTGGTTGCCGGCGCGGGCGGGGCGGGAGCTTCCAGCTTTCGCCGCGAGAAGTCCGTCCCCAAGGGCGGCCCCGACGGCGGCGACGGCGGGTCCGGGGGCAGCGTGTACGTGCGCGCCGACACGAACCTCGCCACGCTGCTCGACTACCGCTACCGCACGCACTGGCGCGCCGAGCGCGGCCAGCACGGCAAGGGCAAGAACATGAGCGGGAAGTCCGGCGCCGACCTCTACCTCCCCGTTCCGGCGGGCACCGAAATCCGTGATGCCGCGAGCGGCGCGCAACTCGGCGAGGTCGTGGCCGCGGGCGACACGCTCCTCGTCGGGCGGGGCGGGCGGGGCGGCCGCGGCAACGCCCGGTTTGCGACGCCTACGCACCAGAGCCCGCGCGAATGGGAACCCGGCGAGCAGGGCGAGGAGCGCGAGCTCGAGCTCGTCCTCAAGCTGATCGCCGACGTCGGCCTGCTGGGTGAGCCGAACGCGGGAAAGAGCACGCTGCTCTCCGTGGTCTCCGCCGCCCGCCCCAAGATCGCCGACTATCCGTTCACCACCCTCGAGCCGCAGCTCGGCGTGGTGGGCCTGTCCGACAGCCGCTCATTCGTCGTCGCCGACATTCCGGGGATCATCGCGGGGGCCCACGCCGGCAAAGGTCTGGGCCTGAAGTTCCTGCAGCACGTGGAGCGCACCCGACTGGTCGCCGTCCTGGTGCCGGTCGATAGTCCGGACCCGCAGGCCGGCTACGAGCTGTTGTTGCGGGAAGCGGCCGCGTACTCGCCGGAGCTGGCGGCGAAGCCGCATGTGGTGGTACTGACCAAGCTCGATCTCTCGCATCCCGCATCCCCCATCCCGACGATTCGCACACGTGCGGGCGCGCCCGTAATCGCGGTGTCGGCCGTGACCGGACAGGGGATCCCGCAGCTGTTGGAAACGCTATGGCAGGCGCTCCCGGCGGCGGTCGCGACGAAGTAGCGGCCTACCTGGCCCTCGCGCAGGTGCCCGGGATCGGCGCCGCGCGACTCCGCACGCTGGTGGCCGCCTTCGGCAGCGCCGGCGCGGCCCTGCACGCTGCCCCCGGCGCCATCGCCGCGCTGCCGGGCTTCAGCCGCGCCGCGGCCGGCGCCATCCGTGCGGTCTCGCCGGCCGGTGGGCACGAGATCTTGAACCAGCTCGACCGGATCGGCGCGGCGGTGCTCGTTCCCGACGATCCCCGGTTCCCGCCGCTGCTGTCGGAAATCCCCGAGCCGCCGGCGCTGCTCTATGTGTGGGGCGACGCGGCGTGGCTGCAGCGCTCCGCCGTCGGCATCGTGGGCAGCCGGGACCATACGTCCTACGGCGCCGACGCGGCGCGCCTGCTCGCCGCGGGCGTGGCGCGCGCGGGGGTCGTGGTGACGAGCGGCATGGCGCGCGGCATCGACGCGATTGCCCACGGCGCCGCGCTCGACGCGGGCGGGGCTTCGGTGGGCGTGCTGGGGAACGGCTTCGGCGTGATTTACCCCGCCGCGAACCGGGCGCTGTACGAGCGCATGATCACGGCGGGTTGTCTCGTCTCGGAGCTGCCGCCGGGCGAGCGGCCGCACGCCGGTGCGTTTCCGCGCCGCAATCGTCTGATCTCCGGGCTGGCCCGTGTGACCGTGGTGGTCGAAGCCGCGCCGGGCTCGGGCGCGTTGATCACCAGCGACTGCGCGCTCGATCAGGGGCGCACCGTGCTCGCCGTGCCTGGTCCCATCACGAGCCCCACCTCGCTCGGCTGCAACCGGCTCATCCAGCAGGGCGCCAAGCCCGCGCTTTCGGCGGCCGACATTCTCGAAGGCGCTCGTCGCCGAGCCGAAGCACGTGGACGTGCTCGTGGCGACGGCGGGCGGGGAGACGGGCGCCGTGTTGACTGCGCTCACCGAGCTCGAGATACGCGGCCTGGTGCGGCAGCAGCCGGGGATGGTGTTCGGGCTCGCCTGAGTGCGGAATGCGGAGTGCGGAATGCGGAATTGCAAGGGAAGATCGTTCGCGGGACGACCCATATACTGATATTCCGCATTCCGAATTCCGCACTCCGCATTACGTTTTCGCCATGCGCCACCTCTACGTCCACGTCCCTTTCTGCGGCCGCCGTTGCTCGTATTGCGACTTCTCCATCGCGGTCCGCAAGCGCATCCCGACGCGGGAGTACGTGGATGCAGTTGTTCAGGAGCTGCGACAAGGGTTGACTGACCCCGGGCGCCAGCCCGGGGATTCGGGGAGCACAGCTGTGGAGACCATCTACCTTGGTGGCGGCACTCCGTCGCTGCTGCCGCCGGATGCCCTGGCCACGCTTCTCACGTCTCTCCGCGACGCCTTTCCTGTGACGGCTTTCCGCGACGACCTTGAAGTAACGCTGGAGGCCAATCCCGAAGACGTCACCCCGGACGCGGCGACAAGCTGGCGCCGCGCGGGCATCAATCGCGTGTCGCTCGGGGCTCAATCGTTCGACGACCGGGTGTTGCAGTGGATGCACCGCTCCCACGATGCGGCACGCATTGCCGCCGCCGTGCGGACGCTGCGCGACACTGGTGTCGACAACATCTCGCTCGATCTGATCTTTGCGCTGCCCACCATGCTGGAGCGCGATTGGGCGCGTGACCTGGAGCAGGCGCTGGCCCTGCGCCCCGACCACCTCTCGCTCTACGGTCTCACGGTGGAAGAGCGGACGCCGCTGGCCCGCTGGATCTCGCGCGGCGCGGCCGCCCCGCCGGACGATGATCGCTATGCCGATGAGTACTTGCTGGCGCACTCGCGGCTCGCGGCCTGCGGCTATCGGTTCTACGAGGTCTCGAACGCCGCGCGCGACGGCCGCCGCTCGCGTCACAACTCCGCCTACTGGTCGGGACGCCCATATCGCGGCCTCGGCCCGGCGGCCCACTCGTTCGACGGTGCGATGCGACGCTGGAATCTCGCCGCCTGGGAAGCGTACCGTCGCGCCGTCGCCTCAGGCCGGTCTCCCGTCGCGTCCCAAGAAGTTCTGACCGATGAGCAACGGGAACTGGAGCGGGTATATCTCGCGTTGCGCACCGACGCGGGGCTGGATGTTGCCGCCCTCTCCCGCCCTCTACCACCCTCTACCGCCCGGTGGTTGAAGCGGGGCTGGGTGCAGGTCCGCAACGATCGCCTGGTCTGCACGCCGGAGGGCTGGCTCCGGCTTGATGCCTTGGTCCGCGACTTGACCGGCTGCGGCACAGCGAGCTAAATTGTTAGCAGTTAACAGCTTGGCTGATATGGCAGCGTCCCTCAACGAGCGCGAGCGGCAGGTCCTCGAAGCCGTAATCGAGACCTACGTCGAAACCGCCGAACCGGCGGGGAGTCGGACTGTCTCGAAGCGCTTCGGGCTCGACCTGTCGCCCGCCTCCATCCGCAACACCATGAGCGACCTGGAGGAGAAGGGGTATCTGTACCACCCCCACACTTCGGCCGGGCGGATTCCCACCGATCTCGCCTATCGGGTGTACGTGAACTCTCTGATGCGGTTGCCCCCCGTTTCGGCGTCGGAGTCGCACCAGATCCGTGAAGGGCTGGGCGACCACAATGCGGTGGACCAGATCCTCGAGCGCGCGGCGCAAGTGCTGGGCGTGCTGACCAAGGAGCTCGGCGTCGCCATCGGTCCGACGCTCGATGCCGCGGTGCTCGAGCGGCTCGAGCTGTTGCAGGCGTCGTCCGAGCGGTTGCTGTTGGTGCTCACGCTCAAGAGCGGCGTGGTGCGCTCGATCTTCGTCGAAGTGCCCGCGCGGTTGGCTCCGGAAGCGGTGGCTCGGGTCGGCGTCGTATTGAACGAGCGGCTCGCGGGGCTGACGTTGCGCGACATCCGCGGCACGCTCCCCGAGCGGCTGCGCGACGCCACGCCGGACGCGGATTCGAGCGAGCTCCTCAACATCTTCATCCAGGAGGCCGACGAGCTGTTCGACATGCCGGCGGCGGGGAACGCCGGCGTCGGCGTCGTGCTGGGGAGCGCGCAGCTCCTAGCCGGGCAGCCGGAGTTCGCGACCAAGGAGCGGCTGCAGGGACTCATGGAGGTCACAGAGCGACGCGACATGCTGCGCGAGGCCCTCGCCCAACGGCTCGGCCAGGGGCTCACGATCACCATCGGCGGCGAGCATCACGACGCGAGGCTCGCCCCCTTCACGCTCGTCACGGCCTCGTACCGGCTGGGTGCGCTCGCCGGCGTCATCGGCGTCATGGGTCCGACGCGCATGCCGTACGATAAAATCGTCGCCCTCGTGGAGCACACGAGCCGTCTGGTCGGGGAGCTGCTCGAGTGACGCACGACTACTACGCGCTGCTCGGCGTCCAGCGTGACGCGAACGAAGCCGAGATCAAAAAGGCCTACCGTCGCCTCGCGATGCAGCATCATCCCGATCGCGTGGGTCCGGACGAAAAGCAGGCGGCCGAAGCGAAGTTCAAGGAGATCACCGAGGCGTACGAGGTCCTGCGGGATCCGGAGAAGCGGGCCACCTACGATCGCTATGGCGCCGCCGGTCTGCGCCGCGGAGGCGGAGCGGGCGGGAGCGACTTCGGGTTCACGCACTTCGACCTGTCCGAAGCGCTCAACGTGTTCATGCGCGACTTCGGCGGGCTGGGCGGCTTCGATGCCCTATTCGGGGGCGGGCGCGGCCGGCAGGAGCAGCACCGCGGCCAAGACCTGAAGGTGACCCTGAAGCTCGATCTCGCCGAGGTGGCGAGCGGCGCCACCAAGAAGATCAAGGTGCGCACCTACGAGCGGTGCGCCGAATGCGGCGGCAGCGGTGCCGCGTCGGGCTCGCGCCCCACGGCCTGCGGCACGTGCGGTGGCTCGGGCGAGGTGCGGCGGGCTGCACGCTCCATGTTCGGGCAGTTCGTATCGGTGTCGCCCTGTCCCACATGTGCCGGGGATGGGAGCGTCATCGCGCAGCCCTGCGCGAAGTGCCAGGGGGACGGCCGGGTTCGCGCCGAGAAGCTGGTGGAGATCAACGTGCCCGCGGGCGTCGCCGATCATCACTACCTCACGATGCGCGGGGCCGGAGCCCCGGGGCCCCGCAACGGTCCGCCGGGCGACTTGGTCGCCGTGCTCGACATCGCCGAAGACCCGCGCTTCGAGCGTCAGGGTGACGACCTCATCTACGACCTGCCGCTGTCCTTCACGCAGGCGGCGTTGGGCGCGGAGCTGAGCGTGCCCACTCCGTACGGCGCGGCGGCCCTGAAGCTGCAACCCGGCACGCAGACCGGCGCCGTGTACCGGCTGCGTGGCAAGGGGCTGCCGCGCGTGGGCGAGGGCGGGCGCGGCGATCTCCACGTGCGCGTGCACGTGTGGACGCCCACCAACCTGACGACGGAGCAGCGCGCGTTGTTGGAGCAGCTCGCGAAAGTGGAGGGCTCGCCGCCCGGCGACGAGCACACCGGAAAGAAGTTCTGGGAGCAGCTGCGCCAGGCGTTCGGGCGCTAACTGACCCCGGGCGCGAGCCCGGGGGAAAGAGGGACCATGCCCGGAGCCTGTGTCTTCTGCAAGATCGCCGCCGGAGAAATCCCGGCGACCGTCGTGAAGCGCGGCGACGGGATGCTCGCGTTCCGGGACCTGAACCCGCAGGCGCCGACGCACGTGCTCGTGGTTCCCACCGATCACGTTGCATCGCTCAACGACGCCAAGGATCCGCGGCTGCTGGGCAGCCTGCTCGGCTTCGCGCGCGAAGTGGCGCGTGCCGAGGGGATCGCGGAGCGCGGGTATCGAGTGGTGGTCAATACCAACCCCGACGGCGGGCAAACCGTGTTCCATCTGCACCTGCACCTGTTGGGAGGTCGACCCATGAAGTGGCCGCCCGGCTGAGGGTTGCACGGGGTGATGGGCAGGGCTAAGTTTGTGGGGCTATCACAGTTAGCGAGAGGGGTATGCCGGAAGTCGTCATTCATGATGACGAGCGCTGGGAGCGCGCGCTGAAGCGCAAACGCAAAGTGAGCGCGGCGCGCCGCAAGCGCCGCCGCCCGCGCGCCGCATAACGTGATGAGCTTGCCGGAGCGGCTGCGTGCCGCGATGAACGAGGCCCGGAAACACCGCGATCAGGCGCGTACCCTCCTCCTCTCCACGATCCTCGCAGACCTCAAGAACCGCGAATTCGAGCTCCAGCACCCGCCCTCCGACGACGAAACGGCGGACGTCCTGCGGCGCGGCATCAAGCGTCGCCGGGAAGCGGCCGAGCAGTACGCCGCCGCCGGACGGGGCGATCGGGCCGACGCCGAGCTGGCGGAGGTGAAGGCGCTCGAGGCATTCCTTCCCGCGGCGGTGGATCCGGAAGAAATCCGCCGCGCGGTGCGCGAAGCGATCGCCGGCGGGGTGCGCGACGTGGGCAAGGTCATGGGGCAGGTGATGCCCAGGTTCAAGGGCCGGGCGGATGGCAAGGTGGTGAACCAGATCGTGCGGGAAGAGCTGTCGGCCGCATGAGTGCCCCCCCCCCTCGTGGCGTCGCGTCTGCGGTGCTGGAGACACTCGAATTCCCCGCCGCGCTGGAGCGGGTGGCCGAGCATGCCGCCGGGCCGTTGGGCGCGGCGCGGGTGCGGAGCCGGCGGCCGGTCGCCGACGCGGACGCGATCCGCGCCGCCCTGGCGCAGGTGGCCGAGCTCGCGGCGCTGCTGCTGCGCGACGATGACATCCGCGCCGAGCCGGTGCCCGACAGCGGGCCGGCGCTCGAGCTGCTCGCCGTGCCGGGCAGCGTGCTCGACGGCGCGGCGCTGGCCGCACTAGGGCGCGCGCTCGTCGCCGCCCGTATCGTCGCCGCCGATCTGGGCCGGCTGGCGGACCAGGCGCCGCGCACCGCCGCGCTGCGCGCCGCCGTGCCCGCGAGAGAGCTCGAGACCCGGCTCGCCCAATCGCTCGACCCCGAGGGGCAGGTGCTGGACGGCGCGTCGCACGGCGTCGCCCGCGCCCGCCGGGCCGTGCGCGAGGCGCGCCAGCGCCTGGTGCAGCGCCTCGAGTCGATCCTCGGCGCGCTCGATCAGACCGCGCGCGCTCCCGACGCCGCCGTCACGCTGCGGGGCGGCCGCTACGTCATCCCCGTGCGCGGCACCGCGTGGGCGAGGGTGGGCGGCATCGTGCACGACGAGTCCGCTACCGGTTCCACCTTGTTTGTCGAGCCGCCCGAGGCGATCGGGCTCGGGAATGCGCTCCGCGAGCACGAGGCCGAGGAGCAGCGCGAAGTGTTGCAGGTGCTGCGCGACCTCACCGAGCTGCTCCGCCCGGTGCGCGAGACGGTCGCGGGCGCGTGGGAGATGTGCGTCGCGTTCGACGACCTGTGCGCCCGCGCCCGCTACGCGGTGCTCGTCAACGGCTTCGCCCCCGCGATCGGCACGGGGCCGCTCGAGATCCACGACGGCCGCCATCCCCTTCTCATCTCTCCTTTCGTTCCCCCTCTCCACGAAGTGGAGAGGGGGTCAGGGGGTGAGGACGTCGAGGTGGAGAGGGGGAAAGGTGGTGCAGTCGTCCCCTTCGATCTGATACTCGCCCCCGACGAATTCACCGTGCTCATCTCCGGCCCGAACACCGGCGGCAAGACGGTGCTCATCAAGGCCGTGGGGTTGCTGTGTCTCATGGCACAGAGCGGCATCGTCCCGCCCATCGGACCGCAGTCGACGCTGCCGGTACTGGACGGCGTGTTCGCGGACATCGGCGATCGCCAGTCCATCGCCGCCAGTCTCTCCACCTTCTCCGCCCACGTCGCCGTGCTGAAGGACATTCTGGAGCGCGCCGGGTCGGGAGCGCTCGTGCTGTTGGACGAGATCGGCAGCGGGACCGATCCCGCGGAAGGCGCCGCGCTCGCCGCCGCCGTCCTCAAGACGCTCACCCGCCGTCGCGCCGTCACGCTCGCGACCACACACCTGGGGGCGTTGAAGCAGCTTGCCGCGGAGACGGTCGGCATCGTGAACGCGTCGCTCCAGTTCGATGCCGAAACGCTCACCCCCACCTTCCGGCTGCTCAAGGGTGTCCCGGGACGCTCCTACGGGCTCGCCATCGCCCGGCGTCTGGGGGTTGCCTCCGAGGTCCTGGACATCGCCGAGCGCGCCGTGCCCGACCGCGAGCGGACGCTCGATGCGCTGCTCGCGACCGTGGAAGCGCGGGCGCGGGAGCTCGAGGCTCGGGAGGGGGAGCTCGCGGCACGGGACGAGCGGCTACGGGAGGACGCCGCCCGGGTCGATGCCCGGGCCGACGAGGTTGTCGCACGCGAGCGTGACGTCAAGACCCGCGGGCAAGCCCTGGAGAGCGCCGCGCGGGAGCAGGCGCGGGCGTACCTGCTCGAGGCGCGTCGTAAGGTCGAGGACGCGCTGGGTCGCGCTCGCGCGGCCGTGGACGAAGCGACGGCCCGAGAAGCGCGCCGGTTGGTCGAGAAAGCGATTGAAGAGACGGACGTACGGGAAACGGGAAACGTGAAACGGGAAACGTGGCTGTCACTGGACGCGCTGCGGAGCCTCAAACAGCCGTCGCCGACGGACGCGCCCCGACGCGTGCCGAGCCCGGCGCGGCCGGCACGCGGAGGAGCGCGTCTGTCCGCGACGGCCACGACCGAGATCTCCCTGCGCGGGCTGCGGGCGGACGAAGCCGAGGCTCGGCTCGTCAAAGCGCTCGACGACGCCGTGCTCGCCGACCTCCCCTATCTGCGCGTCATCCACGGCAAGGGCACCGGCGCGCTGCGCCAGCTGGTGCACGACATCGTGTCCGCCGACACCCGGGTCGGGCGCTTCGGCTTCGCCCCGCCGAACCAGGGCGGGCACGGCGTCACGATCGTGGAGTTCACGGCGTGAGCCTCATTCCGGACGACGTGATCGAGCAGGTCCGGGACGCGGCCGACATCGTGGGAATCATCGGCGAGCACGTGGAGCTCAAGCGCACCGGTGCGGATTTTCGCGCCCCCTGCCCGTTTCACGGCGGCACGCACCGCAACTTCGCCGTCATCCCTCGGAAAGGGATGTACTACTGCTTCGTGTGTCACGAGGGCGGCGACGTCTTCACCTTCTTCATGAAGAAGCTCGGCATGGACTATCCCACGGCGGTGCGCGAGGTCGCGCGCCGGGTCGGGATCGCGATTCCGGAGCGGGGGCCCACCGGCCCAGACCCGCGCGAGCCGCTGTACGAGGCCGTGGCCGCGGCCGCCGACTGGTTCGCGCGCCAGCTGCGCGACAGCCCCGAAGCCCAGGTGGCCCGGGACTACCTCGCCTCCCGGCACCTCGAGCTCGAGGTGGTCCTCCCGCTGGGCCTGGGCTACGCGCCCAGGAGCAACGCGTTGCTCGACGCCATGAAAGGGTTGGGCGTGCGCGACGCGGTGTTGCTCGAGGCGGGGCTCCTCGTCAAACGAGAGGACGGCACGTTGCTGCCGCGCTTGCGGGGGCGTCTGCTGTTTCCGATCCACGATCTGCGCGCGCGCGTGGTCGCGTTCGGGGGCCGGATCCTCGGTGAAGGAGAGCCGAAGTATCTCAACTCGCCCGATTCGCCCGTGTTCCACAAGGGGAAGCTGCTCTATAACCTGCCCGTCGCGAAGCACGCCATGCGCAAGGCGGAGCGCGCCATCCTGGTGGAAGGGTATTTCGACGTGCTGCGCCTGTCGCTCGCCGGCATCGAGGAAGTGGTGGCCCCGCTCGGCACCGGCCTCACCCCCGAGCAGGCGCAGCTGCTGCAGCGTCACGCGCCGCATGTGACGTTGCTGTACGACTCGGACGACGCCGGACTGCGCGCCACCTTCCGCGCCGGCGACGAGCTGTTGCGCCAGGGCCTGCGCGTGAGCGTGGCCACGCTCCCCCCGGGGGAGGACCCGGATACCCTCGTGCAGAAACGGGGCGCCGCGGGTCTCGAAGCCATTCTCAAAGACGCGGTCGACCCCCTGGAGCGTAAAATCCAGATCCTCGACCGGAAGGCCTTTTTCTCGAGTCTCCCGGGGCGGCGCCGGGCGCTCGACCGCTTGCTCCCCACGATCCGTGCGGCGAAAGATCCGATTACGCGAGAACTGTACATCTCGCGCGCGGCGGAGGCCGCGGGCGTGCGGAAGGATGTGCTGGAGCGGGAGGTGACGGGGGACGGGGGACGGGGGACGGGTGGTGCGGCCCCGTCCCTCGTCCCTCGTCCCTTGTCTCCGCTTCCCGCCTCCGCCGAGAAAGCTCTCCTGCTCCTGATGCTCGAAGGGCAGCCCTGGCTCGCCCGCGTGACCGAGGCTGTCGATGCCGAGGAGCTCCAGTTTCTCCCGTATCGCGCCGTGTTCGAAGCCGTGGCGGACGACGCCGTGCTCGCCTTGGACGACACGTCGGCGCGCGCGTACGAGCAGCTCAAAGGCGAGGGCCTGGGCGGGCGCGATCCCAACGAGATGTACGAATTGGCCGTGACCTGGATGGAAGCACGGCGACTGGAGCGGCAGCTGGAGCAGCTCGACGATCAGTTGCCGTTCGAGAGTCCCGAGCGCCAGGCGTCCCTGATTGCGGAGAAGCGACGCGTGTTCGACGAGCTCCGCAAACGTTACCCGCGTTACAAAATCGCTGCGAGGAGGAGAGGTGCACCCGGAACTTGAAGCGTTGTTGGCGTTGCAGGAGAAAGATCAGGCGGTCACGGCCACGGACGAGAGCCTGGCGGCGCTCGCGCCCGAGCTCCAGGCCTTGGACGACGCGCAGGCAGCGGCCGATCGGGCCCTGGCCGGCGCGCAGGCGGCGATCCAGGCCGCGATCGACCGGCGCGACGAGCTGGAAGGGAAGATCGCCAACTACCGCACCATGCAGGAGCAGCGGCGCCAGCGGCTCGAGTGGGTGCGGGGCGCGAAAGAAGCCTCGACCCTCATGGCGGAGCTGGACCTGGCGCGCTCGGTGCTGGCCAAGGAAGAGGCCGAGTTCATGCGCTCGGGCGACGCGGTGACGGAGGCGGAGCGCAAGGCGGCGGAGGCCGAGAAGGCCCTGCAGGAGGTGCGCGCGCAGCAGGCGCCGCTGCGCGAGGCGCTGGCCGGCAAGCGCCACGCGATCGCGGCCGAGCGGGAGCGGGCGGTGGCGGAGCGCGAGCGCGCCGCGACCCGGGTCGGTGCCGGTCTGCTCGGACGCTACGAGCGCATCCGCCGCGGCAAGGCGCCGCTCGCGCTCTATGCGCTGCACGGCGACGCCTGCGGTCACTGCTTCACCGCCGTCCCCACGCAGCGGCGCGCCCTGATCCAGCGCGGCGCGTCGATCGAAGGCTGCGAGGCCTGCGGCGTGCTGTTGTACGCGCGGGAATGATCCCCGCTCGCTGGGCCGTCGCGGCGCCCGCCGACCCGGGGCTCACGACCACCCTCGCCGCCGACCTGCACATCCCCCAGCCCCTGGCGGCGATCCTGGTGCAGCGCGGCCTCGCCGCCCCGGAGCTCGCCCGGGCGTTTCTCCGCCCAGAGCTCGAGCGCCTGTCCGATCCGCTGGCTTTGGCCGACATGGCCCGGGCCGTGGACGTGATCGCGGCCGCCGTGCGCGCACGCGTTCCCATCCTGGTGCACGGCGACTACGACGTGGACGGGCAATGTGCCGCCGCCCTGCTCACCCGCGTGCTGGCGAGCGTGGGCGGAAACGTCCGGGGATTCGTACCGCACCGGCTGCGCGACGGCTACGATTTCGGCCCGGCCGGCCTCGCGGAAGCCCGGCGCGTGGGCGCGGGGCTCATCATCACCTGCGACTGCGGCATCACCGCCGTGGATGCGGTCGGCGCGGCCCGCGCGGCGGGCATCGACGTGATCGTCACCGATCACCACCTCCCCGGCGACGTTCTGCCGGCCGCTACCGCCGTGCTCGACCCCCGCCGGCCCGACTGCGCCTCGGAGGACAAACACCTCTGCGGCAGCGGCGTGGCGTTCAAGCTCGTCCAGGCGCTCGTCCCGGCGCTCGGCCTGTCGCCGAACCTGCCGCTCCACTTTCTCGACCTCGTGGCGCTCGCGACCGTGGCCGACGTCGTCCCGCTCACCGGCGAGAACCGCATCCTGGTGCGCCACGGGCTCAAGATGCTGGCCGAGTCCCGCTGGACCGGGGTGCGCGCGCTGATCGAGGCGGCGGGCCTGGCGGGCAAGCCGATCAAGTCGGGTCACGTAGGATTCATCCTCGCCCCGCGGCTCAATGCCGCCGGCCGTATCGACGACGCGAACCTGGGTCTGCGGTTATTGCTGTCCGACGACCCCACCGAGTGTGCCGCCATCGCGCGGGAGCTGGAGACGCTCAACGCGCGGCGCCAGGAGCTGGACCAGCGCATCCTGGACGAGGCGGTGGAGCTGGCCGAGCGCGTCCTGCGGCCGGAAGACCGGGCGCTGGTGCTCGCGGCCGACATGTGGCATCCCGGCGTGATCGGGATCGTGGCGTCGCGTCTGGTGGAGCGCTACGGCCGACCCACGTTTCTCATCGGATGGGACGAGGGAGGGAGCACCGGGCGCGGCTCGGGGCGGAGCATCGCGGGCTTCGACCTCCACGCCGCGCTGCACCGGGTCGCCCCTCACCTCGAGAAATACGGCGGGCATACGATGGCGGCGGGCCTCACCATCCGGCGGGAGCGCTACGAGGCGTTTCGTGTTGCGTTCCTCGCGGTCGCGGGCGAGCTTCTGCGCCCCGACGACCTGGTGCCGGCGCAGCGCGTGGACCTGGAGCTGCCGCTGGGCCTCGTGAGCGACGAGCTGGAGAAGCTGATCCGCTACCTGGAGCCGTGCGGGGCCGGCAATCCGGCGCCGGTGTTCGGGGTGCGCGGCGCCCGTGCCGTGGGGGCACGGCGGGTCGGCACGAATCACCTGCGGTTCACGCTGGACGACGCGTCGGGCGCCCTGCCGGCCATCGCGTTCCAGTGGGCCGACGCGATTCCCGACCAGTGGCTCGCCGACCGGCTGGACGTGGCGTTCCGGCTGGAGCGCGACGAGTGGCACGGGCGGGCGACGCTGCAGGCGCGGGTGGCATCGATTGCGCCCAGCGTATGAGTGCGGAATGCGAAGTGCGGAGTGCGGAGTTTCAATGAGAGGTCGTTCGCGCGGCGACGCTTGCGTTGATACTCCGCACTCCGCACTCCGCACTCCGCATTGGCGGAGGGGGGAAGGGTCGGGGATGATCCGGATAATCGCCGGCGAGTTCAAAGGGCGGCGGCTCCAGACGCCCGCCACCGATAAGGTGCGGCCCACCGCGGACCGTGTGCGCGAGGCGTGGTTCTCGATCCTGCAGCGCTCGATCGAGGGGGCGCGGGTGCTCGACCTGTTCGCGGGCTCCGGGGCGCTCGGCTTCGAGGCGCTGTCGCGCGGGGCCGCGAGCGCGGATTTCGTGGAGCTGCACCGCTTCGCGCTCGCCACCCTCAAGGCGAACGTGAAGACGCTCAAGGTCGACGACCGCGCCGCGATCCATCGCGCGGACGCGCTGCGCTTCGCCGAGCGGCTGCACCCGGGCCAGTACGACGTGGCATTCGCGGATCCCCCGTACGCGGGGCAGGAGGCCGCCCGCCTGGTCGCCATGTTCCGTCTCAACGCGTTCGCGCGCATCTTCTCGATCGAGCACCCCGCGGCCCAGCCCATCCCGGGCGACGACACGCGGCGCTACGGCGACACGGCCGTCACCTTCATTTACGCGCCATGACCCGCGTCGCCGTCTACCCGGGCTCGTTCGACCCCATCACGCGCGGCCACGAAGACCTGATCCGGCGCGCCCTCACGTTCGCCGACCGTGTCATCGTCGCGGTCGCCGTCAACGTCGCGAAGCAGCCGCTGTTCACGCTGGAGGAGCGCGTCGCGCTGATCCAGAAGGCCGCGGTCGATCCGCGGGTCGAGGTCCGGTCGTTCGACGGCCTGCTGGCCGCCTTTGTGCGCGCCGCCGGCGCCACGCTGATCGTGCGCGGCCTGCGAGCGGTGAGCGACTTCGAGTACGAGTTCCAGATGGCGCTCATGAACCGCAACCTCGCTCCCGGGGTCGAGACCGTGTTCCTGGTGCCGGCGTTCGACCTCACGTACCTGAGCTCGAGCCTCGTGCGCGAAGTCGCCCGCTTCGGCGGCGACGTGTCGCAGCTCGTGCACCCCGCGGTGGGCCAGGCGCTCAAGCAAAAGTTCGGGAAGTGACGTTCCGCGATGGCCTGTACGAGCGGGCCCGGCGCGCGCGCCGCCGCATTGTACTGCCCGAGGGCGAGGACGCCCGCGTCCGCGCCGCCGCCGCGCGGATCGAGGCCCTCGCGCTCGGCAGCGTGCAGCTGCTGGATCGAACCGCCCCCCGCTCCCCGCTCCCTGAAATGGTCCGCCTGCTGCGCGCCCGCCACCCGGACAAGTTTCCCGGCGACGCGGCGGCCGCCACCGCGCTCGCGCATCCCCTCACGTACGGCGCGGCGCTCGTGGCGCTGGGCCGCGCCGACGTCATGGTCGGAGGGGCCACCTTTCCGAGCGGCGACACGATCCGCGCCGCGCTCCGCACCGTCGGCACGGCGCCCGGGATCACGACCGTGAGCGGTGCGTTCTACATGGTCAAGGACGACGTCGTGCTCACGTTCACCGACTGCGCCGTCGTACCGGAGCCGACGTCCGAGCAGCTCGCCGAGGCGGCGCTCGCCGCGGCGCGCGACCGCCGTCGCATCGTAGGCGACGACCCGGTGGTTGCGTTCCTCTCCTACAGCACCAAAGGGAGCGCGACCGGACCGCGGGTGGAGCGCGTGCGCCGGGCGCTCGAGCTCCTGGCCGCCCAGCGCCCCGACTTTGTGTTCGACGGTGAGCTCCAGACCGACGCGGCGCTCGTGCTGGACGTGGCGGCGCGCAAAGCGCCCGGCTCCGCGGTGGCGGGCCGCGCCAACGTGCTCGTGTTCCCAGACCTTGACAGCGGGAACATCGGGTACAAACTGGTCCAGCGGCTGGGCGCGTGGGAGGCGATCGGGCCGATTCTCCAGGGCCTGGCCCGACCGGTGGCCGACCTGTCGCGCGGCGCCAGCGCCGACGATATTGTGGACACGGTCGCGGTCGCCGTCCTTCAAGCCGGGGAGTAGTCATGAGCTTCACGTTGCGCAAAGACAAGCACGGCGTCGTCGTCGTCGGCGTCGACGGCCAGTTGATCGTCGGCAACCGCCAGGAGCTGAAGCAGAAAGTGCTCGACGCCCTGGAGAGCGGCGGCCGCAAGTTCGTGGTGGACTTCACCAAGACCGGCTACATCGACTCGTCCGGCCTCGGCGTCCTCGTGTCGCTGTCGAAGAAGATCAGGGAACAGGGCGGGGATCTCCGTCTGTGCGGCCTGAACGAGGACCTGCAGACGCTGTTCGAGTTGACCAAGCTGGACACGCTCTTCGCCATCGCCAAGACGTCCGAGGAGGCGCTGGCCGCCTTCTAGCCCGTGACCACGCCGCTGCGCCTCGACGTCCGCCGCCGGGCGGGGGGAGGCGAGACCGAAACCGAGCTCTCGCTCGATGTGCCGAGCGACCTGCAGTACGTCGGGCCGGCGGTCGAGTTGATCGTGGGGCGCCTGCCGCCGGCTCCCCTGTCCCCGCGCCGCATCCGTTTCAACTTCAGCACGGCGCTCGCCGAAGCCCTCGCCAACGCCATCGCGTACGGCAACCGTCACGACCCCGCCCGGGTGGTGCGTGTCCTGGTCCAGGTCGGGCACGACGTCGTCCGCCTGCACGTCACCGACGAGGGAGACGGATTCGACCCGGACACGGTCCCCGACCCGACGCTCCCCGAGCGCCTGGCCCTCGAGGACGGGCGCGGCTTGTTCGTGCTGAGGAGCCTGGTGGATCACGTGGCCTTCAACGAGAAAGGCAATTCGGTGTGCCTGACGCTCCTCGCGGGCTGACCGGAGAGCGTCTCGAGCGGCTGCTCCCGGTGCTCGAGCGGCTGACCGGGGCGCGGCTGCGCCTGCGCACGGACGCGGGCGATCCGGCGACGGCGTCGGCGTCGCTCGTGCCGGTTCCCGAGACCGAGGGTGTGTGGCTCGAGATCGCGAACGGGGGACTCGGCAAGGCGCAGGAGCTGGCCCAGATCGTCGCCGCCGTGCTCTCCGCCGAGCGCGACGCCGCCCAGGTCGCGTCGGAGCTCTCGGACCGCTACGAAGAGATCGATCTGATCTACACGATCAGCGAGATCCTCGGCCACACCATCCGGCTCGACGAGGCGGCGGAGCGGATCCTGCGGGAAGTCTCGACCGTGGTGGGGGCGCGCCGCGCCACGCTGCTGGTGCACGATCCAGAGGCGCACGTGCTGCGCATCGTCGCCGCCCGCGGCATGCAGCCGGACGATCTCGAGCCGATCGAGGTGGACGACCTCTGCTCGGTGGCGGCGCGCGTGTTCCGCGAGATGCGGATCGTGAGTTACGACCCCACCGATCCCAAGGCCGTCAATCCCGGCTGCCCCGAGGGGCGGAACTACCGTGGCGAGGCGTTCCTGTCGGTGCCCGTCTTGTACGCGGCGCCCGGGGCGCGCGGCAAGCCGATCGGGGTGATCAATCTCACGGACCGGGTGGGCGAGGACGCGTTCACGGCGGGCGATCGCAAGCTCGTCGCCGCGATCGCGAATCAGATCGGGGCCGCCATCGAGAACGCTCGCCTCGTCGCCCAGGACCTGGGGCAGCAGCGCGTGCGGCGGGAGCTCGAGCTGGCGCGCGACCTGCAGCTGAAGCTGCTGCCCTCACCGCTCGTGCTGGCGGCGCGCGTCGACGTGGCGGCCCGCTGCCGCCAGGCCGACTCGGTGGGCGGCGACTTTTACAACCTGCTGAACCTGCGCGCCGGCCGCATCGGCGTCATGATCGGCGACGTGACGAGCCACGGCTTCAGCGCCGCGCTGATCATGGCGCTGGTGATGGCCGCGTCGGGCATCCACGCCGAATCGGCCGAGACGCCTGCCGAGGTGCTGCGGCGCCTGGAAGAGTCCCTCACCGAAGAGCTCGCCAACACGGAGATGTTCCTCACCGTGTTCTACGCCGTCGTGGACCCGCAGGCCGGGCGCATTACGTTCGCCAACGCGGGTCACCCCCACGCGTTTCTCGTGTCCGCCCGCACCGGGGAGGCCACCCGGCTCGAGGCCACCCGCCCGCCGCTCGGCCTCGCCACCGCCCCGGGCGCGGATACGACCCGGCCGTGGACCCGCAAGGACGCGATCCTGTGCCTCTTCACCGACGGCGTCGCCGAGGCCGTGGGCGGGCGGGGCGAGCGGTTCGGCGAAGACCGCGTGCTCGGCCACGTCGCCCGCCTGCGGGATCGGCCGGCGCTGGAAATCCTCGAATCGGTGCACGCCGACCTGGCGGGCTTCACGGGCGGTGCGCCGCCCACGGACGACCGCACCGTAGTCATCCTCAAGGCGTGATTCCCGACACGCGACTCGGCCAGCACTTCCTCACCGATCGCACCATTCTCGAGAAGATCGTCGACGCGCTCGACCCCGCGCCCGACGACGTCGTGCTCGAGATCGGGGCGGGGACGGGAACCCTCACCGAACAGCTGCTCGCCCGCGGGCTACGGGTGATCACGATAGAAAAGGATCGCCGGCTGGCGCACGACTGCGGAATGCGGAATGCGGGGTGCGGAGTAGATAGACTGACCATCGTTCACGGCGACGCGCTCCGGGTTGAGTGGCACGCTGTGGTCACTCCGCACTCCGCACTCCACACTCCACACTTCAAAATCGTCGGCAACATCCCCTACGCCATCACCTCCCCCCTGATCGACAAAGCGCTCACGCCGCCCTTACCTGAACGCGTCGTGTTTCTCGTCCAGGCCGAGGTGGCCGCGCGCGTCGCCGCGGCAGCGGGGTCGAAGACCTACGGCGCGCTGTCGGTGGGCGTGCAGGCGGTGTGTCGCGTGGAGCGCCTGTTCACGGTGCGGGCGGGCGCGTTCCACCCGCGCCCCCGCGTGGACAGCGCGCTGCTGCGACTCACGCCGCTCGCCACGCCGGCGGTGGCGCCCGCGGAGCTGGCGGCGTTGCGTGTGTTCGTGACGGCCTGTTTCAGTCGCCGCCGCAAGCAGCTGCGCAACGCGGTGATGGCGGCGACGGGGCAGCCGGCCGCGGTGGTGCGCGCCGGGCTGAGCGAGCTCGGGCTCGATCCCGCGGTGCGCCCCGAGACGCTCGGGGCGCCCGAGTTCGCTCGGCTCTTGCGTTGGAGTGCGCGATTGTGAAATTATTCACAATATGCGGAAGATTTCCGAAAGCACCGTGCGCCGCCTCTCCCTGTACTTGCGATTCCTCGAGCAGTTCGCCGCACAAGGCCAGACCACCATCTCCTCCGCCGAGCTGGCCCGCCGCGGCGGGACCACCTCGGCCCAGGTCCGCAAGGACCTCTCGTTTTTCGGCTCGTTCGGCAAGCGCGGCCTCGGCTACTCCGTGCCCGAGCTCGCGGCCAAGATGCGCGACATTCTGGGCTTACGGCGCAGCTACCGCGTCGTCCTGGTGGGCGCCGGCCGCATCGGCGGGGCGCTGATTCAGTATCCCGGCTTGCGGCAACGCGGCTTCAACGTCGGCGCCATCTACGACCGCGATCCCAAGAAAATCGGCTCGCGCTGGAACGGCCTCGTGGTGCGCGACGTGCGCCACCTCGAAGCCGACCTCGCCCGGGAGTCCACCGATATCGCGATCGTCGTGACGCCCGCGGAGGCGGCCCAGGACGTGGTCGATCGGCTGGTGCGCGCCGGTGTGAAGGCGATTCTCAACTTCGCGCCGGCCCAGCTCACCGTCCCAGCCGATGTGGTCGTAAAGTCGGTGAACATGGCGCTCGAGCTCGAAACGCTGAGCTTCGCGCTGGCCAACCGCTAACAACAGAATGCGGAGTGCGGAATGCGGAGTTGGCAGGCGAGGTCGTTCGCCGAGCGACACTCCTATTGACATTCCGAATTCCGCATTCCGCACTTGCCTGTCGGGACCTGGTAACATCGCTCTTCTCGGTCACTTCGCCGGCGCCCCGATGTCCGCTTAGATTCCGCTCATGGCCCGCGTCCACGTCACTTCGGAAATCGGTCCGCTGCGGGCCGTGCTGGTCCACACACCCGGGCGCGAGCTGGTCGCGGTCACCCCCGGCAGCCGTGAAGACTACCTGTACGACGACATCATCGACCTGGATCTCGCGCAACGCGAGCACCGGCGGTTCGTCACGGTGCTGGAGCGCTTCGCCCAGGTCTACGAAGTACGCACGCTCTTGACCGAGCTGGTGGCGCGGGCCGACGTGCGCGAGTTCCTCGTGACCCGGGCGCTCGAGGTGGTCCCGTCGGACGCCCTCGCCAAGCAGCTGGCGACCCTGTCCCCCGACGCCCTCGTCGGCCGCATGGTCGAGGGCGCGCTGGAAGAGGCGGGGCCGATCGCCCGCGCCCTCAACGAGACCGGCTACGCCCTCCCCCCGCTCCCCAACCTGTTTTTCACGCGCGACGTGGGCATCGTGATCGGGGAGCACTCCATCATCGGCTCGATGCGCTACGGCGTCCGTTGGACCGAGGAGCTGCTCGTCAAGGCGCTGTTCCGCTATCACCCCTGTCTCGAGAACGCCGGCATTCTGTACGACGGCTCCGAGGAGAAACGGAACAACTACACGCTGGAAGGCGGCGACGTGCATCCGCTCCGTCCCGACCTCCTGCTGCTCGGTTTCAGCGAGCGCTCCAGCCCCGCCGCCCTCGACCACCTGTGCGACCTGGTGTTCGAGCACTGCGGCGTGAAGGACGTGATCGTCGTGGTGCTGCCCAACGAGCGGACCGCCATTCACCTGGACATGATCTTCACGCAGCTCGACCGCGAGCTGTGCTGCATCTATCCGCCGCACTTCGTCGGGCCGGAGCGGCTGGCGGTGTTGCACCGCCGCAAGAAATCCAAGGGCGTGAAGGAGATGCCGAACTTCTTCGCGGCCATGCAGGCGGTCGATCAGCCGCTCGAGCCCGTGTTCTGCGGCGGCTCCGACCGCTCGCTGCAGGAGCGGGAGCAGTGGTCGTCGGCCTGTAACTTCATCGCCGTGCGACCGGGCGTCCTGGTGACCTACGCCCGCAACGAGGCCACGCTGCGCGAGCTCGAGCACATCGGCATCAAGACGATCGCGGCGGCGAACCTGCTGGCCGGGACGGAGAGTCCGGCGGAGGGGGAGCGGGCCGTGATCACCATCGAGGGGAGCGAGCTGGTCCGGGGCGGCGGTGGTCCGCGCTGCATGACGCTGCCGTTGCGGCGGGATGACCTGTGAAAGCAATGCGGAGTGTGGAATGTGGAGTGCGGAATTCCAAGGTGAGCGTCGTGTGGCGAACGACCTCTCACTGCGATTCCGCATTCCGCATTCCGCATTCCGCACTTGCCTGAATGTCACACACGACTTTCCAGGTGGGCCGCCTCACCTGTCACGCGCTCGAGGCCGGCCGCCAAGCCCTCGACGGCGGCGCCATGTTCGGCGTCGTACCCAAGCCGCTGTGGCAGCGGCGCATTCCCGCGGACGACCGCAACCGCATTCCCCTCGCGCTGCGTTGTCTCCTGATCGAGCACGACGACGGCCTCGTGCTCGTCGACACCGGCCTGGGCAACAAGGAAGACGCCAAGTTCAGGGACATCTATGGGGTCGTGAACGAGGGGAAGCACGGCCGCACCGGTCTCGAGGATGCCCTGGCGGAGCTGGGCCATGCGCCGGACGACGTGCGCTGGGTGATCAATACGCACCTCCACTTCGATCATGCCGGCGGCAATACCTATCGGGAGGTTGTGGAGGATGGTGGAGGTGGTGGAGGTGGTGAAGGTAATGGACGGGCCATCCGAGTCACGTTTCCACGGGCGACCTACGTCGTGCAGCGGGGCGAGCTCGAGTTCGCCCGGCACACCAACGAGCGCACGGCGGCGAGCTACCTCCCGCCCAATTTCGAGCCCGTGGCGTTCACGCTGGTGTCCGGCGAGGCCGCCCCGCTTCCCGGCATCCGCTGTCTGCCCACCCCGGGGCATGTCCCGTTTCACCAATCGGTGCTGCTCGAGAGCGCGGGGGAGCGGGTGTGCTTCCTGGCGGACCTGGTGCCCACCGCGGCCCATCTGCCGCTCCCGTGGATCATGGGCTACGATCTGGAGCCCCTCGTGACGCTCGAGTCGAAGCGCCGCCTGTACCAGCGGGCGGAGGCGGAGGGGTGGCTGCTGTTCTTCGAGCATGACGCCTCGGTGATCGCGGGGCGATTGGGGCGCGAGGGCAAGGGGTTCGGTCTTGTGGAGCCGCTCGTCGCGGGCTAACTTGCCCGCGACAATACGGCAAGCGGGCGCCGCGCGCGCCTCACCCGCCGCCTCTCCGAGGGAGAGTGCTCAAGGGTCTCCGAAGCCTGACTCCCCGCCCCTCCGTGGGGGCCGGGGTGAGGTCGAGCGGACTCCCCGAGCCGGTGATGTCCGCTTTTTCTTTTCTTCTTGAGGAGGAGATCGGCACCTGGCGATCGAAAGCCCGAACAACAAAGCGCCGCGCATCCGAGTCAACCGGCAGATCCGGATCAGTCCGATCCGCGTGATCGCGCCCGACGGAGCGCAGCTCGGCGTGCTGACCGTCGAGGAAGCGCTGGCCGCGGCGCAGGAGCGAGGCCTCGACCTGGTCGAGGTGGCACCGCTCGCGCGACCCCCGGTCGCGAAGATCATGGACTACGGGAAGTTCAAGTTCGAGGAGGCGAAGGCGGCGCGGGCGGCGAAGAAAAAGCAGCACATCATCCATCTGAAGGAAGTGAAGTACCGGCCCGGGATCGACGAGCACGACTTCGAGTTCAAGACTCGACACGCGCGCGAGTTCCTGCAGGACGGCAACAAGGTCAAGGTGACCATGATGTACCGGGGTCGACAGATGGCCCACATCGACCTGGGGCGCGCGGTGCTGGATCGGGTCGCCAACGAGCTCAAAGACATCGCCAAGATCGAGCAAGACCCGAAGCTCGAGGGCCGCAACATGTCGATGGTCTTGGCGCCGAAATGAAACGAGGGATCGGGGATCAGGGGTCGGGGATCAGTCCCCCGCCCCCGACCCCCGATCCCTGACCCCTGAGGTTGACATGCCGAAACAGAAATCCAAGCGCGCGCTCCGAAAGCGCGTCAAATTGACGGGGCGGGGGCGGCTGCGCCGCTACCACGCGTACAAGAGTCACATCCTGACGAAGAAGCACCCCAAGCGGAAGCGACACCTGCGCAAGCCGACGCTGGTTTCGCACGCCGACGAACGACGCCTCAAGCGCCTGTTGATGGCGTAAGGAGCGACTCATGCCCCGCGTCAAGAGCAACGTCGCGCGCCTCAAGCGCAAGAACAAGATCATGAAGCTCGCCAAGGGCTACTTTGGCGGGCGGTCCAAGCTGTGGAAGGCGGCCAAGGAGTCGGTGGAGCGCGCCCAGAAGTACGCCTACCGCGACCGCCGCCGCCGCAAGGCGGACTTCCGCCGCCTCTGGATCACCCGTATCAACGCCGCCGCGCGGCAGCACCAGCTGTCCTACAGCCGCCTGATGAACGGGCTCCGCAAGGCCGGCGTCGAGATCAACCGCAAGGTGCTCGCCGACCTCGCCGTGCGCGATCCCATGGCGTTCGAGCAGCTCGCGGAGGTCGCCAAGCAGGCACTCTGACCATGCGCGACCTCCTGGCGGCCCTCGCCGAGCTGCGGGAGCGTCTGCAGGAGATTCCGCAGGCGGACCAGCGCCGGCTCCAGGATCTCAAGACCGAGATCCTCGGACGCAAGGCCGGCGCACTCACCCAGATACTCGGGCGCTTGCCCAAGCTCGACCCGTCCTCCC
>WNFW01001265.1_pt1 | contig 23120 bp, 21 predicted proteins | sample 5400131 | NCBI WGS metagenome assembly WNFW01 (sample SAMN13153362, study PRJNA577476) | soil metagenome | isolation source: 20 cm soil or saprolite under grassland replicate 1 | place: USA:California | collected 2016-06-15 | reverse complement strand
GTACGAATCGTCGTCCTCGACGAGCCACAGCACGCCGATCGGGTGGAGGAGACGCTGCTTCCAGCGTCGCTCGTGCTCCCGCCACAACGCGAGCGCGCGCACCGCCATGTGCGTGTAGACCGCCCGCGGGCCATAGGTAGCGCGGATCACGCGCGTCTCGCCGCCCGAGCTCGCGCGGGCGTTGCCCGGTCCCCAGGCGTCGACCAGCGTCACGCGGGCGCCGCCGCGCCGGAGGTACAGGGCGGTCCAGCCGCCGAACGCGCCGGCGCCGACCACCACCACGTGCGGTTGCTTGGCCATCGAGAGCCCGCCCTTCATCGAGGGAAATATGCGGGAAGCCGCGCCAGCCGCGGCGCACGCCGCGAGAAACGAGCGCCGGGGGATGCGCCTCACGGCAAGCTGATACGCGCCTCGCGTGCCTCGCGCACGGCCCGGCGCACCGCGTCGCGCTCGGCGGGCGGCAGGCTCGGCCCCCACGGGTCGTCGCAAGCATCGTCCGGGATCACGCCGTCAGCGGCCAGGGCCCACAGCATGCGGCGCACGTACCCCTCCAGAGGCGGGATGAATGTCGCCGCGGCGAACCGGTCGCACAGGCCCGACAGGCGGACGAACTTGCCGAAGTCGTCCACCCGGAACGACTCGACCAGCGCGCTCTGCAGGTCGGTGAGCGCCGCGCCCATGCCGATCAACGCGGCCCTCGCCCCCATGGTGAGCGAGTATCCGAGAAAGCGGTCCTCCCCCGTGATGAGCAGCTTGTCGGGGTGGTCGCGCATCAAACCCGCGATGCGCTGGAACGTGACGACGGAATCGAGCGTCGCCACCTTGATCCCGATCACCGACGGCAGCGCCAGCAGGGCGTGCAGCGTCGGGTTGTCGTACGGCACGCCCCCCGCGGCCTCGTACAGATAGAAGGCGATCACGGGCAGCGCGCGGCCCAGGGCCTCGTGATAGCGGACCGGATCGTCCGCCTGCGGAAACGCCAGGATGGCGTCCGCCCCGCCCGCCTCGGCCTCCGCGGCCATGGCGATGCTGTCCGCTCCGGCTACGATGGTACTCATGGGCAGGGCCGCCCGCCACGCGGCGAGCACCTGGCGCCGCTGCTGGGACGAGAGATGCAGCCCGCGGCCCGTATGGGCCCACACCGCCACACCGGCCACCTGATGCGCCGCCATCCAGCGAGCATAGGCCTGCAATGCATCGTCCGCGACCGTGCTTCCCCGGAACGGGACGGGGACGGCGGGAATGACCCCCCACTCGAGGGCGGCGGTGAGGCGCTCCCGAGCGGTCAGCGGAGTAACCCCGCGCGGGCGTTCTCCGACTCGATGGCCGCGCGTCGCTGTGCGCCGAGGTCGAGCAGGTCAAGCTTCGCGACGGCGTTTTCCGGGATGCGGAGCGGCTGTCCCGTGCCGAACACGAAGCGCTCCACCCCGACGGTGTGCACGAGCGTGCCGAGATGATCCTCCGGCGGGCCCCAGATCCAGCTGATGTCCCACCAGATCCGCGCCGCCTCTTCGGGCGTCGAGCCGAAGTGCACCTCCTCGATGAACGCGCGATCCGCGTGCGTGATCAGCAGTCGGACCTCGTGGTCGCTGCGAATCAACGCCCGCACCGCCGCGGCGGGAAGCTCCCCGGCGCGATCGTTGGGATGCCGCTGGCGGACGTCCTCGAGGCGCACCGCCATCATGAGGGGGAGCTGCGCCGCGCCGCAGGCCGCGGCGAGCACCCGCACCTCGGGGCCAGTCGGGTCGAGGCCGTAGTGCGACGGGTCGCACCGGACCGCGGGCGCGCCGTGGTCGGCTGCCTCGTCTACGGTGGCCTCCCAGCCGGCGAGCCCCGGGTGCACGGCAGGCACGGGCCGCAGCCGTCGCTCTGCGGCGGCGGCGTCGTACAGCCACGCGTTCCCGTCCATGGGCTGGCGCCAGAAGAGACTGGGCAGGTGACTCACCCACGCCTCGTCGATTTCGACGCGCTCGAGCGCCCGGATCAACCGGTCGGGAGCGGTGCCGGGGACGCGGCGGTAGGGGTAGGCGCCGAGGAAGGCGTTGACGTCGATCCGCATCAGTCGGCCGGAAACGCGCCGCGCGGGAATATGCGCACGGCGTTCTTCCATTTGACGAGCTCGAGCTGCGCGGGCGAGAGGAGGTGCGCGAGGTATCGCAGCTTGGCCCACCCGGTCTCCATGGTCAGGTCGGTGCCCCAGAGCAGCCGCTCTACGCCGACCGATTCCAGGCACGCCTCGAGCATGCCGCCGTCCACGCCGCTTCCCGAGAGATCGACATACACGTTCACCGCGGTTCGGAGCGCCGCGAGCGAGTGTTGCCAGTCACCGCCACCTCCGATGTGGGCAAGAATGAACGGCACGTCCCGGTGGCGCGCGGCCAGCGCGGCGAGCTCCGCGCCATCCGACGCCTCCTGCCCCGGCCAGTCGTGCCGCCGGTGCTGCCACACGTGCTGGAGCACCGGGACCCCCCGCTCCCGGGCCAGCTCGCAGATCGGGTCGAGCAAGGGATCGGTGGCGCGGCGGCTGGCCGCGAGCTTGATCCCCACCATCCCGGCGCCGAGGCAGCGCGCGATCTCGGCACATGCGTGGGCGGTGTAGTTGGGGTTGACGGTGACGTAGCCGCGGACGCGATCGGGATACTGCCGCTGGAGGGCGAGGAGCGCGTCGTTCCCGTACGCGAGGTCGGGCGGCGAGGGAAAGTAGATCGGCGACGTCAGGCCCCAGGTGCCGAGGATCGACGCCACGTGGTGGGTGACCCCGATCTTGTCTCCGGCGGACAGGCGGCTGGTGTTGCGCTCGCGCCAGTCGGCGCGCGGTGTCCGGTCGTGGTAGAAATGGGCGTGGACGTCGATGAGCATGCATGAATCTGAGTTACACGACGGCACGACGCCACGTTACACGCCGGCGCGGGCGAGGCCTCAGGAAACGTGCCGTCGTGGCGTCGTGTAACGGTTTATGTATCTTGTGTCCCATGCGTGCACCACCGCCGCCACCTCCCCGCGGGCCTACCCCGCCCCGCGGCCCCACTCCGCCACGCGGACCCACACAGCCCAAGGCCGGGCCGCCGCCGCGCCCCACGGTCAAACCCACCGCCAAGCCGCGTGCCGCGCGCAAGCTGCCGGCGTGGCTCATGCGTGCGCAGCGCCTGCTGTTGCAGCCGGCCCAGGAGTGGGCGACGATCGCGGGCGAGTTCACGAACGCCGGCACGATCTACTGGCGCTTCCTGGCGCCCATGGCGGCGATCGGCCCGATCGCGGCCACGGCCGGCGGGATCGTGTTTCGCGAGCGCGGCAGCCTGCTCACCTTCGGCACGATCCCGGTCGGCCCGGGCACGGCGGTGCAAGCGGGGGTGCTGGAGTATGTGCTGAACCTGCTCGGCGTCTACGGATTGGCCGTGGCGATCGACGTGATCGGGGGGGCGATCGGCGCACAGCGGAATCGCGTCCAGGCCCTGAAGGTCGCGGCATACGGGAGCACGCCGTACTGGCTGGCCGGCTCGTTCGCGCTGTTCCCGCGGATCGAGCCGCTCGCGATGCTGGTCGGTCTCTACAGCATCTGGCTGTTCGTCATGGGGTTGCCGGCCGTCACCAAAGCACCGCGCGACAAGAACGCCGCGTACACACTGCTCACGAGCATAGCCGCCGTGCTGCTCGTGCTGGTCATTACGGCCATCATCACCCGCCTGGTCGTCAGCTAGGCCGCTGCCGGAGCGCGGCGGTCATCCTTTCGCGGCGAGCGCGCGCGAGGCGGAGGACGCACGGTAGGTCCACTCCTCCGGTTCGCGCCCGTGCGCGAGCGCGGCGTCGATCAGATGGCGATGCGGCGAGAGCGAGCACACGGGATCCGTGACCCCGGCGTCGCCCGCGACCAGGAAGGCCTGGCAGCGGCAGCCGCCGAAGTCCTGCGCCTTGCGCGGGCACGAGCGGCACGGCTCGGGCATCCAGGCGTCGCCGCGAAACCGGTTGAATGCCTCGGAGTGCTCCCAGATCCAGTCGAGTGGGTGGTCACGCACGTTCTCGAACTTCAGTGTGGTGATCCGGCCCGCTGCATGGCAGGGCCAGACTTCGCCCGCCGGCGTGACCGTCATGTACGCACGGGCCCAGCCGCCCATGCAGGGCTTGGGGAACTGCTCGTGGTAGTCGGGGAGGACCCACACGATCTCGAGCGCGGTGCCGAGGCGGGCGCGCTCCCGTTCCACCACCTGCCAGGCCGCTGCCAGCTGGGCCTTGGTCGGCATGAGCGTGCCGCGGTTGTGGAGCGCCCAGCCGTAGAACTGCGTGTTGGCCAGCTCGATCCGCTCGGCGCCGAGCGACTCGGCGAGCCGGATCAGAGCCTCGACCTGGTGGAGATTGCGGCGGTGCAGCACCACGTTGACGGTCAGGGGAAACCCCAACTCCCGCGTGTAATGGTACGCCGCGATCTTGTCCCGGTACGATTCCGTTCCGGCGATCTCGTCGGACAGCCCGGCGTCGGCGCCCTGCAGGCTGATCTGCACGTGGTCGAGCCCCGCTGCCTTCAAGTCGGCCAACCGCTCCTTGGTGAGCCGGTAGGCCGAGGTGATCAGCGACGTGTACAGCCCCAGTCCATGCGCAGTGCCAACCAGCTGCGCCAGGTCCGCCCGCAGCGTGGGCTCGCCGCCCGAGAGCCCGAGCTGCAGTACGCCGAGCGCTTTGGCTTCGCGGAACACGCGGCACCATTCGTCGGTCGACAGCTCGCGCTTGAAACGCGGGCCCGCGAAGTCGAGCGGGTTGGAGCAGTAGGGGCATTGCAGCGGACACTTGTACGTCAGCTCGGCGAGCAGCCAGAGCGGCCTAGGGTCCATACAGCACCAGTCCCTTGGCGGCGAGTCCCTCGAGAAACGCGGCGATGTCTCGCTCCAGCCCCGTCACGCCGTAGCGCTGCTCCAGCGTGGTGACGATGTCGGCGAGCGAGCGCGCCCCGTCGCACAACCCGAGGATCTCGGCCCCCGTCGGATTCAGCCCGACGAGTCCCTCCGGATAGAGCAGTACCTCGCGCCCCCGGACCTCGTCGCGCTGGAGGCGCGCCTTGGCGTGCAGGCGCGGTATCACCGGGGCGCTCCCGGCAGTGGACCCCGCTCCACGGCATCCAGGAGACACCAGAGTACGTCGCACTTGAACTCGAGCGCGGCCACCGCGCGGTCCTGGTCGGCAGGGCTCGAGAACCGCTCGCTGACGAGACCGAGCGCGTACTCCGCATCGCGGGGCGCCTGCTGCAGCCGATTCTTGAAGTACTGCAGACCGTCGGGATCCACCCACTGATAATGGCCGAGCATCGCGGCCAACCGCTCCTTGACGATCAGGGGCGCGAACATCTCGGTGAGCGAGGCGGCCACGGCCTCGAGCCACGGTCTCGAGCGGCAGAAGTTCACATAGGCGTCCACCGCGAAGCGCACTCCGGGGAGGAGCCGCCGCTGCTCGAGCAGCTCGGAGCGCGCCACTCCCATCGCTTCGCCCAGCCGCAACCACGCTTCGATGCCGCCTTCTTCACCGGGCCGCCCGTCGTGATCGATGATGCGCTGGATCCATTGCTGGCGCACCTCGCGCTCCGGGCAATTGGCGAGGATCAGCGCGTCTTTCACTGGAATATTGATCTGGTAGTAAAAGCGGTTCGCCACCCAGAGCTGCAGCTCCTCGCGCGACAGCTCGCCGCAGTGCATCCGCTGATTGAACGGATGCAGATGGTGGTAGCGGCGCTCCAACACGCCGCGTAACCTGCTCGTTAGCTGCTCGCTCACAGCTCGAACGCCATCGCGTCTTCTCCCACGGTGATGCCCGCCGCCTCGACCTGCGCCCGCTCGGCCGAGGTGCGGCACAACAAAGGATTGCTGTTGTTGATGTGCACGAGCACCGTGCGCTTGGCGCCGAGCCGCGGCAGCTGTTCCAGGCTGCCCCCGGGCGCGCCCACCGGCAGGTGCCCCATCTCGCGTGCGGTGGGAGCGTCGCCGCCGCCCACCGCGCGCAGCTCGTCGTCGGACCAGAACGTGCCGTCGAACAACAGGAGATCGGCGCCGCTCGCGACCCGTCGCACCGGATCGTCGATCGCGCCGGCCGTCGGGACATATGCCAGCGTACCGCCGGTACGCTCGTCCTCGAGCCGCAGGCCGACATCGAACGTCGACGGGGGGGTGCCGGGGGCGCGTCCTCGAGCCGCAGGCCGACATCGAACGTCGACGGGGGGGTGCCGGGGGCGTAGCGCGGCGGCCGCCGGGCGACGGGCGTTGCCGCGCAACAGATCCCCAGAGGCGCGCCCGTGTGATCGGTGAGCGGCATGGGCCGACCTTCTTCGAGTACGCGCCGCTCCACCCCCGAGTACGCCGAGAGCACGCGGTAGAGCGGCCACGCATCGTCCAACAAAGCGGTGACGCCCCCCGGCGCGTACACGGGCAGCCTGCTGGCGCTCTCCCGCATCAAGAGCAGCCCGAGCGTATGGTCGATTTCACCGTCGGTCAGGATCACCGCCGCGATGCTCGAACCGCGTCGACCGCCCCCTCGAGGCCACAGCTCGTGGTGGGCCGCGAGCTGCGTGCGCAGGTCGGGGGAGGCGTTGAGGAGAATCCAGCGCTCGCCGTCAGCGCTCACGGCAACGGACGACTGGGTACGGCCGCGGTTGTCGTGGCGTGCGTCGGTGCAGTTGGGGCACGCGCAGTTCCACTGCGGCACTCCACCACCCGCCGCCGAGCCGAGAATGATCACGCGCATTGAACAAAGGGGCCGGGTTTGTCACCCGGCCCCTGGTCAGCTGTTTCGGCCTGGTTCAGGCGTTGCCGGCGTACGCGCCGACTTCCATCCCCAGCTCGACGACTTCGAATTCGGGCTTGGTCCACGTCATGTTGCGTCCTCCAAAAACAATGAGGGTCGATTCCTAGGAACCGCTCGATCAAGAGGGAAGCAGACCCCGTGCCAGGCAGGCCGAACAGGTAACTCGCTTCGCGGTAAGCGATTGGGTGGACGTGCCGACGCGCACCCTGGCTGGTGGGTGAGTCTTTTCACCCAATTGTGGGTGTGTTCACCCACCGAGGCCGAATTTCTTCAACCGGTATCGCAGCGTGTCGCGCGAGATCCCAAGCCGCTGCGCGGCCTTGGTCTGATTACCGCCCGCGTCGCGCAGCGCCTGCTCGATGATCGTCTTCTCCCGCTGGGGGAGCGTGGCCGTGTCCACCGGGGGCGCGGCATCGCCGTGATCGCTCGGGGCCACGGGCCGCGTGAGCGAGAGGTGCTCGACGTCCAATGTGGCACCGCGACTCCACAAGACGGCGCGCTCGATCACGTGGCTCAGCTCGCGCACGTTCCCCGGCCACGGATAGGAGAGCAGCAGGTCGCGCGCGGCGACGCTGAGGTCGCGCACCACCTTCCCATACTTGGCATTGAACGCGTGGAGAAAATGCGCGGTGAGGAGCAGCACGTCTTCGCCACGCTCGCGCAGCGGAGGCACCTCGAGCACGATCACGGCCAGCCGGAAATAGAGATCCTTGCGAAACCGCTCCTCGCCCACCGCGCGCTCGAGATCGCGGTTGGTGGCCGCCATGATGCGGATGTCGACCTTGCGCTCGCGCACGCTGCCCACACGTCGCACGGCGCGCTCCTCGATCGCCCGCAGCAGCTTGCCCTGCACCGCGAGGTCCACGTCGCCGATCTCGTCGAGGAACAGAAACCCGCCCTCGGCAGCCTCCACCAGACCGGGCTTCGATTCCTTGGCATCGGTGAACGCGCCGCGCTCGTGGCCGAACAGCTCGGCTTCCATGAGCGTGGCCGGCAGCGCCGTACAGTTGACCTCGATGAACGGCTTCGCGGCCCGCGGGCCCGCGGCGTGGATGGCGTGGGCCAGGAGACCTTTGCCGGTGCCGGTCTCGCCGGTGAGCAGCACGGGCGGCGTCTCGTCCAGCGCCGCGATCTGGCGGGCACGCTCGAGCACCGCCTGCACCGCGCGCGACTCCCCCACCAGTCCCTCGAAGCCGACGTCGGTCGTGGCGCGACGGCGGTAGTAGGACAGCTCCTCCTTCAAGAGACGCGTCTCGCGGGCGCGGTCGGCGAGCAGCTTCAGCTCTTCGAGATCCACGGGCTTCTTGACGTAGTCGAACGCGCCGAGCTTCACCGCTTCCACGGCACCTGCGATCGAGCCGTAGGCGGTCAGCATGATCACCGGAATCACCGGGTCGAACGCGCGGATCCGCTTGAGCAGATCGAGCCCGCTCATGCCGGGCAGCCGCACGTCGGCGAAGACGACATCCGGCTGCAGGGCGGCGAGCAGCTCCAGCGCCTGCTCCCCGGTGCCCGCCACCTCCGCCTCGTAGCCGTGGTCCGCCAGGAACGCCTTGGCGGAGCGCGCCAGCGACTGCTCGTCGTCCACGATCAACACGGTCGAGCCGCTCACGCGACGCTCCGTGCCGGCCGGGGAGGCGGCGCGACGTCGCCGCTCGCGCTGGGCAGCCAGATCCGCACCGTCGTGCCGCGGCCCACGGTGCTCGCGATGTCGAGCCGGCCGCCGGCTTCCTCCACGTAGCGCTTGGCGATCGCGAGTCCCAGACCCGTCCCCTCGGGCCGCGTCGTGAAGAACGGCTCGCACAGGTTGGGGAGGATCTCCGGCGCGATGCCGCGACCCGAGTCCGTGACTTCGACCACGACGCCCGCGCCGCTCGAGCCGGACTCGGCGCGCGTGGCCACCTCGAGCCGGCCACCGTCCGGCATGGCGTCGAGCGCATTCGACACCAGTTCCGTCAGGGCCTGCTCGAGGCGCATCGGGTCGACTTGGATTTCCGGGAGCGTGGCCGGCGCGTGGAGCGCGAGCTCCACCTTGCGCTGGCGCAACAGCTCGGTGAATCCGGCGAGCGCGCCGTCGACCAGCGCCCGGACGCTCTCGCGTAGGGGGTGGAACGGCGCGGGCCGGGAGAACTGCAGCAGGTGGGCAATGCGGAGATCGAGTCGATCGACCTGCTCCACGATCGCATCGAGCTGCTCGCGGGCGACCGGGGCGTCGACGCGGTGCCGGGCGAGCTGGGCCGCGGCGCGCAGGCTGGCCAGCGGATTCCGCAGGCCGTGGGCCACCGCGGCGGCCATCTGACCGATGGAGGCGAGCTTCTCGGACTGCACCAGCTGGGCGCGCGACTGGCGCAGCTGCTCGGTCATTCGAACGAAGGCGCGCGCCAGCTCGCCGATCTCGTCCGACGAGCGGGGCACGATGGCGTGCTCCAGGTCGCCCGCGCCGACCACGGCCATCGCATGGCGCAACTCGGTGAGTGGGCGCGTGAGATCGCGGGAGATGAGCCAGGACGCGAGCAGACCAGCCACGAGCGCGAGCAACGCCGTGACCCAGAGGACGCGGCGCTTCGACTCGACGATCGTCTGCATCTGAGTGACGGCGCCCTGCACGCTGAGCTCGCGCGCCTGCCGGTAGATCTCACGGTTCATGCCGGCGAGTGCCGGCTGCAGCCGCTCGAGCAGCTCGCGCCGCGCGACGAGGGCGGCCTGGTCGCGCTGCCCGGCATCGTGCAGCTGGAAGACGCGAGCCGCGACCGCGCGGATGTCCGCTTCGATGCGGCGCACGCCGTCGGCGAGCTTGACCTCGTCGGGCGGCAGGTCGGCGGTCCAGTGATCGAGCCGGAAGTCCACCACCTGCCCGGTGAGCGGGAACTCCTGCTTGGCGGTGGGATCGCCGCCCAGGTAGCGCCAGATGACCTGTGTCTGGTTGAACATCCCGTCCTCGACGTCCGCGTAGGTGCGCGAGCGCGCCAGGCGCTGGCCCAGGGTTTCCAGGGTGGCGCGCTCCAGGGCATTGGTGCGGATCGCCTGGACGCCGACGAACAGGGTCGGCACGACCATCAGGGCGAACCCCAACAGCAGCTTGCGTTGCAGGGTCACATGTCGAAGCTACTCCACACGGAGGTCCTTCGCTCACGCGCGTCCCGCGCACTCTTGTCCTCACCCCTTCGATCCCCTCTCCCTTCGGAGAAGGGAAACGCAATCTGTGCCGTCGTTCCCCCTCTCCGCGTATGGGGAGAGGGGGACAGGGGGTGAGGACTTCGCGAAGCGGGCGGGGCCTCCGCGCCGCGAGGTCAGAAAACCATGTGCGACTGAACCAGCTTGTACGTCTGATCGAGGAACATGAGCGGTGTCCATTGACCGGATTTGAAGTTCGGATCCTGGGCCACAAACCTGGTCGGCCCGACGGAATACGCATACACTCTGCGCCCCCTGCGGGTCACTCCCTCGAAATGATCGAAGAAGGTGACGATCTTGGAGCACGTACGACTGTCCGTGATGGGGGTGATCTGACTCGGTTGCACACGGGCGATGCCGAGAGTATCGCGCACTTGCGCAGAGGCCCGGCTGCTATCGGTAAGAACGGACGTCACATAGTGCACGATACGTGCCGACGTGTCATCGGGTGCGCGACAACCGCTCTGAGCTGAAAGCATCGAAGCGAAGACCAGAGCAAATACGACCGCAAGAGACAGATGGTCACGCATGTCCTACCCCCAGCGCAGAGCCGGCGTGCGCGAATCACTCACCACGAGGCGAGGCGCCCCAGAGTCAACCTTCGCAAACAGCCTCCCGCGAATTGGTTGCTCATCGTCGTCCAGGGAATTTCGGGAGATCGACTTCAGAACGGCATTCGGACGCGAGAGCGTGACGCAGTCGCTCTCGCAGTGGCAGCACACGGGAGCGGGACAGAAGCGAGTAGCAGAATGGCCAGTGTCATTGAGTTCGTAAAAATCGCGGAAGAGTAGTTCGGTACTAGGCTGCGAACTTCCATAGTACCGCAAACTTGGAGTTCATTACGATGTGAGCTTGAAACTCCGAGGCGGGCGAGGTAGGCCCTGGGATCCACACGACGTAGACGGTCCCGACCGCCACGACGTACGCGCTGGTGGGCGCTGGTGTTATTGATGGGATCGCCTGTTCATAGCTGATTAGGGCCCTGCTGCAAGTGTGAGCATTCGTCACAACCACGATCTTGTTGGGATTGACGACCGGGATGCCGTAGCGCTGTCGTTTCGATATGTGCTCGACGTCAGACGGTGGCGCCGTGACCAAGACCGTCATGTATTTGATCATGTTTGCGGTTTCGGCGTCGGCGCGACGGCACTGAGCAGGTGATGATACTACCTTGCCGAATGCAAGCAGCACGCTACTCGCGATCACCTGCGCGACCAGTCTCGGATCAGCGGCCATACGACCTCCACATCCCGTTCAGTGTAGTTTTGACCACGTGCAACTTGTCTTCCATGTGGCTCTCAATGTCGAGTCCCGCCACTTTAGGGAATCGGTGACCCTTGGATCCGTCCGATAGACCCGTAGCTTGTCAATGACGTATATCGGGTGCCCCTTGTTGACCGACGTCTGCCAGTCAAGATTACTCGGACCGCCCCACGTGTCTGCATCGTACTCGAGTCCCGCTTGATTCCCACAATTCGAGGGGAGAACGTCACCAGGCGTCGTTTCGTTAGCTGGCGTGAACGGATGCACGTGAAAGACTCCCACGACGGTTGTGGGATTGTACGTAACGATACTGCTGCACGGGGTACTGCCGGGCTCAGTCGAAAACTCGGCCTGCAGGATGCCGTTCTGATCGTAGTACAGCCACCCACCGACCTCGCGGCGTATGCTAAGGGGCACGCTGTCAGCGAAGGATTTCTGCAGCGCGGCCGCTAGTGAGTCACGGAACCTCTGATTATCGAGCAGGGAGTCGCCTGTCGGCGGGCACGGCGGCCAGCGGTCGAAGATAACGTCGTACGTCATTGAGCTGTGCGCGTCACCCCACTGCGTCGTCCAGGACCGAGGCTCCATCTCCGTGATCTCAACGGCCGTTATTCCGGAGTCCGTTGGAATCGCTGCGCTGAGACAGCATGCGATGTCGTCCTCGCCGCAGTCTTCAGGGAGGGGATTAACGAACGGGATTGTGATGGTTTGTCCGGATACGGTAGTCGCGTTAACAGAGCCGTACGTAGGCCCGCTGCACGAATAGCCGCCCTGTTGTCCCTCCACCACGAGATGATACACCGGAACAGAGAACGTGATATGGAGGGGGCCGCGAAAAGTCTCGGTAATCTTAGCCCTTCCGTCGGGCGCCGGCTCCTGAATGGAGAAAGTCTGGCTGCAGAACTGGTAATTCGTCCCATCCCAGTAGAAGGTCCTCATTTGCTGCTCGCCAGTACATCTGGTCGAGTCGGGCCCGAAGGCCTCCAGGAACGCGGGCTGGCCAGCCCTCAGGCGGGTCTGGGGACTGGTTATGGTATCTTCACAGGCGGAGTATACGGTTGCGAAAACGACGACAAGGCCGGCGAGCTTGTATTGGCGTGCGCCGCGGCGGCAAACGGCCGCTGTGCCGCTCTCTATCCGAACAGCGACGGGTTTGGAATCGGGCGCCAAGTTACCGAGGTCGCTCATGAAACACCTCGAGGAATCAGGGCCTGCGGGAATCGCGTGCTCCGCCAGGTGAATAAGGACGACGTCGGTCATTACCAAGCGGCAGCCTATGGTCGTGGGTGAGAAAACGCAGTGACATTTTGAGCGACGGTGGATGCCGCGCCCTTATGTGACGAGTCTCACGAACTCGCGGGCCACGGGACGAATGCCCTTGATTCCGCAACATCACTTCCGTTAGAAATCACTCGTCTTGACCTTCACGACAGTTCCTCCTCATGCATCAGCTGGGTCCGATCATCCATGCGGCGCTGCCGCACCTGTCGTTTCAAACGCGTGCGATCATGGACGCCATGCTTTTGACCGGCGGGAGCGTGGGCACGGCTCGGCACGTGGCGTTTAACGTCGGCATTTCGAGTCGATTCGCTCTCGCTCGGCTCCTCGCGAAGGAGGGCCTCCCACCGCTGCACCGGCTGTCGGGTTGGATGACCGTCCTGCATTGGGCCTTGGAATCCGAGAGGAGCGGTACTGCTTTATCAGCCTTGACCCTTCGCGCGGGAAAAGAGCCCCCGGCGTCCTACCGCCTCGTGAAACGCATCACAGGGGCGCGTTGGACAGAGGTGCGTGATGCCGGGGCGGAACGGGTACTCGCGGGACTGTTGGACGAGTGCTCGCAATCGGGGAGCTCGGCACCTCGCGAAGCCACAACGTCACCCGATCGCTCCTAAGACCTCCTCGATCGTCTGCACGGTCCGGTCGACCGTCTCCTCGTCGTGCGCCATGGAGACGAAGTTGTACGCCGTGCGCTTGAACAGCAGGCCCCGCGCCGCGCAACCCCGCGCCACCTCACGCGAGATATCCTCGCTCGCGAAATGCAGAAAACACATCTCCGCGATCCCACCCACGCCGGTCACGACGTCGCCGTGCTTGTGGTGCAGGCGATGGAGCCCATGGAGCAACCGGGTGCCCATCCGGTGGAGATGCCCGCACACATCCTCGTGCGCGAAGACCTCCAGCGTCGCCTGCGCCGCGGCGAGGGCTACGCTCTCGGTGGCCAGGGTGGAGGAGATCCACGTGCGAGCGACGCCGGCCATCAGGTCCGCCCGGCCCCCCACCAGGGCGAGCGGGAAGCCGTTCGCCATCGCCTTGCCCAGCACCGCGAGGTCGGGGCGCACGCCATAGCGCTCGGCCGCCCCGCCGATCGCCAGCCGGAACGCCGTCTTGATCTCATCGAACACGAGCACCGCGCCCACGCGCGTCGTCTCGGCGCGCACGGTCTCCAACCACTCACGCGTAGGCTCGACCACCACCACCGGCTCGATCACGACCACCGCCAGCCGATCACCCAGCTCGCGAATCAGCCCGCGCGTACCGTCGACGTCGTTGAAGGGAATCTCGGCGTAGAGCGCCCGGGTCCCCGCGGGCACGCCTTCCCCGCCCTGGGACCAGTCGAGCCAACCGTGGTAGCCGCACCCGAGGACGCGCTCGCGCCCCGTCGCGACCCGGGCGAGCCGTACCGCCGCGGCCACGGCTTCGGCGCCGGTCTTCAGGAAGCGCATGTGCTCGAGCCACGGGATCCGCATGGCGAGCGCGTCGGCCAGCTCTTCCTCGAGTACCGGCGGGAGCGGACCGGCGACGCCGGCGGCGATCGCCCGCTCGGCGGCGCGGTTCACCTCCGGGTGGCCGTAGCCCAGCGCCACGGCGCCGAGGGCCATCACGTAGTCAACGTACTCGCGGCCCTCGGCGTCCCACACGCGACAGCCGGCGGCGCGGGTCATGCGGGCGGGCACGCCCTCGATCGCTCCGGGGGCCGCGCCGAACAACGCGTCGGGTCGCTTACTGCCGGTCGACGTGAACCCGGGAACGCGCCAGTCGCTCACCGTATTTCACCACCTCGATGGCCATCGCCCGCACGAGCTTCACCTCCCGCTCGTCGAGCGGCGTCCGATGGATCACCTCGCGCACCGTGCGCATCACCCCCTCCGCCTGCCGCGTCTTGAAGAACTCGATCACCCGCAGCGCCGCCTCGACGTCCGCGAACAGGCGCTCGAGAGCGCCGGCCGTCGCGGGCGGGCCCTCGCGCCGCGGCGCCTTGAACGGCCGGCTCTCGTCGCCCCGCGCCACCGCGAGCTCGTACAGCATCAGCACGACGGCATGGGCCAGGTTGAGAGAAGGATACGCCGGGCTCGTGGGTATGGTGACGACGCGGTGGCACAGATCGAGCGCCTCGTTGGGGAGGCCTTTGTCCTCGCGCCCGAACAGCAACGCCGTAAGCCCGGCATCCGCCTGGCCGAGGATCTCCCCGGCTGCCTCGCGTGGCCGCTGCAGGTTGCGCTTGGCCGTGCGGCCCCGCGCCGTGAACCCGACGACGTGCACGCAGTCCGCCAGCGCCTCCTGCAGCCCCTCGAACGTGGCCACGCGAGCCAGAACGTCCTGCGTCTGATGCGCGATCCCGGCGATGCGGTAGGCGTCGTACTCCCGCGGGTTGACCAGCCGCAGGTCGCGCAGCTCGAAGTTTTTCATGGCCCGCACCACGTGCGCGATGTTGACGAGGTCCTGGGGCTCGTGGAGGACGACGGTGATGCTCATGGCGCCGACCGGAACAGTGCGGAGTGCGGAGTGCGGAATGCGGAGTCGCAAAGCAACGTCGTTCGCCCGGCGTCCCCCGTCGTTACACTCCGCACTCCGCACTCCGCATTCCGAACTTTACTCATCCCACCAGCTCCAGCACGCCCATCCGGTCCACGTCCTGCCGATCTCCCCGCAGCCACACCCAGCCGTTGCCGCCGCTCCAGACGAGCTGCCCGGCCCGACGCAGCCGGCCGGGCAGCATCTCGTTCACGAGCAGATCGAAGCGTACCCGCCCGCCGACGTGGGCGCGCTGCCAGTCGGGCCACGTCATGCCGAGCGTCACGCGAAACCCGCCTTCGGTCCGAAGCCAGCCGCCGCGCACGTCCCGCGGATCGCCGGACGTGTCGCTCGTCGCGCGGACGCGTAGGCCCCGCGCGTCGGACTGCGGCACAATCAGGTACCCGACGCCCTCGTCCACCTTCCCCCCTCCCTCGTCCCTCGCCACATGCACCTGCACGCCGTCCGAATGGACGTCGTCGGGCTCGTTGTCGAGCCGCAGCGGAGGCGCCCCCGCCGGGCGGAAGCACAGGTCGGGCTTCGTGACGTCGACCGCGAGGTACAGGGCGCCGTCGTCCCACGCGGCGTAGGCGACGGCGGAGAAGTCCTCGGGACCGGAATACGCCTCTTCGCTGCGGCGGTACTGGTCCTCCAGCTCGAGCCGGAGCGGCTCGCTCGTGTCGAACCCGTCGAGCGTGCCGTCGAGCGGCGGCGGCTCGGTGACGCGCAGCGCGGCCGCGATCGCGGGCGTCGGCCGGTCGAGCTCGAGCAGCGGCGCGAATGGCGGCTCGGGCTCGCGGCCGCCGGCGAGCCGCACCCGGCCGGCGTCCGTTGCGACCTCCCAACCGCCCGGCGTGGCCGTATGGCGGTGCGTGCCTTGCACCGTGTCGACCTCGATCAGGCCGCCGTGCGCGCGCACGCCGCGAACGACGCCCGACTCGCCGAGCGGCTCGAGCACGGCGATGAAGCGCGTCCCCCGCCCCGTGGCGCGCACGACATAGAAGGTCGCCCGCTCGCCCGCTCGCGGCCGTCCGGGTCCGTCGGCCCGCAGCAGCTCCCCGTCGAACTGCAGGAACGCCCTCAGCCGCCTGGCACCCTCGGCGAGCTCGAGACAGACCGGACCGGCACCGTCCGGGACGAAGCGTTCGACGCGCGAGACGAACTCGTCCACCAAATCGCCGGCCGTCCACTGGCCCCGTGCCGCGTCCCCCGTCCCGCCGAAATGCCAGGGGAGCTCGAGCAGATGATCGCTGCGGCTTCCGAGCTCCACCACGTCGAGCACGTACGCTGGGCCCGCGACGAGGGTGCGCGTGAGGTCGCCGTAGCGCCCCCGAACCCAGGCCCACTCGCCCGGAGCGTCCCACGCCTCGCACACCGCATTGCCCGCCGCTTGCGACGCCCCGTCGAGCCGGGGCGCGTTGTGCGCCAGGGTCGAGCGATACCAGAACAGGTCGCGCGCGACGTAGCTGCCGGTGCCGGGGTCCGCGAGCCAGTGCACGCCGCCGGCGTGCAGGGTGAGATGCAGGCGGTCCGGATGTCCATGCCCGCCGCCGAGCTGGCCGCACTCGAGGCTCGCGTAGCGATCGTCGGTCCGTAACACCGCGAGGCCCTGGGACTCGAGCAGCACGCTGCGCGGAGACCAGACCGGCACATCGCTCGGCAGCTCGGGGAGCATGCACAGCAGCGACCACCAGGACAGCGTGCGACGGGAAACGGGAAACGGGACACGTGGCAGCGGGGCGTCATGCAGGTAGGAGTCGAACAGTTCCGGCTGAGGAGTCGGCGCTCGGTACACGGCCGCGAGCCAGCTCTCGAGCTCCCGTTTCCCGTTTCCCGTTTCCCGTTTCCCGAGGCTCCCGAGTCCCACCTCCCACAGCTCCACGTACGCCGGTTGGGCCAGGGACATTCCGAACCGCGAGTCCTTGCGCGCCGGAAAGGTGAAGTCCGGCAGCGCGCTGCGCGTCGGGGCGAGCAGCGCGGCCTGGACGCGTCCGGCCAGGCGTTGCTCCGCGTAGATGTCGACACCCGCCTCGCGCGCCCATGCCGCTCCGGTCAGGAGTCCGCGCAGCGCGAACAGGTGGTAGTTCTCTCCCTCGTACCACATGCCGTCCCGCCCGAAGCCGCGCATCAGGTGCTCGAGCAGGCCCGTGGGGCCTTCGACGGCGCGGCGGGCGAGCTCGTCGTCCTCGAACCACACGGCGATGGCCGCGAGCGCCGCGTTGTTCCACGTCTGGCGGTTGGAGAAGCCCTCGTCGAACTCGCCGATGAGATTGGCCGCCTCCTCGGCTACCTGGCCGACGCCCCGCGCCGTGGCCGCGTCGAGCGTACCGGATTCACGCAGCAGCACGCCGGCGGCGAGATAGTTGCAGAGCCAGATGGATTCGAGGTAGGTCGAGAAAAACAGCCGGCTCGGCCCCAGCACGTTGTCCCTGTTGGGGTACTGCCAGTAGCTCCGGGCGTAAGCCTGGAGGATCTCGGTCGCCCGCCCCGCCGCCGCGCTGTCGCCTGCGAGCGTGGCGAGCGTCGCGAGGTGCGCCGCGCGCTCGGCCAGCCAGAGATGCTGATGGCGCGCCCAGTTGCGGTCGTGCCGCTCGCCGCGCTGGATCTGACCGCAGCGCGGGCAGCGGTGCGCGTCGGGGCTCCAGGGATCGAACGCGAGCGTCGTAGCATCGTCGGGGCAGACACCGCCGTCGACCGACAGCAACGCCTTGGCGGTCGGCACCGGCGGCATGCGGGCGAGCAGCGGCGCGGCGCGCTCGCGCAGGTGGGCGAGCAACGCCGCGAGATCGGGCGCGCCCGCGATCTGCGGCCGCCGCGCCGCCAGCAGCTCCGCAGTCACCATGCCCGCACTCCATCGCGTGCCCAGCGTACCGGAAGCAGCGTGGCCCCCGCGTCCCGAGCCGCGGCGATCACCGGCCCGGGGTGGTCTCCGGTCACGAAGAACATGCAGCCTCCCGCTCCCGATCCCGCGGCCTTGCCTCCGAGCGCGCCCGCGGCCGTCACCGCCTGCTCGAGCCGGGCCATCTCCGGCGTACACATCTCAGGATCGAGCGACCGCTGATGCGTCCAGTTTTCCGTAAGCAGCAGCGCGACCCGCATCAGGTTCGCCGCCCGCAGCGCCTCCGCCATGCCCGCGGCCACCTGCTTCATGGCCCGCAGCGCGGCGGTCACGCCGGGATCGCCGCGCTCATACGCCGCCATGACCCGCGCAATGGTGGCGCCCGAGATGCGCGACCGCCCGGTGTAGCACAGCACGGTGCGGCGCTCCAGCTCGGCTGCGAAGGCGGGGTCGAGTGTGATCGGCTCCACGCCGACGTCAGGATCGCGGAACGTGAGGCGCTGGAACCCCCCCAACGCCGCGGCGAACTGGTCCTGCTTGCCGCCGGGGATCTTCGCCTCCACGGTCTCGAGATACCACGCCTGCTCGGCGATCTCACGCTCGGACAGCCGGTCGGCGCGCGCCAGCGCCAGGGCGCCGACCAAGGCGACGTCCATCGCGCCCGAGCTGCCCAGGCCCGCCCCGGGGGGTGCGTCCGACCGCGTCGTGAGGGTGCACGGGCTCTGGACCGGAAACATGCGCAGCGCTGCCTTCAGGAGATCCAGGCGGCCGTCGAGCACGAGCCCCCCCGAGTCGACGCATTCGAGCTCCTGACCCAGATCCTCGGACACGAGGCGGATGCGTGGGCCGCCGAGCTGCAGCGCGACGCGCGCCGTGAGATCGATCGCCGCGCTCACCACCACGCCGCCTTCCCGAGCGGAGAACGGCGGCACGTCGGTCCAGCCACCCGCGAAGTCCAGACGGACGGGTGCTGCCGCGTGGAATTCCGAGGGCAGGTCGCGCCGCCTCACGGCGCGGTCCGCCACGCCGCGACGGTCGGCAGCTCCCCGCGCAGGTCCATCCGCACGCCGTGCACGCGGCGGTTCATCCCCTGCAGGCCCCGCGCATGATAGAGGAAGACGACGGGCAGGGAGTCGCGGAACATCTGCTGCGCCAGCGCAGGATCGGGGGGCACGCGCAGGCCCGCCTCGTCGGCGAGGGTGGTCAGGTACCCGAGCCCCGCATCGCCCTGCGTCCCCGTCACGGCGGCTTGAAAGTCGCGCCGCCGCGCATTCACCCGATCGAGGAACGCGGTGTTCTCGAGCTGCCGGATCGTGACATCGAAGCCGACGGCGGCGAGCCGGGCCTGGATCATTTGCTCGAGCGCCGCCTCGCCGCTCCCTACCGTGAGCAGCTCGAACGCGAGGCGTCGGCCGCCCAGCAGCCGGCGGGCCGAGTCGGCGGCGACGGGGAGCGGGCGCACCGGCACGTAGCCCGGAATGCCGGGCGGCACGGGGCCGTCGGCGACGCTGCCGAAGCCGTACAGATATCCGTCCACGATCTCGCGGCGATCGAGCGCGAGCGCCACGGCGAGGCGCACCCGGGCGTCGTCGAAGGGCGGACGGCGCAGGTTGAACACGATGCCGTACGGAAAGATGAGCGGATAGTCGAGCACCGCGAGGGCCGTGTCCTTGCGCACGAACGCGGCGTGCGCCGGCTGGATGCCCGCGAAGTCGATTTCGCCCGCCGTGAGGGCGGCGAGCTTGGCGGTCGGCTCGTCGACCACGACGATGATGAGCCGCGCCAGCGCGGGCGGCCCACCGAGCGCCGGGGGAAACGCGGAGTCGGCGGCGAATATCCAGCGGCGGTTCGGCTCGTGGGCCACGAAGCGGAACGGTCCGTTGCCGACCGGCTGCTGATTCCACGCGGCGCGGCGCAGCTCCGCGCGGGGAACCGAGTCGAGCACGTGGGCCGGAAGAATCGCCAGGTCGGTGAGCACGTCGGGGAAGCGGGGCTGCGCATGCGCGAATCGCACGACCACGGTCGAGTCGTTGGGATCGTTGACGAACGCCACGTCGGCGAAGTCGGCCGTCCGAGGGTACCCGGTCGCAGGGTCACGCGCCGCGGACAACGTCCACACCACGTCGCGCGCCGTGGTCGGGGTGCCGTCGTGCCAGCGCACGCCCGGCTGCAGCCGGAGCACGAGACTCTTGCGGTCGCCCGACCACGTCCACGCGCGGGCGAGGTAGGGCTGCGGGACGAGCGCGGAGTCGTACCGCGCCAGCGTGGTGAGCAGCACGTACCGCTCCACTTGCTTGGCGAAAGGATGCACGGTGAGCAACGGGTTGACGGTCTGGAGGTCCGCCCCCGATGCGAACACGACGGTGCGGCCGCGACGCGCCGCCCTGCCGCCGCACGCCGCGAACACCGTCGCCACCGTTCCCAGGGTCACGAGCCCCGTCATCCGTCGCCGCACGCCCGCATTCTAGCGGGCCTCGGGTAGTCGCGCGAGATTCGGCGTATGTTCCTCCCGCTCGCCCGCCGCGCGCTGGCCGGCGCGGCCGTCGTGGCCGGTGTCATCGCCCTCACGTTCGTGCTGCTGCGGGCCGCGCCCGGCGACCCGGTGGAGCAGCTGGTCGGGCCCGCGGCCACGCCCGAGCAAGTGACGCTGCAGCGCCACGCCCTCGGCCTCGACCGCCCCCTCCCGGAGCAGTTCGCCGCCTGGCTCGGCCGGTTCGCGCGCGGCGACTGGGGACGGAGCATCGTGACCGGGCGCCCCGTGCGCGCCGTGCTCGGCGACGCGGTGCCAGCGACGCTCGAGCTGGCGGGGCTGTCGCTGGTCTTGAGCTACCTGTTAGGCCTCGCGATCGGCGCCGTGCAGGCGAGCGCCGGTCCCCGGCTGGACGGCGCACTGTCCGTTACGACCGTGACGCTGTTCGCGCTGCCGGGATACTGGCTCGGGCTCGCGTTGATCATCGTCTTCACTTATTGGGGACGCGCGCTCCCGGCGTTCGGCGCGGCCGGGCTCGACGCCGACGCCCTCACGGGCTGGAGCCGCGCCGGGGACCGGCTGCGCCATCTCGCGCTCCCGCTCGCCACCCTCACGCTGATCGGCATCGGCGGCACAGCCCGCTACGTGCGCGGCGCGATGCGCGACGTCCTGAGCCAGCCGTTCGTCCGCGCCGCGCGCGCGAAGGGCCTTTCCACGTTCCAGGTTACACGACGCCACGTTGCAAGAAACGCCATCATTCCAGTGGTGACCCTGCTCGGACTGTCGCTCCCGGCGCTGTTCTCGGGGACCGTATTCGTGGAGACGGTGTTCGCCTGGCCCGGAGTGGGACGCCGCCTGGTCGAGGCCGTGCAGGCGCGCGACTATCCCGTCGTGATGGGGGCCACGGTCGTCAGCGCGGTGCTCGTGGTGACGGGAAGTTTTCTGGCCGACATCGCGACGGCGTGGATCGATCCCCGCGTCCGGCAGGCCGTGAGATGAGACCGTTGCTGCGGGACCGGCGGGCGGCGTTCGGTGTGGCCGTGCTCGCGATCGTCGCGGCGGCGAGCGTCGCGGCGCCGCTCGTGACGGCCGGCCGCCCGACGGCACAGGGCGACATCGTCGCCACGCGCTTCCTGCCGCCGCTCTCAGGGGACCGCGGCGGCGGCTTTCACGTGTTGGGCACCGACCGGTTCGGCCGGGACGTGTGGACGCGCCTCGTCTACGGCGCGCGCGTGTCGCTCGCGGTGGGGACGCTCGCCGTGCTGCTGTCGATCACGCTCGGCGTCGTCGTGGGCGCCGCGGCCGGCGTGGGGCCCGGCGCCGTGCGGCTGCCGCTGCTCGCCCTTACCGATTTCGCCCTCGCGCTGCCGCGCGTGGTCCTGCTGCTGGTGCTCGCGACCCTGTGGCGCCCGAGCGCGGCGCTGGTCGTGATCGTATTGGGACTCACCGGGTGGATGCCGGTGGCGCGCCTGGTGCAGGCCGAGGTGCGCTCGCTCGCGGCGCGACCGTTCGTCGAAGGCGCCGTCGCGGTCGGATCGTCGCGCGGTCGCGTGCTGTGGCGCCACATCCTCCCCAACGCGCTCACGCCGGTGATCGTGGCCGCGGCGCTGGGGCTCGGCAACGCGATCACGCTCGAGGCCGGGTTGTCGTTCCTCGGGCTCGGCGTCCAGCCACCCGCGCCGTCGTGGGGCAACATGATCGCGTCGGGACGGGACACGCTGGTCAACGCGCCGTGGGTGGCCGCGGCACCCGGGATGGCGCTCGTCGTGATCGTGGTGGCGTGTACGCTGCTCGGCGACGCGCTGCAGGATGCCTGGGACCCCGAGCGTCACTCCCTCACGCTGCCCCGAGCTCCTTCAGGACGGCCTCGTTGAGCTCGTGCCCCCCGGAGAAGGGGATCTCCCGGTACGGGATGTCGTGCGCTCCGAGCTGCTCGGTGACTCGCGCGAGCACCTTCGGCGTGATGTACTCGTCGGAGCGGCCGAACACGAGCGTGAGCCGCGCGGCGCGCAGCCGCCCGGCGACCTCGGCGCCGGTGAGATCCAGATCCGGGGGGAACTCGCCGCCCCACAGTATCACCCGGTCGATGCGCGACTTCCCCATGGCGGTCCAGCGGCTCACGGTGGCCGCTCCTTGCGAGAACCCCAGGGCGTGCACCGTCACACGCGCGCGATCGATCCGCCGGAAGACGTCGTCGTACACCGCGTCCAGGTACCGCACGTAGTCGTCGATCTCCGCCAGGCGATCTTCCCGCGTCATCCAGGTCGCCCCGACGCGTCGCTCGGTGGGACTCTCGGTCAAGTAGAAGCGCGACAGGCCCTCGGGCGCGACGAGATGGCGCCGGCCCTCGTCCAGCACGCGCAGCTTTTCCAGGAACCGCGCGGCCAGCTGTCCGTAGCCATGGCAGGCGAACCAGACCTCCCCCGCACCGGCCGGGCTTCCCAACGTGAAATAGCGCGCCGTGCGCGCGACCGACACCCGGTGTTCCTGCAAGCACCCCTCCCCTCAATGCGGAATGGGAAATTCGGAATGCGGAATGTAAAGCTAGGCGTCCTGGCGCGAATGACCTTGAATTGCAATTCCGCATTCCACATTCCGCATTCCGCATTTCACGTCACCAGAATCGTCACCATCTCGTGCGGCTCCGCCGCGAACCGCACGACCTTCCCCCGCCCCTCGAGCACCAGCGCGGTCGATTCGCGCTCGTCCGCGCGCACGCGATGCGCGCTCTTCACGCCGTCCGCGAAGCGCCACGCCCCCGCGACCGGGCGGCCGGTGGCATTGTAGCAACGCAACACGAGC
>WNFW01000611.1_pt1 | contig 23158 bp, 17 predicted proteins | sample 5400131 | NCBI WGS metagenome assembly WNFW01 (sample SAMN13153362, study PRJNA577476) | soil metagenome | isolation source: 20 cm soil or saprolite under grassland replicate 1 | place: USA:California | collected 2016-06-15 | reverse complement strand
CCAGGTTTGTACTGATCCATCAAAACTGCCAGAGGCAATACGTTTACCGTCAGGCGACCAGGCGACGCCAAATATTCTATATTGCTGCCTGTGAGTATACACAAGCTTTCCACTCAATGCAGCCCATATTTGCACCGTGTTATCACCAAAGTCCCCACCCGATGCGATGAACGACCCGTCTGGAGACCATGAGATACTACGCACGAATCTCTTGTGACCGTGATAGGAGACAATGTTTCTACCTGTGTTAGCCTCCCATACCTGTACAACTCCACTGGTGTCGCCACTGGCAATGTAATTACCGTTGGGCGACCAGGCGACTGAGAGCAGGTAGGAAGAATGTCCTCGATATATGCAACTAACCTTTCCTGTGAGTGCATTCCAGATGCTTACGGTCTTATCTCTTGATCCTGAAGCTATGGAGGCACTATCCGGCGACCATGCAACGGCAAATACGTTGTCAACATGGCCATGATACATGAAAATTGGGATCTCAATAGGCATCATTCAGTGCTCTCGAGGTCCCTCGACAAGAAGATTGATTGCATGAGGCAATACTGGCAGAACATAATCCAGGCACTCTTTCACTGCTTTGGGACTGCCAGGAAGATTGATAATGAGTGTGCTACCGCGCATACCGGCGATACCTCTGGAAAGCATACCAAAGGGCGTATGTTGGAGACTTACGGCACGCATAGCTTCAGCAATTCCAGGAGCCTCCCGGTCAATGACAGCCTTTGTTGCTTCTGGCGTGATATCACGTGGAGCCAATCCTGTACCACCTGTTGTGATAATGAGATTAAGATGCTTGTCATCACTCCATTCGCACAATGTTCCCTCAATCAGTTCGCGTTCATCAGGGATAATTGCGCCTGCGCTAATAACAGCCTCGGGTAGTTGCGTAACCATTTCTCGGATCTTTTCACCGCTGGTATCCTCTCTTGCACCCTTAGCCCCGCTATCACTGATAGTAAGCACCCCAATCGTAATCACAGTATATTTCCCTATCCCTGATTTGACCTATCATCGTGCGGCCAATTCTCGCATAATAGCCCCAATTTTACGGCGTGATCCGAAGAGCCAGACGGTATACTCATCGGAGAGATCTTCCACCTCGATCTGGCATTGCATCTCTTGGGCAAGTTTACGTGCTATATGCAATAATTGTCCACGTTCGGCACTGTCACGACTATATGTATTCAATGCAATTCTGCCTAGTCGCTCTTCCTGACTTAAGACAGCATTAATAAGACCTTGTAATTGATCTGTACCAAAGACAACTTGTAGCGGCGGTATTTCTTGATCCTGGTCTGCCAGGGAAATAGCCCCTTTCATACTTTGATTCACTTCGCTATTCTCCTGATTAGAGCGCTGTTCGATATTCCCCACAATAGATGTATAGACATCGCTCAATTTATCAAGAATCAATAGCCGTGCCTCTTCAGGTACATCATTACGTGGGTGAACATATGCAAGCAGATTATGGGCTGCATCAGAGTAGATAAATGGCTGTGAGATAGCGGACCGTCGCCCACATGTGGGGCACGAAGAAACATTCAATAGGCCTGCCAACACAGTGTATTGCAACTGTGGGTCTGTCGAAATGTTGACGTATTCATAAACTGGGCTGCTAAACACCTCCCCACATGGACAGGTGAGCGTGTAATTCCTTGAACGAGACATACTAAATTTTCTCTAGGTCGACTAATGACAAATGAAAAGAGTTTCTGAGGAAAGTATATCATATGAGAACGGTCGAGGCAGTTGAACGATGCAAATTAATTCTGTTTATTCCATCACCTTCTCCTACCCTTACTCACCGATTTCGTTGAAAAGGTAAACTTTAAACCCTGACGTTCCATAAAATCCTGGAATACGCCGTAAAACTCGGCTCGATCTTGCATGGTGATGACTGCTACAGCATCAGCAGATTCAATAGCATAGGGATAACCCTGCCCAGCTATCACTTCAGCTCGTACTACGTCAAGGACAGGTTCAAGTATTCCGTCATCCAGCATCCAACGAGGGAACTCAAGGCGAACAGGAGGACGCGTTGAGGTTGTTTGGAAATAACAGAAAGCTACCTGTTCGCGATAAGGGCCGTAGCCTTCCAGAATGTCACCGCGAGCACAAATCATAGCAGGAGTGCGATCCCCCCACCGTAATTGACCCTGCCACAACAAGGCATCATGGATATTTTTCGTTTCGTGCAGAACAGGCTGACGTTCCATCATATCCAGGCGTCGAAGCATCGTGATTATATCTCGCGCGTAGCTCGTGTCAATATAGCCAATCAGCGGCACCCGTTGTTGCTCTGAGGTTTGTAAGAGCGAGATGGCCGAAGCAATATAGCGTTCCCTGTAGGGACTCGGCATGGTCAAAGCGAACGAAACCACGAGTGAACCATCGAAAAAGACTATAGGGCTGTGGGAGGGATCACCTTCACGACGTTTCTGACCATATTGTCCCATCTGGTTGCAAAGCGTCTCCACTTCTAATATGTAGCGGCGAAGCGTCACCTGCATTTCTGAATAGGGATAGCTATCGGGATCTTTATTCTCAGCCAGAGATTCCTCCATGATCTCATCAGGGGAAAGCACCTCTAAAAGTACATCTTTCGTATATGGACGTCCCTGAGCATGTGGGTTGGCAAACAAGCCGACCTGAATTAAGGCCACAGGAATCGACGCATCGCGCCAGGGTTGGAGCTGGCTTCCATCGACGGCGATCGTTGTTATGCCTTCAATACATTCGGCCCATTGGCGAGCTTGTTCGTGGTTCTCAAACTCACGACCAAAGGAGATCTTGGGGCAGTGATAATCGCTATGCGCAGCATGAGCCAGCCAGCGGTCGTATTCCATAGTGGGACGCGCGCCAGCTGATGGCATGCCAATCTTGCCAGGTGGGAGCCTGTATTCTAAATGCGTGCTTGAAGGATAGCGAGTATAGAGTGTTTCGAGGGCGTGGCGATACGCATTTAGTTGATCGCTAAACGAATCATCAAAAGCGTTGAATTGCCCTCGCTTAAGGTTCAGAGCAGCCTGAAGTTTGCCTTTATGAAGCATGGACGTGTACCTGTTCTTCCGCCATCATTCCATCATCCTCGGTTATGATAGAGGTCTTGTTATCCATTTTGCGCAGTCGAATGACGCTATCAAGCCCCTGCTCAAACGTATCATCGTGGCTGATTACAAACAATTGATTGAAACCACGCACACGTCGAATTTGCTCTGCCAGGTTTGTGCGACGAAGCACATCCATATTTTGAGTCGGCTCGTCAAAGAATGCGATATTCAGCGTCGAGAGCTTTTTGAGTAACGCCAGGCGTACCGATAGTGCCGCGCTCATCTGCTCACCTCCACTCAATTGAGTAAATGTGCGGTCGACACCCTGACGACGCAGGATGATTTCGTAATCATTTTGCCAGGAGAGTTGCGCACTGCGATCACCCATGATTTCACCAAAGATGCGATTCGCCTCAATTGAAATATCATTCATTATGGCCTTCGATACGAAAGGTGCAGCTTCTTTGATGAGTTTGCGGAATTGCTCCAACATTTTGAGCAGATCTTCGAGCGTGCGTTTTTCCTTTTTAGCCACCTCTAATTCGTCAAGTTGTAGCTCGGCATGTTCAATCCTTTGCTCAAGATCGTTGATTTCATTTTGAAGTCTTTGCATTTCCGCAGCCAACCACGCTATTTCACCCGTAAGCTTGTTGATTTCCTGCTCAATCTCAACAAGCTCCTGTTCGTTGAATGTTTCCCGCGCTTTTTGGTATGCTTGCTCGGCTTCAAGTAACGCTTGTTTAGCTTGCTCAGCTTTTTGAAGCGCCTGGTTGTAAATGTGCGTGCGCTCATGAAGTAATTTCGCCGTATCTATATTTTTCAAATAGTGCGAGTAGTTTAGACCACACTCTTGTTGTATAGATTCCTGCTGGTCAATATGCGCATCGAGGTCAGTGTAGTGACTTAGCTGCTGTTGCAATTGTCGTTCCTGCTCCTCGACTTCCTCAACCCTGTGCTGCTCATTTTGCAACTGTTGCCGAAAAGTCGTTTCCTGCTTCATGATTGCCTGTTGTGCCATACTCTGCGAATATGGATCATTCAGTTCAGCTAGCTGCCGATACATATCTTTCAGTTTATCTTCACTGCCCCGAAGTTCGTTCGCTCTCTCATGGCACTCATTTTGTTGAGTGCTATAATCCTGCACTTGTTCCTGAACGTGTAGCAATTGCTTACGAAAGCCTTCAAGCTCACGAACCTGTTTATCTGCTTTTTCACTTTCATCCCGCTCTGACTTTGCCTGCGTAATGCGCTCATCTAGATTCTTCAGTTCATCCAGATCATTCCCAATCTCTTCAATTTCGTGTTCCAGGCGCTTAATATCAAGCCCTACACCTTGCAAACGCGCAACATGGTTATCGCGCCGCTCAATATACTGGCCCAATTTACTCAAGCCGTCGGCGTACTTTCTGACAAAAGATATGCGATCATTTACAGTAAGCACTTGATAGTTGAGACCTCCAAGCTGTTCCTGCTCCAGGGTAAGCAACTGGTCAAAATGCATTTCAAGGCTGAGAATACCTTTCTGCTTTATATTCAAGCATGGCTCATGCAGAAGTGGACACTGACCGCCAACAGAAAGCTTACGTGACTTCTCATATCCTTCGATATTCCCCTCGAGCTTGTGTTGTTTCGCTGAGAGTTGCTCATATTGAATGAGCAACTTTGGTAATTCTTCGGCTTCTTGACGATGCTCTTCTATTTTTGCAATGGCATCTTCCGCTTTACGCAAATATTCTGCGATATCTTCACGCTCGGCGTATTTTTCTTGCAATTGTTTGCGTCTCTCTTCAAATCGCAAACGCTTGGAACCTCGCTCACTTATTCTCGCTTGTAACTTTGCTAATTTTTCGACTCGCTCTGTCAACTGTTCGGCGAGAGCCTGCAAAGGTTCTATAGATGCAATGCGTTGTTGCAGATCTTTCTGTTGCTGGAGACTTTTCGTATGCTGTTGCTGGAGACGCTGTATTTCTTTTACTAATCTTTCGTATTCAGTAGCCTGGCGTGCGAACACATCCCTACGCTGCTCTAATAGATGCTGCTGCTCGACCAGGGGTAATAACTCCACCAGTCGTTGATGAGCTACGGCCACATCTTCGAGCCTCCCTTTCAGGTTCTCACTATTCGCTGTGTGCTTTGCTAAGGTCGTTTGTAAAACTGATATTTGTCGCCGTATTGTATTGCGTTGCTGTTCATCGGCTCGAAGTTGCTTTAACATCTCAGTTGCTTGCAAATAGCGTTCGTAATCAGCCTGGCTCTCTTCTATTGCCTGCTGTGCAAGGCGAGCTTCGTTTACTTGTTTCTGGCTGTTCATAAGAAGCTCTTGAGAAGTAGTATGTATTGTTCTATTTTGATTAAGTCGTGACTGGCACTCGTTGAGGTTATCACGTTGTCTTTTAAGCAATTCGACGCGTTCTTTGCGTAATGCCAACCGCTGTGTGCTTTGCACATTTTGTTCTTTTTTCTGCTGATCTTCCAGGCGAGATCTTTTCAAGTCTGCGCGCCATACTTCTAGGTCGCGAGTTTCGATTTCAAGACGTTGAATTTCACTATTTTGTGTTTGAATCTGTTCCTGGTATACCTTGGAAGTATCTAACAAGTAATCGGCAGCGGTCTTGTAATCTTCGATTTGGAGGAGAGCATCAAATGTCTGCTTGCGTTTACCAGCCGGTTCCACAAAAATAGAGGTAAAGGTTCCTTGTGGTACTCCTAGCGCATCGCGGAAGAGCACATCCAGAGGTCGTTCACGATCAATGCCAAATAGCTCATGCAGCTTATCCAGGACATCTGTGCGTTGTTCGACACGCAGGTCTGCTTCACGATCAAACATGACCCATTTCGCGCTTGTTCCGCAACGCCTTTCGACTTCGTATGGACGGTCATCACCGCCAATGAGATGAACAACTACACGTCCGTATTTTTCGCCTTCACGCACAAACTGCGACTGGTTATACGAAAGATGATCAAAGAGCGCAAATCCAATTGCTTCGACGAGGGTTGTTTTACCGGCGCCATTGGGGCCATGGATAGCAGTTGTACCGCTCCGAAAATCTACAGTGACATTGCGATAACTTTTAATGTTCTCTAACTCGATACGTGTAATGAGCATGGTGATGCGCCTTCCCAACAGTTGTGAAATACTGATCTCCCTTTTCCTGTTCTCTCACTAGCCCAAGAAAGTGGAAATGCACAGGCGCATTATAACATGCGTTCTTCATACATCATAGAGCCTTACAGAAGCAACATATAACATTATTTGCTTATACTACTCCTGCTTGATCCTGAGAATCCTGTTGCGCGTATAGTTCTCTCTCTCTAGCATGTTGCTTTGCTTCTTGTTGCAGCATCCAGCGAATGAAGAGGACACTCATGATGATGATGTAAAAAATACTAACCGGCACCCACATAATGAGTCCACCCAATTGTTGATCCGTAGCTGCTGAGATGCCCCATATACGTGGCGCGGCAATATAAGGAGCATAAAGTGGAGGGCTGAATGTCAAACCAGCTCCAAGTAAAACTGAGGGCATACCACTCAAGAAGAGGTAGAGTACCTGTCCCCCGATGGAGAGAGGTGGTAAGTCTTTAGATGGGCTAAAAATTGGCCACCAGTAGCACAGGCTAAAGAGAATAAAAGTAAAATGCTCCAGGATGTGGATGCTCTGATTCTCCAGTGTTGCATTATAGAGGGGCGGCGCATGCCAGAGCCAGAAGTCAACGTTAAAGAGGACGAAGGCGACAACAGGGTATGTCAATGCTTTTGCTACTTGAAATATAGCTCTGTTGCTTAACGCTTTTTTCACCATCCACTCAGGCGTCCCGAGCAATAACAATGGTGGTCCAATGATTGTCAGGCACAAATGTTGTACCATATGTGCGCTAAATAAGTAAGAATCACCAAGTTCATCTATTGGCGAAACGAGAGCCAGAAACATGATCAGCATACCTGAGAGAAAAGCCGTCGTCTGGCCTGTCTTGATTGGCTCATTCGAGAAATGACGTTTTCGATACGGACCTATTGCGTAAAGATACAGGCCTGTAATGAGTGCCGTACCTATGAGGATCGATGGCTCCAGGTTCCACTGAGTGAGCCAGAAATCAAGTCCAATATCTACCATTCTGCTGACCTTTCGCATGAATAAGTCTTCTCGTTACATACTATAGCAAGGGTCAAGAAGAGTTACAAGGTATCTACTATTCAGGTACTTGTAAGGCACATCTTCAGCTTTGCAAGGATGGTATCAGGATTGTCCTTGACAATAGAATAAGTCTTATACTCTCTACCACAAAGGATAGTATCTCCAATGAAAATAGTACGTCGCATAGCATGGGTGACGGTCGGATTTACCTATTTTCTCATTGCGCTTGGAGGCACAGTACGTGTCTCTGACTCTGGCTTGAGTTGCCCTGACTGGCCGTTGTGTCACGGTAATATTTTTGTCGCCCTAGACTATCATGTACTGCTGGAGCAATTCCACCGCTATACTGCTTCCATTGTCAGCATTCTCGTAATTTCACTTGCGATTAGCGCCTTGATCTGGGCACGGAAGGAGCGCCAGGTCTTAATACCGGCTCTGCTGGCTCCGTTCTTCCTGGTGATTCAAATTGTGCTTGGTGGTCTCACCGTTTTATGGAAACTACCACCTACAATTATCACGGCACACCTTGGGACAGCGCTAGCGATTTTTGCCATGGTGATTACTGCTGCGGTTATGTCGGGCAAGGCAAGTCCAAGTAAAGAACATCCGGCTAAAACTCGTAAATTTGTACGCCTGGCCATGACCAACGCGCTACTGGTCTACGGATTGATGCTTAGCGGTTCTTACGTGGTAGGAAGTGGTGCGACATTAGCCTGTCCAGGTTGGCCTCTCTGCGGGAACGCGCCACAATGGGCTGTACAGTATAACCTATCAGACATTAATATTTTTCATCGCCTGGTAGCCACGTTTGTTGGACTCGTACTGATCTGGACCTTGATCTCAGCCTGGCGCAGGCGGAACGTCGCACCCGGTCAGGCTTTGATTGCGCTTATAGCTGGTATCCTTTTCGTGGCACAGGCTATTGTTGGTGGCCTGGTTGTGCTCCTGGAGAGACCTGACTTTGTGGCCGGTTTGCATCTTGCCCTTGCCACAGCAGTATGGGGATGCCTGGTATTGCTAGCAGTCCTCGCAGCACGTCAATTGAGAGCGGCTCCTCAAGGAGCAGAATTGGAAGAGCTGGCGGAGGAGAAGAAACCAGCAGGCCCAATCCAACAGACAATTTCCAGTTACATTGATCTCATGAAACCGCATGTGACCGTTCTACTGCTCGGTACGACGGTAGCAGCGATGGCGATAGCTCATCAGGGATTGCCACCACTTGGCCTAGTACTGGCAACATTACTAGGTGGCGCAATGGCTGCTGGTAGTGCAAATTGCATTAACTGCTATATTGATCGAGATATAGATCAGATCATGGGACGCACACAACGCCGCTCTTTGCCATCTGGTCGAGTACAACCCAACCAGGCGCTGGTCTTTGGTGTTGCGTTAGGAATCGGCTCATTTCTCATTCTGACGACCTTTGTCAACTTGCTCAGCGCGCTATTGGCCTGTTCGGCTATTCTGTTCTACATTTTTGTATATACGATGTGGCTGAAACGCTCTTCCGCGCAAAATATTGTAATCGGCGGGGCTGCTGGAGCCGTTCCTGTGCTTGTGGGCTGGGCAGCGGTAACAAATTCACTTACACTGCCAGCAATCTGGCTCTTTGCAATCATCTTTTACTGGACGCCTCCACATTTTTGGGCGCTTTCATTGCTGATTCAGAAAGATTACGAGAAAGCCAGTATTCCAATGTTGCCAGTGGTAATGGGCGAACGAGAGACACGCAAGCAGATATTGCTCTACTCATTATTGCTTCTGGCTGTGACCATGATTCTTTTCGCCATGCATGCCATGGGCTACTTTTACCTGCTGGTGGCGCTCGTACTCGGTGGCATTCTGATTTACATGGCAATACGTCTCATACGCGATCAATCAAAAAAGTGGGCGCGCACCCTTTTCTGGTACTCAAATTGTTACCTTGCTTTAATTTTTGCAGCGATGGTAATCGACAGAGTAGTGCATTAAATCAACGCAATCGGCGCTTTACGGACCCTTTCGAGCATTCTAGCGTTGGAACAACAAGAAGGACAATCAATGACAATGAGCTGGCGTTTAGCCTCTCGTTTATCAGTAATAAGTCTTGCATTGCTGGTTGTGCTAGTGGTAGCATTCTTCAGTTTACGTAATGGTACAGGTGGAGCAACCACGCCTAACCCGACAACAAGCGCATCCAATTTACAGGGTACCAACCTGGGTGGCACCCCTGCTCCTGATTTTCTCCTAAAAGACCAGTTTGGAAATGCAATATCGCTGGCACAATTCAAAGGAAAGCCGGTTGTCTTGACTTTCCTCTACACTCATTGTCCTGATGTATGCCCGCTTACTGCTGAAAAAATACACACAGCAGTGCAAAGCCTTGGGAGTAATGCACAACGCATTGCAGTTCTGGCCGTGAGCATGGATCCAAAGGGTGATACTGCCGCTACTGCGCAAAATTTCGCCAACACACATAAGTTAGGCAATTACTTCTATTATCTGATTGGTACCCATAAAGAGCTGGCGCCTGTATGGACATCCTATAGTGTCGATGCGCAGGCAGCTACCAGCAGTGGAGTTGTCAATCACTCTTCGGCTATCTATGTGATTGACAAACAAGGTAATGAGCGAGCATTATTTGATAACGGCTTCTCTTCCGGCCAGTTAGCTTCAGATTTGAAGATTTTGTTAAGAGAATAGCGATGCCTGGCATCCGCCAGGGGAGTCACCACCCAAGCCTGGCACCTGCAAGGGGCACAGTCTCTGGGGGAGACGGCATGTCCACTACATTTCTTTCAATCTTCTGCGTCCTCGTCTTCGTCGACTTCTAGTAAATATACAACCGCTTCTTCAGAGGTCTCTGCAATGCTCATCTTGACAATCAAGTCTCGCAGTATTGCCGAATCATCAAGAGAAAAAATCTGTTTCTTTGCCAGACGCACTACGTTGGGGAAGCGCAAACGCACAATTTTCACGAGTGTTTGGCGTAGGTCTTGCAGTATTTCCTTGTGGGCTTGATGAATCCCTTGCATGAATGCCATTTGAAATCGCTGTGGGAGTTCCTCTTCATGTCCTTCCAAAGCAGCTTCTTGAAAAGCCCACGTCTCCTTCATTACATCTCGGAGCATATGATAATGTCTCTTTCTTAGCCAGCTTTCTTGCCGGTATGTTTTGGTTACCTCTATAGATATTATAGAACGAAAGTTCTCATATGTACATTCTTAGAGAGGGGAAGTTTTGCGGAAGTTTAGTGTAGAGCATATTGATGCAAAATTCATTCTACCGCTTGCAAGACAAGCTCATACCTGTTATTCTTATAGTAGGATAACTGTCATAACAAAACGGTATCCGGGTAGATCATTATCACTTTCGATGGAAAGCGAGCACTTATGGATACATCTCTTCAAAACACAAGTCTCACTGAAGACGAAATGGTAACGCCTGCACAAGTAGACGAGGAAGCGGCATATACTCAGGCCGAGGAAGCCCACATTCACCTGCCCAATGGCAGTCTCTGGCCAATTCTTTTGGGCATTTCCATTCTCGTCACGATAGTTGGTTTTGTGTTCATCAACACGGTTTACTGGATAACAGTCATTGGCGCAATTTGCGTATTTATTAGCATCATGGGCTGGGCATTAGAAGATCCAATGGCTACTCATGGTGAACAGGTCAAAACGGGAGAGTATTCGGCAACATTTGAGGAGGCTACGTCTTCAGGCAAGCCAACACTTCTGGCGGCAAAAGTTCTCCACGAGGCAGAAAATGCTGTAGATCAGACCGTTACTGTTGGCACAACCGCGTGGAGCGCTCATCCTGTTAAGGTATTTGTTGAGCGTGAGGGTGTTGTACTTTCGCTGTATGGCAAGGTTGAATTAGAGGAGCAAAAGCGGGAAGTTGAGAATGCCTTGCGGAAGATGCCAGGCGTACTCGATGTCATGAATTTCCTTGTCGCTGAGGATGAGCTTCTGAATACTGTCAATGCTCACATCGAAAGCTTGAGAGCAGCGGGTAAACTCGAGGGAGCGAAAGATCTTTCGGTGTTGGTTGAAAACTATATCGTCAGCTTGTACGGTGAGGTCCCGAATCCTGAGATGAAAACCATGTTGGAGAGGGATATTACTGGCATTCCCGGGGCTCGAGTCGTAATCAATCATATTGGCCTGGATAAAGACATTCCTGGCAATCTAGGGTTGACTTCCAATAGGATAGGCCGCATCTAAAAGGCAAAAGTAACAAAGGGTTCTGCCTGGCGGCACACTACCAGGCAGGCCTTTTTTGTGTTTATTATTCAACGCTTGCGTAGAAATGCCGGAATATCGATTACATCTCCCGGAGGAGCGTTCCGATTACCTCTTGGCAATTCCAATGCCTTTGGATCCATGCGCCTGATAGGACGCTGGGGACGGGAATCTGAAGCTGGACGCTGTGAAGGCTGAGCCTCTGGTTCTGGTACAGGAAGCCGTGTGCGTTCAATAACAGGCTCGAGCACATCGTCAGATTCGTTATCCATGTCGAAATCTTCTTCAAGCATATCCATATGCCCAACATTAACAGGTCGCCGCATCTGTTCCTGAATCACTGGAGCAGGCGCTGGCTGCATAGACCGTCCTGTAGGAGACAGTAGAGGCCCTGTCGGATGCTTAGCAATGTTCATTGGTGGCGTTAGTGGTAGAGAGTTATAGCCATTCGATACGCTTTGTTGTGGCTGACGCATCGACGCATTGCCATTGTTGGACGAAGAAGACACCTGGTAGAACATATTGCGGTTATATTCCATACGGCCTTGTGGTGATGTTGACAAATGGGTCCGGCCATCAAACCCAGTCGCAATGACCGTAATCTTGACTTTCCCATCAAATACAGGATCCTGTACAGCACCAAAGATAATATTCGCCTCAGGATGCGCTGCTTTGCTGATGATATCAGCAGCCTCATTTACCTCGTAGAGAGTCAAGTCAACTCCACCTGTAATATTGAACAAGACTCCGCGAGCACCATTAATATCAATATCAAGTAAGGGACTGGCAATCGCTATGCGTGCAGCATCTACTGCTCGAGACTCGCCATTAGCCTCTCCAATTGCCATCAATGCAGAGCCTGCCGCAGACATGATCGTTTTCACGTCAGCGAAGTCTAGATTGATTAACCCTGGCACTGTGATCAAATCACTGATACCCTGAATACCCTGGCGCAAGACGTCATCTGCCAGGCGGAACGCTTCTTTCAACGGCATTTTCTTGTCAGCCACTTGCAGAAGCCGATCGTTCGGCACCGTGATTAGCGTATCCACATGCTGCTTGAGATTGGCAATGCCCTCCTCAGCCGCAGCACGGCGCTTATTCCCCTCAAAGGCAAATGGTTTTGTCACAACACCGACCGTTAAAGCGCCTAACTCCCGTGCAATCTGCGCTACAATCGGACTTGCACCCGTACCAGTCCCGCCCCCCATACCTGCTGTGATAAAGACCATATCGGAGCCTTTTAGCGCTTCGTACAATTCTTCGGTATTCTCCTCCGCAGCCTTTGCCCCAACGCTTGGGCTGCCACCGGCTCCAAGGCCACGTGTAAGCTTGTCACCTATGCGAATACGGTGCGGTGTATCGGCCAGCAGCAGCGCCTGGGCATCGGTATTAACGGCGATAAACTCGATGCCCATCATATTGGCCTGAATCATGCGGTTGACTGCATTACTGCCTCCTCCTCCTACACCGATAACACGGATTTGGGCAAAGCCCTCAACTTGATGATTTCCTATTGGTAGCATTCTAGCCCCCTTTCGTGTTTGTTGTTCGAGTACAAATTAGGGTACTAAACAAACAAACAGGTGATGGCAATCCTGGCGGGGACAATTTCGGTGCCCCCTACAATCAATACTATGGAACAAACGCACGGAACCAGCGTCCTAAACGCGATATCACGTCCCCTCTCCCTGTCCCATTCATTTCATCCTCGTCTGTAAGAAACGAGGTATGACGTAACCCCCAAAGCAACAGACCTACGGAAGTGGCATAGGCTGGACGGCTTATCGAGTCAGCAATTCCATGTAAGCCGAGTGGTGATCCTAGACGCGCGGGTAAATCGAGAATCTGTCCAGCGGTATCCAGGATTCCTGGCAACTCCGCTCCGCCTCCAGTAAGAACCAGACCGGCTGGCAATAGTCCATCAAAACCAGATTTCTTGATCTCCTCGTGTACCATTTCAAATAATTCTTCCACTCGTGCCTGGATAATTTCGGCAAGCAATTTACGAGGCACAAGTTCATTGCAATCTGGCATATAATGCGACAGGTCAATCATGTCATTATTGGAGATAGTTGAGGGATCACAATGACCATAGCTTACTTTCAATTCCTCAGCAACACCGAATGGCAGGCGCAAACCGATAGCGATATCGCTGGTAATCAGGTTCCCCCCGATAGGTAACACTACGGTATGCCAGATTGCCCCATCAGTAAAGACTGCCACATCAGTAGTACCACCACCTATGTCAACCAGCGCTACACCAAGATCTGTTTCACCTTCTCCCAGTACAGCTTCACTTGACGCTAATGGCTCAAGGACGAGATCTTCGATCTCAACACGCGCTTTATGAACACACTTGATTAAGTTATGAATAGAGGACACTGCACCGGTAATGATGTGTGTCTCTACCTCCAACCGAAAACCGGACATACCTACGGGATTCTTGATCCCTTCTTGACCATCTACTACATAACCACGAGGGATAACATGAATGACCTCGCGATTCGCGGGAATCGCAACAGCACGAGCGACCTCGATTGCGCGGCTAATGTCGTTCTGTATAATATCTCGATGGCTTGGAGAGATGGCTACAAATCCTTTACTATTTTCAGAATCAACGTGACTACCCGCAATCCCGACGTATGCGGTAGTTATGTCCTTTCCTGAAAGGCGTTCTGCACGATCCAGCGCCGCTGCAATGGAAGTGACTGTTTCCTCAATGTTCACCACCACCCCGCGACGCAAACCCTGTGAAGGGCAGGTACCAACGCCAACAATATTCAGTTTCCCATCGCGATCCAATTCGCCGACAAGAACGCAAATTTTTGTTGTTCCGACGTCGATACCGACTATCACCCGCTCTTGCACGATACACACTCCCTTGGGGGGTTGTATGGGCATCGTTTGTGATGCCCGCGCACTACGAACTATATCACTACTATGTACTGACTAAGATTTCAAAGTATAAACAGGACGTAAGCCGAAGCGTAAGTCAATTGTTGCCAGGTTGAGTTGTTTTTGCTGTGCCAGATGAAGAATCTGTTGGAGTTCGATCAATCGATTATCCAATGGATTGTTTTCATCGGCACCGCCCAGGTAAGCCAACCAGCCCTTTGAGCTTACGACGATGAATGAGCTATGCCCCCCTTGACCCGGTGCTGCATCGTAACGCAGCGTAAATGGAGACATTCCAGACAAATGCTGAAGACGTGTATTTACCTGCGTCGCAAATGCTATATCGTCTGCTTTCAACAAAGTTCCAGGATGTATATGCTGCGCTATTCCGTTGCTCACATCCACGACAGTCATCAAATGATCAATGCCTGTGGTTTCACTTGCAGGCGCTATGATTATTCCCTTGTTGTCTACGCTGAACGTTCCCTGTTGTGTTTGCCAAAGTAATACAGGCGTTCTCTCCACTACATTGATCATCACCAGGTTTGGTAACTGCTTCGATATGTTTACAGAATCTACCATGGGTAGAGCCTCAATCCGTGCAGTCAGATCCCCAGCATCCAATAGAAAAATGTTCTGCCCCTGGATACCCATATGCTGGATATCGTTCAGCAACCTGGTGTTTTGCGTACCCATAATATCGATCTGATGAATCTGAAAATTGGTACTGCTAAGAGCAAAACTTACCCCTACTATACCTATCGCGAACAGGGCAATCATAGTCAGCATTCGACGCCATAAACTCCCACTTCTTGCTTTCCGCCGACCACTACGTAACGGTATATTCACAGCTCGAGGTTGACGAGGCAATGGACGAACGAGTCGTACCCGGCCTTCAGATGCTGGTACTCCTGTCTGAGCAAAGGTGCGCTTCACAAATCTACTTCTGGTATGTTGTTCTACGTTTGTGCTACGCTTATTCGCTTGACGATCAGACCAATGCATTGGCTGCGCGATTTCCTCTGGCATCCTGACAACTCTTCTGCGAGTTTTCGTATTGAACTCCATGATTACTTCCCCCATTCGCCTCGCAACTCGACCTCCAACTCCAAATCTACCCCAAACTGCTCGTGTACGCGGTTGCGAGCTTCAATAATCAACGCTACAATGTCGGCTGCACTGGCTCTGCCTAAGTTGACAAAAAAGTTAGCGTGGCGCTGTGATATTTGTGCCTTACCATGAGTTTTGCCCTTCAACCCTGCCTGATCGATCAGACGCCCTGCATAATCACCTGGTGGGTTTTTGAAGACAGAACCAGCGCTCTTCTGCGTTGGCTGAGTCATCTTGCGATGTTTTTTATACTCTTCAATGGTTGCGTGTAACTTTTCAGGATTTTCCTTTCGCAGACGAATCCCCAACTGTAAAATGATTTCACTTGGCTCAATCAGACCTCGTGGAGGAACGATTGGATATCCTTGTGCATCAAAATTAATGCGCCGGTTCTCGCGAAAACGGCTATGCCGGTAACCCAAATCAATTTCGTCGTGCAGGTAGCGTCGCGTAAGTGGAACCGATATTCCATCATGAGTTGTCAATGCACCTCGCGCATCCAATACTTCGATCCATTGCAGCACTTCACCGAGATCGCTGTTGTGCGCCCCTGCATTTGAGATAACACCTCCACCAAGTGTTCCCGGTATGCCTGGCCCGAACTCTAACCCTCCCCAACCTTGGGGAGCAAGTTCATTCAAAAGGCGCGGCCAACTCACTCCTGCCTCTGCCACCAGTAGAGCTGTGTTATCACCTTGATCTTCAATAGTGTAATGATCAAGTACAATACGCGCTACAATACCTCGAACACCTGCATCAGCAAAGAGAACATTCGTACCGTTACCCACCAGCAGTAACGGCCATTGCTCCTCGATACACATACGCACCAGATCAACGAGTTCCCTCGACGTGTCGATTGAAACCCACACATCGGCAGGCCCACCTACACCAAAGGTACAATGCCGTGCCATTGGCTCATTGAGGCGAACACGTTCCCGAAAATGTGGATGTAATTTTGTATAAATTGTTTCAGCGTCAAACGACATAATTGTTTCCTATGTTCTTCGTAACAACATTTCCGTTACAGCATAGATGTCCCCAGCTCCCATCACAATTGCTACATCACCAGACCGCAACGTATTGCGTAATACTGCTGCCGTATTTTCAACATTCCCGCCGTACATTACACGTTTTTCTGACGACAAAAATGGTGGGCTCTTCATCATTGCTTCAACAAGTTCGAGCGCATGGATGGACCCGTTATCATGTTCACGCCCAGGAAAGATGTCTGCTAGTATCACCACATCAGCGCCGTCAAAGGCAGTTAAAAATTGCTCAAAGAAAGTTTTTGTGCGACTAAACATATGTGGTTGATAAACCGCGATTAGTCGCCGTCCAGGAAATCTCTTACGAGCTGCATCCAGGGTTGCTTTGATCGCTGTAGGATGATGAGCATAGTCGTCAATTAAGATGATATCTTGCATTGCCCCATTGATCTCAAGCGGTCCTACAAATCGGATCTCGAAACGTCTCCCAATTCCGCTAAAGTTTTCCAACGAATGGATAATCACACTATCCTCTATGCCAATGCAACGGGCTGCAATCAGAGCCGCCACAGCATTCTGAATGTTGTGTAATCCAGGTAACTGCAGATGGATGACCGCATCCGCCAGGAACGCGTTCCCCTCATCATCCTGAGATCGTAGGCGGAAACTTGTCTTTCCTTCTAGCTCTACATCGTACACTGTATAATCTGACTGTCCACGTGCATATTCATGTAAGTTGCCAACTTTTGTCATTGCAGTATTCGAAAGTCCATCAACTGTGTACATCAGAATTCGACCTGTCCAGTCATTCAGTCGTTCGCGTAATTCGAGACAACCAGGACTGTCTGCATTCAGAATGAGAGTTGGTGGGATAGGCCACTCACTCTGCATATCCATCCCGCGAATAAAATGCTCAAAAGATTGTAGGAACGTTACGTAGTCAGCAAAAAACTCCGGGTGCTCAAACTCGATTGATGTTACGACAACCAATCGGGGATGATAGTTCCAGAAATTGTTATTGAACTCATCGGCTTCATTCACAAAGTACTGGCTTTTCCCTATCCGATAATTAGCGCCAAAGCCTGGAACGACTGCACCAATCTCACACGTTGGATCAAGTCCCGCCTCAACAAGCATGAGCGCAAGCATTGCCGTTGTTGTCCCTTTACCATGAACCCCACTGACCGAGAGCACGAGCTTGCCCTGCATCCATTTGCCCATCAACTCTTGCCATGTCATAACCGGCATTCCACTTGTCTTTGCTGCGACTAATTCAGGATTATCAGGATTGAAAGCCACAACTGCTGGTACATAAATCAAAGCATCGGCCTGTGCAAGATGTTCAGAGTTATGTCCAATCTCTACAGATACCCCTTTTTGCATGAGCATACTCGTAGTAGCCGATGCAAATTGATCACATCCGCTGATCCTGGCACCCTCTTGAAGCGCCATTTGCGCTACTGCTGATATGCCTTGGCCGCCGATACCCATGAAATGCAAATGAGCATCTTTCAATTGTTCAAATCCTGATACATTCATCGTGCAATTTTTACAAGTTCCGCTATGATCTCTTGCGTTGCCTGTGGCTTCGCAAATGAGCTTGAAGCTTTTGCCATGGCTTCTAATCTGCTAGAAGATGACAATAGATAATTGACTCGCTCTACAAGTTCCTGCGGCTTCAGATCATCGTCCTTGATCACTTCAGCCGCTGCCTTACGCTCAAACATCTCCGCGTTTGCCTCTTGCGGAGAACTCCCAATTGCTGGGGGTAATGGCACCAGAATACTCGGTTTACCCAGCACTGCCAATTCACTCAAGGTAGAAGCCCCTGAACGACAAACCACCAGGTCTGCTGCCTGCAACGCTAGTGGCATTTCCTCATTCAGGTAGGCTACCAATCGGTAACGCCTTCTCAACGGCTCTTCAAGATGAGTTAATGTGCTCTTCGACAACTTCTGAGTCTCGCTATACAACTCTTTGCCGCTTATCTGTAGCACCTGGCAGTGAGCTAGCAGGTTCGGCAGTGCTTCACACACGATTTGATTCAGATGTCTTGCGCCCTGGCTGCCACCAGTGACGAGTAATAACGGCTCCTGCTCCTCAAATCCAAGCGTCTTACGCGCTTCCTGGGGTACGGTCTGGCGTACATCCAGCATTGCCTGGCGTATCGGGTTACCCAGTTGCAAAGTTTTATGCGCCGGGAAATAGGCCAGAGAGTCAGTAAATGCCACGGAGACACGTGTTGCCAGTGGCGCTACAAGTTTGTTCGACAGATTGGGTAGTACATCTTGTTGGTGCATCAAAAGCGGCACACGATTAAGACGCGCTGCCAATCCTGCTGGAACAGCTACATATCCTCCGCTTGTAAAAACAACTTGCGGACGAAACTTCCTTACAATGCCTATTGCCTGTATCATACCCATAGGTACACGCAGCACTCCTGTTATTGTCTGCCATGAGACATATCTCCGTAGTTTGCCAGCTTTCACGGTAGCTAAGCGAAATCCCGCAGCGGGCACTATCACCGTTTCCAGTCCATCATCACTTCCCAGAAACACGATCTCTGCCTGGTACTTTTCACGTAACTGTGTCGCTATTGCCAGAGCTGGATAGATATGTCCGCCAGATCCTCCGCCAGATACAAGCACTCGCATACAATTCCCGATTGTTCTTACTTATTCAAGACAATGTCACTTCGCGCCTTACTCCCATCAGGAGGAATGATAGGACTGCTGCATAGATGTAATATTTCTCGATCCTATACGCTTTTTGCGTAGTGAGAGAGCGGGTCTTTCTGGCTCCTGAATATAGCGCGAAATATTGAGTAAGACACCTACAGCAGCCAATGATACAACAAGCGATGATCCGCCAAAGCTGATAAAAGGTAACGGCACTCCTGTATAAGGAATTGTCCCTGTATTCGCTCCAATATTTATCATTGCCTGTAATACCAACCATGTTGTGATCCCTGTCGCCAGTAAAGCTCCGTACAAATCAGGAGTACGCCTGGCAAGTCGGAATCCTCGAAAAGCTAAAACTAGAAAGAGCATTACGATTACAACACAGCCTACAAAGCCCAACTCTTCGCCAATGATTGGAAAGATCGAGTCGGTATAAGGGAACGGTAAATAGCCGGTCTTTTGACGGCTATTTCCTAACCCTAAGCCGAACCATCCTCCCGACCCTAATGCAAGCAATGCCTGGTATAGTTGCAGATTAATTCCTGTAACATCCTTAAAAGGATTCACAAACCCTGCTATACGATAAAAACGATAACTACTAAACGCTTCTTTTAAGAAAATCAACCCTCCACATACCATTGCGAGTAAGAATTGTATTATATTCGCGCCTGCTGTAAAGAACATTGCTGTAGCAAATCCTGCAATAATAATTGCAGTTCCAAGGTCGTTCTCCAGCAATACCAGCCCCAGAACTACGCCTACAAGAATAATGAACGGAACCAAACCATAGAGAAATGTGCCTACCTGGTCTCCTTTACGAGCTAGCCAATCGGCGATGTAGAGAGCCAGCACTAACTTGGTTAATTCACTTGGCTCGAACGAAAAGAACGAACCAAAAGATAACCAGCGCGATGCACCATACACATTTATACCAAACTTGAGAACAATCACTAGCAACGGCAGAATGATCAACATCCCAACCAACGAGAAACGACGCCAATGGCGATAATCTACGCGTAACGTAAGCAACATCGCCACTACTCCAAGGATCGTCCACATCAGTTCACGCTGAAAATAGTACGACGCGTCACCTTGAGAGCGTGCCGCTTGAAAAGCGCTTGCGCTATAGACGGTGACGATGCCAATACATAATAAGGTCAATACAATGATCAAAAGCCAACCGTCTACCTTGCCTGCCACGCGTGGCAGGCGCATTTCCAGTGTCGCAAGTTTCTCTTGCTCTTCCTCAGTGATGGCCTGCACTGTTGCTGCCCGCCTCTTCGACTCCTGCGCATCCTTCTCCTGGCGCTCTGCCTGAGAAGAATTCCCTTGCGCTGGTGTTTGCGCACGCCAGTCCGCTGTAAGACCACTATGTTGCTGGTTCATCCTATTGTCCATTCCTGAATCCGATTTAGCACGTTTCGGATTCAGACGAGGAAGGCGTTTGCGCGATACACCGGGATTGATCAATTTTTCTTCAGATGCAAAACGCACATTTGATTTTGATGTTTTGCTTCGACGCGACTTTGTTTTTTCTGCTACTGAACCACGTCTTTCTTCCGCAGATTGCAATGCTGGCGATCGCATATAAGAACCTGAAAGCTCGTGTACATTCGATCTTTGCTGCCTTTCCTTATTTGGTTGTCTGCGAACGTCGCGTGTCATACGTACTCAGTTCTTTCTTGTAGGAATCCAGGAGACTATCAGTCCCTTAAAATCCCCGACTTCCAAATTTCCCGCATATTGTATCTTTTAGACTTGACATCGAACAAATTTTCTAGTACACTTGTTCTTGTAACAAGCTTACTCAAGTTGCTGCTCCTGGTACTGATAATACTTACTGTGGTAGGTCAGGTGGAACAGCATAATACCACATTAATTGTTGTGCAATCATTTTCCAGAGAGGGGCCGCCGCAGTACTGCCATAGATTGCCTTTTGAGGACGATCTATTTTCACCAGGATGACAAACTGTGGATTCGAGGCAGGAATAAAACCTGCTACCGAAGCCTCCGTTTGATCAGCAGAAATACCCTGCGTTGTCGCTGTGCCAGTTTTGGCGGCTATACTGTAACCCGGAACCTGCGCTAGTTCAGCCGAACCATACTGTGCTGCCTGGGTCAGCATTCCTGTCAACAATTGCGCGGCATGGGTGCTGATCACATGTCGCTCAACTTTTGGTTGAGTTATCATGACCTTCCCGTTTTTGTCGATCTTTGTTACAAGGTACGGATACATCATCACTCCGCCATTTGCAACTGCTTCATAGGCCATTGCAACTTGTATCGGTGTTGCCAGGATACTTTGCCCAAAAGCCTGGCGTGTTAGATCGCTTAACGTCCAGTTCTGATCATTTGGCGACAGATATACTCCTGTCTCTTCTGGTCCGTCAATATTCGTACGCTGGCCAAATCCGAAACGGGCCAGGTAAGGATAGTATCTATCAGCACCGAGAATATCGTGTGCGACATGCGCCGCTCCCACATTGGCAGAGTGTAAGAGCACCTGTGTCATTGATTCTGTGCCATACGCCTTGTATTCCCAATTGCAAACTTCAGGCGCATCAGCGAATGTCATACATCCGGGATCATTGAACGTTGTATCAGGAGTAATCAACCTCTGATCAAGAGCAGCAGCCATAGTAACCAGCTTCATCGTTGAACCAGGTTCATATCCACAGTACAAAGCTGGATTGAAGTAGACTTCCTCTCTTCCAAGACATCCCTTCAATGAAGCGTACTGACCATAATGATTGGGATCGAATGATGGTTCGCCTGCCATTGCTACAATTGCGCCGGTATGAGCATTAACGACTACCACCGTACCACTCCGGGCCTGTAAATTTTTCACCGTATCTGCCAGTGCTGTTGAGACCATATACTCAACTGTGCTATCGATAGTCAACGTCAGGTCAGCTCCACTGACTGGTGGTTGTTCATTGATTGATCCTACATCCAAGGGATTGCCCTGTAAATCCTTTACCGCAGTGAAACTCCCAGGTTTGCCCTCCAACAGAGCATCATACATCCCCTCAATCCCATAATTACCATGGTTGTCAGAATCATACTGTGTAACAAAACCCATGATTTGCGCTGCTAAACTACCACCAGGGTAAATGCGCCATGTTCTAGGTTCTAGAAACACATCTGGCAACTGCAAATTTCGCAGTTGCTCGCTTTGAGAAGGATCGATCCCAATTGCAATCCGTGCTGTATATTGTCCACTAGCAAATGCTTGATGTAGCTTTTCTACCGAAACCTTTGGCAACACCTGATGTAAAGTAGTAATTAACGTCTCCAAATCACTTTGAGCAGCGTTAGAGTGATCCAAAGTGAACTGGAGCGGCTCGACGTAGACATCATCACGCAAAACATTCGTTGCCAGGAGCTTCCCATTGATGTCATAGATCAGCCCACGTGGGGCATCCAATATTAAGTTTTTAATGTGCTCATCGTTGGCGCGTTGCGCCAGCTTGTATCCGTTTTGTGATTGGAGTATTTGCCAGTAGTACAATCTTGCCAGCAACATAAAGATGCCAAGGCAGACTAGCAAGAAAATGAACATTTGCCGATGGCGCGCTCGCCGCATTTGTATGTTCATCGCCTTACTCGCTTCCTCTTAAATATGCTAGCTAACCGGCGTTCCTCCTGTAGTAATTATTTGCCATGCCCGACCTTCATTGGTAAGAGATGTGGTACAACCACTACAATCACTGCTTTTGAGTTTGCCTGAACCAGACCTAAAGATTTTGCGTGATCGGCTATATAACCAGGTGACTCTTCATGAGCTATGGTATATAACAGATCCTGATTCTCACGTTGTAGCACTGTTTGTTGCGTATGAAACTGCTGAATTTGTTGATTCGCAGTCACGGCCTGCCCCAACTGAGAGAGATAGAGTACAGCCATTAAGCCGATTAAAAGCACACTACAACTGCTTAAAGCTACAGGGCCTATACGAAAAAAAAACGGATGCAGTTGTCTGCGTATTTTGGCATCCTGAATAGGTTGTTTCGGCATTTCTTGACCATCGGATTGCTTTTTCAAGCTATTTTGATGCTT
>WNFW01002116.1_pt1 | contig 23168 bp, 24 predicted proteins | sample 5400131 | NCBI WGS metagenome assembly WNFW01 (sample SAMN13153362, study PRJNA577476) | soil metagenome | isolation source: 20 cm soil or saprolite under grassland replicate 1 | place: USA:California | collected 2016-06-15 | reverse complement strand
CGACGATGCCCTGGTGATTGGTGGCCACCGGGACGTCACGGAAGATCGGGCCACGGTCGGGCGCCAGGTACGCCGTGAGGGCGTGCCCGTTCCGGTCGACCAGTGTGAGGTTGTGGCTGAGCGAATACGGGAGACGAGCGAGCGTCGCTCGTGCCTCATCCACCGTCGCGCACGTCTCCAAGACGTACCGGGTCACGATCGGGATCCCGAAGCCGTCCCCCACGACCCGCCGGCCGCCGAACGTCAGGGAGACGGCGAGCCCGGCGTCGTTCATGCCATCGAGGAGACCCCAGAGGCAATCGCTCATGCCGATCACACGGCGATCGAGCAAGCGCGTGGACCACACCACCCCCTCGAATCGCGACGGCGCGTAGTCGTAGTTGCGAGCGAGGAGCGGGCCCCCTGCGCGCGTCCATGCACCTTGCGAACAGGCCGCGAGGTACGGCGGTGGCTTCACGAGCGACAGCATCCGCGCCGCGAGGTCGCCGCCTCCCGCCAGCTGGACCACGCGTTCGTATGCGGGCACGAGCTCCGGCATATGGGTGCGAAGCATCCGAGCGCTCGTCGCGTAGGAGGGTCGCGCCTCCTCCCCTTCGCGAAGGAACCATTCCCGATAGTGCGGCCACCGCTCATCGAACACCGCCCGCCACCGTTCGCCGAGCTCGAGCTCCTCGATGGAACGGAACGTGAACGGCAGCATGCGCATGGTGGAGCAGATGCTGGCAGGGGGACGCCCGGGCGTCGAGCCGCCGTCAGAGGAGCTTGAACCCGAACGGTTCCGGCTCGTGCGTCGGTGGTTCGTCGAGATCGAGCGGAACGCTCGCGAACTGCGCCTTGATCCCGGAGATCCAGCTCCGGGTGCGATCGAGCAGCTCGTGCTCGTCGTTCATGAACCGGCCGCGCGTCACCAGGATGCCCAGGTCCGCGCCCTGATAGCGATACTGCCCGGCCCCGGCGATCCGCAGGTAGAAGGCCTCCGACTCGTCGGAGACGGTATGCCAGTCCGTGACGCGCCGGTCGAAGCGCAAGGCGCCGGCGTCGGGCATCCTCCAGATGCCCGACGCCGGCGCCCGTGTGATCCGCTCGGTCGCGTCCTCGGTCTGCTTCAAGATGAATTGGGTCCACTCATCCAGGTTCTGGACCTGCGCCCAGCGTTCGTTCAGCTCGTCGACATCGATCTCGTACTCGACGTCCATGAACTCGAGGAGGTGGAACAGGAACAGCGGCATGTCACCGTACGCCACGGCCGTCACGTTGGTGATGCTCGATGCACCGGTCACCCGGGGGTTGAGCTCACCGAGCCAGATGTCGCCCGTATCGGCGTCCAGCAGGAAGTCGAGTTCGAAGTATCCCCGGTAGCCCTCACGCCGCAGCCGCTCGCCCATCGCGATCGTCCGTTCGCGTGCGACGCGCCGCTGCTTCTCGGTAAGCAGCTCGGGCGAGACGTCGTCGCCGCACCAGCCCCCGTCGTAGGGGGTGAGCTCCTCGAACCCGACGAGCTCGGCCATCAAGGGACCGACCAGCGTTCCATGCCTGGTGATCACTCCCTCGATCGCGAGCTCCCTGGGTTCGATGCGCCTCATCACCTTGAGCGCCTCGCCTGCGACCTTGCGCTCGTAACGATCCCAGTCGCTCCCGTCGGCGATGAAGAAGGTCGTCTGGCCGGAATCGCCGTAGGGCGTCTGGACGACGAGATCGTCTCCCAGCCCGCCCGCACGCGCCAGGGAGATCAGCTCCGGGTACGTCGTCGCGGTGCCGATCGTGTGGGGGACGCTGGGTACGCCCGCGTCGTTACCGAGGCGGGTGGTCTCGATCTTCGAGTCGAGCCGATGGCGGAGCGAGGCGGCCGGGAACGCCACCTCGAGGTCGAGCTCGCCGGCGAGCTGTTCGGTCTCGTCGTCGAACATGAGGAACGCGGCCTTGCCGGGGCCGTGCGCCGAGACGAGGTCGGCGACCTCCTTGTGCCCGAGGAGGTAGTTGACGATCTCCTCGATCGACCCGAACGCGCGCGCGGTCTGCTCACGCGGGACGAACACGTTCGGATGCCACCCGTCGAACGAGTCGTACAGGTTGATGAACTTGAAGGTCCGCACCCACCGATCGATCCCGAGCAGGTTGAACGCGGTCGCACTCACGAAATAGACGGGCGTCGGGGTGGTCCGGAAGTAGTTGCGGATCGCGGGGATCCCGGTGAGGGGCTTCGTGTTCACGACCAGGTGCGGAGGGGCCGGGACGAGAGACGGTCGGCCAGGCGCCCGGGCGTCGATCCGGGGGATCAGCCAGCGAGCGACGCCCGCCAAGATGGCGATCCCGAGCACCCACCACAACCCGGTCATGACCACCTGCGCGTGTTGCTGATCAACGGGCGGCCTCGGCCTTCTGGACCACGCATCGGAACGTACACCCGGCGTCCGTGCGGGTCAGCAGATTGACGTATGTATGTAATGATGTAATCTGACGTCATGACCGAGAAGAGCGATTTCCAAGAACACCTCGAAGGTTGGTTCGCCGGTCGGCTCCCGGCGGAGTGGTTCGTCGGGCCGATCGATGTTTCGTTCGACCGGGACGAGATCCTCGTCGTCGGCACTTTGGCCGAGCCCGAGCTTCCGCAAGACGCCGGCCCCGAGACGAGGACCGCGGCCGCCGAAGCACGGATCTCCGGGTTCCGCGAGGACACCCGCACCCAGCGGATGCGGATCGCGGACGAAGCCGAACGCCGGTTCGGTCGCAAGATCAGCTGGGGTGCAAGGTGTGCGGACCAGCGTCAGCTTTTCACGACGCTCGCGATCCCCGCGATGACGAGGCTCCGGATGCCCGAGCGAGAGGTCCTGGACACGATGGTCGACGCCGGCGTCGCCCGCTCGCGCAGCCACGCGCTCGCGTGGTGCGTCCGACTGGTCTCCGAGCGACAGGAAGAGTGGCTGGCGGACCTCCGCGAGGCGCTCAAGCAGGTTCAGGAGGTCCGCAAGGAGGGCCCGAAGGACTGAGCAGGCTCTGATGGGGGACCGTCCCGCGGGCCCGTTCGTCCGGCTGCTCTCAAGCCCCACACCCCGGATGCCGAGGACCCGAGCATGGGTCCGGGGGTCTGGTTCCGTCGTCATTCACGCGTGCCCGCGGCGGTCGTGGCCGTTGTGATGGTTGTCGCCTCGTTGGCGTCGACGCCGTCGGCACGGGCGATGGCATCCCGCGACGAGACGCGGGCGACGACACCTCGCTGGGCCCCGACCGCCGGAGAGGCGGGCTCCGGGATCCCGGCGCTCCCGGTCGTCTATCAGACGTCGCCTGCGGACCGCAGGCGTGCCGACATCTCCCCATCCCAGATCCACTTCTCGGATCTGACCGCGTCCGACGGCTGGGCGAAGGAGGGCATCCGGTTCGTCGCCGCGACGAACGATTGGATGCGTGACTTCGTCGCGAAGGACGACGGCACCTACCCGTTCCATCCGCACGCGATCGAGACTCGGAAGTACCTGGCCCGCTCGGTCGTGAGGGCGTTCGCCCCGAACCAGGCGCCCGGCTCTTCGATCGCGTTCCCCGATCTCGACAGCTCGAGTCGCTGGTACCGATACGCAGCGGTCGCCGTCGAACACGGGTGGATCGCCAGGAAGGCGGACGGATCTTTCGCACCGGACGACCCGGTCACGATGATCATGCTCCACCGGGCGCTCGTGCTCGCCCTCGGTCTGAAGCCCGCGGCGATCGCCCTCAACCATCTCCACACCCACTCGGGTGCGACGTTCCGCGTTCCGGTGGGCTTCGGCACGACCCTCCTGGGCATGCGTTTGGATCTGCGCTACAACGCCCCGACCGGCTCCGAAGCCATGGATGTCGGCCCACGCGATCTGATGCCGAGGACCCAGGTCGCCTACTCGCTGTGGCGAGCGACGACGCAGCCCTCCTGGAGCGTTCCCGATCTGCTCGACCAGTACGCGAACGTCGAGCTGCCGAACCTCGGGCCCCGGATGCTCCGCATCGTCCAGTGGGGACTCCGCTACGTCGGCTACCCGTACGTCTGGGGGGGTGAATGGGGGTTGTCCTCGCCGGAGCCGGCCGCGCTCGGCGGTCAACCGCGTTCCGGGTTCGACTGCTCTGGGTTCGCCTGGTGGCTCCTGCGCGCGGACGACAACAGCGGTTGGAAGGTCGCTCCGCCGCGCCCGTACACGGGCTGGGCGCTTCCGCAGCGGACCTCGGCCGACATGGCGGGTATGACGAAGACGAGGATCGCCTTCCGCGATCTTCGACCGGGCGACCTGATGTTCTACGACGGCGACGGAGACGGGACGGTCGATCACGTGGACACGTACATCGGCAACGGGTACTCGCTGGACTCCAGCAGCACGCCCGGCGGCGTCACGATCATGTGGGTCGGCGACGGCTGGTACCGCCAGCACTTCAGGTTCGGTCGCCAGATCCTTCCGACTCCCTGACCGACGCCCGGTCGGCCTCGATCGCCACGTCCAGCACCGAACGCTCGCGATCCGTGATCGATCTGGACCTCCGGCTTGCGGCATCGTGAGCGACGATCACCGACTCCGACTCAGCGGCGAGCCACCCGGCCTTTGCTCGGATCGTCTCAGCCGTCCGGATCGACGACGTTCCGTACCCGGTGCTCCAGCACGCGACCGCCACGGAGCCGTCCTCGAGCGAGAGCTCCCGACGGAAGTCGATCGCGACGCGAACGATCACGAATCCGACGTCTTCACCGAGGGTCCGGCGGACCCACCGATCGCGGCATTCCTCGAGGTACGTGAGGTAGACGGCGTTGTTGACATGGCCATAGTTGTCCACGTCGCGCCACCGGATCGCGATCTCGATGTGCTCCACGGGGGCGGAGCATACGTGTCCCACCATCGCGAAGGCCCCGGGCATGCGCCCGGGGCCTTCGCTCGGAGAGAGGGGCTCCACCCCTTCCTTCGGTTCCCCGGCCTCGACGGTTCGAGGCCGGATGTTGCGGTTCCGTGACGGAACGAGTAGGGCCCGGGCGCGTTCGCGCCCGGGCCCCGCCCACCTTCGTCGCTCGGATCAGAAGTCCATGTCACCGCCGCCGGGCATCCCGCCGCCCGCCGGCATCTTCTCCTTCTCCGGCTTCTCGGCGACGACCGCCTCGGTCGTGAGGAACAGGGCCGCGATCGAGGCCGCGTTCTGCAGCGCCGAGCGCGTCACCTTCGCCGGGTCGACGACGCCGAACTTGATCATGTCGCCGTACTGGCCGTTGGCCGCGTTGAGCCCCTGACCTTCGGGGAGCGAACGCACCTTCTCGACGACGACCCCGCCCTCCAGACCGGCGTTGTGAGCGATCTGCTTGAGGGGCTCCTCGAGCGCCCGCCGCACGATCGCTGCGCCCGTCAGCTCGTCACCCTCCAGGTCCACCTTGTCGAGTCCGCTCTGTGCGTTGAGCAGCGCCACGCCACCGCCGGGGACGATCCCCTCTTCGACGGCCGCCTTCGTCGACTGGACCGCATCCTCGATCCGGTGTTTCTTCTCCTTCAACTCGACCTCCGTGGCCGCGCCGACCTTGATCACGGCGACCCCACCCGAGAGCTTCGCGAGCCGCTCCTGGAGCTTCTCGCGGTCGTAGTCCGAGTCGGTCTTCTCGATCTCTGCCTTGATCTGGTTGATCCGGCCCTGGATGTCCTCGTCCTTGCCGCCGCCCTCGACGATCGTCGTCTCGTCCTTCGTGACGACGACCTTGCGGGCCGATCCCAGCAGATCCATCGTGGTGTTCTCGAGCTTGAGGCCGACCTCCTCGGAGATGACCTGCCCGCCCGTGAGGATCGCGATGTCCTGGAGCATGGCCTTGCGCCGGTCCCCGAACCCGGGAGCCTTGACGGCCGCGCTCGGGAACGTCCCGCGGATCCGGTTGACGACGAGCGTCGCGAGGGCCTCGCCCTCGACGTCCTCGGCGATCACGACCAGCGGCTTGCCGGCCTGCATGACCTTCTCAAGCAAGGGCAGGAGGTCCTTCACGGCCGCGATCTTCTGGTTCGCGATCAGGACGTACGGTTCCTCCATCACGGCTTCCATGCGCTCGGCGTCGGTGACGAAGTAGGGCGAGATGTAGCCCTTGTCGAAACGCATCCCCTCGGTGAACTCGAGCTCCATCCCGAAGGTATTGGACTCCTCGACGGTGATCACGCCGTCCTTGCCGACCTTGTCGACGGCCTCGGCGATCTTCTCTCCGATCTCCGGGTCCGCCGCGCTGATCGCGCCGACGTTGGCGATCTCGTCCTTCGAGTCGACGTCCTTGGCGACCGTCTTGATCCGCTCGACCGCGAGCTCCACGGCACGCTCGATGCCGCGCTTGAGCGACATCGGGTTCGCGCCCGCCGCGACGTTCCGGAGGCCTTCCTTCACGATCGCCTGGGCGAGCACGGTCGCCGTGGTCGTCCCGTCGCCCGCCACGTCGTCGGTCTTCTTGGCGACCTCCTTGACGAGCTCGGCCCCGACCTTCTCCATCGGGTCGTCGAGCTCGATCTCCTTCGCGATCGAGACGCCGTCGTTCGTGATCGTGGGCGCCCCCCACTTCTTCTCGAGGACGACGTTGCGGCCCTTCGGACCGAGCGTGATCTTGACCGCGTTGGCCAGCTGGTCCATCCCGCGCTCGAGGGCCCGACGCGCGTCCTCGTCGAAGCTGATGAGCTTCGCTGCCATCACTTCCCTCCTTCGTGGTGCTCAGATCCGGCTGCCGACTGCTAGCACTCGACAGGTGCGAGTGCTAAGGATGGTAGCTCCGGGAGCCGAGAACTGGCAACGCGCCACCGGACGATAGGCTCCCGCCTCGATGCGCGATGAACGGCCCTGGGTGCGACGGTTCACCGCTCCTGAGCTCGGATTCCCCGTCTGGTCACGAAGGGACCCCGACCTCGTCGCCCTCGTCACCACGATCGGCGGTGCGGCCCAGGTGTGGACCCACGACCTGCGGACGGAAGCGTGGGACCAGCTGAGCCACGAGCCCATCGGCGTGGACCAGGGGGTCTGGGCCCTGCCGGACGGCCGCTTCGCATGGTGGAGCGACCGGACCGGGAACGAGCGGGGACGGCTGGTCGGCGCACCGGTCGGTGGCGCATCCGGACCGGTCGTGCCGGAGCTCCCGGAGGGATGGCTCACGGGGGTCGCGTTCCACCCCGACCGGATCGCGATCGGCGTCGAGGTCGAAGGCGAGTACCGGGTCTACCTCGTGGACGCGGAGACTCGGCCGCGGCTCCTCTGGGCAACCTCGTTCCCGACCGGGGTCGGTCGTGCCGATCCGAAGACGGGCGGCCTCTCGGCGGACGGATCGCTCGTGTGCGTCCGACACGCCGAACGTGGCGACATCCTGCATCTCGCGCTTCGTGTCTTCGACGCACGAACCGGCGCGGTGCGTGGCGACCTGTTCGACCCGGACTCGAACCTGGAGCCCGACGCCTGGTCCCCCGTCCCGGGAGACCAACGGCTCGCGTTCACGAGCGAGCTGGGGGCGTTCGAACGACCCGCGGTGTGGAACGTGGAGACCAGAGCGCGCAACGACATCGCGGTCGACCTTCCGGGCGCCATCTTCCCCATCGAGTGGTGGCCGGACGCGTCCGCCCTCCTCGTTCGTCACGAGTACGAGGGCAAGGCTCAGCTCTATCGGCTGGACCCTGCGACCGGGTCGATCGTCCTGATCGCCGATCCCCACGGCGACATCGAAGGCGAGGGGGGCGCGGGCCTCCGCCCCGACGGCTCCGTGTGGCTCCTGGCGAGCGACGCGACGCGTGCTCCGCGGATCACCGACACCGACGGTCGGGACGTGCTCCCGAGTCCCGCGGAGCCGCCACCACCGGGGCGGGCGTTCCGCTCGTTCCCCTTCTCCAACCCCAACGGCGACCGCATCCACGCGTTCGTCGTCACGCCGTCGGGTACGGGCCCATTCCCCACCGTGGTTTCGGTGCACGGCGGTCCGGAGTGGCACGAGCGCGATCGCTTCGATCCCGAGACGCAGGCCTTCGTCGACGCAGGGTACGCGGTCGTCCTCGTCAACTACCGCGGCTCGACGGGCTACGGGGTGGGTTCCGACGCGCGCTGATCGGGGCCGTCTGTTCCACGGAGACGGAGGACATCATCGCGGGCCTGAACGCACTCGAGCGCGAGGGCGTCGTCGACCCGCGCCGTGTGTACTGGAGCGGTTGGTCCTGGGGCGGCTGCCTCGGATGCTTCAACGCCGGTGTCCATCCCGATCGGTGGCGCGCCATCTTCGCGGGCATCCCCGCCGGCGACTTCGTTGCGGCGCACCGCGCCTGCGCTCCCGAGCTACAGGCCTGGGACGACGCCGTGTACGGCGGTTCGCCGGAGGAGGTTCCCGATGCGTACCGCCGCAGCGACCCGATGACCTACGCGTCCGCCGTCACGGCCCCCGTGCTGGTGATCGCCGGGAAGAACGACCCGCGCTGTCCGCTCGAAGGCGTGATGCCGTGGGTCGACGCCGTTCGCGCGAACGGCGTCGAGGTGGACCTCCAGCTGTATCCGGAGGGCCATCATGCGAACGCGGTCGAGGAGCGCGTTCGACACATGCAGCTGATCCTCGACTTCTTCGCGCGGCACCCTTGATCGATCTCAGAGACCGAAGCTCGAGACGCGGTCGATCCGGATCTCGATGATCACCGTCGAACCGACCTCGATCGGGTAGGTGCTCACCGGGTATTGCGGGAACTTCTCGTTGAGCAGGGCGGCGTCACGGTCGAACTCCGGACCGCTCTCCACGAGATAGGCGTCGCCGTACGCGATCACCTGCAGGATGCCGTGCTCCCAATCTTCGGAGTACTCATCGCCACACGCGCGCGCTCCACGAACGCGGCTTCGGGCCCGCGGAGGGCGGACGTCGCGCTCATTCGTCGGTCGGGACCGTCTCCACCATGTCGTGGATCTGCTCGACGATCTCGGCGTTAGCGAGGGTGGTGACGTCTCCGAGCCTGTTCCCACGGGCCACGTCGCGAAGCAGCCTCCGCATGATCTTCCCCGATCGGGTCTTCGGGAGGTCCGGCGTGAAGATGATGTTGTCCGGCTTCGCGATGGGTCCGATCACCTTGGCGACGTGCTCGCGGAGCTCGGCGAGCATCGCGGCGTCGCCTTCGAAGCCCGACTTCAACGTCACGAACGCGACGATGCCTTCTCCCTTCAACTCGTCCGGTCGCGAGACGACGGCGGCCTCGGCGACCTTCGGATCGTCAACCAGCGCGGATTCGATCTCGAAGGTCGAGAGGCGATGCCCTGCCACGTTCATCACGTCGTCGATCCGGCCCAGGAGCCAGAAGAACCCGTCCTCGTCGCGCCGAGCCCCGTCTCCCGCGACGTAGACATCCGGACCGAACCTGCCGAAGTACGTCTCGACGTAGCGATCGGGATCGCCCCAGATCGTCCGAGCGATCGCCGGCCATGGATGCGTGAGCACGAGGTAGCCACCGCCGAGCGGAACGGACGCCCCGGCTTCGTCCACGACGTCGGCGGCGATGCCCGGGAAGGGGATCGTCGCCGACCCCGGCTTCAGCGTCGTGATGCCGGGGAGCGGTGAGATCAAGATCGCACCGGTCTCCGTCTGCCACCACGTATCCACGACCGGGCACCGCTCGCCGCCGACCACGGTCCAGTACCAGACCCACGCCTCGGGGTTGATCGGCTCGGCGCCGTGTAGAGGATCGATACGCGGTGCTTCTGGATGATCGACCACCACCGGTCCTTGTCGGGCCAGTCGGGCGCGCCCTCGTACATCACCCCCGTGGTGTGGTTCGCCAGCGGCCCGTAGACGATGTATGAGTGCCCCGTGACCCAACCGCAGTCGGCAGCACACCAGAAGACGTCATCCTCGTGGATGTCGAAGATCATCCGGTGGGTCGCGGAGACCTGAGTCAGGTACCCGCCGGTCGTGTGCACGATCCCCTTGGGTTTGCCGGTCGTGCCGCTCGTGTAGAGCAGGTAGAGCAGGTCCTCTGCCTCCATGTCCTCCGGCTCGCAGACACGCGCCTGCTCCGCGACGAGCTCGTGATACCAGTGGTCGCGACCCTCGGTGAACGCGTGCTCGTTCCCGCACCGGCGCACGGTGATCACGTGCTCGATCGAGGGGCACTCCCGCAACGCGTCATCCGCGTTCGCCTTGAGGGGGACGACCTGACCTCGTCGCCACGCGCCATCCGCCGTGATGAGGACCTTGGCCTCGGCGTCGTTGATCCGGTCCCGCAGGGCCTCGGCGCTGAAGCCGCCGAACACGACCGAATGGGGGGCGCCGATCCGCGCGCAGGCGAGCATCGCGATCGGGAGTTCGGGGATCATGCCGAGGTAGATGTTGACCCGGTCGCCCTTGCGGACACCCAGCGAGCGGAGCGCGTTCGCGAGGCGACACACGTCCTCAAGGAGCTCGGCGTAGGTGATCGTCCGCGCGTCCCCGGGCTCGCCCTCCCAAAGGTACGCGACCTTCTCCCCGCGGCCGGCCTCGACGTGACGGTCGAGGCAGTTGACGGAGGCGTTCAGGTGTCCTCCCTTGAACCACGTGACCCAAGGCGCGTCCTGTTCCATCACGGCATCCCAGGGCCGGGACCATGCGAGGTGGCCTGCCTGTTCGGCCCAGAAGGCCTCGTGATCGACCCCGGCAGCGTCGTAGATGGCCGGGTCCCGAACGACGGCGCGGTCTCGGAACGCTTGCGGTGGTGGGAATGACCGTTGCTCGGAAAGGAGTGCATCGATATTGCGTTGGGGCTCGCTCACGTGGGTACTCCTCCCTCGGATGTGGCCTCGGATGTGGCCTCGGATGTGACCTCGGATGTGACCTCGGGTGTGGATGGGCGCCGGACGGACCGCCATCGTACGCAGCGGGCCGGTTCAGCGCGACCTCGTACGTACTTGCATCCAGAGCCCGTGCGGGGCACCATCGTAGAAGGCCGCCCTCCGAGGGCGGCCTTGGGGCATGTTGGGTAAGCCCCCCGGGGGACGAGGTCGGCCGCCACCGCGGTCGCGATGGGAAGGGAGGCGTCGGATGGCCGACGTGGCCTACTGCATGAAGTGCCGCGAGAAGCGCGAGTTCACGGGCTCGCTGGTCACGCTCAAGAACGGACGCCCCGCGCTGCAGGGCACCTGCCCCGTGTGCGGGACCAAGCTGACGAAGATCATGGGCATGGACGCCGCGAAGGCGATGGGGTGGACCGGCTGACAGGGGACGACGACCGAGTCAGTTCAACCGCGACAACAGCTCCTCCGGGCTGACCATAACGGTTCCCGGAGACATCTCCCGGTGGCGGGCCGCAAGGTCCGCCACCGTCGTTTCCTCGAAGACCCGTTGCACCGCAGTTGCGACGTCGGCCCAGAACCCTTGGAGACCACACCGAGAATCCGCGAAACAGGTGTGGTCGGACGGTTCCAGGCAGAACACCGGATAGATCTGTCCCTCGATCGCGTCGGCGATCTCAGCGACCGTGATCAGACCGGGATCGCGGGCGATCCGGCACCCTCCCCCGGCACCTCGGAAGCTCTCGACCAGCCCGGCCTTCGAGAGGGCACCCAGCTGCTGCTCCAGGAACCGCAGCGGCACCTGTTGCCGTTCGGCGATCTCTCGAGCGGGAACCAGGGCGTCGTCGTCCCGGCGCTGGGCGAGCTCGATCATGGCACGCATCGCGTACTCGAGCTTCTGCGAGACCTTGAGCACCGGGCAGATCCCCTTTCCCGGTTCAGGCTAGGGACAGCGTTCTCGCACGTCAACGGCCGGTTGGCTGGGGCGGAAGCGGTCCTCGTCAGACCTCGGGACGATCACTGCGCCAGGGTCTGGGCGTAATCCTGCCCGACGACGACGACGATCGAGGCGGTCGCCGGCACGAGGCCCTCCAGCGACGGGTCGAGCTTCTTCACCGCCGCACCGTTGAAGTACGTCTGTGCCACATACGAGGCATCCGACTTGTTCTGTGCTCCGCCTTGGCCACCCCGGTAGTAGATCGTGGTCTTCGCGACGCCCGTACTTGGTGCGTTCGTGGCGTCTTGGACGGAGTTGTAGCCGTGTTTCACCAGGAGCGCCTGCGCGGCGGCGCCGGCCCCGGTCACGTCCGTTCCGTTGAGCGCCGTGAACGCGACGCCGGTCGTCTGCGGGGAGGGGCCCGGCGGCGGCGGTTGCGTGGTGGGCGTGGTGGTGGGGCTCGACGCGGTCCCACTGGGGCTCGAGCCCCCGGAGGGCCCGGCAACGCTTCCGCCGCTCTCGGGGAACCCGTTCGCGAGGACGGCCGCGCCGGCGACCACCAGCGCGACGATGACGACGATCCGAGCGGTGCCGAGGTTCACCGACCGCATCCTACCGTTTGGCTCCTCCGCTCAGCGGCGCGCACGCCCCGGCAGGGCGAGGTCTACAGACGGATACCCAGACGGTCGGCGGTGCGACGGCGGCGGCGGATCTCTCGCAGCCGCCGCAGCCGCCGCACGAGCATCGGGTCATACTCCAGCGCGTGGGGACGATCGACGATCCTGTGGAGGAGCTGGTGGTACCGGGCCGCGGAGAAGCCGAACCGTTCGCGGATCGCCCGCTCCTTGGGAACGTTCAACTTCCACGCGTCACGCTCGAAGTCCAGGATCGCCCGCGCCCGGTCGTCCAAGCCGCCTTCTCCGGCACCTTTCGGGCTTCGTTGGCTCACGATCCGCGAGGCTCGCACCGGATCCCACCCGGTTCAAGCACCGCCTGACCACTGCCGACATCGTTCCCGGGGCCTCTCCGGGTGAGAGCATGGGTCCCTATCCCCGAGGTGACGAGGCGATCCGTGGCACAGGCACCGGGAGCAGAGCCGCAGCGACTGCGAGACGACGTCCGTTCCATCGCGCAGCTGAACATGCTGCACAACCTGGCGGCCGCGCTCAACATGCTCGGCGACATCGAGGAGATCGCAGCCGCGATCACGGCGGAGCTCAGAACGATCATCGACTACCACAACTGCCGGGTCTACCTGCTCCAACCCGACGGCGACACCCTGTTCCCGGTCGCGTTCCGGGGCGAGCTGTTCACCGAGTACGCGACCGAGTCCCTCCCCGCGCTCGTGACGAAGCTGGGCGAGGGGATCACCGGCAACGTCGCGCTCACGAAGACCTCCCTGCTGACCCCGGATGCTCGTCAGGTCGAGTTCTCTGTCACGATCCCCGGAACCGACGACGACCTGCTCGAATCGATGCTCGCCGTCCCGATGATCGCGGGGGACGAGGTCGTCGGTGTGATCGTCCTGTCGAAACTGGGGTTCGCACAGTTCGACGAGGACGATCAACGCCTCCTCGAGGTCCTGGCGTCCCATGCTGCCGTTGCGTTCCAGACGGCTCGTCTGCTCGAAGCCGAACGCCGCGAAGCCCGCGTCTCCGGCGCGCTCCTGCGGTTGTCACAGGCGATGACGTCCGAACGCACCGTCGGGGAGATCTTCCAGCGGGCGATCGAAACGGTCCCGACGATCGTCCCCTGCATCGCTGCTGCGGCCTACACCCGCGACGAGGAGACGGGGGTCTTCCGCGCCGCTCGCGTGCTCGCCATCGGCGCCCATGCCACCAAACCGAGGTCGGAGATCGCCGACATCCCCAGGGAGATCGCTGAGACCTTCCTGTTCAGCGAGACCGAGCCCTTCGTGATCCCGCAGGACGTAGCCATCCAGGTCCCCGCCGACCTGCGGTTCATCGACGAGCCGGGCGCCGTCCTCGTCACGCCGCTGCGGTGGGACGCGGACGGGTTCGGCGCGATCGTCGCCGTGGGCGAGGTGGACGGCGCGCCGTTCGACGACGATGCCCTGTCGTTCGCACGCGGCATCGCGGACATCACCTCGCTCGCGCTCGGTAACGCGCGCCGGCTCTCGGAGCTCGAACGCTTCCATGAGCTGGTGGAGACGCTCGACGCGATCTTCTGGGAAGCGGACGCCAAGGATCTCGGGCTCACGTTCGTGGGCGGGCGCGCGGATCCGGTGCTCGGGTCCGACGCCGGCGCCTGGCCGTCCCAGGACAGAGCGTGGGGAGACCACGTACACGAGGACGACAGGCAGGATGCGGTGCTCGCTGTGCGAACGGCACGCGACGAAGGCCGGGACACGACCCTCGAGTACCGCGTCCGCGCCCCGGACGGGGGAGACGTCTGGGTCCGCGACCTGATCCACGTCGTGCGACGGTCGCGGGGGCCGCGGCAGCTCCGAGGCCTGATGGTCGACATCACGGAGCGGAAGCAGGCGGAACAGGCGCTTCAGGCCTCCGAGCGGAAGTACTCGGAAGCGTTCCGGCGCGAACGCCAGGCGGCGCAACAACTCAGAGCGCTCGACGACATGAAGAACACCTTCCTCGAGGCGGTCTCGCACGACCTCCGCACGCCGCTCACGTCGATCCTCGGGTCCGCGATCACGCTCGAGCGAGCCAACATGGACCTGCCGCAGGACGACGCGGTGGACCTCGTCCGGCGGATCGCCGCCAACGCTCGCAAGCTCGAACGGCTGTTGGGGGATCTCCTCGATCTCGATCGTCTGCAACGGGGGATCGTGTCGCCGCAGCGACGTCCGACCGATGTGGGCGAGCTCATCCGCCGCGCGGTCGAAGAGACGGAGGACCACAACGGACACGCCCTGACCGTGGACGTGGAACCGTTGGTCGTCAGCCTGGATGCCCCGAAGGTCGAGCGGATCGTGGAGAACCTCGTCACGAACGCGCTCCGGCACACACCGCCCGGAGCCGAGGTCTGGGTGCGAGCCCTTCCGGAGGACGGCGGCGTGCTGCTGATGGTCGAGGACGACGGGTCGGGGATCCCATCGGAGCTCCGAGAGGTGATCTTCGAACCCTTCCGGCAAGCGCCGGGATCCGCGACCGGTCATTCGCCGGGTGTGGGGGTTGGTCTGTCCCTCGTGAAGCGCTTCGCAGAGCTCCACGGTGGACGCGCCTGGGTCGAGGACCGTGCCGGCGGCGGCGCCTCGTTCCGCGTATACCTCCCCGGCGGCTGAGCCAGGCCGCCTGGTGCCGCACGACGGGCGACGACCAGCCCTCCCTCCCGCCTGGCCCGTCCCCATACGATGGTCGTGGCGCGGCTAGGCTGTGCTCATGTCCGACGAAACGTGGACCACCGAGGAGGAGCGCCGACGTCTTGCCGAGAGCCCCGAGCCTGTCTCCGAAGCGGATGCGCTCGAGCAGACGGATGAGCTCGAGTCGGACGACGACGATGAAGTCCCCGCGATCCCCCCGGACGTCCCGGAGGCCGACGCCCTGGAGCAGGCCCGCGCCGCGCCGCGGGACGACGACGAACCTCGCTGAGGTCTGTGCGAGGAGAACGCGTCCTCAAGACCTCGACGGCCCTTTGCTCGGTTCCAGGCGCTTCGTGCGCCCGCCACATCCGGGTTCGCCGAGGAGGAACCGTCTGCCCTGTTCAACGGGAAGAGATCGAGAGCCGGCGGTCGGATTCGAACCGACGACCTACCGATTACAAGTCGGTTGCGCTACCGGGCTGCGCCACGCCGGCGAGATGCCGAGTCTACCCTCGACGGAACGCCGGACCGCTCGAGGCGAGCGCGTAGATCACGAACCCGTTGAGCAGGATCGTGACCAGGCCGCTCGCCGGCGTCGAGGACGCTCGCGCGATACCGAGCCCGATCCCAACGACCGCGAGCACGATCCCGAGCCACCGCCCGCTCTGCCGCAGCAGGAGCACGAGCACCCCGGCCAGCGCCTGAAGCGCCCCGTACACGACCAGGAAGCCGACGAGGACGCCGGAGACCGAGGATCCCCGATCGGAAGATGCGAAGGGCAGGAGCAAGACGACGTAGAGGACGGCGAACAACGCTCCCGCGAACAGCACGACCGCGGCGGTGATCACGATCGGGGTCCGGCGTCCGGTGACGACCGCATCCACCGGCACCTCGAAGTTCGTGAGATCCTCGAAGCGCGAGCCCGAAGGCCGGCTCGCGCGTCCCGAAGCCGGGGGCTCCGTCGGTTCCGACGGCCCTTCGTTCACCGGTCCCCCCCGAGCGCGCGCGGAAGCACGAAGGCGTAGAGCCCGGCGGCGAGCGAAGCGGCGGCGTTCAGCGAGTCCACGCGGCCGCGCATCGGGAGAGCGACGAGGAGATCGCACCGCTCGCGCACCAGGCGAGACAGACCCGAACCTTCGCTCCCGAGCACGATCGCCACACGTCCCTCGGGACATCGAGTGTCGTAGATGCTCCGCTCCGCCGAACCGTCGAGCCCGATCACGGTGAAGCCGACGTCCTGGAGCCGCTCGATCGCCCGAGCGATGTTCGCGACGCGCGCGTGCCGGAGGTGCAGCAGCGCGCCGGCGGAAGCGCGGACGGCCGCATCCGTCACGGGAGCCCCGCGGTGGGTCCGGCTCACGAGGATGGACGCGCCGGCGGCCTCGGCGGACCGCGCCGCCGCACCGAGGTTCTGCGGATCCTCGATGCCATCGAGCACGACGGCGATTGCGTCGTCGGCCCACCCGGTCTCCGCAAGATCACGTTCCGACAAGGAGCCTGCGTACGAGCCGGTCGGGCTGATCCGCGCGATCACCCCTCGGTGATCGAGCGCGAGCTGATCCAGGTCGGCGCGGCCGACCTCGCGCACGGGGACCCGTGCTCGGTCGGCCGCGCCGAGCACCGCCCGAAGCCCCTGGTTCCGGCGAGCGCCGGGCGCCACCAGCACCTCGATCGCTCGTCCCGTCCCGATCGCCTCGGCGACGGCGCGCCGGCCCGTGATCAGTTCGTCGCTCGACCGCATCACCGCACTCGCCGCGCTCACATCACCACCGCGACCGCGAGGCACCCGATCCCGTCACCGGCGAGCCCCAGGCCCTCGGGGCGGGTGGCCTTCACGGAGATCCTGTCGATCGGGATCGCCAGGATCTCGGCGAGTCGGGACCGTATCTCCTGGCGACGTGGAGCGATCGCGGGCCGGTCGGCGACGACGGTCACATCGCACGAGGACGGGGTGAACCCGGCGCCGCCGAGCAGTTCCACGACACGACCCAGGAGCGTCGATCCCGAGACCCCTTCGGAGGCGGCGTCGGATTCTGGGAAGTGCTCGCCGACGTCACCGAGCGCCGATGCGCCGAGCAGCGCGTCCGCGACCGCGTGACAGACCGTGTCGCCGTCGGAGTGCCCCATCAGGCCGTCTTCGCCCTCGAACCGGACGCCGCCGAGCCACAGCTCGCGGCCGGTCGCGAACCGATGGACGTCGAAGCCGAGACCACTCCGGGGCACACGCGCCTCAGGCACGGACGCCTCCCATCCGGGCCTCGGCGCTTGCGAGATCGAGCATCGTCGTGATCTTGAAGTTCATCGGGTCACCGGCGACCGCGACCACGGTCGCGATCCGTTCGAGCAGCATCGCGTCGTCGGTCACCCTGTCGTCGGCGGCGAGCGCGCGCTCGTGGGCGTCGCGGAGCACTCCGACCAGGAACGCCTGCGGGGTCTGCGCCAGCCCCAGCTCGGTCCGTGCGACGGTGTCGACGACGCGCACCCCGTCGAGCCGCTTGACGGTGTCCGCGACGGCGATCACCGGAACCGCCCCGTCGGCGCCCGCTTCCACGGCGCGGATCACGTCCGTGAACAGGTCCGGCGGCGCGAACGGCCGGGCTGCGTCGTGAACGACGACGATCTCGGCATCGGCCGCGAGGGCCGTCAGGGCCGCTCGCACCGATGCCTGGCGCGTGCGTCCGCCGGTCAGGATCGTCGTGGGGACGGGCAGCCCCTCGACGCAGGACCGCGCCTCCTCCTCGTAGCCTGGGGGCGCCGCCACGACGATAGCCCCGATCTTCGGGGAGGCGGCGGCGCCGGCCGCGGCGACCGCGAGCATCGTTCGCTCTCCGATCGGCAGGAGGGCCTTCGGGCGCTCCGCACCGAGGCGCTTCCCCGCACCCGCGGCAAGCAGGATGGCCGCGGCACGCGGACCCCCATCGGTCATCGCCGCAGCATGGCAGAAGCGGTCGGGACGCGCAGGTCGATCCGAAGGATCGCCCGAGGCTCAGCCTGGCTGAGCTGCCACGTCGAGGTTCGCGAAGATCATCCTCCCGGTCGTCGTCTGCAGGACGTTCCGGACCTGCACCTCGACCTGACCGCCGATCAGCCGGGCGGCGTCCTCCACGACGACCATCGTGCCGTCGTCGAGGTAGCCGACCCCCTGTCCGTGCTCGCGACCGTCCTTCACGAGGCGGACGACGAGCCCGTCCCCGGCCGTGTAGGGGAGGCGGAACTTCGACGCGAGAGCGTTGATCTGCGCGACCGGAACCCGGAGCGCCTCGGCCACCTTCGCGAGGTTGTGATCAACCGTGATCAGGGACGCGCTGCGTTCGCGCGCGAGCCGGACGAGCGCGGCGTCGACGTCTTGGACCCCGGGCTCCTCGACCAGCTGGAACTGCACCGTCGGAGCCTTCTGGAGCTCCACCAGCACGTCGAGCCCGCGGCGTCCCCGGGTCCGCCGCCGTGGGTCCGATGAATCGGAGATCGCTTGGAGTTCGTGCAAGACACCTTCGTGCAGCAACACGGTGCCTGAGATGAAGCCAGTCGACACGAGATCGGCGATCCGCCCGTCGATCAGCGCGCTCGTGTCGACGACGTGGACATCACCCCCAGCGCGCGCGGTGGCCCGCGGCTTCATCCCGAAGAGACCGAAGATGTCCTCGTACTTCGCCTGGCCGAGCCGGATCCCCAGCGAGCCGAGGACCAGGAACACGAACAACGCAGCTGGCCACGAAAGGGTCACCGGGATGAACAACATCGGCAGACACAGGAGTGCGGCGACGACGAGTCCGATCACCAGGCCGATGACCCCGCCGGCGACCTCGGCGGCCGGACGTCTCGAGAACTCCTTCTCCAGGCCCCGAACGGCCTCGAGCGTGAGGCGGCCGAACACACCGCCACAGACGTAGCCGGACGCGGCGCCCAGGAAGACGTAGAGGATCGCTCGACCGCCGGTCGTGGCGGTCGCATAGGTCCCGAGCTGGTACCCGACGGCTCCGAAAACGGCGACGAAGATCAAGCGGACCGCCTCGACCAGGCGTCCGCGCAGCGTGGCCTTCCGACCTTCGTCTACCGTCATCGCGTCCTCAGCGGAGGGACGTTCGGACGGTTCCCTCCGCCGCCTCAGTCATCGGACGCAAGCGCGAACGACCTGAGACAGGCCCGGAAAAGCGGTGCGGTGGAACGTTGTCAGGAGGGCGATCAGGCCTGTGCGGCCGTGACCTTCGCTCCGTGGGAGTCGTCGAGGATGCCGTCGATCAGCGCCTCGGCCTCGTCCTCCGACTTCTCGGTCGCGAACGACAGCTCCGAGATCAAGATCTGACGGGCCTTCGTGATCATCCGCTTCTCTCCAGCCGACAAGCCCTTCTCGCGGTCGCGGATGGCGAGGTTCCGGAGCACCTCGGCGACCTCGTATGGATCACCCGAGTGGAGCTTCTCGAGGTTGTTCTTGAACCGACGACTCCAGTTGGCGGCGACCGACGTCTCGTCCTCGGTGAGCACCTTAAGGATCTTCTTGGCCTCGTTCTTGCTGACGCACGGACGCAACCCCACCTGGTCGGTCGAATCGATGGGCACGAGCACGGTCAGATCACCGTAGACCACCCGAAGGACCAGGTACTTCCGCTTCTCTCCGAGGAACTCCTTGACGCGTACTTCTTCGATGACTGCGGCACCGTGTTCAGGATGCACGACCGTGTCGCCTTTTCGGAACGTCACGAACCCTCCCTTGGAAGCGGAATCGCGCGGCTGACTAGTCAGGAGGGTAGCACGCGGAGCCCTTCCACCGCAACACGAACCCGCAGGTCAGAGCCCGCATCCGACGCTTCGGACGGTCCGGATGCACTACGACGCACGGGCCCGGCGCGCCGTCGCCACCCCCGAGATCGCCCAGCCGAGCGCCTGCGTGACGTGGCCCACCGTGCGGACCGTCAGCCCGTCGGGTGCGCCCTCGACGGGCCCGGGAGCGAACACCGCCGTGCAGCCCGCGCCGTGGGCCGCCGCCAAGCGCTGCTGCATCCCCGGAGCGGGGCGGAGGGAACCGGTGAGCGAGATCTCGCCCACGAAAGCGGCCCCGGCTGGGGGCATCGTCCCGGTCGCCGCCGACGCTAGCGCGGCGGCGACGGCCAGGTCGGACGCCGGATCGTCGATCCTGATGCCGCCCGAGGAGGCCCCGAACAGGTCGGCTCGACCGAGCGGCAACCCTGCCGCGCGGTCGAGCACCGCCGCGACCAGCTGGAACCGACGTGCGTCCAGCCCCGTCGCCTGCCGCCTCCCCGCGCCGTCCGCCGACCCGACGAGGGCCTGCACCTCGACCGCAAGCGCGCGCCGGCCGGCCTGGACGATCGCGACGGCCGATCCGGGTGCCGACTCGCCGGGGACCAGCATCGCCGTCGGATCGATCCTGGCCAGGCCGCGGGGGCCCATCTCGAACCACGCCGTCTCGCCCTCGGCTCCGAACCGGTTCTTGCCGCTGCTCAGCACCCGCAGCCCCGAGCGAGCATCGCCCTCGAACGCGAGCACGACGTCGACGGCGTGCTCCAGCGCGCGTGGCCCGGCGAGATCACCGTGCTTCGTCACGTGGCCGGTCAGGATCACCGTGATGCCCTCGGACTTGGCGAGGCCGACGAGCGCGTCGGCGCAGAGGCGGACCTGGGTCACGCCGCCCGGCATCGCCGCACCGTGCGGATCGCGGAGGGTCTGGATGGAGTCGACGGCAAGCACTGCCGGCCGCGTAGCGCGCGCGGCATCCAGCACGACGTCGAGATCGCGTCCCGGAGCGAACCCGACGTCGTCCACCGGGATGCGGAGCCGCCTCGCGCGCGACGCCACCTGGGCGCGCGACTCCTCGCCCGAGACCAGCAGGCACGCCGTGCCGCCGGCGACGAGCGCGCCCACCAGGTGGAGCACGAGGGTCGATTTCCCGATGCCCGGAGCACCGGCGACCATCACGACCGACCCGGGAACGAGGCCGCCGCCGAGGACGCGGTCCAAACCCGGCACGCCCGTGCGGATCCGCGGTTCGTCTTCCCCGTCGCGGAGCGCCACGGACCGAACGGCGTCGCGTCCGCCGCGGGCGGGGGTGCCGGTGGTCTGGTCGACCGTTCCCCACGCCGCGCAGCCGGGACACCGGCCCGTCCACTGCGACAGCCGCTGCCCGCACGTCGAACAGACGAACGTCACCCGATCCCTCGCCACGCGGAGCAACGTAGCCGGCGCCTCTGACACCGGCCATCGGCACGGGGCGCAGTGTCACCCCCGAACGGTACGGTGCGGCTGTCGTCCGGGTGAGGCCCAACGGTCCTCATCCGGGCCCAAGAGGCGACAAGAGCCGCTCCGCGCTCGACCGGGCGCGTGGCGTGCCGATACCTGGGTTCGTGAGGTGGTCGTCGTGCGAGTGGTCAAGCTGGAACTCGATGCTTCCCAGCACAGGCAGGTATCGTTGCGCGCGCCGGCTCCCGTCGCGCCCACGCATCCGCTCGTCCTCGTGATCTGGCGAGACGCGTTCTTCGATTTCGATCAGAAGAGCTCGGATGACTTCCGCTCCGAGTACCTGGTGCATACCGTCGGGTTCCTCGTCGCCGAAGGCCAGACCTTCATCTCACTCGCCCAGGAAGTGCTTCCCGACGACGAGGGCTATCGCGCCGTGACACACATCCCCACGGCCGTCGTCGAACGGACGGTCGTCCTCCACGCACCTTCCGAGGAAGCGCCGCCACCGGGCGAGTAGTGGGATAGACTCCGACAGCACCGCGAGCGTTCCTCGCTCGCCATCCGACCGGAAGGAGGGATGCACGATGACCGCGACCCTCGCAGCCGTCCTCACGTCGCCGCGTCCCTCCGGTCGCGCCTAGCTCCGACTCGCGCTGCTCGGGATCGCGGTTCCCGCACGTCCGCATCCCGATCAGAAGGAGCACGCGTTGCGAAACGAAGCGTTCGAGCACTTCTTCGATGAAGGACTCGTCGAAAGGCACCTGAAACCGCTCAAACACGGCAAGGAAGCGAGCGTCCACCTGTTCCGCGCCAACCCGAGGACGACGGGCGAGGAGCTCGTCGCCCTCAAGCTCTACCACCCGTTGGATCGTCGAGACTTCCGCGACGAGACGTTGTATCGGGATGGCGAGTTCATCAAGGAACGACGCATGCGCGTCGCCCTCGACCAGAAGACCCGCTACGGGCGCGAGCTGCAAGGCTCGCTCTGGGTCGGTCGGGAGTGGGAGACGCTCACGAGGCTGGACGGCGGTGTCCCGGTCCCCCGGCCGATCGAGGGCACGCAGGACGCGATCCTGATGTCGTACATCGGCGACGAGGACGTCCCCGCCCCCAGGCTGCACGAGTACCACCACGACGATCTGGACGAGCTGGCCTCGCTCTGGGAGCAACTGCATCGAGCGATCGAACGGATGCTCTACCGCGACGTCGTCCACGGCGACCTCTCCAGCTACAACATCCTGGTCTGGGACGGCGAGATCACGCTGATCGACTTCCCCCAAGCCGTTGACCCGAAGAAGAATCGGCACGCCCAGTCGTTCTTGGAGCGTGACGTCTGCAGGCTCGGCGAGCATTTCGAACGGCGCGGGCTGCACCGGCCGTGGCAACGGATCGCGAACGACCTCTGGACCGCCTGGCTGTTCGCCGACCTCGTCCCCGAGGAGCTTCGCGGACCCGCGACGTGAGGGGTGGGCGGACTCGCCGAAGCCCACCCCATCCGTCACGCTCGACCCTCTCCCTAAGCGCTCGTGCCCCCCGCGGCGTCTTGAAGGGTGATGCAGGCAGAAGGCGAGATCGTGCAGCTTCCGACGCAGCGGGTCGCACCCTCGAGGGACTTCCGGACGTTCTTCGAGGAGGAGCACCGGCGTCTGTTCAAGACGCTCTACTTCGTGACCGGCGACCGCACGGAAGCAGCCGACCTGATGCAGGAAGCGTTCGTGAAGCTCTGGGAACGCTGGGACACGATCGATCGGATCGACGATCCCACCGCATACCTCTTCAAGGTGGCACTCAACGGGAACCGGATGCGGCTGCGGGCCGCACGCCGGGCCGCGGGGCGCCCGATCCCGCTCGGCATCGTTCGCGAGCCGTTCGACGAGGTCGACATCCGCGAAGACGTCCTGCGGATGCTCCGGGACCTCGCCCCACGGCAGCGAGCCGCCCTCGTCCTGCTCGATCTGTACGGATACGGCTCCGAAGAGGCCGCACGGATCATGGGCATCCGTCCGTCGACCGTCCGCGCGCTGGCCA
>WNFW01000607.1_pt1 | contig 23205 bp, 19 predicted proteins | sample 5400131 | NCBI WGS metagenome assembly WNFW01 (sample SAMN13153362, study PRJNA577476) | soil metagenome | isolation source: 20 cm soil or saprolite under grassland replicate 1 | place: USA:California | collected 2016-06-15 | reverse complement strand
GACTACGTCTCCACCGAGCTGTTTCAGCGCTTGGGAATAGCCGACCAGGTAATAAGCAAAAGCCGGCGCATCGAAGGTGGCGAGCGAGTTGGCGCCGTGGTCGCACGGGGAGAGGCGGAAATCGGCTTCCAGCAGTTGAGCGAGCTACTTCCCGTGGCCGGCATAGATCATGTGACACCGTTGCCGCCGGAAGTTCAGAAAGTCTCTGTGTTCTCGGCCGGCGTCGCCCTAAGTACCAAAGATTCGGACGCGGCTCACGCGCTTATCAGATTCCTCGCCTCGCCGGAGGCGGCCCGCGCCATCACAAATAACGGGTTGGAGCCAATAGGAAATCGCTGAAGCCGGAGACTAAAGGGACATTATCGACTAGCTGGACTTTTCTCGGGCGGGAGCGAAAATCATGGAAAAACCTCCTCGCCTGGGGGATGATCTCGTTGACATCTTGTCCAGGTCTAACGGGGGTTGATGCGCGCGTCGCGCTCGGTGTTTCGATCTCCACCTAAGCTGGGTCTGTTGACCTCTGGGTTCGCACATCGATTCTCAATTTCACACGATAACCTCAGCCGCGAGGGATAAAGACGGACGGACGCGAGGGTTTTGCTGTCGATCCGTATTTCGCCTCTAAATCTACTTGCCTGCCAAAACTTCCTCCAGCAAGGAATGATCGATCATCTGGGCGGCGGTCAACGGTTTGTTGATCTTCTGAGCTTGGCGCGCAAGATCGATCAGGAATTGCACGCCGTCGGGTTGGACGTGGCCGTCTTCGCTCATGAGGCTCACTATCTGTTCGTATCCTTTGCCCGCGCTTTCAGGATCCATCCCCAGTTCCCGGACGATAGTTGCGATCGTGTCGCCGCGGTTTTCGCGCACAAACTTCATGGCTCGTAGAATGCCTCGTATCATTTTCTTAATTTGTTGCGGTTGTTTGACTATCCTGTCACTCCGAACCGTGAGTCCGCTCGTCGGCACGTGAACGTAATCGGCGGCGACGGCGATTTTCCGAAAGCCGTCCCGTTCGGCGCGGAAGTTGTGCGGGGCGCCAAGCACTGTCGCCGCAACCGTGCCCGATTTCAGCGCGGCATATCGCTCCGGGGTTCCGCCGAGGTTGATCAGGATTACATCGCGGTCCGGATCCAATCCGTTTTTTAAAAGGATCTGGCGCAGCAGCGCATCCACCAGACCGCCCGGGTTCAACGATCCGATGGTCTGGCCTTTGAGATCTTTCACCTGGCGATATTTCGTCTGGGCCATCAGCATGTGTTCCGCCCTGCTTACCTGGCCCAAGACCAACCGGACTGGTATTCCCGCGACAAAGGCGCTGATGGCGCTGCCGCTCGCCATCGCGTAGTCCACGTCACCGGTCACCAGAGCTTTTATGTCGATAGCTCCCCGGACATAGATAAGGTTGGCTTCGATCCCTTCAGCGAGAAAAAAACCTCGTTGCCGGGCGATCTCAGGAATCAAGAAGCTGGTGAGCGACCTGCTTGGGTAGCTGACGACAACCTTTTCGGCCGAAGCGGGCGGCGGATAGAAACAAAACGCAATCGTTGACCACGCTACTGATAGAACCAGCCAGCGGTGTTGCCTCGCGTTCGCCCCACTACGACTGTTCTCTCTCACGGGCGAATTCTCTCTCCCATCCGTTGCAGCTGTCAAGACAAAAGCTCGAAGCTGCAAGCAGTTTGAAATTCACACGTGAAAGCAAGCCGTGAGGGTCTTGGATCTTGCTATTCAACCGTGTCTGAGAGTGCCTTTAAACGCTTCTGGGAATGACGACGGCGAAGTCTTTACCCGAGAGCCGTAAAGTCAGTGGCATTGAAGGTTAACACCGTCGAAGCTTTGCCTTGCTCGGCGGAGATATACGATGCGGATCGTTAGTTTTGTGGCAAGAAGAGTGAAGGCTTAAAAAAGGCCCGCGCTCCTGTAAGTGGCGGGCCTTTTCTGCAAAGTGCTTTTGCTTCGCCGCGTTTATTCCCGCGCCTCAGCGATTCCAATCGATGGTGAGTAGAGTTTGAATCCGCCGAAGCCATACTCACCGATCGATTTGTTGGTGGTGGCATCGAAGAGATCGATGAGCATGAACTTTTCCGGATGACCGGCGAGATAGTTCGAATAGGTGTCGACAAACCGTTCCTGGGATTTGAAATCGGCTCGATAAAAGCCATCGCCGAGGTACAAACGGTGAGGACGGTGCTTTGCGTCGATTCTGATCCAGTATTTGGAACCTGATGGTCCAAGAGTGTCCAGCCAGTTCTTGTACTGAGCCATTTGCGCTTCGCGCTTTTTGAATTCATCCGCAACAGTCGGCGTCGCGTGCAGCATTCCGAACGCCAAAAAGAGAAAAATAACGGCAATAACTCTCATTGATGTACCTCCGGTCGAATAGTCGTCGTTTGGTAACGCAAAAGATTGGCCATCCGGCAGCAGCGCTGATCGACTCGGCAATAGCGAACCCAATTGGATTTTATTTGTCATATCAGGCGATTTGGACGCCACGAAGTTCGGTTTGCTCGAGCGCGGGCGGTCGACAGTTTGAGGCCAAATCGGTAAGTGAGATCTTATTGGCTGTACGGAAGCGAACGGAATGCGCCTATTGTCGCTCGATGTTTTCCATCTCCACGGAAACCGGCTCTGTTGACCGCCAAGTTCGATTCAGCAGCAGTTTAAAATTCATACCCGTCGGCCAGTTCAGCGGGTTTTTGATTACGATCTGGCCGCGCAGTTTTCATCTCTTTGTGTCGCGACCGCAATCTCGGGGCGAGCCAAAGAAGGAAGAACAAGGAAAGCGGAGGGCGCTCTAATGATTTTTAATTTCAGGAAAGAAGAAAACGGGACGCGAATCTTTTTCTTGACCGGATCGATCGGTGTCGGCTAGTCTTATTCTGGGTGGAGGTCTTATGGATCTGCGAAAACTGGTGTTGGGTTTGACCGCGCTTGCCATCATAGCAGGCCTTCTGTTGGTTTGTTTTGCTCCAGGAGGCTGGTTCAACAGGGGACGGACTGAGAAGACTGCAGTGGAGACGCCAGTTGGCTCACTGGAGATTAGTGCCCACGAAACCAAATCCTCGGTTTGGCCGACTGTGGGTTATGTGTTGCTCGGAATAGGCGGGGTTGGAGTGGTGGCATTTGTGTCGATGAAGTCCCCTCGTAGCTCAACGTGATAATCGTCAAGTAGTTCAGATCGTTTGGGTCGTCGTGCTTTGGCACAAGACGGTGAGTTATATGTTCAAGGGCTTTCTAAGATTGCTTCAGCGTCGATCGTGATTTCAACTGTAATGCCGACAACGACTCCCTCTTTTTCCAAAGGGACGTTCCAGCTAACGCCGAAATCGAGCCGGTTGATTGTCGTGGTCGCCATAAAACCTGCTCGGGTCTTTGGACCTTTATCAACGCCGCCTTCCCACCAGGGAGTTTGCCACTGGCCCAGATAACGGACGGCAAGTGCGACTTTCCGGGTGATTCCACGAATCGTTAGCTCGCCGATGAGAGTGGCGTCATTTTCGCCGATAAGCTCGACTTGATTCCCTTTGAAAGCAATCTGGGGATGGTTCTCAGCGTCTAGAAAGTCCGGACTTCGGAGATGAGCGTCCCGGTCCGGTTCCCCCGTCCAGATCCCGCTCGCATCGATCGTGACTTCGACCGAAGCAGCGCGCGGGTTCGCTGGATCGAAAAATAGCGTGCCCTGAATATTTTTGAAATACCCGCGGACGTACGTCACCATCATGTGACGCGCACAAAACTCCGCCGCAGTGTGCCCCGGCTCCAGAATCCATTTAGCCATTGTCGAATTCCCGGACAAGAAAACTCGTCTTCCTAAAGAAGTTTATACGACGGTCGAAGCAGCAGATGCAATGACGGAAGAAAAGGGGAGAGGTTATTTTTAAGTCATTCCGAGTGTAGCGACGATCTTTCTTGACTTCAAAAGTAAGCAGCGATTTAAGTGATTCACTGTCAGTTTTTTCCACTTTGCGAAATATTAGGCAGTGTCTCTAAGATCAGTTTGACCGCAGTCGGGCCAAGCAGTAAAGGAGACGTTGATGACTATGCCGGCTGATGTCACCAAAAAGATCGCCACAGAACCGAGATTATCTGCAAACACCGGGAGGATTTCATGAAGCTTTGGCCAGACGCAAAAAGATCGCACTCCCCGACATTGATCTTTGTTTTGTGTTTGGCTTCATGTTTGGGTCCCAGCCGAGTCTCCTTTGCCTTAGACGAAGCCAAGATTCATGTGGCGGGAACGCCGAACATCACGAGCTTCGTCTATCATCTCGGCAAAGAAAAAGGATTCTACAGAGAAGAGGGGATCGAGCTGCAACCCATCATGGCTGGGATGCTGCAAGGGATCCAGGGGCTGATCGGTGGAAGCTTCGACTACAGCCAGATGCTCGGACAAGGTGGAGGCGCTATCCTGAGAGGCGCCCCGCTCAAGATCATCATGGCCTTTGACACGCGTCCTTCGTGGTTTCTTCTCGGGGGCAAAAATATGAAAAGCCTCCAAGATCTAAAAGGGAAACAGCTGGCGGTTTCCAGTTTTGGCGCTGCCCTGGACCAGATGACCCGCGAGCTACTGCCGAGATTTGGCTTGGAACCCATGCGCGACGTTGTCCTGCGGGCCATCGAGCCCCCGCCCAATAGACTGGCTGCTTTATTGAGCGGGGCGATTGACGCGGCGGTCTTGACTCACCCCGAAACAATCATCGCGAGGAGACAGGGATTCAACGAATTGCTTTTCTTTGGTGACCACATCGAGTTTGTCTCAGCAGGGGTGGTGGCGACCGAGAAAAATATTTCTCAGAAGCCCGATTTCGTCCGTCGCTTCATCCGTGGCGCCCTCAAGACGTTCTACTGGATCAAGGCCAACGAAAAAGAAGTTGCCGCCAGACTGGCCAAAGCCACAAAGTCTTCCGAGAGTGACGGCCTCGAACTCTACAGGACCGGTGTCAAGCTTTTTTCGCAGGACGGCACCATGCCTCGAAGCCTCCAAGAGAGAATGATCTCTATGCAGAGAAAGGTCCTCCAGATAGAAAAAGAGATCACGCCCGAGAACGTCTATGACTTCAGTTTTGTCCGCGCTGCAAACAAAGAGTTAGGGAAAGGAGAATCGTCATGAGTGTTCTCGATCAACCTCTTCTCATCGCCAATGTCAACTACCATGTCGGCCATTGGGTCGCCATTTACGTCGCTGAAGAACAGGGCTTTTTCAAGGAGGAAGGTCTTACGCGTTATGAGTACGAGCGCGCGGGGCTCCTGCCCGGCCCATGGGAACGTGAAGGTCTTGGCCTGGCAATAAAGGAGCATGGCGTGGACATCGCCACAGCGGTGGACACAGAATCGGCCATTTGTCAGAGGCTGCAAGGCGCTGACGTCTACATAGTCGGTGGCTGGCGCTACACGCCGTTCCTCAAATGGTATGGCTCCAAGCATATCACCGATATCAGCAAACTCCGCGGCGGCAAGATCGGCGTCCGCGAGAGTTCAGCGGACGGCGGAGGGCTCGTCGAATTCTTTATCGAGGAGGCCTTGAAAGAGGCCGGAGTCAACCCGGAGACCGAGGTGGAAAAGGTTCAAGACCCGGTGTTCGGTTATCGCAACAACCCGGCCCACATCGAAATGCTCCGCTCTGGAAGAGTCAATGCGATCACGTCCTCGCCGCCATTTTCCGATCAACTCGAGAAAGAAGGCTATCCAGTCATCCTGGATCCCAACAAAGTTTTTCCCAGGCGTCCGGGCAAGGTAACCGTTGCCCCCCGGAGAACCATCGAAGAGCGGAGGGAGGAGTTGAAGGCTTACTTCCGAGCCATCATTCGGACCTTCTGGTTCATGCGCGATGTAAAGAACTTCGAATATCTCCACGACCTCGAAGCGCGGCTGAGAAAGCTCACGCACAACGAAGACGAGCGGCGACTCTTTATTGCTTCAGCGCCCGATCGGGTTGACAGTTGGGCGCTGCCGATGGACGGCGGTATAGAGCGTCAGGCGCTCGATAGAATCATTCAAGAGATGGTCAAGAGAGGCAGGCTGGAACGCGCGCTTCCCGTCGAAGAAGTATTCAGAGACGATGCTGTGCGCGAGGCGTACCGGGAGGTCAGCAACCGGGCAAAGCTCAAACCGGCCTTCGATACGGCCATGGCAGCCGTAGAGAAATATGGTTTTTAAGAAGTGTCAGAACTCCGATGATAATCGGCGGCCCCGTTTGGTCATTCCCGCGGAAACGGGAACACTAGCCCTTCGGTATCTTACGTCCGGGCTCGGTTTTTCAGAGACTCAGCGAGCTCGCGCAAATATTCTTCCTGTTCCTTAGGCGTGTATAACGCGAGCGATCCGTCCTCTTTCAGTGGGATACCTCCGTAAAAGTGGAAGGCGTGACCATCCCAGTCGTAGAACTCATCGCCACGTTGATAGATCTCCTTCCACTTGTAGCCAACAGGACTTCGGTGCAAACCGGTCCGAGCTGGAAGCGCGTCTTGCTGCTCCACGGATTCACTCAACTTTTCCTTCGCGTTTTCTTCTTCGGGAAGTCCTTCCCACATGCGCCGGTAGTTGGGTAAGAACTCATTCTCACGCACCGTCAAAGCCGTGTGCATGTCCCACCAGGGTCCGTGTCCCGCGACACGCTCATCGACCCGGTCAACCAACTTGTAGACGATCCGGCCGCCCGCCCTTAGACGTAATACGAGCATCCCCTCGGCGATCGTCGGGTTATTCACCGGTTGGAGGCCACAATATTTGTCAAAAAAGACTGCGGTTCTTGCCAGGTCCCGGGAGCCGTACACTGCGTGACTGATACGGCCTACTTTCTCTGAGGTGCAGATCTCCATGGCGCCCTCCGGCATGTGCACGGGCGCCCAAAACTCATATTGGTTGCCGTCCGGATCTTCGAAATAGATGGCTGTACCCTCGTCGCCTTCGGCGGCTGTCTTTATCGGGTCCGTGTGCGGGATCTCGTGGTGGTCGAGCCGGCGCAGGTGTAGGTCGATATCGTCGGGCCGGACGTAGAATCCGCATCGAGGGGTATCCTTGCCCAGCCCTTTGCTGGGCGGGTAGACCTCGGACTGAAGGAACGCGCCGATGCGGCACGATCCGCCCTCCCACCACAGAAAACACATTATCGGAACGTTCTTTTTTCGCGCTGCAGTCGTGATTCCGACGATCGGTCTGCGAGTAATGCCTGTGGCATTCACTGCCCAGTCGGCCCAGGCAACCATGTCGTTCGTTCCGACCACATAGTGATCGATCCAATGAACTGCCCCACGAGGTTCATCGTTTGCCATAAATAACCCTCCCTTGAGCTAGTACGTTGCTGAAAAAAGGAATTCCATGCTTCGACAGTCTCAGCACGAACGGAAACTTATCAATAATTCAAAGCGACCTCCGGTCGCCCCGATTACGCAACCTGCTCGACCAAGGAAGCTCAGACTATCGTCACGACCGGTACTAAACTGGGAAAAGGGTGTCAAGCCTTCCCGACCATCGGGGCGTTCGCTGGTTCAAAAGTTCAAGCGTTTTGCTTTTCGATTGGGACGGAACTTTATCGGTGCTTGGCTGGAAATTATCTCAACGCCTCGCTGACCTTGCGAACAATGCTAAAGTCGAACACCTGCTCGGGAAGCACTGGATGTGCAGGCTTGACCCGCACAGACGCGTCCGCGATCATTTGCCGCTGAACGTCTTCGTCGACTAATCCATTTTCCAATAGCGCGGGTGCTGCAACGTCATACACGCGCGCGGCGATCTTTTCCGGATCCTTGCCGATATCCACCCAAGGTCCCTTGATGAAGTCAATGCCATATTTCCTATCTGTTTTTATCAGACGGATCGCTCGCAACATCGCGCGTACAACCTTTGTGACCAGCTCCGGCTGCTCGGAAAGTAATGATTTCGTCGTTGCAAGGCCGCCCTGCACGGATCGATAAACGCTGCCCGCGTCGACGAGTTTGCGATAGCCCTCATCTTGAGCGGTGAAGGTCAATGGCATCTGCAGCGGTGCGGCGTCAATGACTTTGGCTTTTAAGGACAAATAGGTTACATGGCTCGGACCCGTGGCAAGAATAGTGACCTCTTCGGGCCGAACTCCGTGCGCGATCAGAATCTGGCGCGCCAGAATTTCCGCCAAAGAGCCAACGCCGCCGGTGCCAATTTTCTTTCCTCGCAACTGTTGGACACTGGTAATATTGGGCTGGACTATAAGATCAAATGACGGCCGGTCAGTGACGGCCAATATCACTTTGATGTCGGCACCCCGAACGGCTGAACTAACTGCGCTTCCAGTTGCAGAAGCGAATTGCGTGCTTTTCCCCAACGTCGCCTGAATGGTTTGGATCGCCTGCATCACAATCAGCTCAACCTCCAAGCCTTCCTCTCGGAAAAACCCCCGTTCCTTGGCAACAAAAAAGGGCATGGAAGTCGTGCTCCTGGCCGCTAAGCCCATGCGGACGCGGGTCAGGTTACCTGACCCCTCACCAGCAAAAGCGCTTTCCGTTCTGCATAGCATCAGAGCGATTGCAGTCATCAAAAGAGTCGCAAAACGTTTCGTCTTAATCATTGCGCCCCCCTCATGATTCTCAGAGCTAAAGTCCGTATAGGGCCGCGGCGTTGTCGTGAATGACCTTCTGCTTCATCTCCGGGGATAGGTGGGCCGAGTCCTTGTCGATGATCTCCCTGGAGAACGGCCAGGTGCTGTCCGGGTGCGGGTAATCCGACCCCCACATGATGTGACCGTCGCCGAAGAACTCGATCAGGTGAAGTCCCACCAAGTCGGTTTGATAGGTCGCCCAAACTTGGCGCTTGAACACCTCGCTCGGCGGCGCTTTCAGGGCGATGTCCCCGGCCTTCTTTCTCTCGAATTGTCTGCGGTAGCGGTAGTCCATCTCTTGAACGACGAATGGGATCCAGCCGATCGCGGATTCGGCGAGGCAGAACTTCAATTTGGGATGGCGCTCCAAGGTTCCGAAGGTGAACATATTTACGAACGGGTTGAAAAACGAAGTAGCGCCATTGCTGAGCCCCATATCGAAGACCCCTTGGCGCTGACCGGGTTTCATCGTGTCAATCGTGGCCCTGACCGTTCCCGATTGTGTGCTGCCACCGACGTGGTACGACACGACGATGCCGGCATCTTCCGCCGCGTCCCAAAACATGTCCCATGGCTTCTGATTCATAGCGAGAGTCACATCGTTGACCAGAAAGTTCGCTTCGCGGAAGCCCAGCTTTGCGACGCGGATGACTTCATCCCGGGCGGCTTGCTGGTCGACGGAAGAGAGCATGGCAACGGGATAGAAGCGCTTCGGCGCGCTCTTACCGAACTCTACCGCCCAGTCGTTGTAAGCCTGAACGCAGGCATTTCTCAGCTCGGCCTCGCCCACTTGCATGGCGATAATCGGCGGAAACATGAGCGACGCCTCGACTCCGTCGCGATCCATATCAGCGAGCCGTTTTTCCGGCGTCGTCGGCCGGTGGGGTTCGCCAACTCCGCCCCTGTCGAGAGCCAGCTTGTTTCGATTGGGCCTGGCAAACCAGCGCTCGCCACGATAGTCCGCCCAGGTCTCGCCATCGCACACCCAGTACTCGCCCTTCTCGCCTCTGTCTTCGACGTGCGGCGCACGATCCTTCAAAGAATTGGGCAAGCGGTCCGTCCACAAGTTCTTGGGCAAATACCCCAGGTCAATGTGATCGTCGGCTGAAATCATCGTGTATTCCACTTTCATTCTCCTTTGCTTCATTCACGTCATCGCGTAGCCGCAGAGTTTTATTGTACGGCGATGATTCTCCAGCCATTCCAGTGGCGTGGTTAATGTCTATGATTGGATAATTACGGTTTTCGTTGAGAAATCTAACTGCTATGAGTATATAAGTCTAGAAAAAAGAAGGCGAGCTGGGCCGTCGAGCGACCACCGTTGGGCCAGCCTTCTATCAAACCCGACCATTTTCCGTTGAAGGGACATTAAATGGGAAAACATCGTGCAGACTCAATGCGTTGATTGCTTATTGAATAATAGGTAAGAAACCGACTGGAGAGGCGCTGATCTTTCTGTCAAAGTCCAAACAATATTTTCCAACTGGAAACCGCTAAAACAGGGGTGGGAGGAATACCCATGGCATCAACAAAGCAAATGGTCGGCAACCCAACACCCAGAGTCGAAGGGGAGCTGAAGGCTAACGGTAAAGCCGTTTATGCGGTTGACGTTACGCTTCCTGGGATGCTCTGGGGAAAACTGCTGCGCAGCCCGATCGCGTCGGGAAAGATCAAGCGAATCGACACGAGCAAAGCTTCGGCTCTCTCCGGTGTGCATGCCATCGTGACCGGCGCGGATTGCACGGGTCTGAAAATCGGACGCCGGCTTTACGACATGCCGATCCTTGCGGACGGCGAGGTCCGCTTCATAGGTGAAAAAGTGGCCGCGGTGGCGGCGGACGACGAGTTGATCGCCGAGGAAGCGGTCGGTCTCATCGAAGTCGAGTACGAAGAGACGGAGCCGATTCTCGACCCCGTCGAAGCCATGAAGCCGGGCACAAGGCTGATTCACCCCGACGTGACGAATTACAAAGGCCTTCCCAACCCGCTAAAGGAGCCGAGCAACGATTTTATCTATATGACCTGGGGCAAGGGCGAGATCGAGACCGGCTTTCGCCAGGCGGATATCATCGTCGAGAACACTTTCACGACGCCGGTAGTGCATCATAGCTATATCGAGCCTCATTCCTGTCTGGTCAAAGCGGCTGCCGACGGCTCGGCGGAGTTTTGGTCCTGCAGCAAAGTTCCTTACGGCGTGCGCGAACAGGTAGCCAACGCCTTGCGGATACCGCCGGAGAAACTGGTATTCAATCCGGTCTACATCGGCGGCGATTTCGGCGGCAAGGGCGATTTCATGGATCTCGGCGTGGTTTATCTATTGTCCAAAAGGGCGGGACGGCCGGTCAAGTTGGTGATGGATTACGACGAAGAGTTCGCCGCGGGTAATCCCAGACATGCGTCCATCGTTCATGTGAAGACTGGAGTGAAGAAAGATGGGACCATCGTGGCGCACCACATGAATTTCATCTTCGACAGCGGCGCGTACGGGGCATTCAAGCCGAATGCATTTCTAAACGGCCCTCACCTGTCGGCCGGGCCATATAATATTCCCCACGCGTTCATTGAAGAGCACATGGTCTACACCAACAAGATTCCTTGCGGCCATATGCGCTCGCCCGGCGATCCTCAGGGATTTTTCGCCAACGAGAGCCAGATGGATCTGGTCGCGAAGAAACTCAAGATGGATCCGATCAAGTTCCGGCAAAAAAATTTCATGCGCGATGGCGACATCGATGCGACGGGGGAAGAGATCCACTACATCAAAACCGCCGAGACCTTCAAAAGGGCGCTGGACGATTCCGGTTATCATAGACCGAAGCCAAAGAATGTCGGGCGCGGCGTTGCTTTGGTGCAATGGACGGCAGCCGGAGGGATAGGGACAGTCGGTATCACGCTCGATGAGAATGGTGTCGTGACCATTGGCTCCGCCGTGCTTGATCAAGGGGGCGGGACTTACACGGTGCTCGCGGAAATTGTCGCAGAAGAACTAAAAATTCCCCTGAGCCAGATCAGAGTTCAATCTTTGAACACCAGCCAGGGCAAAAAAGACACCGGCGTCGGCGGCAGCCGGACGACGCGGGTCTACGGCAACGCGGGATACGAAGCAGCACTCAAGGCCGTCGAAGCGATCAAGCAGGCAGCGGCCGAACAAATGGGCGTGACGCCGGATCAAATCACCCTGGCGAAGGGCGCGGTCTTGCACCCGCGGATGGAAAGACGTCTGAGCTATGCCGAGATTGTCAAAGCGAAGGGCTCTCCGATCGTTGTCGAGGCGAGCTACAACGATAGCACGAGGGTTCACGCGGCCTCGATGTGCGTTCAGGTCGCGGAAGTGGAAGTGGATCCCGAAACCGGGCAAGTACAGCTCAAGAAATTTACCTCCACCCACAATACCGGTACAGTGCTCAATCCGCTGATGCACCAGGGGCAAATCGAAGGCGGGACCATGACCGGCATCGGTTACGCGCTCATGGAGCAGCTCATCATCAGCGACGGGAAAGTTGCGACGACAAATTTTGGTGAATATAAGATTCCAACGATCAGAGACGTTCCGCCGTTCAAAAGCTCAGTAACCGAGCAGCCCGAGGGCGCCGGGCCGTATCACAGCATGCCAATCGGCGAAACCGCCAATATTCCCACGGCGGCGGCCATCGCCAATGCGGTTGAAGACGCTTGCGGCGTGAGGATCAAGAGCCTGCCGATCACCGCAGAAAAAGTGTACGACGCGCTTCACGGAACACGCTAGGGGCACGGCGCGCCGTGCCCCTACGTCCGGACGGTTTGGTCATCCGATTCCCTGTTCCTTACCGACGATTATCGGAGCATTCAAATCCGCGTGCACGAGGCGGATTAATGAAATGGAAAAGACAACAGCCGTCCTATGGCAGCGGAATTATTACAAGCACATTATTCGCAATGAATCGGAATTGAACCGGGTTCGGGAATACATTGCCGACAATCCTGCCCGTTGGGGCGAAGATATTTACAACCCAGATTACGGGGACAAGAAATGCCCAAGATAAGAATAGGAGATTCGTTCCCCGCGGCCAAGCTCCAAGACATTGACGGCGAGACCGTGGAATTTCCTGCTGTGTTCGCGAATGCGCCAGCAACCGTCGTGTTCTTTTATCGCGGCCATTGGTGACCGTGGTGCCGGGCCCAGGTGACGGCCTTCGTTTATGAATCCGAGCGATACGTTCCCGAGAAAATTCAGGTTCTCGGCGTCAGCGTCGAACCTGCCGAAGAAGGCAGAAAACTTCGTGAGCGCGTCACTCGCGACTGCCAAGAAGATCGCCCGCACATCTCTCTCGATCCCTATCCTTTACGCTTGTTGATCGATCCCGATGCGAAACTCATCCGCGCGGTCGGCGCCGAAAACGAAGGTCATTGGGCCGGACTTATCGCTTCGCCGGTAACTTATGTGGTCGATCACGCAGGCAAAGTTTGCTGGGCCTATGTCAGCGCCAGCGCGGCGGATCGCCCCAGCCCCGTGGCTCTCGCAAAAGCCGCGGTTGCCGTCGCACGCGGCGAGTCGCCATACGAGGCTTATCCGGGAAAATTGTAATTGCCGAATGGGATCCGAAACTCTTAATCTTAATCGTCTTCGCAGATACTTGCGATGGGTCGAGCGTACGGATATCCATCGCGCCCGTTAAGCGCAAAATTTCAACGCTTCGCTTCAGACCGGAGCTTTGCCGTGGCTTGGCCCGCAGCATGTACCCGGAACAGCCCCCATAGCCCTGCCTCGCGGTAAGGCTCACGGTGATCGCCGTAAATGTAGTCGCCAGGGAGGTTCGCGTTCCCGCCGGCGCCGTGAGCTAATGAAATCGTGATCGTTTCCATGCCGCCTAACTTAACGGATGAGAGCATATCCGTACCAACCCTACCTGGTTCGGAAGGCCACGTGTGGCCCTCCAGACTGAAGACGTGAGATTGTTCACTGAAAGGAACCAGTACATGAATCTTCACGGCTTCGCCTTGGAACGCTTCCATGATCGGCGTCGATGGACTCCCGTGGATATCGCTCCTGAATATTCGGGAGGGATCCTTGTCTTTCGCGAGTCTTTTTTGAAAAGGCTCTGTCCGGTAATTGAGACCCACCGTGCCCTGCACATGCTCGGTATAGGGCATTTGAGCCGTGCCGATGATTTCGTCTTGGTCCTGAATGAAAAGGGTAAAGTCTCGATAGGGAGAACCAAAAGGAGGAAAAACCTTAACGCTCCAGCTAGATTTTAACGACATGTCTTTTCCGTCGACTGGATGCTTGTAGTTCGCGCCACGTGGGCCGACGATGATGGCACCGTAAAGGCCGAGCCCGGGGTTCTCCAGAACGTTTCCCCAATCGCGCACCAAAGCGGCTGTCTCTCCAACTTCGGGATGCGCATAGAAAATGAATGTCTGGCTCTTACCGGGTTCGACCAAATCAGGGCCAGTTCGGTCGTAAGCCAGCATACTCGTATGGAAGGAGACTGGCTCTCTGGTCTCGTTCGTTAGATGAATCACAATGCAGTCACCTGTGTTGACATGGAGAGCCAAGGGCTCAGGAGTTTTTGCGCCTGAACGTACTGCCGCCTTATCCTCTTGCAAAACATAGATCTTGCCGTTGGCGCCGCCAAGCATGGGCAGGGAAACCTCGATAGCCGCAACCGCGAACGACTTTCGTGCGGCGCTCTCAGGACAGCCTCCAGGCACCATCCGTGAGATGGCTTTACGACCCGGGAGTCTCCTCAATGGAGCGCCGGCGGCGATGTCGTGGACCCGGATGGCCCCCCAGCTGCCCTCGCGAAGCTTGAAAGACCGCCCGTTGTAGTACCGATAATCGCCGGGTAGCGCTTGGGGGCCTCCCGCCTTCGGCAGGACGAGGTCGTACCGTTCAGAGATGCCAAGTTGAATTGTGCTGGTGGGAGGCGAGTTTTTGCTCCAAAGTTCGGTGCGAAACCAATGGCCATCGGTGTGCAGAGTGTGAACATCGTTGGTGCCGGAAACCAGAGCACGGATGACAAGGGGATCTCCGGTAAATGCCTCGAGAAGCGGGGTTGCGGGGTCGCCATGAATTTTGCTGCTAAAGAGGCTCCAGGGATCACCGCCACGCGCCGCGAGCGGCTCGACACGTAGGTTGAAGGAACTCCCGCCAGACTTCCCCACTTGAGTCAGAGGCTGATCGTCCTGAATGAACAAGACAAGTTCTCGGAAGCTCCCCGTGACATCCGCTGAGACTTTTTTCTGAGTATGAATGTCGGCGACCGGCCCGCTTCTGATCTCGTCTCCGGTATGGGGGTGATGGTACTTTGAGCCTGGAGGCTCAACGATCAGCGCACCGAAAAGACCGTGTTTCCACGAGATGAGCGCGCTCACGTGATCGTGAAAATAGGCTGTGCCGAACTGAACATCGGGATACCAGCGGTAGCGCACGAACTCCGCACTGACGATTTCCTCTCTGGCGTGGCTGTGACGCAGAGGCTCGCTAAAGAGGAGAAGATCCCCTCTGATCTCTTTGATCTGTTTGATCTCGAAGCTCTTATCCTGATCCATGCCCACGCCGACGACTGTCCCGGAATGGAAGCGCTGGGCGCTGCGCACTTCGACGCTCGTTGCTCCGGCTGGGGCGTCGGCTTTGAGAGACTCCCCTTCTATTTTGAACGGGCGGATCGACTGCTCGTAGTTAAAGCCGGTGCTGACGCCATCGCTTCCTTGAACATCAAACTGAGCGAAGTGAATATGGATGTTCGCTTTACTGAAGAAGCCATTCTCGCGGGTGTCCTCGAGCTCGCTCTTGAAGACGATGTCCACGCAATCTTCGCCGGCGTTGGCACGGAGGGCTAAGGGCGTTCTTAAACGGTTGTCCCTTCGGACAGCATCCTCTTCTTCCTTCAAGACGTAAATCTGTCCTGCCGGGTCCACCAGCTTAGCCTTCTCATTCAAGGTGACTGGCAGCGTGATGGCGTGAATGACAGTTTCCTTTAATCGTGTCCCAGAAGGACAGACGCTCCAGGGTCCATTTTCCCCGGGCTTCGGAGGATCGCTGCCAGAATGGATTGGGTCGAGAAAAGGCGCGGGACCGTGATTTGGCGCGAAAGGAGGACGCTTTCCCGGGTGGGGCGCTAAAAGAGGGTAGGCGAGCTTGCCAGTCCTGGGATCGAAGCGAATTGGGACGCGCGTTTCTGGGCGGGCCGAACGAAAGCCAGGTAAGACCTCTTTGCTCTCCGGCTCGTTGAGATAGAGATCATTTTCCTTGCGCCAGTCGAGCACCGAGGCATCGTAACCTTTTGGGAGACCGGCTGGAGGAAGCTGGCGTTCGACCCATGCTGCAAAATTGTTGCGGGTGATCTGAAAGGTCTTACCCTTCCAATCGACTCTCTTTCCGATTAAATCCTGTGACGTCACGGCGCTCGCAACAAGGCTGAGCCGGTCCGGCAACTCTTGGAGGAAAGGAAGGCTGTCCTGTGAGACGATACCGTCCTGCTTGGTGTTGTACACCCGCCAGATCGCCCACATCCCGGCGAGGTAATGGTGCGCCACATGACAGTGAACGAGATAGTCCCCGGCCCCCTGCTGGCAGCCGCCGCTGCCGCATTCGTGCTCTATGCTGTAAACCTCCGATGGGCCGATCGCCTGCGCATCGATTCTCTCGGATGCTCTGGGGAGGAGGGGCGGTCGCTTATCGAGGCCCCGGTCGAAAGCTGAGGGCTCGACTCGGGGTTGGCGCCGCCATCGTATCGCGCCGCCATGAACATGATGCACGTGGAAGACCTCTGAGCCGCCGTGGATGACGCGCTCTTTTACCGGATCGCCGATATAACTCCGGGCGATGGGAGTGGCCGGGTCGCCAAATGCGTAGGAAGAATAGGCCTGCGAATGATTAGCCCGTCCGAACCGCTCGTGCTGCAGCGCAAGGCGATTCATGAACGGCTCGCTCCGGTAGTTGATGGCGCGCGCGCCGGGTCGATAGGCGGAGGTAAAAGGGTCTACCTGAGTCACCAGTTCGCCGGTTTTATCGAGGAAGCGGTAACGTTCATTGCCGATCTCGTGGTAGTAAATGGCAAATTCCCGGAAATGACTCCCGCTTGCAGTCCGGATCAGAGCCACCCAACCGCTTCTCAACTCATCTCCGCGTATGGGATCGAGATAGACGGAGCCTTTGGGCTCCACGATGACGGCGCCGAACAGACCGTGGTTGGTCTGGAGGCGCGTGTTGCCGTGGCTGTGGAAGTAGTGGGTTCCCTCCGGCTCATCTTCTTTAACCCACCATTCATAGGTCACGCTTTGACCCGGTGAGGCGAACACATCAGGGTTTGTGGCCAGGGCAGGCGCGCCGCTTCGGGCAACATGAAGGGCAGAGCCGTGGAGGTGAAAGCTTGCCGCCTCGCCATTCTTGAGATCGTTTCGCAGCGTGACGCGCAGGCATTCACCCTGGTTCACTCTAATGGTTAGCGGCTGGATGGCATCTCCTTGCAGTCCCAGAGAGACTGCCGGTTCCCCTTTGTCGGCGCGGGCGGCCCGATTTCGGACCTCTTCCTGCTTGGCGCGTTCTAGCTCTTCTTCCAGCACATACATGCGCCCGTTGGGGTCGTAGTCGAGAAACCGGTTCAGCGTAATCTCGGCGTTGATGGATACGATCTGATAGGCGCGCGCGCGTGCAGTTGACGGACAACGCGGCCCCGGAGAAACGTTCTCCCTTGTCGGATCGTTCTTAAGCGCTACGTCTCCGCCGGGTTTCGCGGACACATGCATTGTGGTGTGGCTCGACGGTGGCGCTGTTGCCGAAGCATGCGCGTGTTCGTGTTGGCCGGCTGATGCGTGCGCATGGCTTGAGGGTACTTGAGCTAGGGTCGCGTGCTCGTGGGTATGGGAATGGCCCGTTGAGTAGGCCGATACGAAGAGGATGACCGAAATGACAGAGGCGAGGCTCATCGGGGCGCCAAGGGCCCCTTTGGGGCTTTCATGCCGGAGGAGTAGTCTGCCTATTAAAAGGACCGCTGCCACTTCAAGCATCTTAGAGATGAGATCCAGGACGCCAACTGCCTCCGCTTCGCCCGCGTGGGGCCCAAAGAGGGGAATGCCTACCGTGCGGGTGATCACGTAGAATTGGATAAGCATCATGTGGGCAAAAAGGCCGGTAACGAGGTAGGGCCGCTCACGAAGAATCCGGACATTTGGCGAGAGGAGCCCAAAGCCATAGAAGGCCTGAAACAAGGCCACAACGACAAAGAAGAGACCGTAGCCCCACCATTCTTCAAAGTGCTCGGGGGCTACGGCGATATGGATGGCTGAAGTGCCGAGGGAGGCGAGTGCAGCCAGTAGAGCGGCGAGGGGAACTCGATGAGTAAACATGCGGCCTAACGAACGATGCAAGATGGAAGATCGAGGTTTGTAGATAGCGGCCATCCTCGATCCTTCCATTCTCGATTTTCGTGACCAGGCGGACTAACGGGCAACGACGGTGATCGTGCCCTTCATTCCCATCTCATGATGGAGGGCGCAGACGTACTCGTAGACGCCGGGCTTGTCGAAGGTCAGGGCCCAGGTAGTTCCTCGCACCTGCTGGTTGAGGCCGATCTGAGCAGAGTTGTAATATTGAGACGGATCATACGTCCCGCTCGGCACAGTAGGTCTTGCGACCTTCGGGTTCACGATAAAAAGAGGCATCCCTTCGGCTTGGGGTTTCGAAATGAGCGGCTCAGGAATCGGCGGGCTTGGGGTAAAAGTAACCGTGTGGGTAACTTTAGCTTGCCAGATCACCGTATCCCCGGCCTTCACTGTCAAGTTTTTCGGATGAAAATCGAAGTCCATTCCCCTCATCTCGCTAGAGAGAAAGACGCCGGCCTGGACGTACCATGTAGTGGTGCCGTTGGGTCCCGGCTGGCTGCGCACGGTTTTGGCGTTCTCTTTCGCCGTCTCAATCTGCGCCAGGAGAGAATCCATCTCCGCCTTGGCCTGGGCGTCGATCTGGGCCTGATCTGGGACGTCCGTGGCCGTGGCTGGCACCACTTCAATTGTCCCGATCATGTGAGGATGATGCTCGAGGCAGATGTAGCGATAGAGCCCTGGCTTGGTGAATGTCAGTGAAAACGTCTCTTTACGCGGCGCTCCCTTGCGCGGGCGCTTGGAAAGCTCACCCGAAGTGGCAAAAGTGGTCCCATCGTAGGTTTCAATGGGCGCTCCATCTTGCCGAGTGGGGAATAAAATCAGAGGATTACGCATCGTCTCATCCTTATCGCCTCCCGGCACAGGAATATTGCGCCGCGGCATGACTTCCCCAGCTCCTCCGGTCGGCAACGGTTCTTTCAGCCCTGGAAACGGCCCACCGGTGAAAGTTACCGTGTGCCTGCCTCCCGTTACATCGGCGTTGTATTTCCAGGTGACGGTGTCGCCCACACGCACACGCAGGTTCTGCGGGAAGAAGCCCTCGAGCACCGTGATATCTCGTCCGCCATCAACCAGCACCGTCAATGTTCTTGGGGCGTGGGTAGCCGTCTCCGCCGCCGCAGTTGTCAACGCCGAGGTGACAGCGATCACCACAGGCAGAACGATGAGTAAACCAAATAGCGGGGCCGTTCCCCTCCGTCTTATCCTTTGTAACAACATAATGTCCTCCTTCTAAATCTTTTTGATTGATTTTTATGACTCACTTCGACAAGAGTTGCTGTCTAATACTGAACAATACTGAAAAGAATTATTGCGACTTCCGCAGCCAGACACACTGGGACAATCCCCGCTCCCAACACCAACGAAGCCACGTTGCTTGCCCGTCCTATTTTAACGGCGTCTCTTAATGTTTCCAAAATCCCGTCGCTAAAGATGGAGCAAGCACCGTACCAATTCCGCTTCGGGACCGATAATCGGTACAATAGCTTAAATTACCAGAAGAAATTCCCACGGCTCTCGGTTGCAGCTTGAGATGGTAAGAAGATAGATGTGTAAACCCAAGGTACACTGCGTAAACGATCGTATACAGATCCTCTGGGCAAGATGCGTGATCAAGGATAGCGGAAGACTAAAGGAAAATGTTCGGCTGCCGACCTGGGCATGGTCATTACCTTAAGTCCAACTTCCAAGTCGGATCGGTGCCGTAGTATTTCATTCTCCAGCGTGTGAATCCTACGGCTGTTAGGACTCGAACACTTGTCAGCGGGTTTTTTCTCACATAAGATCGCCCGTGAATTTTATTGAGGCGATTCGAGCGCGATGATTTTTGACGGCAAGATCGATCTCAACGTCCCGGCGGAAAAGGCTTGGGATTTTTTGATCGACATCAATAAATTTTCCGCTTGCTTGCCCGGGATCGAAGAGGTCAAGCAGATCGACGACAAATCTTTCGAAGGCGTGCTCGCCGCTACCGTCGGCCCCATCTCGGGCAAATTCTTTTTTCGATCGACGATTGTCGAGAGCCGGCCACCGGAACAGATGGTGGTCAGAACCGAAGGGACCGATTCGGTCACCAAGAGCGCCGTGGACGCCGATATGACGGTCGATCTGCTCAAAACCTCAGAAGATACGACGCAGATGGACTACAAGGCGGACGTGAAAATCAAAGGCCGGTTGGCGATTCTTGGCGACATGATCCTCCGCGCGACGGCAACCCTGATTCTGCAAGAGTTCGCCCGCCGGCTGCACAAAGGACTCGGCGATGAGGCGGGAGTTTAGAGGGGAATGGTTTACATTCAATCGGACTGAAAGATCTCTCACTTTGTTCGAGATGACATCAATGATGTCATTCCGAGCATAGCGAGGAATCTTTCTTGATCGGAACCGGTAACGAGGAGAATCTAATGGCGGTTAGATACGACGTGATTATCGTAGGTGGTGGATCGGCAGGCTGTGTAGCCGCTACGCGGCTTTCTGAAGATCCGAACCGCAAAGTCTTGCTGCTCGAAGCCGGGCCCGACCCTTGGCCGTTGCCTGACCTCGTGGCCGATGCCGCGAAACAGACGCGCCTATTGCTCGAATCCGATTTTGTCCGGATGTATCCCAGTGAAAGACATGTGGATGGCAGCACCTATTACGCTCTTTCCGGCAAGATCATGGGCGGCGGGTCTTCCGTTAACGTGATGTCGGTGCTGCGCCCGATGAAAGCCGATCTCGACAACTGGGTGAAGCTCGGCAATCCCGATTGGAGCTATGAGAAATGCTTGCCGGCGATGAAACGGATAGAGTCCGATCAGGATTTTCCCGACAGTCCGATTCATGGTAACAGCGGCCCACTTTACGTGAAGCGCCATTTCACGCTCGATATGGAAGCTTCAGGTCCCGCGCGTGCATTCATCGACAGCGCCTTTTTGATGGGGTTACCCAAGTGTCCGGACCTCAATGTCCCCGAACCCTACGGAGTCTGCGCGTCGCCTTACAACATCAAAGACGGCAAACGCCAATCAACGGTGGTGGCCTATCTAAATGGCGCGAGGCATCGAGCTAATTTGACGATCATTCCCGAGGCGCCGGTGCATTCCTTGATTATCTCGGGCAAGAGGGCCGACGGGGTTCGATACGAGCGGGGCGGAAAAATAGAAACGGCGATGGGCGGACAGATTTTACTCACCGCTGGCGTATATCACTCACCACAAATCCTCATGCTCTCTGGCGTGGGTCCGGAAGCGGAGTTGAAGAAATACGGGATTCCTCTGGTTCACGAACTGAAAGGCGTCGGCGAGAACTATCACGACCACCCTGTCGTCTTCATGACGTTCGAGGGACCGAAGGAATCGAAAGAGGATTGGGTGATTCCCCGCTTCCGGCTCATCATCAAAAAAAACCCGCTTTACGACTGTCCAAATTTCCACATCAACATGCGACCGCCGACGGAAGTCGCTGGGATCAAGCGCATGATGCCGGTGTCGGCGCATTTACTGGAACAGCGAAACCGCGGACGAGTCTATCTCCAGAGCACTGACCCGCATGAACTGCCAGGAGTCGATTCCGGCATGTTGGAACATCCTGAAGATCTCAAAGCGATGATCGAGGCGATGCAGTTCATCGATGAGCTGGTGCACAAAGGACCGGCTAGAGAATTCTACGGACCGCTCATTCAGCCGGGGCCCGGCGAAGACCGGGGCAAATTTGCGCGTTCGACCTACGACAGTTATCACCACGGTGTTGGAACGTGTAAGATGGGGCCGGCGTCAGACTCGATGGCTGTGGTGGATGAAAAACTGCGCCTGCGCGGGATGTCGAATCTTTGGGTCGGCGACGCCTCGATCATGCCAGTCGTGAGCCATGCGAACACGAATTTAACTTCGATCATGATCGGCGAGCGGCTGGCGGATTTCGTGAAGGAGGTTGCGTAGCTAATGCCGGGAATAGCAGAGCTGTTTCGCCTACGGCTCAGAATGACATCGGAGGAGGAAACATGGCGGAAGGTACGCTGAGGGTTCAAGACATCATCCGCGAAATCAAGAAGGCCGGCATTCGCTTCATCGTCGCTTTGCCCGATCGCGTCACGAGTCACTACCTGCTGAAGACGATCTTGCGCGATCCCGATTTCAAAGTGGTGCAGGTTTGCAAAGAGGACGAAGGCGTATCCATCTGCAGCGGCCTTTCCGCCGCCGGCCATCGATCCGTGCTCATGATGCAATACACGGGATTGCTGGACTCGGTGAACTCGCTGCGTGGCGTAGCGATGGAAGGAGAGAATCCGGTTTGCATGATCGTGGGGCTGTTGGGCAAAGAGCCGGGCGTTCCTCCGAGCCTGTCCAAAAAATACGGAGTGAAGATCATCGAACCGGTGTTGGACGCAATGGGCATCGAGCATCACTGGGTGGAGGAGTCCGAGGATACCTCGAAGATCGTTGCGGCCATCGAAAAGGCCTACGCGAGCACCCGGCCGGTGGCCATGCTTATCGGAAGGGAGCCACGTTGACATGATGAAACGAGACGAATGCTTGAAGGTCTTTGCGCGTCACCGTAAAGACGAGATCGTGGTGGCGGTCTACATGGCGGCTCAGGAGATCATTCACATTTCTCCGAACGATCTGAATTACACTTTCACCGGCGCCATGGGACAGGGCTCTTCGCATGCTCTGGGCCTGGCGCTGGGCCGGCCGGACAAGCGCGTGATCGTGTTCGATGGCGACGGCAGCTTGTTGATGAATTTAGGGAGCCTGGTGACCATCGCTAACGCCGCACCGAAAAATTATATTCACTGTCTCTGTGAAAACGGCACCTATGAAACCAACGGCTCCGTGCCGATCCCGCGGGCCGGCAAAATCCGTTTCGTCGATATCGCCAAGGCGGCCGGTTATCCCAAGACCTACGAGTTCTCCAGTCTAGAGGATTGGGATCGCGAGTTAGATAAAATTCTTAAAGACGATGGCCCCATCTTTGTCGATCTCAAAATGGAACCCGGCGAACAGTATCCCGAAGACTTCCGGCGACTCTATAGCATCGAGTATCGGAACAAATTCCGGCGTGCGCTGCAAAACAGCTAAGTGTGTCATCGCTGGTGGGTTGCCAAAAAACTCACCGTTCGACAGGCTCAGGCAAACGGCGGGAGAGTCGAAGCAGCGGAGAAGTTACCGTTCATGCTGAACCCTGCAAGCATGACAGAGCGTTTGTAAGAAGTCTGCTATGCCGTGAATAAGCGCAGCCTTCTTGCGGCTGCGTCGCCGACACATCCTCCACTAGCCTGCGACCGTTCT
>WNFW01000606.1_pt1 | contig 23210 bp, 27 predicted proteins | sample 5400131 | NCBI WGS metagenome assembly WNFW01 (sample SAMN13153362, study PRJNA577476) | soil metagenome | isolation source: 20 cm soil or saprolite under grassland replicate 1 | place: USA:California | collected 2016-06-15 | reverse complement strand
CACGATAACCCTCTCAAAAAGTGAATTTCCATTAGTAGAAACAAATATGTAAGTTTTGATTCTTGAGGAGGATAGAGTGAAATACGATGAATTCATAGCGCAAGTTCAGCGCCGCGCCGATTTGAATACAAAAAATGAGGCTGTGCAAGCCACACGTGCAGTACTCGAGACCTTAGGCGAACGTCTAGCCGGTGGGGAACCAAAAGATCTTGCAGCACAACTACCAACAGAACTTGCAAGCTATCTTGAGCAACCGTTTGCTGGAGTCGGCGTGCCTTTTACTCTAGATGATTTTTTTATGCGTGTGGCAGAGAGAGAAGGCACGGAACTAGCAGAAGCAACTTTCCACGCTCGTGTGGTGCTTGGACTCGTAGCCGAAGTCGTAACTATGGGCGAGATAGAGAATATCCGAGCTCAGCTTCCAGCCGAATTCCGCCAGCTTTTCGAGGTGGAAAATGAAGGGGAATTGCCAGGTCAAGGTGTGATCGATATTCCAGAAATGTAAGGTGCGTCAACCAAAAGGATTACAGAACAAAAGGCAAAGGGCAGGGTGGTTTCCGCGAAGACTTTCAATTTTATGGTAAAAGTGCTGAGATTTAACGTGAAAGGATTATTAACATGGGTTTTGATCAGTATCATGAGCCTGCGTCCGAACTGTCGCAGGAAACACGCACCTTCGCTCGTATAATTGCTTCGTTAAAGGAGGAGTGCGAAGCCATCGGTTGGTACCAGCAGCGTATTTCAATTGAGCAAGATGCAGAGGCGAAAAGCATCATGGAGGACGCCCAGAAAGAAGAGTTTCTGCACTTTGCTATGGATCTTGAGTTTCTCTCACGCCGCACTCCAAAGTGGCGTGTCGCCTTGCAAAAAGTGCTCTTCCAGAGCGGCAATATCATAGAAAACAAGGAACGTGGTGAAGACGCAGAAGAAAAAATGTAGTACACCATCAAAGTTCTTTTGACATATCAAATCTAGGAGCATCCCCATTGCCTCGAAGTTCGCCTACCCGGATTGCATACCTATAGCTCTGACAGGTGACGGAGCCATGCAGATGAATGGCCTCGCTGCAATGATAACCGTTAAAAAGTACTGGAAAAATTGGAGAGATCCTCGGCTCATCTTCATGGTCCTCAACAACCGAGATTTGAATCAAGTGACCTGGGAAATGCGTATTGAGGCTGGCAATCCAAAGCTACCAGCAACACAGGACCTCCCTGATTTCCCTTACGCCAGTTACGCCGAATCGCTTGGATTCAAAGGCATCCGCGTCGACAGGCCAAAGGATGTTGGAGCAGCGTGGGAGGCCGCTCTTTCTGCCGACCGTCCTGTGATTTTAGAGGCCTATGTCTCTGGTGATATTAGCACGATACCTCCACACATCAGCTTTGATGAAGCAAAAAACTACGCTTCTGCTTTGTTGCAAGGCGATCCAAACGAAGGTGGGATTATCAAAGAGTCTATCAAGAGTGTTGTTGAGGGTATCGTACCGCACAAACACTAAGTAGAGAGGGAATGGGAGTTATGGCAAGCACACGCTTTGGCAATAATGCTGTTGCCATTGAGCGGCTTGATATCTCTGCCTATACGGTGCCAACCGACTCTCCAGAGTCTGATGGCACCTATAGCTGGGACAAGACCACTATTGTGATTGCCGAGGCGGGCGCAGGTGGGAAATTGGAACTCGGCTATACCAACGCTGACCTGGCTACGGCATGGAGTATGGTAGAATACTCGGGACTTAGTACTCTACCATACTCCATTGTTTTAAAACCAGCGGTATCGACGACGAGGTCGACGTACATACCCACCACGGCGATATGAGTTACGAGAATAATAACCATATGCACGATGATATGCAAAAGCGCTCCATATGGCTACCAATACCGCAGCAGCGAGTATAGAAGTGATGAGGGGCACACCATTCAAGTATGGTTCACCAATAATGTGCCAATGCAGCACACCAACAACCAGGAAGATTGCTATAAACCCTAGAATGATAGCTCCTACTATACCAAAGGGTGTACGCCGCCTTGCTAACAGTTCACCAATAAAACCAACCACGGCTGCAATGATTAACCAGATGATCAAATCTGCCAGCGTAATAACCATGAATATAAACCTCCTTGTTCAGTATATTGGTTATCTTTTTATTACACGTGTTTATCAGCTTGACAGGATACAGTAGCAAAAAGATGTTCGGCCAGAACCCACGATTGGCGAAATCAAAGTCATGGCCAACTTGTCTCCGTCAGGGGTGTAATAATTACTTCCTGGAGCGCTGATGCGGGAGGGACCTGAGCTGCAAACACAATCACATCTGCTACATTCGCCGGTTCTTGTAGATTTTTTTCTTCAGGCATTGGAATGCCCTGCTCGACGAATCTATCAAAGAAGTGGGTGCGCATGCCGCCAGGAATGATTGTCGTTACACGAATGCCGTCGCTTCGTCCTTCGACACCCAGACCACGACTAAAACCTACGAGACCCCATTTTGAAGCATGATATGCTGAAGCGTTTGCCCATGCACGGCACGCAGCAGTTGAAGCGATGTTGATAATATGACCAGAATGTTGCTGTTTCATAATTGGCAATGCCGCCTTAGCAAACAAGAATGGTCCTTTGAGATTGACATTCATTACTCGGTCCCATTGCTCTACCTTCATTTCATCAACCGAAAGCGTATAGTCTATCGCAGCACAGTTCACGATAATATCCAGTTGTTTGAACTGCTCATGAACCATCTGTACAGTGTGGACTACAGCAATAGCATCACCAACATCACACTGCACTGCCATGCTCATAATGTCATGTGAGATTAAATTATTGCTCACTCGTCCAGCATCTGTTCCATTAATGTCAATACATGCTACAGAACAGCCAACAGAAGCGAATGCATGTGCAGTAGCCTCTCCAAGACCACTTCCTGCTCCTGTAACCAGGACAACCTTCCCTTTTAATCTATCAATATTCATTCGTGTACTCCTTATACATTTATCTATCAGGAACAGAAACCCGCCCTGGTAGTGGTTCGTCGAACCCGTCAGGATACACATCAAATTCCTGTATCAGTTCGCGGAAAAGGTCGGTTGCGTTACATCTTCTGTCCTCAACATTCGTTGGCAAACCAAGATGATACGTCCCGCTTGGCAAGATACCGCATCCGCCATACTTCCTTATAAGCAAGAACTGTACGACAACTTCTTCCCCTGCATGTACAGGTGGCAGTCGATGCCACCAGGAAAATCCGCCAACATCAAGTAACTTAGCACGGTCATAAAGAATATTTGCACCCCCAACCCATGCAACCTTGTAGCGCACTACCCTACCGCCTTTCACAAGTTGCTGCTCCAGATGAAGCGGATTGGCAGCATTATTGACCATGTGCCGGTCCCATGGAATTGAATCAGGCTCGAATGGTTCAGGTGCAACAGGCCCTGTCCAAAGTTCAATACCTTGCTGGTGCGATCGAACATCTTCGAGGTAACCAAGGCCCGTGGCAGCACAGCCAACAAAACCACATCTTTCAGCTTGAAGCACACGTAGCATACGTTCCATTACTGGTGGATCAAGCAGAACATCGTCGTCGAGAAAGTGAACATAAGGCGCACTACTCTGCTCGACAAGAAAATTACGCTGCTCTGCCATTCCTCGTTGTGGCAGGTGGTGATGAAGCATTACCTGATGGCTGTGCCATTTGAGTGCTTGCACAAGCGTCTGAATCTCAATACTTTCACGATAGGTGTCGTCATCTTCGGTCTGATCCGAGATAATAACATCAAAATCAGTAAAGGTTTGGGCTAGCAGGCTTGTTAGAACGATTGCCAGGCCGGTCTTGCGACGATAAGTTGGAATAAGCACATCAATGAGTGCCAAAATCTACTCCTTCCAGGAATTTTTTTTTGATACTTTGGGCAAAGATACTATTGAACTTGCCTTTATTGGTAGGGCCTCATGCTTTCTCTCAGCAAGAAGCGTTTCATAAAGAGCGCCAGTACGCATTGCCGTAATTGACCAGGTAAATTCTCGCTCAACTCGTTTTCGAGCAGCCAGACCCATTTGCGTACTTAATTCTGGTTGACTGAACAGTAACTGTAAACGGTCAGCCAACGCCTCGGGATCACGTGGAGGAACGAGGAATCCTGTCTCGCCATCTTTAATCGTGTATGTGATGCCACCAACAGCCGATCCGATGACAGGCCTACCACATGCCATAGCTTCGAGAGGAGTCAATCCAAATGGTTCGTACCATGGGGTCGTCACGGCAATATCGCCCGCACAATAGTAGTCACGCAGTTCCTCAGGCTGTCTCTTGCCGATAAATCGTACATATTCTGTAACACCCAGTTCTGCCGCCAGTTTCTGCAACTCGCCAATTTCAGGAGTCGCTATAGGATCGGGCTCCAAACTTTCTCCCCCAACGACCATTAATGTAAGCGATGTGGTTGGCAATCCCTCACCACTTTCGCTTTTCCTCACGAGTACTGCAAGTGCACGAATAACGTTGCGAATGTCTTTTCTCGGTAGCATGCGACCCACATAGACTATAACCTTTTCGTGCATATCCAGACCAATACGACGTCTAGCCGCATCACGAGCAACTGGTTTGAATATCCTGGTATTGACTGCAGATGGAATAAGGACGATCTTATTCGGGTTTGTACCATAGTCTTCGACCAGTTCAGATCGCTCACTAGGACACTGAGCGATGATTCTATCAGCCTCGCGGACTATTTCTTTTTCGGTCCTGATTCGATCTCCTGGGCTGGTATCAACCTTTTTCTGATGGCGACGTTTAGTCTTCCCCAGAGCGTGAAAAATTTGTACAACGGGGATATTGAGCCGACGGCGCAACTCAATTGCAACCCAGCCTGACATCCAGAAGTTGCTATGTACCAGGTCATAGTGAGTTTCATCATGCTCCATAAAACGCAGTAAAGAGTCGCGAAACTCAGACATGTACGGCCAAAGTTCATCCTTTGGTCGAGGCTGAACAGGTCCTGCTAACAGATTTATGACCCGTACTCCCTTTCCCCATTCGACAATCTCAGGCATTTCAGGATTATCGCGACGTGTAAACACATCGACAGCAAAGCCGCAACGTCCAAGATTTCGACTGACCTCGCCCACATAGATATTTTGCCCACCTGCATCTGCACCTCCTAAAGTGGCGAGGGGACTGGCATGTTCACTTAAAAACGCTATCCGTGTTGGTCGATCCATAAATGTTCTACCTCTCAAAGCCATACTTGGCACGGCTCAATACGTTTGTACAGATTGGGTTACCAGCGCGAATGCCCTGTTCCAGTCGCTAATAAAGCGGTCAAGCCCGAAACGTTCCTGGGCAACAAGACGCGCATTTCTACCCATTCTGGAGGCTTCCTCATAGTCAGAGAGCAGGAAGCGCATATGTTCGATCAATGTATCAACGTCACAGGAAACATAGCCTGTTTCACCATTCAAAATGACAGTCGGGAGTTCAGTCGTTGCGAGTGCTACAACCGGCATACCAATGGTCATCGCCTCGATTACAGCTAGTGGCAAACTTGTATAGCGAATTGGGCTAAACAGCAAACGATATTCTGCGAGTAGGCGATGCAGGTCCCTATATGGGATATCGCCGAGACCACCGACCGCTTCGGTCTCCATACCAACACAATCTAGAGGTATCTGTTGCTGTGCATGAAGTAAGATATCATAGCCTGTGATACGTGGTCGCTTTTGCATCCCGTTGACAACTGTAATACCTGATTCACGCATACCTCTGTATCTTATAGATGGATCAATAGCAACGCTATGTTCAATCACCATTGTTGGCGTCTGCCCATTGTCCCACATCAACCTGTTATAATGAGTCACATGAACCAGGAGCACATTAGGATCATCGACAGGGTGGCGAGTATCGGTTGCACTGGGCTTAGGCGTGTTGTGTTCCAGGTAGATTTTCGGCAATCTACGTTGCTCACTGGTCAAAATCTCAAACTGATCTTCTACATAGTTTTTTGGTGACTGGTAGATAATGAGATCTAGTTTCAGGTCGCATACCTGCTCTGCTGGCACCTCATATACATAATCGGGTAGGCTGAAAGTTGAGCCTCGACCACCATATCCCTCAGGGCGTCCAGTCTTGATAGGCAGAAACCAGTTATGCTCAATACGCGCAAGCGTATTCAGATAGCTACCGTGAATATGCCAGGTGAGAATATTTAGACGCCGCATGAAACTATGCCTCCTACTAATAGCCGCTCAGCAACTGACATGACCATCTCAGGATGGATCCAACGCAGACAGCGATGGTCGATGGGACAATCCGAATAGCTGCAAGGACTACATTTAACCGAACGGCGCACAATTGGATGACGTACCTGATCAAGTGGTGCCCAACGTCGATAATCTGCAGGGCCGAAGATTGTAATACTTGGAGTATCAAGGGCGTTTGCAATATGGGCCGGCCCGGTATCGTTACTCACAAATAGATCCAGTTCATTAATCAGAGCAGCCAGGCTTCCAAGTGAGGTTTCACCTGCCAGATTCAATGGGCGGGTCTTCATGTGTGCCTCCACTGACCGAACAATCACCTTTTCATCAGCACTGCCAGTTAAAATGATCTGCGCATTGAATTTCTGTGTAAGTTCATCTGCAAGAGAAGCAAAATACTGGACAGGCCAGCGGCGAGACGATGGCCGTGCCCCCGCATGAAGTCCAATCCATGGGCGATTCAGACGAGGCAATCTACTAAGAAGTGTGACAGCTTCGCTACGATCTTGATCACATATTGGAAATTCCAACCTGAGATCATAATTTTGACAGTTAAGCAATTTTGCAAGGCCCAGATTCCGGTATACTTCGGGTTGATTGTTCGGATACGGCGCTTCCAGTGTCAATTGTTCTGGATATAAACCTGTATAGTAACCTACCGTCATTTTTGCGCCAAGTGCTAGAATGAAGCGGTTACTTGCTCTACCGCTTCCATGCATTTGAATGGCGATGTCGTAGTCATAAGCTCTCTGTTCCTCGATGAAGCCAGCAATACGCTCGGGAATCACTTCTACCTCGGTGATACCTGGGAAGCCAACAAACTCAACGAACCGGTCAATGTAGTGGTGAAAACGCTCGATGAAGGATTTCGCCCAGGGCAACCCGATAAGTGTAATTTCTGCATCGGGAAAGCCTGCCCTAATCGCTCTGATGGCTGGTATAGCCTGTATAAGATCGCCGAGTTGAAGCGCACGAAAAATTGCGATTCGTCGGGGATTTGATGGTATTTCTCTCACGCCGATCATCAGTATTCTCCTACTCTAAGGGAGTGATCAGCCACTTTGACAGTCCTCGTCTCCTCCAACATTGCTTCAACTTCTTCAACTACCTCTTCAGGGGAGATATCAAGACATGCACGCTGAATAGGACACTCAAAAAGATAGCAAGGATGGCATGCTGTCTCACGACGCAGTAACCTGGAAGGCGCAGCTCGCGGTCGCCATTGCGCCTCCAAATCTGTGCCTGAAAATAGAACAATCTCTGGAGTATTCATGGCATCAGCAAGATGCATTGGTAGTGAATCATTGCAGATTACCAGTGTGGCTTGTTCGATCAGTGCTGAGAATTCAGCTAACGTCGTCCCTATAATACTATGGGATTGCGGAGCATGTTCAAGTATCTCTTCGATCAATGCTGTCTCTCGCTCAACTCCTGTAATGAGTACCGGCCAGCCTCTCATGGTCAATAATCGAGCAATAGTCCCATATCGGTCTACTGGATAGCGACGTGCCTGAGCGCTTGCTCCTGGATGAATAATGATAAATGGATCATCAATGTTTAGCCCTGCTTGGGATAGTAACAAAGGAACAGCAGTACGGGCATCCTCATGGATATCGAGCTTGAGTTGTCGATCTTTGACAACAAATCCCAGGTGCTCAACGAGGCGTAGATTTCTTTCCACCTGGTGTAGTTCGTCTGGTGCGCTACGTAACTCAGTTGTTAAGACTCCTCCACTAAACTCTTTCGATTCTCCTGCTCGGAGTGGTATACCTGCCAGATAACAGACGTAGCCAGGAACATGTGGGGTCTGACTGAAAGAGGTGAAAATGAGCGCAGCATCAAATTTACGTTCTGACAGCATCTTGATGAGCTGCATTTCTCGTTCTGGGTCAAAAGGTACATGCCCGCCAACATCCTGCCAGATTGCACGGCAAACAATCACCTCGTCAATCCATGGCAATAGTGGCACAGCCGTCGCCCCAGCCGAGCTGGCAAGCAGAGTCAGTCGTGCATCCAGCGAGGTTTCTTTAACTGCACGCAATGCAGGCCCAAGCATAATGACATCACCAATATTATCCAGGCGAATAGCCAGAATATTTTGTGCAGCTAACCACTCGCTCATCGGAGCACCTTCTTATCATTAACTTGATTGCCTGTTTGTGCAGATGCAGATGTAGTACGTAGCAAAGTGGAGAGGCGTTTATTTCTCAGTTCATATGGTAATGATTTAGCGATTCGATATTTGCCTGAAATGTCGATCAATCCTGGGATTGTTTCCAGAAGCAATTCTTCGGAGGCGTCTGCAACCTGCTCGGGCGTGACCAGCCGCAAACATTCATGGTTATAAGGGCAGATTCGATTGTAGCAAATTCGGCAGAATACATCATGATAAAGCTGTCTATGAGGTATATGCCACGGTCCCCACTGTTCAGGAGGATTCGTTAGAGCAAACAGGGCAACAACGGGAGTTTTGACCGCTGCTGCAATATGCATTGGCCCAGTATTATTCGTAATCATGAGATCTGCAGCCTCGATCAAAGCACAGAAATCTGGAAATGGTAGCGTTCCTGCACAGGCAAGTATTGCTCTGCGATTATGCTCTTGCACCCTGTCAAGCAAGCGCTCTACCAATGTTTGTTCATCCTGCGTACCCGTCACCACAACTGTCGCTCCTAAACGTTCGATTACGAGATCAAGAACTTGAGCATACATTTCATATGGATAGGTACGCGCAGGCATACTACATCCAGGGTGGATCACAAGCAGTGGACTTAAGGGATCTACATTCTGAACAGACAAGAACTCGTAAATGCTTTCCCGAGCCATGCTAGGAACTTTCAAGACCAGATCAAGTGCTTTGGTCGAGAGACCAATCGCATTGACCAGATCAAGTCCTCGTTCAACCTCGTGCATCATGCGTTCTGGATGTTTATGACGTGTTGTCAATAAGGAACCAGGTCCATCTATCGATGCTGCCAGGCGCAGTGGGATATCTGCAAGATAGCAAAGATATGCAGCAGGCAAGGAACTTTGATGATATGAAGTGAAGATGATTGCCCCATCGAATTGCCGCTCTTTTATCATCGCAATCATCTGCTGTTCCCTCTTACTACTTTGTGGTTGTCTCTGCCACGGGTCCATCCAGGGTGCTTCATACACGATTACCTCATCAATATCAGGATTGAGGCTGGCAACTTGTGCTCCTACAGGACTCGTCAATAACGATAGAGCGATGGTGGGCATTGAGGTTTTAATTGCATGAAGAGCAGGAGTAGTTACCAGCACATCGCCAAGATTATCAAGACGAATAGCCAGGATCCTCCGTGCAGAGCGCCATCTCTCGTCAATCATTGCTTCACCTCGATCCTATCCTCAGCTGCCAGGGAAATAATCCGTCTAATTACGCTCGTGGTACTAAGGCTGCCAGCGAGTGGAAGGATAACGACACGACCACCAACCTCGCGCACAGATTCTGCTTCTGGCAAGAACTCATCAGTGTAATCGCCTCCTTTGACATGGATATCAGGTCGCAAGGCACGTATCAGTTCGATAGGAGTATCCTCTTCGAAGAGCACAACATGATCAACTGGATCAAGCGCGGCAACTAACGCCATTCGGTCGCGCTCGCTATTAATGGGGCGTCTCTTCCCTTTCAGCCGCTGTGTGCTACGATCGCTATTCACACCAACTACGAGAACATCCCCAAGCTCTTTGGCTTGGCGCAGAAACTGGACATGTCCGGCATGTAATATATCGAAGACGCCGTTCGTAAATACAACTGTTTTGCCTCTTAGACGCTCTTCACTAAGCTGCTCAGTAAGTTGGGAAATCGCTTCTGGTGAGCAAGCTTCTGTAACAAGTGAAGGCGAGAGTCTTGCATTATCTCTCAGACTCACTTTTTGTAGTAGTTCTTGATGGTTCACTACTGCTGTACCACGTTTGGCGATAGCTATACTTGCCGCATCAACAGCAATTTGTGCACTTTCTTCAATGCTTCCACCAGATGCAAGCGCCAATGCCAAAGCTGCCGCAAACGAATCGCCAGCACCTACATCGTTGGCCTGTATTATTGGATGGGTTGGTATATGCTGTGTTATACCCCGACGATTCATCAGAAATACACCATCTCCAGCAAGTGTAATTGCTGCGTGCTCTGCATCGATCATAGCAAGCAAGTGTCTACCGACATGCTCGACCTCAGATAAGTCGATTCCTACTTTGGAAACAGGCGGTTCAGAAATCTGACCATGCTCTATCAATGACCTGGCCTCTCGGTAGTTGGGTGTAACAACTGTCGCACCCGCATTACGGAAGCGGTAGAGGTTCTTAGCATCAACCAGAAGTGGGCATGAATGATGGGAACGAAGCACCTTTATCTGCTTAATAAGTTGATCAGATACTGAACCATAACCATAATCGGATACCACAACAAGATTGCAGCGTGTAAATGCCTCCTCGAGTTTGGCTAGCTGTTGTTCCTGGATTTCCTTCGAATGGTACTGGGCATCTTCATCAAAACGAACAACATACTGTCCATCTGCTTGAATGCGTAACTTGTGCAGCGTATTTGCGGACTCATCCTCAACAATCCAGCGGTCATCGACTCCCTGCTCTAGTAGGGCCGCTCGAAGTCTTGCACCTGCCGGGTCCCGTCCAACAATGGTGAGAAAGTATACTTCGGCCTCAAGTGCACGGAGATTGGCAGCAGTGTTAGCAGCACCACCTGGAACGCAATACTCTCCCGTTTTGCGCACAACTGGCACAGGACCTTCTCTGCATAGTCGTGATGCGGTTCCCTCAAGATAAGTATCAAGCATGGCATCGCCAATCACTAAAACTCGAAGCCCGCGAAAGCGTCGGACAAGTTCAACTATCATACATAAACTCCTTAGCATGAGATTCGATCGTATTGATAATCTGCAATGCATGTTGAGTATCAGAAGCCACGTAGTCTGGACAGCGTAACTCCTGTTCAGGGATTGATTCGGTCCCAAGATCGACCAGGATGGTTTGGCAGCCCACACGATTTCCCGCTTCAACATCGTCGAGAATATCTCCAATAAGCCAACAAGCTTGTAAGTCAAGATCGAGGTCTGCTGCAGCCTGTAACAACATCCCTGGCTGCGGCTTCCGGCAGTTGCAACGTATAGCAAGCTCTGCTATCACCCCCTGTTGATGATGAGGACAATAATAGATGGCATCAAGTCGCACGCCTAGCTGTTCAAGCTCACTTGTAAGATGTTTGTGCATACTGTGCAGATCAGCAAGAGTAAAATACCCACGCGCAAGACCCGACTGGTTCGTAATCACCACTAACCTGAATCCTGCTCGTTGCAGATTTCTCAGACCTGGACCGATATTGTTATAGAGAACAAGCTCTTCGGGTCGAGATGGATAGTGTTTTGGATGAACTAATGTGCCATCGCGGTCAAGGAATACAGCTCTGTGTTTCATATACTTGTATCACCCTTACTACTCATAAGCTCAGACTCCACAATATCACACAGAATGTGAGTTACCATCATATGCAGTTCCTGAGTGATTGCGGTATCTACTGTAGGTACATGCATGGCCACATCAACCAGACATTCCAGACTGTTTGGCTTATCACCGGTTATGGCTATAATCGTCATATGGCATCGTCTTGCAGCCGCAGCCGCATGTAGCAGATTCTCAGACTCTCCACTCGTGCTAAAAACAATCAGCATGTCACCAGGTTGACCGAGTGCCAGTACCTGTCGGGCGAAAATATCCTGGTAACCATAATCGTTTGCAATAGCTGTTAATATCGATGTGTCAGTAGTAAGAGAGAGAACCGCATAGGGTGAACGTTCGCGCTTAAAGCGGCCAACCAACTCCGCAGCAAAGTGCTGTGCCTCAGCAGCGCTTCCACCATTACCTGCAACAAGCACCTTGTGCCCGGATCGTAGAGTCTCAATTATACATGCTGTGACCTCTGCAAATACCGCGACCCGCCCTAGAGATTGAGTAAGTGCTTTATCTAACATTTTTCGATGCCTGGCCAGGGCGTTCTCGACCGTATCGTAGTAGTCGAGATGAGCTTCTGATTTTTCTGGTTGTCCCAGTAAAATTCTTTCATTTTTCACTAGATAGTTCATGTATTTCTTCTCGAAACCCTTATTTCCAGAAACGCCTCATTTCCAGAAACGCCACATTAGCTTAACCTTTGTTGCACTTCTATCCTAAACATAATTTTTAACTTTTTACAAGTCAGCAATACAATTTTAATCATTTTCTAAACTTTTTTAATGTTTCTAATATTGCTTCACAAACACCAGTTATATGGCTCTACACTTTATTTTGTAGTGCTTTTATTTATGAATTTTATTTGCTATACTTATTATAAATATTATATTTTTACCAAAATGCGTAGCCGTCATTGTCACTCTGGTTTCTACCCAAAAATTTTGATGAGATAGTTCCAAAATTTGCAGAGATGGCTCATTAGCGCATACTTGAAAGGATGAGTAAAGATGGCGAAGAAAGAATACGACCTCCTCGTCATTGGAGCAGGAGCGGCTGGTAGCTCAGCAGTAACTACAGTTGCAAAGAAGGATAAACGTGTAGCTCTAGTAGAACGTAATCTCCTCGGAGGTACTTGCCTCAACTACGGTTGTGACCCAACGAAAACTCTGCTACATAGTGGCCATTTGCTTTACCAGTCTCATCAAGCAAAACGTTATGGATTGCGCATTCCAAGTGCAACATATGATTGGAGGGATGTACAGGAAAGAGTCCAACAAGTCATCAGGCATCTTCGTGGGGGCACACTTGAAGAGGCCCAAGCTAATCTTGAACGTCAAGCAATAGAATTTCTACACAGTGAAGCAACTTTTGTTTCCCCATACGAGGTTCTGATTAAGGGACAGGCTTTTTTTGCCAAACAGATCATTATCGCAACGGGATGTGAAACCGTTGTACCGCCAATGAAAGGATTGAAGGAGACAGGCTTTATCACTAATGTTCAAGCTGTAGCGCTTTCAACTTTGCCTCATCGTATGGCAATTATTGGTGGTGGATCTATAGGGATAGAATTTGCCCAGTTGTTCAATCGCTTCGGCGTTAATGTATCTGTACTCGAACATGGACCAACAATCCTGGACAAAGAGGATCGTGAAGTAGCCACAAATCTCTGTGAGATGTTGACCGAAGAGGGAATCCGTTTGGAGACTCATACTGAGATCAAACAGGTACAGCTTGATGGGGCAAGCAAGAAATTGACGCTGCGTTGTGGTGAACGTGCCGAGGAAGAATTGATTGTCGATGAGATTCTGCTAGCGGTTGGCCGACGACCTTTCTTAGAATCACTTCATTTAGAAGCGGCAGGAGTGCAGGCAAATGAGAAAGGGGTCATCGTCGATGACATGCTTCGTACTACGGTACCTCATATCTGGGCAGCGGGCGACGTGGCTAGCAAATATCAGTTCACTCATGTTGCTTCCAAACAAGGAGAGCTAGCGGCACGTAATGCCTTTGCCCATGAACCTCAATCATTTGATGATCGTGTTATCCCGTGGGTTACCTTTACCAGCCCTGCTCTGGCTCACGTAGGTAAAACAGAAGAGCAATTGCAGGAGGAAAAAGTTGAGTATCGGGTTGTACGTCTTTCGTTTCGTGAGAACGAAAGGGCTATTATGATGGGCGAAACTGAGGGATTCGTTAAGTTGCTGGTTAACGCTGAAGGCAGAATCCTTGGAGCTCATATTCTTGCCTCAGATGGAGATAACCTCTTAGCTCCCTTTGTATTAGCAATGCAGGCCAATATTCCAATCTCAATGATCGCCTCCACAATGCTGCCGTACCCAACTCTGTCTGAGGTGGTATCTCAGGCAGCCAACAAGCTTTATCAATGAGCTTTGAGAGTAGATACATTTGTATTACTTGAAACTAATATCTAATTTCAACCGTGTGCTATGTATCAGTTAAGAAATCTGCTTTCATAGGGAGGCAGAAGAAAGGTCCTTTCTACCTGATTTAAAAAGGAGTGACATGCTATGCCAAGGAAAAAACCACTAAAAGGCGTAGGCGAGAAGGAGCAACGCGAATATGAGCACATTAAAGAGTCGTCCGAGAAGAGCGGTCGATATGGAGATCGTGCTGAAGAAGTTGCCGCTCGCACTGTCATGAAACAACATAAGGAGAAAGGTCATAAGAAAGGAGAATAAGTCATGTTAGCAGGAATTCTTTGGGCAATTGTTATTGTTCTCGTTGTACTTTGGTTACTCGGATGGCTTGCCTTTCATATAGGAGGCGGTTTAATCCACATTCTCCTCGTGATAGCGGTCATTGTGCTACTGTACAACCTCTTTATAGGCAGAAGGGGGGCTAGTGTTTAAGCGAGATCTCTACCTTCAGGAGGGAGAAATCAGATGAAATCAAATCTACGCGTACCTGAACAAGTTCAAAGTGCAGGTCATGCAGCAAATCAGGGAGCGCGAACAGCTGCATCTAGTCGCTGGATGACTATTCTTGCCCGACTTGGTTATGGGGCCAAAGGTGTGGTTTACCTGATAATAGGCTGGTTAGCAGTGCAAGTAGCAATTGGCACAGGTGGCAAAACAACAGATCAGAGAGGAGCCCTTCAGATCATCGCTGAACAGCCCTTTGGAAAATTTTTACTTGCTCTTGTTATCATTGGCCTGATTGGTTTCGCTATCTGGTGTTTTCTCCAGGCCTGGTTCGATACAGAAGGCAAAGGTAGTGATATAAAAGGCATAGTTGGGCGTCTGGGTTATGCTGTAACAGGTGTCTCTTATGCTATTCTAGCATTTGGAGCGTTCCAACTTGTTACAAGAACAGGCACAAGTAGTACCACAAAGAGTACAACAACTTCAACTCAAGATGTAACTGCACAACTACTCAATCATTCCTGGGGAGTAGCTGTAGTAGTTTTGCTTGGCCTCATTGTCCTTGGCGTGGCTGGTTACCTGTTTAGCAAGGCATATACCGCCAAATTTCAGCGGCGGCTCGTCTTGACCGGATTGAGTACTCAATTCAGAAGAGGAGTGATTTTTCTTGGTCGATTCGGATATGCTGCTCTCGGTGTTGTTTTTAGCATAATTGGCATTTTCCTGATCGTAGCTGCTGTACAGCATAACCCAAATGAAGCAAAAGGACTGGATTCGGTCTTGCGGACACTCGCACAACAGCCCTTTGGCCCACTGTTACTTGGTATTGTTGCCTTAGGCCTGGTAGCATATGGGGTCTACTCTTTCGTAGAGGCTCGCTATCGCCAGGTTGGGGTGAGTTGATAGCCTAACGACCGCATAGCATCATAGATTTGTTAAAGAGTACTAACGCTGAAAACGCTAGTACTCTTTGCTTGTGGGACTGATAGGGTATCTATTCAGCCATCATTCATCTTCTTCATCTACTTTCTTAGATCACCACATGCATTGCATGAATCACACCGCGCTTACTTTTTTTGCCGTCAACCACGATCTCCGCGCTTTCCTGTAAATGCTCTACGTCAACAGCGGCGGCAAGCTCACCTGTCTGCTTCAGGAGCATTGTATGATCATCGATACAGATGGCAACAGGTGTGGTTTCACCAGTACTTTTCTTTGATGTAGTTCCCGCTACAATATAGGCTTGTTTCTTGTCTGGATGTTCGGTTACTCCAACAACAGTCACTTTGCACCCCTGCTCAATGAGTGTGTTGACATCTTCACCTGATTGCCGTTGCTCACCAGTGGAAGATGGGGCAGACTGTGAGGAAGAAGCATTATGCGTATCCTTTTGCGCTGGATGTGAAGCTTCATCGTGATCTGATTTTTCGAAGAGAGGTCCAGCATATGTACGAGGAATTGCAGCTTGTAAGGCACGTGGAATGGCCTCAAAGTGATATGTAACTCTAATATGTTCCATATCTTCAGCGTTTTGCAGTGCTTTGCGGTCTGACTTGCATAGATAATCTTTGAGCCTTACCGTGCTCCCATCCAATTGTAAAGCAATAGAAGCTGGGACACAAATCGAGAGTTGCACGCCACGGAAAAATTCAGTTGTCCTGTTATCGGGCTTGCGCCGAAACAAGAATGAAGCTATCTGTTGTACTGTTGAAAGAGGATCACCTGCTGTAATTACGCAAGCATCGAGCATCCCATCATCAATTGAGGCATCGGCTGTCATTTCCACTGTATTGGCATACCGACGCGTATTTCCTATAACTATCTGTAAGGCTTCTCCTTTCCAGACCTGTTCTGTATTTCTTTCTTTTTCTATTACCCTTACTTCAACAGGGAAGGCACGTTGTTCGGGCAACTGTTCAGTAGCGGTAATGCCAACTGCAGCAACACCAATATGGTGTTTGAGGTTTTTGTTGACCCGAGCCATAATAGCAGCATCGATACCCAGACCTGCCATCATTAAAAAATGATGTTTCGCTCCAGAGGATGTTTTTCCTTTTTCAGACTCGACTTTTTTATCATGTGTGTCTACGAGTGAGGTCAGGTGCTCTTTTTCCGTTGAAGAAAGAAAGGTGAGCATTGTAACATCTACACGTGCTACATCAACCTTTCGAACATTGCTGCTAACAAGTGCCAGTGCTGCTTTCACAGGGTCCTCAGGGATACCTACCTCAGCAGCCCACTGATTAACCGTCCCGCCAGGAAGAGTACCTACGACACTATTACGTTTCTTGCCATTCATCAGCCCATTGACTACCTGATTCAAGGTACCATCTCCCCCATAGGCAATAACCTGATCATAGCCTTGTTGAGCGGCATCAGTCGCCAATTCCGTTGTATGACCACCGTATTCTTTGAGTACAATATTCGTATGCCAATTTGCCGCTGCAAATACAGCCAGAATAGCGGTAAGTTTCGATAGATTCTTCCCATCCCTTGGATTAATAATCAGACACACTCTTTGATGATGCATAACACTCCTCTTTCTGTTACACATGGTGAACCTTTATTATCTCAACAGAAGCTCTACCCCTAGCACGGCCAGGCAAAAGAAAAGGCTTCAATACAAGTAATTGTTGCATTTCTTTTTAACCGAACAATCACATATTGTTAATGCATGTAAAATATACTTAAAGGAACCTATGATATACAGACTGATTGATCAGCCTGGCAATGGATCTTGTAAGGCGCAATCGTGTTCTTTCACTTTTCGATTGGCATCAAGGGTCAATGAATCGGTGATGGGTACGAAATAGCGATCCCTATGAATGTAACAATGAGGAGCAAATATATGCAAGTTGTCCGCTGGCAAGAAGCAACGATGCCTCAAGAGCAAGAATTATACAGGCGTATGCAACAACAAGGCTTATCTCCCTACTCCTGGTCGAATGGTCCTGGTGACACATATGCCATCCATAGTCACAGTTATGAAAAAGTATTATATTGTGTTCGCGGCTCTATTCGCTTTGTGCTTCCAGATCAACCTGAAAACTCCAGAAATATCGATTTAGAAGCGGGTGATTGCATGATCCTTCCTGCCCGGGTACGTCACAGTGCTTACGTTGGTCCTCAAGGTGTCACGTGTCTCGAGGCTACACGTTAATACCAGTAGATCGTCAAGGCGGAGGTAATCTATAAGGAGCATCTTTTTGCGACCATCAACATAGGCATTGGTATCCCAGAAGGCAGTATTCGATGAGCGCAATGCATTGCGCCCTCCCTATATTATCCCGACAAGGCTCTACATCTGCTTTTCACACCAATCAGTATGATATACTGTGGCAGGTTAATTAAGCTTGCTTGCACATACAGATTCTTCTTAGAAGAGGAGAGTGAGACAATGGGACGACTTGAAGGTCGTGTTGCCTTTATCACCGGAGCCGCCAGGGGCATCGGAGCAGCGACAGCCTTGCGCATGGCTGAAGAAGGTGCTTGTGTCACGCTTGTCGATATTGATGCTGAGGCATGTCAACAGGTAGCTGAGGAAATAGGGCGCCTTGGATCAGAGGGGCTGGTAATTCCATGCAATGTCGCAGATAGCAATATGGTTCAGAATGCTGTGGATAAGACCGCAAGCCATTTCGGACAACTTGATATCTTGGTCAATAATGCGGGAGTATTGCGTGACAATCTTCTCTTCAAGATGACTGAAGATGATTGGGATACAGTTCTAAATGTGCATCTGAAAGGCGCATTCCTCTGTAGCCGTGCCGCTCAAAAATATATGGTACACCAGAAGTATGGTCGTATAGTCTCACTCTCCTCAGCCTCAGCACTAGGTAATCGCGGACAAGCAAACTACTCGTCGGCAAAGGCAGGTTTGCAGGGTTTTACACGTACACTTGCTATCGAGCTTGGACAGTTTGGCATTACGGCCAATGCCGTAGCTCCAGGTTTTATTGATACTGAAATGACACGGGCCACCGCTCGCCGCCAGGGGCATAATCCCGATGAAGTAATAGCCCACGCCGCTAAAACAATACCCGTACGCCGTGTTGGGCAACCACGCGATGTAGCAAATGTGATTTGTTTTCTTTCATCAGAGGAAGCTGGCTTTGTCAGTGGTCAGATCATCTATGTTGCAGGTGGGCCGAGAGGCTAAATTTTAGCCTCTCATGACCCGACGTTTTCGAGAGTACCGGCCATGACACGGCAGCTACCACCACGTGCTTACCACGTGATGTATGATATTACCTCGAAGCCTTCTGCGACGATTGAGTAGGATAGATGCCAGCTCAAATCTGCTGCCATTCCTTATACCGCTCGCTGGGCCGGAGGGCGGGTGAAAAACTGCGGCTGCACCACTGGCCACAGCCCTAGAGGCAGGCCATAGAACAGCGCATGTGCGATGATAAACGAAAGCGAGCCTAGCAGCCGCGGGAGATCGGGAGCACCCACGATAGGCACCACGACGAAGAGCATGATCAGCATGACCAGCAAGCCATAAACCAACCCACCGATGATAGCCACTCCCTCAGTCAGATGCAGCCCACTTGCGATCAGGCCAAAGAGCATGCCCCAGAACGCAGCCCACAGCAGGTGGACCAGCAACCCCAGCAGTGCTGGGCCGGGAGCAAAGTAGAAGACACCATTCGTCAAAGAGGTCACCAACGTTTGCCGTCCGATGAGCGGTGCCGCGATAGCGTACAGCGGAGTAAAGATGCCCATCTGCAGGTAGGTGGCGGTGGCGAGCATGGTAAACAGGACCATCAGGATCCCACCGATCACGCCGACGAGTGCTCCAAGCAGAAGAAATTGGATCAAGTGGCTCGTATCTCTTGTTGTTGACATATCACACCTCCATCTTTAACACGACTGCTACTGGCATCGAGACTCATTTCTCCCTGCCAGCAGGGCACAACTCTGCATGCAATGATAATAGGCTCCACTGGTCACCTTCTTTATGGAGTCAGTAGTACATGCATCTCGTGGTCCAAAAAGTAGATGATACTGTATTTTGTGGGGGTGGCTTGCGGTGTCCCATAGGGTGGGGAACCCGGACTATTGTAACCATTGCCACAAGCTGCTAAAAACAGCAAGGCACCAAGGACCAATAGACAAAATTTTGCTGCCAGTGTGAGTTTAGAAGTGTTCCTCTGCATCTTCGATTCTCCTTTTTTAAAAGGGAACATACTTAAAGTGGTAAAAGTTGTCGTCCTCTGTTTAGCGACTACTCTAGTGCCGCTTGCAAACGAGCACATAAGCCAGTAGAGGCGGTCAATAAGAGCCTTACCCAATTTCAATTTCCTACTCCTTTCTCCCTTCTGCGCCAGAATGTCCCAGAGGCAAGGAAGCCAAAACGTCCTAACCTAGGAGTAAGCCACTGATCTAATCCATAGTAGCGGCTCGCAGAGATCAGAAGCAGGAAAGCAAAGACGACGGCGTAAATGATCGCCGTCCCAATATCGGTACTATCTCCTGGTCTGTATGGTCCCCCGAATCCTTCCGCCGTCGACCAGATGCCCAGGGCAAGCAGAATGCCAACGACATCGGTGAGATTGCCCAATAGTCCAAGCAGGAGGAAGACGGCAATCGCGGTCTCGGTCGTCGCCAAGATGCGAGCAAAGAGCATCGGATTGCCAGCCACTATATGACCCCAGAAGGTGATCCAGGCTTGTATCGGTCCTGGTTGCCCGTTTTTTGCTCCAGTGACTGTCTCCACAATGTTCCGTTGAAACAATGGATGCCACTTGAACCAGGCGTTGATGGCCCAAATCAAGCCGAACAGGATTCGCAAAGCCGCTATGCCCTTCGTTCGCCAGCTAGGCCGTTTTCGAGGTATTCGTCCCCGAAAGGAGTGATCTGCCTGAAGCGGCTCAGGTGCTGTCTGAAATTTCATGGATGGTTCTCCTCGTATGTGAATATCTGACCGCTCGTCAGGTACGCATAATCTTGATCGTTCATGCGCTTGTTATTGTCCGTAACTACTCAACAATTAATACTCTACTCTCTGAATTACAGCAGCTCAGGGTCAAAAAGCAGAGGTGATTCGGAGACTACCTTGCAGGAGTGCACGGACAGTACGGGGTCCGCCTGCCCTGCACTCCGCTGCCGCAGTTTGCCCTCACGCCCTACTGTGTGGTGATGCGCCCAATCTTGTTCCCCTGTAACTCGGTAAACCACAGGTTGCCATCGGGCCCGGCGGTGATGCCCAGCGGCTTGCAGCCAAATTTGACCCCACAAGTCGAAGGCAGGCGGAAGGCGGTAACGCTGCCACCAGTGGTGATGCGCCCGATGCTATTTCCAAAGGACAAAGTGAACCACAGGTTGCCATCGGGCCCGGCGGTGATGCCCGATGGTCCGCTACTGGCCGTGGCGACGTGGAACTCGGTGAAGCTGCCACTGGTGGTGATGCGCCCAATGTTGCCAACATTGAATTCTGCAAACCAGAGGTTGCCATCCGGCCCGGCAGTGATCCCCTCTGGCAGGCTACTGGCCATGGGGATGGGGAACTCGGTGATAGCACCGGCAGGTGTGATACGCCCGATTTGGTTCCCGGCCCGCTCGGTGAACCACAGATTGCCGTCCGGCCCGGCAGTGATCCCCTGAGGCTGGCAGCCATTAGTGGACAGGCAGTCCTTCTTTGGGAAGGGGAACTCGGTGATAGCACCGGCAGGTGTAATGCGCCCGATCTTGTTCCCATCACGCTCGGTGAACCACAGGTTGCCGTCCGGCCCGGCAGTGATCCCCTGAGGCCCACTACTCTGTGTGGGGATGGGGAATGCGGTGAAGCTGCCACTGGTGGTGATGCGCCCGATGGTATTCCCACTCAACGCGGTGAACCAGAGATTGCCATCCGGTCCGGTCGTGATGAACTGAGGCCCGCCCAAGGCCGATGGGATGGGGAAGCTAGTGCTTTTGCCATTGGTGGTGATGCGTCCAATGGCGGTACCAGCGGTGAACCACAGGTTGCCATCCGGCCCAGCCGTGATGCCGATAGGCGCGCTACTGCCCGAGGGGAGCGGGAACTCGGTAATCGTGCCCACATTGGCCCAGGCGGGAGCAGTGCTCAAGCTCAGCAGACTGACGCAGGCAACTATGGCGGTGAGAAGTGCGGTCAGGTGCGACCGCCATCCAGAACGATTCATGTGTCTTCCTCCTTTGTATGGTTGTGTATGGTGCTACACATGGGTGTCACGTGAGTGTGTTCTCCCCTCTCTGTCTTCAGCAAGGCACTTAGTCATCAGACGCCGTTCTCTCCACCTGCTCGCTCCATCCTGAGCACAGTGCATAGAACGAGCAGATCCTGCTTGGTGTCAATGCATGCTATCTGCAATTAAACATATATACGTAGAAGTGTTACATAAATAAACCCATCATGAAATACACTCTTTGGATTTATAGTTGAGTTATAGCGGTATTCACCGTAGGTTGGGTTTGACCCACTGGCCTCTGAGGAACAAGGAGAACCATCAGGGTCAATCAACTATTTCGATTCATCTAAGGCTTCATGAGTGAGATAGAAACGGTTTTGTGGAAGTGTAGAACTTGTAGCAGTGCCTGAATATCATGAAGGATACCCACCGAGCCAAAATAGGGTATACTATGCTCATGCTAGAATTCGAAATCCTTGTACACGGCCTCTATCGTCCAGACCAGCTGAATATTACCTATAATCCATCCCTGCGCATGCCAATCAGCCCATCTATTCAAGCATGGATAGATGCTTTCTGGGAACAGAAGTTAGCAACTGCACGCGAACAAAATATTCCGCTCTTCGATGCGCCTCTGTTTCGCTTCGTAGAAGTCGAAGCAACAGCTGAGGGAACACTTCATCTTGTGCTTGGAGGTACAGGATACAAAGAATATGTGACGACACGTGTCCTGGAGTTTTCACAAGGACGAAAACGCGAAGAACTGGGTAATGCGCTCTCAGTGTGCTCAGTAGTTGAGACGAGCGATGGCTATATTTTACTTGACAAGCGGCAAGGGGTAGATGTCTATGTTGGCCGTTATCATGTCATCGGCGGCTTCTTCGAACGCGACCTTGACAGCACTATTTCTAAAGAACCTGACCCATTTAGAGCCATTCGCCGCGAAATACGCGAAGAAACGGGCATTCTGCAATCAGATATATGTGAACAATTTTGCCTTGGAGTCGTTTACGACACAGCAACTCCGCATGCAGAGATGTGCTTTCTCACATCTCTTGCTATCCCATCGACTGAGATTCATATCAGGATACCTGAGGAGGATGAGATCAAGCAATTAGAGATGTTGCATGCAACAGAAGCCGGGTTGCGGGAATTTCTTGTCAAGAATCATGGAAATATTTCAGCCACGGGTGAACCAAATTTGTTGATGTATGGTGGTGTGAGATTTGGAAGAGCATGGTTTGAGGAGATGTTGAAACTTCTCATTGAAATGGATCCTGATTCCTAAAAACCAGGGCTAATTCGAGGAACGTTCATCCTCATTCAGCAATCAGTAAATGAAGGAAGAGGCAGTGCCCTCCTCGATCGGAACAAGAGTTGTAACATAAGCAATGTTTATCGAATTTGCTTTGGCCGGTATCGTGTTATCGTTGTT
>WNFW01000792.1_pt1 | contig 23221 bp, 24 predicted proteins | sample 5400131 | NCBI WGS metagenome assembly WNFW01 (sample SAMN13153362, study PRJNA577476) | soil metagenome | isolation source: 20 cm soil or saprolite under grassland replicate 1 | place: USA:California | collected 2016-06-15 | reverse complement strand
ATGCCGCGATGAGCGGTCAAGCGACGCACGGATAGGAGCACGCCTCTCCGGGGTGGCAGAAAGAGAGAAGCCCCGGCCGTGGTAGGTCCGGGGCTCTCGTGCAGTAGTGTCACCACGATTCTGGCGGATCGTGATGCCCTACGCTAACGCGATCTGCGCGGTTTCGGCAACAGCGTCCAATGGGAAAAGCGTCGCGTGTGACATTTCTGCCGAAAGCGATGCGCCCACCGGTAATCGAATAAGTCATGAGGGGCATAGATGCAGCGACGAGCCAAAGGCGGTTGTCAAACCACCAGCCGCATGAGGAAAGAAAGCTTTGGATCGAAGAGGCGTCCCGGCGGGAACACTGGCTCGCTCTGTCGTCTCGCCATAGGATTTGCCGGGCGCTGCGCCCCTTCCCGGAGAACAAGTCATGGCACGCTTTGTTTTTGCGACCGGCCTCGCCGCCGTGCTCGGCATGCCCTTGCTCGCCATGTCATATGGCGGGGCATCGGCCCAGGAGCGGGCCACGTGCTCGCAGGCACGCGCCCAGTGCGGCACGCAACGGGTCTGTCAGAGGCGTTTCGAGAACTGCATACAAACCGGCTGCTGGACGGTCGTGATGGTGAAGCGGTGTGGCTATGAGAAGCGATAAAGGAGGCCGCCAGCGGCTTCACTCATTGCGCTGACGTTCTGCCCTTGGATGAAGAAGAACCCCCGACGCGCGAGCGTCGGGGGTTTGCGGCCTCGGCTGGCGTCCAGTCGCGATCCAGACCGTTCGTAGACCGCGCGCAGCGCAAGTTACATCAGATACCGCCTCGCGATCCCTGTCATTGAGATACCTCAAAGGTAAGGGCGCGGCTCAATCGCGGTGCTAGTTCTCTTTGGAGATTTGGCGCGTTTAGTGCGATGAGGGACGGATCCAGGAGCGCGGTAGCTGCGTACGGTTGGCAGATTCGGTTCCGCAATGCCAAAAATCGAAAATTAAGCCCGCTCGCAGGTGGTTAGATCAGGCCAGCCCGCTGGAACGAAGAACATATTGCGAAGGGGATGTTAGACTTGGCGTACCCAGAGCGATATGTTCCCGAAATCCGGGAACCTGAGTCGGATTGCAACCCCGCCGTCCGATGGCATCCCGGCAGGCTATGGAGCCTCTGGGACATGCTGACTGTTTTTGCGCGGCCATTCGTTTTGCTTGGCGAACAAATCCACGAAATGCGGGCGATGTTTATTTTCGGGGAGGGGAAACCCCTGTCTGTAGAGGACCTGCAGGAGCTACAAGAACACCTAACTGCAGTGTTAGATATTTGTGAAAACTTGGACCTATCGGTGTCAAAGGAATTGATAACCGACGCCAAAAGTGATCCGCCCAACAATGAGAGAGAATTTGCTGTGCTCACCAAGGCGCTATATGCGGAAATCCGCAACAAGCTTTTGGTGGTAGTGCCGCCACATCGTCGGAAATTCTATAATGCTAGGGAGTTTATTGGCACGTCTATACAGGCGGCTTTTCCAAGTTCATTTGCAGAACTTCGGCTGGGAGGCCAATGCCTAGCTATCGGCCAGTTTACCGCCTGCGCATTTCATTCTTTGAGGGCAGTGGAAATTGGATTGCGTACTATGGCCGCGAAACTAGGCGTGAACCTTCCTTTTCCCCTCGTTCAGGCCGACTGGGAAACACTTATTCGCGGCATTGAATCAAAAGTTCAGGCAATGAAGGATCTCAAAAAGGGCGAAGAAAAAGACGAGATGCTGAACTTTTATTCCAACGCCTGTATGCCGTTTCGCTACTTTAAAGACGGATCGCGCCTTCGGATTTTCCACGCGCGAGAACTATACGATGAACCGCGCGCTATTAGCTTGTTTCAGCACTCTCGGGACTTTTTTGAAACTCTTTCTACGAAGATGAAGGAGGACGACGCTTAGGCGGAATGATCTTCCGAAATTTGACCATAAAATCTTCCATGCTGTCGTTGACGCCAAGCTTTCGAGCGGTTGCGACGAACCGCTCGAATTGCTGCTTGTCAGTCTTTTTCGGACGCTTCTTTTGCTTTGCGTCTGCTCTTGCCATACGGCCACTCAGATATGAGGCGTCCTATAGGTGAGGCGCTTGCCGACGATGCCCTTCAGGGCGCGTGCGGTGCGCTCACCGTCATCTACTCCTAGCTTAGTACGGTTGCTATAGCGGAAATCGAACTCAGCGAGATAGCGATGCAAATGTTTCTCGCTGCAATGCTGGTAGACACCATGCATCCCGCGCTTGAAGATCGAAAAGAAATTCTCAGCGGTGTTGGTGTGAGCATCGCCGCGCACGTATTCCTCTAGCTTGTGGTTCACAGTGTCATGCCGCGCGAACTCGCGGCCAAGCTCGCGGTAGTAGGTGCCTTCGTCGGTCATCATGGTTGATTCGCGCGCAAGGTTTTCGCGGATGACGGGCGCGATGTCGGCAATCCGGGTGCCTTCCACATGGAAGCTCCGCGCCGAACCTGCTTGTGGCCAGTGCCGCGCCGCTTAGGTTCGCCCTTCACTTGGCCGTAGAAAGTCTCGTCAACTTCGACAATCTGGCCCGCGCCGCCCATCGGCTCCATGCCAACGGTGCGCATGGCCTCGCGGATGCGGTGAGACATGAACCACGCGGTTTTGAGGCTCACGCCAAGGCTGCAATATAGCTGATTGCTGATGATGCCCTTCTTGCTGGCGCACATCAGCACCATGGCCTGAAGCCACACGCGCATAGGGATGTGGCTGGCCTCGAAAACGGTGCCGACCTTCACGGTAAAGGGCTTGCGGCACTGGTAGCATTTGTAGGTGCCGATTCGGGTGCTTTTGCCCTTCATCAAGGAGATGCGATCTACGCCGCCGCAATGCGGGCAAATCGGGCCATCCGGCCAGACCTGGGCCTCAACCCAGCGATAGGCAGAGGCTTCATCCTGCAAAGCCCTGGCATTAAATACTGAAATGGCCATGACACCCGTTCCTTATTGTGAATCAAGGGTATCATAGGCGCTTGGGTACGTCAAGTCTAATATCGCGATTGCGAATCGAGAACAAATCGTGTACATTGCATTGACTACCCGTTCGAGTCTTCCGGATCCGGCCTATAAGGAGTGGGAGCAAATGACCACCGCGTTACGTGTCGTCGAAGGTTCATCCATGGATAAATCGAAGGCCCTTGATGCCGCGCTCTCCCAGATCGAGCGCACGTTCGGCAAGGGCTCGATCATGCGGCTTGGCAAGAATGACAAGTCGATGGATGTGGAGACGGTCTCCACCGGCTCGCTCGGCCTTGATATCGCCCTCGGCATCGGCGGCTTGCCGCGCGGCCGGGTGGTGGAAATCTACGGGCCGGAATCCTCCGGCAAAACCACGCTCGCGCTGCATTGTCTCGCCGAGGCGCAGAAGAAGGGCGGCATCTGCGCCTTCATCGACGCCGAGCATGCGCTCGATCCGATCTATTCGCGAAAACTCGGCGTCAATGTCGACGATCTGTTGATCTCGCAGCCTGACGCCGGCGAGCAGGCGCTCGAAATCGCCGATACGCTGGTGCGCTCCGGCGCAGTCGACGTCCTCGTGATCGATTCGGTCGCAGCGCTTGTCCCGCGCGCCGAGCTCGAAGGTGAAATGGGTGACAGCCAGCCTGGCCTGCAGGCGCGGCTGATGAGCCAGGCGCTGCGCAAGCTCACCGCCTCGATCAACCGCTCCAACACCATGGTGATTTTCATCAACCAGATCCGCATGAAGATTGGCGTGATGTACGGCTCGCCCGAGACCACCACCGGCGGGCATGCGCTCAAATTCTACGCCTCGGTGCGCCTCGACATCCGCAGAATCGGCGCGATCAAGGAGCGCGATGAGGTGGTCGGCAACCAGACCCGTGTGAAGGTGGTCAAGAACAAGCTGGCGCCGCCGTTCAAGCAGGTCGAGTTCGATATCATGTACGGCGAAGGCGTCTCGAAGAACGGCGAGCTGATCGATCTTGGCGTGAAGGCAGGCGTGGTCGAGAAGTCAGGCACCTGGTTCTCCTACGACAGCCAGCGCATCGGCCAGGGGCGCGAGAACGCCAAGGCTTTCCTCAAGGCCAATCCCGATATTGCCGCGAAGATCGAGACCGCGATCCGGCAAAACGCGGGCCTCATCGCCGAGCGGATTTTAGCCGGCGACGAGCGCGGCGAGAACGAGGACGCCGCCGAGTAAAGCGAGCTCCCCCGACCGTCATTGCCGACAACGGCAATCCGTCGCTTTGTGAGGAGTTGCGTCGAGTATCGCGAAGCGGATGGATCCGCGGGTCAATCCCGCCGATTTGAGTGGCGGGGTGATCGTCCCGCGGGTGACGGTCGGGATCTTCGCGGCTCAGTGCTGCCGCGACGGCAGGCGCTTGCGCGCTTCGGCAATGACGCGCGGCAGCGCGTCTTCGTTGGCGGGCGCCATCAAGTGGACGCCGGCGACGCCGGGAATGGCGGCGAGCTCTTCGATCAGCTCGACTGCTATGCGCTCGCCCTCGGCCGCTGCGTCGGTCGCGCGCTCCAGCCGCTCGATGAAAGCCTCCGGAATGATGGTGCCGTAGAGGCGCTCGCGCATCCAGCGCGCCGAGCGCGCCGAGCGCAGCGGTGCAACGCCGATCAGGAGAAAGAGGTCACGCGTCCCTGCGTGCTTGGCAAGCTGCGCGCTGTACCGGCGCACGACGCCCGTGTCCATGCAGAACTGAGTCTGGGCGAATTCGGCGCCGGCGGCGGCTTTGGCTGCGAGCTTGTCCGGGCGCCAGGACGGCGGCGGATCGATTGGCACGTCCGCGGCGCCGAGAAAGAATGCGGCGTGCCCCGCAACTTTGCGCCCGGAGGGAAGCTCGCCCTTGTCGCGCAGTTCGCGTGCGATCGCTGTCAGCGCGACCGAGTCGACGTCGAACACCGGCTTGGTCTGCGGCTGGTCGCCGGCCCTGGGATCGTCACCGGTGAGACACAATACGTTGCGCACGCTGCAAGCGGCCGCGCCCATGAGATCGGCCTCGAGCGCAAGCCGGTTGCGATCGCGGCAGGTGAATTGGAGGACGGGCTCGATGCCGGCGCGCGCCAGTAGGCACGCCGCGATCGGCGCCGAGAGATGCGCGCGGGCGCCTGCCCCATCGGTGACGTTGACGGCATCGGCGAGCCCGGCGAGCGGCAGCGCCTTGCGCAGCAAATCGTCGGCCTCGCAGGAAACGGGCGGCGTGATCTCGGCGGTGATGGCGAATTGGCGCGCCCGCAACAGCGCTTCGAGGCGCGAAGCCGGCTGCCTTGCTGTCATCGTCTTGTCCGGCGGGTTGAGCGGCGGCCGCGGGGCACGCGGTACGGTGCGCCGATGGCACACGGCGCATATATAAAGGATTGGGGCGGTACGAGCGAGCCGTGCAACTCGGTTTCCTAGACAGGGCGCAGGGTCAAAGCTAAAAGCACCGCGATCCGCAGGACAGATCGAAAGTCGTTGGACAATGAGCGGCGTCAACGAGATCAGATCGCGCTTTCTCGACTATTTCGCGCAGAACGGTCACGCGGTCGTGCCGTCGTCGCCGCTCGTGCCGCGCAATGACCCGACGCTGATGTTTACCAATGCGGGAATGGTGCAGTTCAAGAACGTCTTTACCGGTCTCGAGAAGCGGCCCTATTCGCGCGCGGTGACCGCGCAGAAATGCGTGCGCGCCGGTGGCAAGCACAACGATCTCGACAATGTGGGCTATACCGCGCGCCATCACACCTTCTTCGAGATGCTCGGCAATTTCTCGTTCGGTGATTACTTCAAGGACCGCGCCATCGAGCTTTCTTGGAATCTCGTTACCAAGGAGTTCGGCTTGCCGCTCGATCGCCTGATAGTCACCGTTTTCGTCGACGACGACCAGGCGTTCGATCTGTGGAAGAAGATCGCGGGCCTGCCCGAGAGCAAAATCATCCGCATCGCCGGCTCGGATAATTTCTGGCAGATGGGCGAGCTCGGGCCCTGCGGCCCCTGCTCGGAAATCTTTTACGACCATGGCCCCCACATCCCGGGCGGTCCACCGGGCTCTTCCGAGGCCGAGGGCGACCGCTTCATTGAGATCTGGAACCTGGTGTTCATGCAGTTCGAGCAGCTGCCGGGCGGCAAGCGCGTCGATCTGCCGAAACCGTCGATCGACACGGGCATGGGGCTCGAGCGCACCGCTGCGGTGCTGCAAGGTACCCACGACAATTACAAGATCGATCTGTTCGGCGCGATCATCTCCCACGTCGCCGACTTGACCGGCGTCGAGCCGGAAGGGCCGCGCGCCGTCTCCCACCGCGTGATTGCCGACCATCTGCGCGCCTCGTCGTTCCTCATCGCGGACGGCGTGCTTCCTTCGAACGAAGGCCGCGGTTACGTGCTCCGCCGCATCATGCGCCGCGCCATGCGCCATGCCCAGCAACTCGGCGCCGAGGAGCCGTTGATGTGGCGCCTCGTTCCCACGCTCACGCGCGAGATGGGGCAGGCCTATCCGGAACTCTCCCGCGCCGAGCCGCTGATCACCGAAACGCTCAAGCTCGAAGAGACGCGGTTTCGCAACACACTCGCGCGCGGACTTGCGCTGCTGGAAGAGGGAAGCAAGAGGCTCAGCCGCGGCGGAAAGTTTTCCGGCGAAGCTGCCTTCACGCTGTACGATACCTACGGCTTTCCCCTCGACCTCACACAGGATGCGCTCAAGCCACGCGGGATTTCCGTCGATACCGAAGGCTTCAACGCGGCCATGGAGCGGCAGCGGGAAAAGGCGCGCGCGTCCTGGGCGGGATCAGGCGAGGCCGCGACCGAGACGTTGTGGTTTGCCATCAAGGAGCGCGTCGGCGCGACCGACTTCCTGGGCTATGAAACCGAGACCGCCGAGGGGGTCATCTCTGCGCTCGTCAAGGACGGCAAGGAGGTCGACGCTTTGCGCGCTGGCGAGAGCGGCGCCGTCATCCTCAACCAAACGCCGTTCTACGGCGAAGCGGGCGGCCAGGTTGGCGACACCGGCATGATGCATGCCGACGGGGTGCGGTTCTCTGTAACCGACACCCAGCGCAAGCCGGGCGACGTGCTCGTCCATTCCGGCACGGTGGAAAAGGGCACGCTCAACGTGGGCGCCGCGCTCACGCTCGAGGTCGATCGTTCGCGGCGCGGCGCCATCCGCCGCAACCATTCGGCCACACACATCTTGCACGAGGCGCTACGCCAGGTGCTTGGCGATCACGTCGCCCAAAAAGGGTCCCTCGTCGCGCCCGATCGGTTGCGCTTCGACTTCTCGCATCCCAAGCCGATGACGGCCGCGGAGATCGAGCGGGTTGAAGACATCGCCAATGAGGTCGTGCTGCAGAATTCGCCGGTGACCACGCGGCTAATGGCGGTCGACGAGGCGATTGCGTCAGGCGCCCGCGCGCTGTTCGGCGAGAAGTATGGCGAAGAGGTGCGGGTCGTGGCCATGGGCGAGGGTGGCGGTAACACGATGGGCTGGTCGGTGGAGTTGTGCGGCGGCACGCACGTCAGGCGCACCGGCGACATCGGCGTGATTGCCGCGCTCGGCGACAGCGCGGTTGCGGCTGGCGTGCGCCGCATCGAGGCGCTCACCGGGACGACGGCGCGCAAGCACGCGCGCCACCTGGGCGAGCTCGCGAAGACCGCCTCGGCCGAACTCAAGGCGCCGCTCGACGATATGCCGCAGCGTCTCGCGCAGGTGCTTGAGGAGCGCCGCCGCCTTGAGCGCGAGCTGTCGGAGGCGAAGAAGAAGCTCGCCATGGGCGGCGGTGCCGCGCAAGACGCGGACGGCGTGCGTCTCGTGGGCGACGTGAAGCTTCTGGCGCGCGCGGTCGAGGGCATCGATCTCAAGGACCTGCGCAGCCTCGCCGACGAAGGCAAGAAGCGCCTGGGTTCCGGTGTCGTCGCCATCGTTGGCGTCACAGAGGAGGGCAAGGCCGGCGTCGTGGTCGGCGTCACGGCTGACTTGACCGCCCGCTTCTCCGCCATCGACCTGGTGCGCAAAGGCGCCGAGGCGCTCGGCGGCAAAGGGGGCGGGGGGCGCGCGGACATGGCGCAGGCTGGCGGTCCGGACGGCTCCAAGGCAGACGCCGCGCTCAAAGCGATCGAAGGCGCGCTCGCCGTAAGCTGACCGCGGTAGCCCGGGTTGAGCGGATCGAAACCCGGGATTCTGCTCGCCACTGCGATCGCGCCGACTGTCTCTTCGCTCCAGCTGACGCGGGTACGGTTACGCCATCGCCTTCTTCAGGTTCTCGTCCACCTTGTCGAGAAACCCGGTGGTGGAGAGCCATTTCTGATCGGCGCCGACGAGCAGCGCGAGGTCCTTGGTCATAAAGCCCCCCTCGACCGTGCCGACGGTGATCTGCTCCAAGGTGGCGGCGAATTTCGCGAGCGTGGCGTTATCGTCGAGCTTGGCGCGATGCGCGAGCCCACGCGTCCAGGCGAAGATCGAAGCGATCGAATTGGTCGAGGTCTGCTCGCCTTTCTGGTGCTGGCGGTAGTGGCGCGTCACCGTGCCATGCGCGGCCTCCGCTTCGACCACCTTGCCGTCCGGCGTCATCAGCACCGACGTCATCAGACCGAGTGAGCCATAGCCCTGCGCGACGGTATCGGACTGCACGTCGCCATCGTAGTTCTTGCAGGCCCATACATAGCCGCCGGACCATTTCAGCGCTGCCGCCACCATGTCGTCGATCAGCCGGTGTTCGTAGAAGATGCCTTTCTTCTCGAACGCGGCCTTGAACTCGGCGTCGTAGATCTCCTGGAAAATGTCCTTGAACCGCCCGTCATAGACTTTGACGATGGTGTTTTTGGTGGAGAGATAGACCGGGTAGCCACGGTTGAGACCATAGTTGAGCGAGGCCCGGGCAAAATCGCGGATCGAGTCGTCGAGATTGTACATCGCCATGGTCACCCCGCCGCCGGGGAAGCGAAAAACCTCGCGCTCGATCTTGGTGCCGTCGTCGCCAACAAACGAGAGCGACAGCTTGCCCTTGCCCGGCACCTTGAAGTCGGTCGCGCGGTATTGGTCGCCGTAGGCGTGGCGGCCGATGATGATCGGCTTGGTCCAGCCGGGCACCAGCCGCGGCACGTTCTTGCAAATGATCGGCTCGCGGAAGATGACGCCGCCCAGAATGTTGCGGATCGTGCCGTTGGGCGAGCGGTACATATCTTTCAGCCCGAATTCCTTCACCCGCGCTTCGTCGGGGGTGATGGTGGCGCACTTGACGCCGACGCCGACCTTCTTCACCGCCTCCGCCGCTTCGATCGTGATGTGGTCGCGGGTCTCGTCGCGCTTCTGCATGCCGAGGTCGTAGTAGAGGAGCTCCACGTCGAGATAAGGATGGATCAGCTTTTCCTTGATGAGATGCCAGATGATGCGGGTCATCTCGTCGCCGTCCATCTCGACGACCGGATTCTGCACTTTGATTTTCGCCATTGCGGCCGACCCTTTACGCGCGCGCAGCTGTAGAGGAGGTGAGCGGAAATGCCCCGGAGCAGGCGCCTTATGGCGCGGTCCGGTGCGCCCTGCAAGGACAAAACGAAGCGGTGCCGAATTGCGCGCGCACAGCCGGCGCGCCATTGTGCGCGCGGGCAATTAGTGCAAGACGCCTGCAAACGCCTGCGGCGCCGGCGCGGATGCAAACAGGGTGTCCTGATTTGGCAACAATGCCGAGATGGCGCGATCTCAGAGGGGCTTACGGCCGCCGCCGGCGCGCGCTGCGCCAGGCGCTGCTCGAGCCATTGCTGGTCGGTTGGCCGACGCTGCGTGACGTGGTGATGAACGCGCTCGCTGCGCGCGGGCATCTTGTCCTGTGCGAGCTCGGCGACGTGCGCTTCTTCGTCGACCCCAGCGATCGCGTGGTCGGCGCCTGGCTGATATGGCACGGCGGCTGGCAGCGCCGCGAGATCGATAGCGCGGTCGAAATCGTGTCGGCGGCGCGGCGGTTGCCGCCCGATGCGGTGTTCGTCGATGTCGGCGCGCACATCGGTACACACACCATTTATGCGCTACGTAGCGGCCGTTTCGCGCGCGTCGTTGCGTTCGAGCCCGCGCCGCGCAACGCGGCGCTGCTTGCCAGGAATCTCGACGCGAACGGGCTCACGCATGTCGCGGTGATCGTCGCGAAAGCGGCCGGTGCCGCGCCGGGTAGCGCCGTGCTGCATCTCCACCCTCGCAATACTGGCGCGCACGCGATCGGCGCGTCGCCGTCGCTCGATGGCACGGCGCGGCTCGAGGTCCCACTCGTGCGTGTCGATGACGAGCTTGAACATTTGGGTGTGGCGCCGGAGAGTGTCGCGCTCGTCTGGGTCGACGTCGAGGGTTACGAGCCACAGGTGCTCGACGGCCTTGTCGGCCTTATGGCTCGCGCGGTGCCGATCGCCTTCGAATTCAACCCGCATCGCTACAGCCCCGAGAGCAAAGCGCGGCTCGTGGCGCGCCTCGCGCAGCATTATACGACCGTACACAGTCTGGGACGGGGCGAAGGGACGGCGCCCATTGGCACGCTCGCCGCGCGCGAGCACACCGATGACGTGCTGGTGTATTAGTCAATGCCCGGCGCCGGAACCGACAAGACCAAGAACTGGATAGAGATGCCGGGCCCGATCATCGTGCTGGTCGAGCCGCAGCTGGGCGAAAATATTGGTGCAGCCGCGCGCGTGATGGGGAATTTTGGCCTCAGCCGGCTGCGCCTGGTCAAGCCGCGCGACGGCTGGCCCAACATGCAGGCTCGGCGCGCCGCCTCCGGCGCCGATTGCATCCTGGAAGACGCGCAGCTCTACGAAACGCTCGATGCGGCGATAGCCGACTGCACGCTGGTCGTCGCGACCACGGCGCGCGCCCACGACCAGGCCAAGCCGGTGATCTCCGCCGATGCGGCAGCCGCTTTGCTCGCGCCCCGTCTCGCCGGTGGCGAGAACGTCGCGGTGTTGTTCGGGCGCGAGCGCTACGGCCTCCAAAATGAGGAGGTGGCGCTCGCGGACCGGATCGTCACTTTTCCGGTCAATCCGGCCTTCGCCTCGCTCAATCTCGCCCAGGCCGTCGCGATCGTCGCTTATGAATGGTTCAAGCTCGCCTGCGGGGGCGCGCTTCCCTTCGCCATGCCGAAAAAATCGCCGGCTGCCGGCAAGGAACAGGTGCAAGCATTCTTCGCCAATCTCGAACGCGAGCTCGATCAAATCGAATATTTCCGCCCGCTCGAGAAGCGCGCGACCATGCTCGTCAATCTGCGCAACATCTTCGCGCGCATGCAGCCGACTCAGCAGGACATCCAGACCTTGCACGGCATCGTTGTCGCGCTGAGCGAAGGCCGGAAGGGACCGGCGCGCGGCGGCGTGCTCGACAGCGAAGAAGCGACCGCCTTGCGGGCGCTGCTCGCGGAACATGGGCAAGGGCGCGTCGCGGGCGAGCGCGGCCCGGTACGGGGGCTGTCGCGGCTCCTACGCCGCAATCCAACCGATGCCGAGCGCGCGCTGTGGCACGCGCTCACCAACGACCGGCGCTTCGCCGGAAAAGGTATCAAGCGTCAGGTCCCGGTCGGCGTCCACATTACCGACTTCGTCTCTTTCCCGCTGAGGCTGGTGATCGATCTCCTCCCGGGGCAGGAAAATGAGAGCGCGCGAAGGGCGCGTGCCGAGCGCCGCGCGTGGCTGATCGCGCGCGGCTATCGCGTGCTCGAGGTCGAAGCAGGCGCGGTCGCCGCCGATTTGGCGCAGGTTCTCGATCGCTTGGCGCAACAAATCGACGGCGGTTAGAGCGTGTTCGGTTGCGCGCAATCCGCAAGCATCCGTTCGTCCCCGCGGAAGCGGGGAGGTGGATTCACATTCGAAGTGCAACAGTCTGTGGAACATCTCTGCCGGCGTTTCGAAGTCAAGGCACTTTCGTGGGGTGGTGTTGTAGGCGCGCAGGAGAGCGTGAAAACGTTGGTCCGAGAGGGTTGCAAGGTCAGTTTTGCGTGGGATGAAGCGGCGCATACGACCGATGGCGTTTTCGATACCGCCCTTCTGCCAGGGCGCGTAGGGATCGCAAAAGAAGGTTTTGATGGCGAGGCGATGAAGCAACCGATGACGGGCGAACTCGGTGCCATTGTCGAAGGTGATGGTTTGGCGCAGCCGCGCAGGCAAGTCTTTGAGGAGCGCGCGCAGATGCGCGGCGACGCGATCGGCGGCCTTGTTGGGTGGCCTACTCGCGAGCAGGAGACGGGACTGACGCTCATGACCGGTGAGCACGGCTTGGCCGTACTTGGCGAACAGCATGAGGTCGGCCTCCCAATGACCGGGGCTGCTGCGGTCGGCGGCTGCGGCCGGTCGTTCGGCCACGGAAATACGGCCTTCGATGAGGGTTGCGGAGCTGCCGCCCTTGCGGCCGCGAAAACCGCGCTTGCTCTTGCCGCGCGGCAAATAGCGCCGCCAGCGGTAGTCTTTGGTACGGGCGATCTGGGCGTAGATGAAGCGGTAGATGCTCTCGTAGCTGATGACGTTGCGGCCTCTTTGGCGAGCGAGCCGGCCAGCGACCTGCTCGGGCGACCAACCGCTGGCGAGACGCTCGAGAACGTCGCGGCGCAGCTCTGGCTCGTGTTCGAGGCGCGAGCCCGCCCAGCGCCGTGCCTGCGTCTGTTCCTGGGCGTAGCTTGGTTTGTAGCCGATGTGGCGACCGCGGTTGCGCTTTACCTCGCGAGAGATGGTCGATGGCGCGCGATCCAGAGCTGCCGCGATTTGCCGGATCGAGCACCCGTCGGCCTGAAGTCGGGCAATCTCGCATCGGTTCTCCAATGACAGCTGCTGGTATTTGCGCCCCATTGCAACACCTCCCTAAGAAGGTGTTGCACTTCGTTTGTGAACTTAGGGGACCCAGAATCGCGGGCAGGTGGCTTTGGATTCCCGCTTGCGCGGGAATGAGCGGAGAACGAGTAACGCGTAGCCCGCATTGAGCCTAAGCGCGTTGGGCGCGTTCATAGCTTGTCGAAGACGGGCGTGAACGCCCTTAAGGAGGCGCTATGGCGAAACGAGAAGCTCTTCGCGGATGTCGCTGCGCTCCATTCGGGCTACAAGCCATCAGACCTTGATCGCTTTGAGCGCGGCGGCGGCGCCCGCCCGCAAGAAACCGATATCGCTGCCGACGGCGAGGAAGCGCACGCCGCGCTTGGCGAGCGCGACCGCGCGCTCAACCGAGTGGCAATAGGCGCCCATGATCTTGCCGGCCTTGCGCGCCGCCGCCAACATGCTGTCGATCCCGCGGTCGACTTCGAGCGCCATCGGATCGACGTCGCCGCCGTTGCTGAGCGCGATCGAGAGGTCGGCCGGCCCGAGGAAGAGCGCATCGATACCGGAGGTGGCCGCGATCGCCTCCACGTTCTCGAGCGCGGTTTTCGTCTCGATCATGGCAAACGTGACGGTAAGCGCGTTGGCCTCACGCAGATACACCTTCTGATCCGGCATGTTGGCGAGCGTGGTGGCGCGGTGCGGGCCCCAGCTGCGCTCCCCGAGGGGCGGAAACTTTGCGAACGAGACATAGGCGCGCGCATCTGCCTGCGTATTGATCATCGGCGCGATGATGCCCTCCGCGCCGAAATCGAGCGCGCGACTCGCGGTTGCGAACTGGCCGACCGGAATGCGCACGATCGCCGCGGCGCCGCCTTGGCGCACCTGCGCGATACCGGAAATGATCGAGGCGGTGTCCCACAATCCGTGCTGGGAATCGAGCGTGACCGCAGGAAAGCCTTCACGCGCGACGAGCTCGGCGACGATCGGCGCAGGCAACCCGCACCAGCCGCTGTGCACGATCTCGCCGGCCTTGAGGCGGCCGGCGAGCGAGAAGGCTGCTTCGGTTGTCATGGGGAGGGCGTCCTTTGTTGTGATCGCCCGTGGCAGGCGATGTCACGCCGGTCGTGATTATAAAGGTCTAATCTGGGGCATTGCACGTGATCACGCTGCACGCTCGTCATCCCCCGCTCACGCGAGATCCATATTCCAGAGGCGCTGGTTGTGGGTCCCGGCTTTCGCGGGGACGACACGTGAGCAGGGGTTGGAAAGGATCACTGGCCGGCCTTGATGTCCGCGATCGCCTTCGCCATCAGCTCGGTCATGGTGCGGCGGATCTGATGATCGGAGTCCTTCACCCCCTTGGCATCGAAGTCTCGGCGAATTTTGCGGAACACATCATCCTCTCCCGGCTCCTCCAAATCGGCGACCACGACCTCCTTGGCGTAGGCGTCGGCTTCGGCGCCGGAGAGCCCGAGCTTTTGCGCAGCCCACAAGCCGAGCAGCTTGTTACGTCGCGCCGTCGACTTGAACCGCAGTTCCTCGTCGTGCGCGAATTGCTTCTCGAAACCTTCCTCGCGCTTGTCGAATGTAGTCATTGCCTCCTCGCTCATCGGGAGCGGCCGCGCTCGCATCGATTTCGCGTTCGGCAAGCCGCGAGCTGCGTCGCTTAACGTTTCAATCGCAGGCGTGGAAACCACGGCGCGCGCCCTTGCATAGCGGGACACGATCGTCAAGGCAACCGAACTGATTCGCAAAACCTGCGTAACAAAACCATTCTAGCACGATTGTGCTATCGCGCCCGATCGGCTAGGTTTGTTGTGGACGCATCGCACGTTCACGTCTCGTCGGGCCGCCGCCGTTGCCGCGGATCAAGAGTCTCGACCGGAGCTACGGCATCCAGATGGACAAACCACGGTACACGCCGATGAGCCGCCGTCGCCGCATTTATGAAGGCAAGGGCAAGGTCCTCTACGAAGGACCGGAACCGGGAACCCTGATCCAGCACTTCAAGGACGACGCGACCGCCTTTCATGCGAAGAAGCACGACGTGATTGAAGGCAAGGGCGTCCTCAACAACCGGATCTCGGAATACGTCTTCCAGCACTTGAACGACATCGGAGTTCCTACCCACTTCATCAAGCGCCTCAACATGCGCGAGCAGTTGATCCGCGAAGTGGAAATCATTCCGCTCGAGGTGATGGTGCGCAATGTCGCGGCGGGCTCGCTATCACAGCGGCTCGGGCTCGAGGAGGGCACGCAGCTGCCGCGCTCCATCATCGAGTTTTATTACAAGAACGATCAGCTCGGCCATCCCATGGTCTCGGAGGAGCACATCACGGCGTTTGGCTGGGCCACCCCGCAGGAGATCGACGACATCATGGCGCTTGCCATCCGCGTCAACGACTTCCTGTCCGGCCTGTTTCTCGGCGTCGGCATCCGCCTCGTCGACTTCAAGATGGAAACCGGCCGGCTGTGGGAGAACGATCTCATGCGCATCGTGGTGGCGGACGAGCTCTCCCCGGATTCCTGCCGCCTCTGGGACATCAAATCGAACGAGAAGCTCGACAAGGACCGTTTCCGCCGCGATCTCGGCGGTTTGGTAGAGGCCTACACGGAAGTCGCCAAGCGTCTCGGCATCATGAGCGAGGGCGAGCGGCCGCGCGGCATGGGACCTGTCCTGGTGAAGGGGTGATCGTAGCGTAGTGTGGCCCGGATTGAGCGAAATCCGGGGTTGTGCCGACTTCTTGCACTTTCCCGGATTCGCGCCATATCGATGCGTGCAGGACAGGCGATGAAGGCCCGCATCACCGTCACTCTCAAATCCGGGATTCTCGACCCGCAAGGGAAGGCGATTGAGGGCGCGCTCAAATCGCTGGGCATTGCGGGCGTAGCGAGCGTCCGCCAGGGGAAAGTCTTCGACATCGAGCTCGAAGGGCGCGACCGCAAAGCGGCGCGCGCCGCGCTTGAGCAGGCGGCCGACAAGCTCCTCGCCAATACGCTGATCGAGAATTATCAGGTCGAGCTGAAATGAAGGCGTTGCGCGCCGAGGACATCGCGGTAGCGGCCGAAGGAGCCGCCTTCAATCTCCTTTTGTGCTGGACCGAGCGCGAGCGATGAAATCCGCCGTCGTCGTTTTTCCCGGCATCAATCGCGAACGGGACATGGCGCGTGCGCTTACGCTGATAAGCGGTCAAGCGCCGGCCATGGTTTGGCATGCCGATACCGTGTTGCCTGCGGGCACCGATCTCGTCGTGGTACCCGGCGGCTTCTCCTATGGAGATTATCTGCGCTGCGGCGCGATTGCCGCGCGCGCGCCCATCATGGACGCGGTGCGCTCGCATGCCGGCCGCGGCGGCCTGGTGCTTGGTGTGTGCAACGGGTTCCAAATTCTATGCGAGGCGGGGCTTTTGCCCGGCGTGTTGATGCGCAACACCGCGCTCAAATTCATCTGCCGCGACGTCTATTTGCGAGTGGAGCGCTCCGACACGCCGTTCACGCGCGGTTACAATGCGGGACAGGTGATCTGCGTACCGATGGCGCACGGCGAGGGCAACTATATCGCCGATAAAGACACTATCGCGCGGCTCGAGGGCGAAGGCAGGGTGCTGTTTCGCTATACCGCCCCCGATGGCGCGCTTGACCCCTCCTGGAACGTCAACGGTGCGATCAATGCCATTGCCGGTGTGCTCAACGAGAATGGCAACGTACTCGGCCTGATGCCGCATCCCGAGAACCACGTCGAAGCGGCGCTCGGGACGACCGACGGACGCGGCCTATTCGCGGGCCTTGCCGATCACTTCAAACAGGCGGCATGACGCGGTTCCCGTTGCCCCGCGATGGCTAGGACAACCAGGAAACATTCGGCACGCACGCGCAAGGCGCGGCCAGCGCACAAGCCAAAGCGGCGTAAGAGCAAATCCGCAAAGATCAGCCCGGCGCTGATAGCGGCGCACGGGCTCACGGCGGAGGAGTACCAGCGCATCCTCGCGCTCATCGGCCGTGAGCCCTCGATCACCGAACTCGGCATTTTCTCGGCGATGTGGAACGAGCACTGCTCGTACAAATCTTCGAAAATCCATCTGCGCACGCTGCCGACCAAAGCGCCGTGGGTGATCCAAGGGCCGGGCGAGAACGCCGGCGTCATTGATATCGGCGATGGGCTTGCCGTCGTGTTCAAGATGGAGAGCCATAACCATCCGAGCTACATCGAGCCTTATCAGGGCGCCGCGACGGGGGTCGGCGGCATTTTGCGCGACGTCTTCACCATGGGCGCGCGGCCGATCGCCTGCCTCAACGCGCTCTCCTTCGGCGCGCCGATACACCCGCAGACGCGGCACCTTCTTGCTGGCGTGGTTGCCGGCATCGGCGGCTACGGCAATTCCTTCGGCGTGCCGACGGTCGGCGGCTGCGTGCGCTTCCACACCCGCTACGATGGCAACTGCCTCGTCAATGCGATGGCCGTTGGGCTGGCGCGCAACAACCGAATTTTCTACGCCGCCGCCTCCGGCGTCGACATGCCGATCGTCTATCTCGGCTCCAAAACCGGCCGCGATGGCATCCACGGCGCGACGATGGCGTCCGCCGAGTTTGGCGATGCCACCGAGGAAAAGCGCCCGACCGTGCAAGTCGGCGATCCGTTCGCGGAAAAACTGCTGCTCGAGGCCTGTCTCGAGATCATGGCGAAGGAGTGCGTCATTGCCATCCAGGACATGGGCGCGGCGGGGCTTACCTGCTCCGCGGTCGAGATGGGCGCCAAGGGCGGCCTCGGCGTCACGCTCGATCTCGATGCCGTGCCTTGCCGCGAGAGCGGCATGAGCGCCTACGAGATGATGCTCTCGGAGAGCCAAGAACGCATGCTCATGGTGCTCAAGCCGGAGAAGGAGCACGAAGCCGAGGCGATCTTCCGTAAATGGGGTCTCGATTTCGCGGTGGTCGGCAAGACCACGCCCACCAAGCGCTTCATCGTTCGCCACCGGGGCAAGGTCATGGTCGACCTGCCGATCAAGGAGCTAGGCGACGAGGCGCCGGTCTATGACCGGCCGCACACGGAAGCGCCGCCGAAGCCGGTGCTCACCACCGCCGATGTTGCGCCGCCCGTTGCGACCGCGGACGCGTTGTTGCGGCTGATCGGCGCTCCTGATCTGTGCTCGCGCCGCTGGGTGTGGGAGCAGTACGATCACATCATTCTCGGCAATACGGTGCAGCGCCCCGGCGGCGATGCCGCGGTGGTGCGCGTCGACGACGGGCCCAAGGCGCTCGCGCTTACCACCGATGTCACACCGCGCTATTGCGAGGCCGATCCCTTCGAAGGCGGCAAACAGGCGGTCGCCGAGGCCTGGCGCAATCTCACTGCGGTGGGGGCGCGACCGCTAGCGCTCACCGACAATCTCAATTTCGGCAATCCGGAGCGGCCGGAGATCATGGGCCAGTTGGTCGGTGCGATCCATGGTATTGCCGATGCGTGCGAGGCGCTCGAATTTCCGGTCGTCTCCGGCAATGTCTCACTCTACAACGAGACCAACGGCCGGGCGATCCTGCCTACGCCCACCATTGGTGGCGTCGGGCTGATCGACGACTTCACCAAGTCGGCGACGCTCGCCTTCAAGCGGGAGAGCGAGGCGATTTTACTCATCGGCGACACCGCGGGCTGGCTTGGACAGTCGCTCTATCTGCGCGAAATCTGCGAGCGCGAAGAGGGCGCGCCGCCGCCGGTCGATCTCGCAGCCGAGCGCAAGAACGGCGACTTCGTGCGCGCACTCATCGCCGAGGGCATCGCTAGCGCCGTGCACGATGTATCCGACGGCGGGCTTCTGCCCGCTATCGCCGAGATGGCGATGGCCTCGGGCATTGGCGCCGAGCTCGATCACCCGCCGATGGCGGCGCATGCCTTCTGGTTCGGCGAGGATCAGGGCCGCTATATCCTGACTGTCGAGGCCGGCGTGGCCGAGACGGTGATTGCGCGCGCTCGCGGCGCGGACGTGCCCGCGCGGCAGCTCGGACTGACCGGCGGCGATGCATTGACGCTCGAAGGCGAGCGCCCCATTCTGGTGGCAAAGCTGCGCGAGCGCTTCGAGGGCTGGCTCCCAGCCTATATGGCGGGCCAGACGCCCTGAAGGCGCGGGAGAGAATGCCATGGCAATGGCTGCGAGCGAGATCGAGCGTTTGATCAAGCGGCGTATCCCGGATGCCGAGGTGACCATCCGCGATCTTGCCGGCGACGGCGACCATTATGCGGCGACCGTGCTTGCCGAATCATTCCGCGGCAAATCGCGGGTGCAGCAGCATCAGATTGTCTACGAAGCGCTGAAAGCGGAAATGGGGGGCAAGCTGCACGCGCTCGCACTGCAGACCGGCACCCCCGAGGCCTAATGGGCGGCGCGTTGACCATACGAACGGTTGTGGCCACGGCTGCCCTGATCGCGTCCGCCGGACTCGCGGCTGCGCAATCGGCGGACCGGGTCAAGCCGTTGGCCCCTCCCGGCGCCATCCAAACGACCGGCACTTGGGGTCTGGGCACGCGCGCCGGCGACTTCGTCTACATTGCCGGCATGCGCGGCATCGACCCGAAGACGAATACGCTCGTTCCGGGCGATGAAGCCCGTATTCGGCAAGGTTTCCTCAACATGCAGACGATCGCGCAATCGGAGGGGGCGAGCCTGCGCGATTGCGTGCGAATCGTCGTCTATGTCACCGACATGTTTCGCTTTCGCCCGCTGGTGAACAAGGTGCAAGAGGAGCTTTGGGGCAAGGGACCCTATCCGCCCCGCACCATTGTCGAGGTGCACCGCCTCAATCAGGACGATATTTTCGAGGTCGAAGGCACGTTCTATGCACCGGTGAAAAAGTAACCGCCGGGGGTGGGGCCGCCCCTTGGGCTCAGGCCGCCGCTACGCTACATATAGCTTCAAGGTGAAAAGGGTTCGGCGCGCGCAAATGCGCTGCCGCCAGGACGAAGAGGGATTTCATGGCGATCGAGCAATTCATCGAGAATGAGGTCAAAAGCAACGACGTGGTGCTGTTCATGAAGGGCACCCCGCAGTTCCCGATGTGCGGATTTTCCGGGCAAGTGGTGCAGATCCTCGATCACCTCGGCGTGAGCTACAAGGGCCTGAACGTGCTTGAATCGGACGATCTGCGCGAGGGCATCAAGTCCTATTCCAATTGGCCGACGGTTCCGCAGCTTTATGTGAAGGGCGAGTTCGTCGGCGGCTGCGACATCGTGCGCGAAATGTTCCAGGCGGGGGAATTGCAGGGCCTATTCAAGGACAAAGGCGTACCGGTCAGCGAGCGCGCGTCGACTTAGCGCCAGACCTTTAGCGGCGAATCAGTCGTAGAGACGAGCAGCGAAAACGGGGGTCTGCGTCATCACGCGATGAAGCTGGCGGCCCGGTTGGCGCAGAGCCCGACCGCAGTGTACGGGCGCCGAAGACACTCCCAAACGAGCCGCTCACGAGCAGCCTCGAGAACCAGTTGCAGAGGCTGAAGTGTTTGCTTGGTGCGCCGCGGAGCTGGACTTCGCCGAAGGCATTCGGGCCTTCATTGAAAAAAGGCAAGCCGCTGTTCAAAGGAAATATCTGATAGGACGCGCTCAGTTCCAGCGCAGGAGATGCTTTTCGAGCCGCCCGGCAAGGCCGAAAATGAGAAGCACCACGACGAGGATCAGAAGAATGAGCGCGAACATCAGCGCGGCATTGTAGGTGCTCTGCGCGAAGGAGAGGAGATAGCCCAGCCCCTCCGTCGCCGCCACGAACTCACCCACGCAGGCGCCGGTGAAGGCAAAGCCGACCGCGATCTTGAGATTGCCGAGCACCCAGGAGGCGACCGACGGCAGATAGACGTGACGCACGAGCGCTCGGCGATTGCCGCCGAGCGTGACGACCCGCTCGACGAGCCGGCGATCCACCTGCCGGATGCCCGTGAAGACGGTAAAGAAGATCAGCACCGCCACGAGAATGAACGAGAGCGCCACCTTGGACGCGAGTCCAATGCCGAGCCAAATCACGAACAGCGGCGCGAGGATCACGCGCGGGATGGCGTTGAGCACGGTCATCACTGGCTCGAGTAGCTCGGCGATGAACGGGACGAGCGCCGCCACGACGCCGAGCACGACGCCGACCAGGATGCCGAGCGCGAGGCCGCCCAGTGCAGCGCCAAACGTTGCCTCGAGATGCGGCCAGATGCGGCCATCCGCGAACAAGTCGACGAGCGCTGCGCCAACGCGGCTTGGGCTCGGCGCGTAGATGGGATTAAGCAGGTTGGCGCGGTCGGCCGCCTCCCACACCGCAAGCAGGGCGGCCAAGGCTGCAACCTGGCGCATCCAGGTGTAGCGGGGATCGAGACGCATCATGCCGCCTCCGCTCGCTGATCGACCTCGCGCGAGAGGTCAGCCCACAGCCGCTCGTAAAGCGGCGCAAACGCTGGGTGGGTGCGCGAGAGGACCGGGTCGCGCGGGCGCGGAAGCGGTACGTCGTAGTGCTCAGTAATGCGCGCGCGCGGCCCCTGCGAGAGCAGATAGACGTCGTCCGAAAGGCTGAGCGCCTCCTCCAGATCATGGGTGACCAGAAGAACGCTGATCTTCTCGCGCTCGACCAGCGCGACCAGATCTTTCACCACGCGGGCGCGCACGATCGCATCAAGCGAGGCGAATGGCTCGTCCATCAACATGAGCTTTGGCCGCATCGCCAGCACTTGCGCAAGCGCGACGCGCTTGCGCTGTCCGCCGCTCAGGCGGCGAGGAAAGCGGTCGCCAAGCCCCGCGAGATCGAGCCGCGCGAGCCATGCGTCGGCCTCGGCCAGCGCTTTACCTCGCACCATGCCGTTGAATGTGAGGCCGAGCGCGACATTCTCGCGCGCCGTTTTCCACGGCAGCAGCGCATCATCCTGGAACAGGATGCCGATCTGTGACGGCGCAAGCCCGGTCTCGACGGTGCCCGAGAGCGGCCGCTGCAACCCGATCACGGCACGCAACAGGCTCGACTTGCCCGAGCCCGAGGGCCCAACGAGGCTCACGAAGCTGCCGTCGCCCACGGCGAGGCTCGCTCCTTCCAGGACCGGCTCTCCGCCATAGGAAATCGTCAGATCATGGACGCGCAGCTTCAACCTCCGGCAATCGAGGTGTCGTGCAGCCCGGCCATGCTCGCGCCGGGCTTCATGAGGCCGCCGGCGATCAGGCTCTGCTCGACGCGCTTGGCCGCGTCGAGGTCGATGTTCACCCTATCGGGGTAGAGGGAATCCCGGTGTTGCGCGATAATCTCGCCGAACTCCTTGAGGTTGAGCCCGGTGGTCATTTCCTTGGGCAGAGCCGCGGCCAGCTGGTCGCCGCTCATCGCGCGCAGCGCCTTGAGCGCATCTCCCAAAGCGCCGGCCAGCGCCACCATCTCCGGCCTGCGCCGTTCGATCTCCTTGGTGCGCACGGCGAGCCCCATGAATTCGAATGCGCCGCCAAGGTGCCGCGTGGCATCCTCGAGATCCATCGCGTTCATCAGCACGCGTGCGCCCGCGCGCCGCAGCAGCGTGAGCGCCGGCTCCTGCACGACACCAGCGTCGATCTGGCCCTGGCGCAGCGCTTCGAGCAAATTGACGCCCATGGTCGCGAACTTGACCTTCTGCGCGTCGGCACCGGCCTGCTTGAGCAGATAAAGGGTCAGCGAATGGTCGGCGTTCCCGAGCCCAGAGATGGCGACGGTGCGTCCCTCCAGATCCTTCATGGATTGAATCTGGCTACCGGTCCTGGGAGCGGTGACAACGGCGAACAGCGGAAGACGGCCCGTGACCGCGAAGCGGCGGATGTCTGCGCCCACATTGGTGTAAGCCTGCAGCGCAACGTCGAGCGCGGTGGCGGCGTAATCGACCGCGCTGCCGATGAGCGCCTGCATCGCGGCATTGCCGCCGCGGGTGTAAACAAGCTGCACGTTGAGCCCGTGCTTGGCAAAGTGCCCGGCGGAGCGCGCAACCTCGTACGGCACGCCGCACAGCAGCTGGCTACAATAGGCAAGCTTGATCTGCTGCCCCTGCGCCTCGGCGGAGGTGGACCGTGCCGCCGGAACGACGCTCGCGACCAGCGCCGCGCCCTTGAACACCGAGCGCCGCGACACGTCAGTCTCTGGCACGCGGGCCGTGGTTTCGTCGCAGCAGCTCATGCAAATCTCCGAACGTCGCAGCGCCGGCAATCGATCAACCTCTGCCAGGAGCCGGAAGTTCCAGCGGTCGTTGCCGCAACAGTCACATAGCGATTTTTATTCCGATCGTACATAGAGTGTCCGAGGGCTTCGTAGATTGGGCCGAGTGCTCCTGCGCGAGACCCAAACATTTTTTGGTACAAGCGTGCTGGATCTCGCTTCGCTCGATTCGAACCACCCACACACAGCATGCTCCCGCAGGATATCCCCGACTTCATCCTGGTACTTGCCATCGTGCACTCGTTTCAGTGGGCCGACCAGGTCGCGCGGCTCACCGTCGATTCTTGCATTCATCGGTGGCGCGTCGCCTA
>WNFW01000949.1_pt1 | contig 23286 bp, 21 predicted proteins | sample 5400131 | NCBI WGS metagenome assembly WNFW01 (sample SAMN13153362, study PRJNA577476) | soil metagenome | isolation source: 20 cm soil or saprolite under grassland replicate 1 | place: USA:California | collected 2016-06-15 | reverse complement strand
GGATTGCTCGACCACCCAGCCCCGCGCCCGCTCGACCGCGCGGCGCCAGCCCTCGCAGCGCTCAGCGCGCGTTGCGGCGTCCAGTGCGGGCGTGAAGGTTCGCCCGATCGCTGCGCACCGGCCCACGTCGTCGAGCGACCGCCAGAGGCCCGCGCCGAGCCCCGCCAAGTACGCGACGCCGAGAGCGGTCGTCTCGATCACGCTCGGCCGCAGCACCGTGACATTCATGATGTCCGCTTGGAACTGGCAGAGAAAGTCGTTCGCCGCGGCGCCGCCGTCCACGCGCAGCGCGGGTATCGCGATCCCGGCGTCGGCCACCATCGCCTCCAGCAGGTCACGACTCTGGAACGCGATCGCCTCGAGCGCCGCGCGCGCCAGGTGCGCGCCCGTCGTCCCGCGCGTCAGCCCCACGATCGTCCCGCGCGCGTACATGTCCCAGTACGGCGCGCCGAGCCCGACGAAGGCCGGCACGAAGTAGACGCCGCCCGTGTCGGGGACTGAGCGCGCCATCGCGTCGCTCTCTGCCGCATGCCCCAAGAGCCCAAGACCGTCGCGCAGCCACTGAATCGCGGCGCCGGCGATGAACACGCTGCCCTCGAGCGCATACGTCGTGCGGCCGCCGATCCGCCACGCAATCGTCGTGAGGAGCCCCCGCGACGAGGCCACCCGCGTGGCTCCCGTGTTGAGCAGCATGAAGCATCCGGTGCCATAGGTATTCTTGGCCGCGCCGGGCGCGTGGCACGCCTGCCCGAAAAGCGCCGCCTGCTGGTCGCCAGCGATCCCGGCGATCGCCACGCCGCGCGGGAGCCAGCCGAGGTCCGTGGTGTCGCCGAGGGCGCCCGAGGAACCGAGAATCGCCGGCAACACGGCGCGCGGGACCCCGAGGAGCTTCAGCATCTCGTCGTCCCAGTCCCCCGTCTCGAGGTTCAGGCAGAGCGTTCGCGAGGCGTTGCTCGCGTCCGTGGCGTGCATGCGGCCACCGGTGAGCTTCCAGAGGAGCCACGCGTCCACTGTCCCGAATGCCAGTTGGCCGCGCTCGGCTCGGGAGCGCGCGCCCGGGATCGTATCGAGGAGCCAGCCGATCTTGGTGCCGGAGAAGTAGGCGTCGAGGACGAGCCCGGTGCGTTCCTTCACAAGAGGCTCGACCCCCTGGGCGCGCAGGCGGTCACAGATCGGCGCCGTCCGTCGGCACTGCCAGACGATCGCGCGGTGGATGGGCGCTCCCGTTGCACGATCCCAGAGGACGGTCGTCTCGCGCTGGTTGGTGATCCCGATCGCCGCCACCTCGGCGCCACCGACGCGCGCCTGCGTGAGCGCGGCACGCGCCGCGCGCTCGACCGTCGCCCAGATCTCCTCGGGATCGTGCTCGACCCATCCAGGCTGCGGGAAATACTGCGTCAGCTCGGCGTAGCCGTGCGCGAGGACGCGGCCGTCGGGATCGACGACCAACGCTGTCGAGCCAGTCGTGCCCTGGTCGAGGGCGAGAACGTAGCGGCGCGCGGTCATTTATCGGGTAGCGCGAGCCCGGGGCCAACGGGGGGTGGCCCGAGAAAGGTGCGACGCGGCCATTTATCGGGTAGCGCGAGCCCGGGGCCAACGGGGGGTGGCCCGAGAAAGGTGCGACGCGGCCATTTATCGGGCGCCGCGAGCCCGGGGCCGACGGGGGGTGGCCCGAGAAGGGTGCGACGCGGCCATTGGCTCACGAGCCGCTTTGCGAGGTCGGGGCGCAGGCCGATCATCCGGCGGAGGTCGACCTCAGGGCCGCCATCAGGACGAGGACGGTGCGCTTCATCGCGCGCGCGCGAGCACGCGCTTGGCCACGTCGGGGCGGTCGGAGGTGAGGACGTCCACCCCGAGCTCCACGAGCCGTCGGATCGCGCGCTCCTGGTTCACGGTCCAGACGCCCAGGAGCAAGCCAGCGGCTCGTGCCGCGCTGACCACCGCCGCGTCGACGAGCGTGTACTGGAGGCCGGCATCCGTGGCGCCCGCCGCCACCGCCCACGCGACCGCGTCCTCGGGACGCCCACCCGCCTGTCCGACGTGGTGGGCCGAGACGAGGAGCGCCGTGCGCTGGTCGGGGACGAGCGCGCGGATCGTGGCCACAACGTCGGGGTTGAACGCCATGATGGTCGAGCGCGACAGGAACCCTGCGCCCCGGAGCGACGCGACCAGCCGCTCCTCCAGTCCCTCATAGCGGGGACCGGGTACGGCGACGGCTCGGCCACCACGGCGCTCGTAGCGGACGCCGACGCCAGCGACCGGCGCCTTCACCTCGACGAGAAGCCCGGTCCGCGACGGCGCCACGAGCGCCAGCACCTCCCCCAGCATAGGCACACGCTCGTCGGTGAGCGCGCCGTCGGGCCCGCGGAGCCGCACGCGGCCGAGCTCGGCCGCGGTACGCGAGGCGACTGGGCCGGTCGCGTCGGTCGTCCGGTCGAGCGTCGGGTCGTGGATAACCGCGAGCGCGCCGTCGGAAGTCAAGTGAACGTCGAACTCGAGCAGGTCGCTGTCGAGCGCCAGTGCCTGTCGGAAGGCGAGGAGGCTGTTCTCGGGCCAGAGGGCCGCGCCGCCACGGTGCGCCGCCAGACGCGTCACTTTTCGCTCTCGATCAGCCCCTTCACAAACCAGCGCTGCATGAAGAGGATGACCGCCACGGGGGGCAGCAGCGCCATCATGGCCGCGGCCATCATGACGTTCCACTCCGGAACGTGCGTGCCGGTCCGCGGGATGATGTCCTGGAGCCCGATCACGACCACGCGCATCGCTTCGGTGTTCGTGATCATCAGCGGCCAGAGGTACTGGTTCCACCCGAAGATGAAGAGCACGACGAAGAGGGCGGCGACGTTGGCCCACGACAGCGGCAGAAGGAACGACCAGAGGAACCGCATGGGGCCGACGCCGTCGAGCTGCGCGGCCTCCACCAGCTCGTTGGGGACGGTCAGGTAGAACTGGCGGAACAGGAACGTGGCGGTCGCCGAGGCCATGAGCGGGATCGTGAGCCCCGCGTATGAATTCAGCCAGCCGAGGTTGCCGATCACCTCGTACGTCGACATGATCCGCACTTCCACCGGCAGCATGAGCGTGACGAAGATCATCCAGAAGGCGAGTGGCTTCCCGCGGAAGTTGAAGTAGACGATCGCGAAGGCGGAGAGCATCGAGATCGCGATCTTGCCGAGCGCCGACACGACCGCGACGACGGCGCTGTTCCACAGGAGTCGCGCCATGTGCGCGCGCGTCCACGCCTCGACGTAGTTCTGAACCATGTTTCCCGATGGTCTCAGGATCGGCGGCCGGGCGACGACTTCCTCGACCGTCTGCGTCGAGATCACGAAGGCATAGTAGAGCGGGAAGGCGATCACCGCGACGCAGGCCAGCAGGAGCGCGTGAACGATCAGGCTCCCCCAGTCGAGCGGTCTCCGCCGTGGCGACTCCGCGACGTCAGGGAGCGCCTCGACGCGGGCCGGCGCGGCGATCGCCCCGTCGCCGCTCACGTGTAGGTCACCCTCCGCTCGACGAAGCGGAACTGCAGCGCCGTGAGGACGATCACCACGATCATCAACAGCACGGACTGGGCGGCGGACGACCCGAGGTTCAGCCCGACGAACCCATCCTTGTAGACCTTGAAGACCATGATCTCCGTTGCGTTCCCCGGCCCGCCCTGGGTCACGGCGTGGATCACGCCGAAGGACCCGAAGAACGAGAAGATCAGATTGACGACCAGCAGATAGAACGTGATCGGCGAGAGCAGCGGGAAGACGATGGACCGAAAGCGCCGGATCGGCCCCGCCCCGTCCACGCTCGCCGCCTCGATCACCGAGGTCGGAATGGCAAGGAGCCCGGCGAGAAAGAAGGCGATGTTGTAGCCGATGTGGGTCCACGCCGTCGCGATGATCACCAGCGTCATCGCCAGCGGCCCTTTGAGGAGCCAGTTGAACTCGTATGACGTCACGAACGCCAGCCAGTACGGGAGCACACCGTACGAAGGGTGGAAGATGAAGAGGAAGATGAGCCCGCGGATCCTCTGGGTCGCCAGCGCGGCGACGAACAGCCCCACCCCGACACCGAGGGCCGTGACGCCGAAGGCGAACACGAACGTGTTCACGATCGACCGGTAGTAGTCCGGCGAAGAGAGGAGCCTTGCGAAGTTCTCGAGCCCGACGAAGAGCGTCTTGTCGCCGAAGGGTGAAGTCCTAAAGACGCTCAGGCGGAGCGACTCGAACGCCGGCCAGAAAAAGAATACGAGGGTCACCGCGATCTGCGGCAGCACGAGCAGATAGGGCAACCCACGGTTCTTGAAGACCGCCCGCTTCATCGAGGCGCGCGCCCGGCTATTGCGTGTTGGCCGCCGCGAACTCCTTCAGGATCTCGTTGCCTTTCGCGACCGCGTCGTCGAGACCCTGCTTGGCCGTCTTCTTGCCGGCGAAGATGTGTTCCATCTCGCCCTCGATCGCCTCGCGGATCTGGACGAAGTTTCCGAGCCGGTGGCCCAGACTGTTGGCGGTCGGCTTGGCCTGGAGCTGGCTGAGCGCCGTCCACTGCTCCGGGTTCTTCTTGAAGTGGAGGCCCGTCTCGAGGTTCTTGATGGCCGTCTGGGTGATAGGCAGGTACCCGGTCGTCACGTGCCACCACGTCTGCTGGCGCGGCTCGGCGATGAACTTCATGACCTGGGCGACCCCCTTGTAGTCGGACGCCTTCTGGCCCCTCATGACCCACAGCGTCGCGCCGCCCACCACCGTGTTCTGTCGCTTGTACGGCGCGCCCCAGTGCGGGAGCTGTCCCGTGCCCCACTCGAATTTTAGCGTCCGCTTGAAATTGCCGATGACGGCGGACGACTGGATGAGCATCGCGCAGTCGCCGTTGATGAACTTCGGGTCCGGTTGGCCCATGCGCCCGCCGTAGGAATAGATCCCTTCCTTCTGCCACGCCGCGAGCTGGCCGATGTGCTTGACGCCGAATTCGCCGTTGATCAGCAGCTTGGTGTCGAGGCCGGTATAGCCGTTCGCGTTGGTCGCGAAGGGCTGGTCGTGCCACGGGAACGTGTTCTCGAGCATCGTCCACGACGGCCACGACGTCGTGAAGCCACACTTCGCGGCGCCCGCTGCCACGACCTTCTTCGAGACCTCGCCGACCTCCTTCCACGTGGCCGGCGGCTTGTCGGGGAGGCCTGCCTTCTTGAAGGCGTCCCTGTTGTAGTAGAGGATCGGGCTCGACGAGTTGAACGGCATCGAGTAGAGGTTGCCGTCCCTCGAGTAGTAGCCGGTCACCGGCTTGATGAGGTCGCCCCAGTTGATCGGGATCTCCTGCTCCTTCATGAGCTGGAAGATCGGGTAGATCGCGCCCGACAACAGCATGGTCTGCGTGCCCACGTCGAAGACCTGGACGATGTGCGGCGGGTTCTTCTGCCGGTACGCGGCGATCGCGGCGGTGAGGACCTCCGGGTAGGTCCCCTTGTTGAGCGCCTTCACTTCGTACTCCGGCTGGCTCTGGTTGAACTGCTTGACCAGCTCGTTGACGGTCTCACCGAGCTGCCCGCCCATGGCGTGCCAGAAATGGATCTCGGTCTTCGCCAAGGACGGCGCAGGGGCGCCGAAGAGGATCACCCCGGACAGAACAAGGACGATGCCGGGCCACCGCGTCATGAGCGCCTCCATGATCGACCGCGGGTGCGGGTGACGTGTCAGGTGCGCCGCACTATAGCATACGCGCTGCCGCGCCCTACGCCGTCTTGAACCTCCGCGAGCGCGCGACGTGAGCGCCGTAGGCGTCGAGCTCCGCCTCGAGACGCCGCGGCGTCCAGCCGAGAAGCTGGCCCATCCGTCGGCCGATCGGCTCCGCGCAATCGGTCCCCTGGCAGAGGCTCGTGCCGATGCCCGTGCGCCGGAGCAGAACGTCCTGGAGCGACACGGCCATCTCATCCTGGACGGCGAGGTGAAGCTGCGCGACGATGTCGGGATTCCGCGGGCAGAGTCGATCCGTGCCGCCCGGGACCTTCCCCGCGAGGTCGACGACGCGTGGATAGCCACGCCCGTGGAGCGTCACGAGCGTCTCGAGCGTCTCGCGGGCCAGCCCCGAGCCCGTGACCTCGGCGGAGACGTCGAGCCAGGTGTGCGCCTCGACGCGCCCCACCTCCGCGTCGAGCCCGTCGAGCGTGACCCGGTCGGTACGCGCACGCGCCCGGCGGCCGAGCGTGCGCATGACCTGATCGCCGAGCTCGGCCGCGAGGCTCCGAAAGCAGGTGAGCTTCGTCCCGGTGACCGACAGGAAACGCCCGTTCGCCTCGGCGACGACCTTGTGCGCGCGCGAGACGTCGGACGCGCCCTTCCCCTCCTCGTACGAGAGCGGCCGCACGCCCGCATACGTGTAGACGACCCGCTCGAAGGCGATGCGGGGGTCCGGGAGCGCCCGCCGCACCTCGCCGAGGAGGTAGCTCACCTCGTCGCGCCCGGCGTGCACCCGATCGAGATCGCCGTCGAAGTCGGTGTCCGTCGTCCCGACGAGCGAGAACTCCCGCCAGGGGATCACGAAGATCATCCGGTCGTCCTGCGTCGAGTGGTAAATCGCGTGGTCGGTGAGCCGGGGGAGCAGGCAGTGGATGCCCTTCGTCCGACGAAGGACGCACGGGCCGCGCTCCCGCACGCGCGCGAGCGCCCGAAGCTCGTCCACCCACGGCCCGGTCGCGTTCACGAGGATCCGCGCGCCGAGCGTCACGACGCGGCCGGTGACGAGGTCGCGGACGCGGACGCCTGCCGGGGCGCCGCCCGGCGCGCGGACGACCTCCTCCACCTGGGCGTAGTTGAACGCGCGCGCGCCGTGTCGGCAGGCCGACAGCACGTTCTCGAGGCAGAGGCGCTCTGGGAAGACGAGCAGGTCGTCGAAGTAGTAGCCGGCCCCTCGGAGGTCCTCGGCGCGGATCGAGGGCTCGAGGCTGAGCGTGTCGACCGGCCGGAGCACGCGGTACCGCTCGCGGTCCCGGCCGGGCGTGAGCCAGTCGTAGAGCGTGAGGCCGATCCGCACCTTGATGAGGCCGCGCGAGGAGTCGCGATAGATCGGCACGAGGAACGGGAGCGGCCGGACCAGATGGGGCGCCAGCCGGTTGAGCGTCTCGCGCTCGCGCAGGGACTCGCGCACGAGGGCGACGTCGAACAGCTCGAGATATCGGAGCCCGCCGTGAATCAGCTTCGACGATCGGGACGTCGTGGCCGCGGCGAAGTCGTCCTTCTCGACGAGCGCCACCGAGACGCCGCGCAGCGCGAGGTCGCGTGCGACCCCGGCGCCCGCCATGCCGCCGCCCATCACGACGACGTCGTAATCACCGTCGGCGAGGGCAGAGGGCCGCGTCATGTCGTCTGAAAAAGCTCCCGGATCGATCCTAGCACGGCGTCGGGACCGACCTCGGCGATGCGCGGGTCGTCGGCGCGCGTGATCCCGCTGAGCACAAGGACGGTCGCGATCCCGAACCGCTTGCCCATGACCATGTCCGTTTCGATGCGGTCACCGACCATGGCGCACTCGCGCGCCGGCAGGCCGAGCCGCTCGAGCGCCACCTCGAGGATGATCGGCGAGGGCTTGCCGACGATCACCTCGACGCGGGCGGCCGTCACCGCTTCGACGGCCGCGATCATGCCCGCGCAATCCGGGATCTCGCCGTCCTCGGTCGGGCACGTGCGGTCGGGATTGGTGGCGATCAGGCGCGCGCCGCCCCGCACCGCCTGGAGCGCCGTGTTCAGCTTGGCGTAGTCGAAGGTTCGATCGAACGCGATCACGACCCAGCGCACACGAGCGTCCGTGCGGACCTCGAAGCCGTGGGCGCGGAGCTCGGCCACGAGCGGCGGCTCGCCGATCACGAACACCGGGGCACCGGGATCCAGGCGGCGCAGGTGGCGGGCCAGCACCAGGGAGGAGTTGATCACGTCGTCCGCGACAGTGGGGATCCCCAGCCGCGTCAATTTCCGCGCGTAATCGGCGCGCGTGTCGAGTGGCTTGTTGGAGAGGAACGCGACCCGCCGCCCCGCCGCGCGGAGCGCCGCGATCGTCTCGCCAGCGCCCGGGATCAGCGCCTCGCCCCGGTAGACGGTGCCGTCGAGGTCGAAGAGCCAGCCGCGGTGCGGCAGCTTGAAGGACGTGCTCACACGGGCGTCAGCGGACGAGCGGGGCGACGGCCACCTGCGCGAGGTCGACGAACGGTCCCGGAACGACTCCGAGCGCCACGATGCCGACCACCGCGACGACCAGCGCGAGGGCGCCGGTCAAGGAGGGCGCATAGGCGACGGGCGCGCCCTCGGGCTCGCGCATGTACATGTAGACGACGACTCGCAGATAATAGTAGGCGGCGATCGCGGAGTTGAGAACGGCGATGACGGTGAGCCAGAGGTTCCAGGGGTACCCGGTCCGCACCGCGGCGCCGAAGACGTAGAACTTGCCGACGAAGCCGGCGAGCGGCGGCACCCCGATGAGCGACAGAAGGAAGAGGCCGAGCGCCGCGGCGAGCACCGGATGGCGCGCGGCCAGCCCGGCGTAATCGCCGACCTCGACCGCCTCGGCGCGCCCGCGCTCGCAGAGGGTGATGACGCCGAAGGCGCCGGCGGTCGTGAACGTGTATGTCAGCAGGTAGAAGAGCACCGCGCCGACGCCTGGGATCCCGCCGGCGACCAGCCCGACGAGCATGTAGCCCGCGTGCGCGATCGACGAGTAGGCGAGCATCCGCTTGAGGTTCGATTGCGCGATCGCGGCGACGTTGCCGACGGTCATCGTCAGCGCGGCGACGATCCAGAGCAGCGCCGTCCAGTCGGCCTGCGCGCCGCGCAACGCGACGGTCAGAACGCGGATCAGCGCCGCGAACGCGGCGGCCTTGGACCCGGTGGCGATGAGCGCCGTCACGCTGGTCGGCGCTCCCTGATAGACGTCGGGCACCCACATGTGGAACGGCACTGACGAGATCTTGAAGCCGAAGCCGACGAGGAGGAGGCCCACCCCGATCACGAAGATCGGGTCCTGGCTCCGCCCGGCCACGGTCGCCGCGATGCGGTCGAGGTTCGTCGTCCCGGTCGCACCGTACGTCAGCGCGATGCCGTAGAGCAGGAACGACGACGCGAACGCGCCGAGGATGAAATACTTCATCGACGCTTCGCTCGACGCGAGCGCCTGCGTGAAGAGCCCGGCGAGGACGTAGAGCGACAGCGACATGAGTTCGAGCGCCAGGAACAGGACGACGAGGTCGCCCGCGGCCGCGAGCAGCATCATGCCCGCCGTCGCGAAGAGCACAAGCGCGTAGTACTCGCCGGACTGCGCGCCGGTCCGGCGGAGGTAGTCCACCGAGAGGAGCAGGATCAGCGCGGCCGCATAGCAGATCACGACGTCCACGAACAGGGCGAAGTTGTCGAGCACGACCATGTCGTTGAAGGCGCGGCCGGGCTTGCCCCAGCGCGCGAGCGTCGCGAGGAGCGCGCCCACGACGCCCGCGAGCGCGACCGCCGCGATGAGCTCCGGGCTCGGCCGGCGCGGCAGCAGGTCGAGGAGCAGCACGAGCGCGCCCGAGGCCAGCACGATCAGCGTGGGCAGCAGAGGCCCGAGCAGCACCGGGGGGAGCACGAGGTCGGCCGTCACGGCGCCACGCTCGCCTTCGACCGTACCTGGGCGATCAGGGCCTCGATCGTCGCCCCGGTCTTACCGGTGAAGGCCGTCGGGTAGACGCCGATCCAGACGATCAGAACCACGACGGGCGCGAGCAGGGCCCACTCGCGGACCGAAAGATCGTGGAGCCGACGGTTCGCCTCGTGGGTAATCTCGCCAAGGATCACCCGCTGGTACATCCAGAGCAGGTAGACCGCCGCGAAGATGATCCCGGTTGTGGCGAGGGCGGCGAGCCACGGGGTCGTCCGGAACGCCCCGACCAGGACCAGGAACTCGCCCACGAAGCCGTTCAGTCCCGGCAGTCCGAGCGACGAGAGCGCCACGACCAGGAACAGCGCCGAGAAGGCGGGCACCACGCCCCAGAGGCCACCGTAGTCGGCGATCAGGCGCGAGTGCCGGCGCTCGTAGATCATGCCGACCAGGAGGAACAGCGCGCCCGTGCTGAGGCCGTGGTTCACCATCTGGATGACGCCGCCCACCAGCCCCTGCGGCGTGAGGGTGAAGATGCCGAGCATCACGAAGCCGAGGTGGCTGACGCTCGAGTACGCGACGAGCTTTTTCATGTCGGGCTGCACGGTCGACACCCAGGCACCGTAGACGATCCCGATCACCGAGAGTGCCAAGACAGGTGGGCCGAACGTGAGGCTCGACCCCGGGAACAGCGGCAGGCAGAAGCGCAGGAACCCGTAGGTGCCCATCTTCAGCAGCACGCCCGCCAGGATCACGCTGCCCGCCGTCGGCGCCTCCACGTGTGCGTCTGGCAACCACGTGTGGAACGGGAAGAGCGGCACCTTGATGGCGAACGCGAGCGCGAAGGCGAGGAACATGAGGTCCTGCGGCAGCCCCGACGGGATCACCCAGCGCGCGAGGACCGGGAGGTCGAAGGTGTAGGTGCCGGTCGCGGCGCCATGCTGGGCGTAGAGGGCCAGGATCGCGACGAGCATGAGAACAGACCCCACCATCGTGTAGAGGACGAACTTCACGGCGGCGTAGATACGGTCGGCGCCGCCCCAGACCCCGATAATGAAGTACATCGGGATCAGCATCGCCTCCCAGAAGACGTAGAAGAGGAAGAGGTCGAGGCTCACGAACACGCCGAGCATTCCCGTCTCGAGGATCAGCATCGTGACCACGAATTCCTTCCACCGGTTTTCGATCGCGTGCCAGGCGGAGGCGAGCGCCACCGGCGTGAGGAACGTCGTGAGCAGCACGAGCAGGAGGCTGATGCCGTCGATGCCAAGGTGGTACGAGATCCCAAAGCCCGGCATCCAGGCCCGGACCTCCTCAAACTGGAAGGCGGCGACGGCGTCGTCGAAGCCGACGAAGAGCGACACCGAGAGCAGGAACGCGACGAGGCTCACCGCGAGCCCGCCCACCTTGAAGGTCGCATCGGTGCGCCGCGGCACGAAGAGCAGGACCAGGGCGCCGAGCGCCGGGAGGAACGTCACCGCGGTCAACCGCATCGTCACCTAACGGCTCAAAAGGAACGCGACGACAAGAACAGCGCCGGCCAGCATCGTGAGGGCGTAGTTGACGACGTAGCCCGTCTGGAGCCGCCGCATTGCCGCCGCCCACCCGACGACGGCGCTGCCCAGTCCATTGACCGCACGGTCGATCACCCCGAGGTCGAAGCCGCGCGCGAGGAACGTCGAGAGCGCGAAGAGGGGCCGCACGACGACCCCCTCGTAGAGACGGTCGACGTAGTAGGCGTTCAGCAGCAGCGCGTGCACCGGCGTCCGCGGCTGGCCGATCGTCTCCGCCCGCACCGGCGCGGACACGTACATGACCCACGCGAGCGTGATCCCCGCCGCGACGACGATGACGGAGAGGATCAACAGCACGTAGGCGACGGAGCCGCTGTGCGCCTCCGCGTGGGGCGCGAACACGGGCTCGAGGAATCGCGCGAAGGGGGTGCCGCCCTCTGACGGGATCCCGACCGCCAGCCCCGCCACCGCGGTGAGCACGGCGAGCATCCACAGCGGGAGCGTCATGACCGCCGGTGACTCGTGGACGTGATGCGCGGCCTCCCTGGACATGCGCGGAGCGCTATAGAACGCGAGAAAGAGCAGGCGCGACGTGTAGAACGCGGTGAGGAACGCGCCCAGCAGGAGCAGGCCCCAGATCGCTCGGTGGCCGCCGTGGAACGCGGCCGCGAGGATCTCGTCCTTCGAGAAGAAGCCCGCGAGCACCGGCACGCCGGCGAGCCCGAGGCCTCCGACCGTCGTGGTGATCGTCGTGGCCACCATCCGCGACGACAGCCCACCCATCTTGCGAACGTCCTGCTCGCCGCCGAGACCGTGGATGACGCTCCCGGCGCCGAGGAAGAGGAGCGCCTTGAAGAAGGCGTGCGTCACGAGATGGAAGATGCCGGCCGCGTAGGCGCCGATGCCGACGGCCGCGAACATGTACCCGAGCTGGCTCACGGTCGAGTACGCGAGCACGCGCTTGATGTCGGGCTGCACGAGACCGACCGTGGCGGCGAAGATCGCCGTGGCCGTCCCAACCCATGCGACGACCTCGAGAGCCACGCCCGAGCGCTCGAAGATCGCGTGGCTCCGTGCCACCATGTAGACGCCCGCGGTCACCATGGTCGCCGCGTGGATGAGCGCGGAGACCGGCGTGGGCCCCTCCATGGCGTCGGGCAGCCACGTGTGGAGCGGGAGCTGCGCCGACTTGCCGCATGCGCCCATGAACAGGAGCAGCGCGATGCCCGTCGCCGTGGCGGGCGAGAGCGTCTCGGCGCTCTTGAACACCCCGCCGTAGTCCAGCGTGCCCAGCACGGTCCAGAGCCACATGACGCCGAGGCCAAAGCCGAAGTCGCCCACGCGGTTCACGATGAACGCCTTCTTCCCCGCCTCGACCGCCGCCGCGCGCCGGTACCAGAAGCCGATCAGCAGGTACGAGCAGAGGCCCACCGCCTCCCAGAAGACGTACAGGAGGAGGAAGTCGCCCGCGAGCACGAGCATCGTCATCGAGAACACGAACAGGTTCAGATACGCGAAATACCGCGCGTAGCCAGGATCGTCGCGCATGTAGCCGACCGAGTAGAGATGGATGAGCGCGCTGACGCCCGTGACGACGAGGAGCATGACGACGGTGAGCGGATCGACGAGTGCGACGACCGAGGTTTCGAAATCGCCGGCGACGATCCAGGGGAAGAGCCGGCTCGTGAAGCTCCCGCCGTCCCGCACTCGCGCGAGCACCACGCACGCGACGAGGAACGAGCCGGTGACGGTGGGAACCGCGACCCAGTGGGCCCGTCGTCCGATGCGATTCCCGAAGAAGATGTTGCAGAGCGCGCCCGCGAGTGGAAGAGCGGGAATCAACCAGACGGTGGACACCGGGTCATGCTAGCGAGTCGTCACCGGAGGTGTCAAGCAAGCGCCAGGACGCGAGGCCTCTCGTGACGCGCCTCAGCTTCGCGGCCAATACATGATCACGGCGACACCCGCGAGACAGACGAGGCCACCGAGCACGTCGAACCGGTCGGGCGCCTGGCGCGCGACGAGCCATCCCCACAGGATCGACAGCACGACGAACACGCCGCCGTAGGCGGCATACACGCGCCCGAACGGCGCCGGCTGCAGCGTCGGCACGACGCCGTAGAGGAACAACACCGCACCGCCGAGGGCGCCCCAGAGCGGCGCCCGGCCGTCGCGAAGCCAGAGCCACACGAGGTAGCCGCCGCCGATCTCGCAAAGGCCGGCGGCGAGGAAGAGCGCGAGCGATCGGAGCACGAGCGGTGTGGGCATGACGCGGGCCTCCGCTGGGTCGTCGCTTCACGGCATGGTATCATCCGGGTCGGTGCCCAAGCGGTCGCGCGTGAAGGCCTGGTTCCTCGTCGTCGTGGTCGTGCTCCTCTCCGTCGTCGGCTCCGTGTCGTATCTCGGTTGGCGCCAGTCGGTGCCGGGCGTCGTGTCCCACACCGCGCCGCCGCGGTTCGTGGGACACAAGACGTCGCTCGTGTTCACGCTCGAGGCGACCCGCGGCAACGTCGCGCGCGTCGAGATCCGCGTGGCGCAAACCGGCAGCTCGGCGGTCGTCGCCACGCGCGAGGGCGCGCTCGGGCAGCGCCTCGACATCCCCGTGGTGCTGGAGAGTGCGACGCTCGGCCTGCGCGAGGGCGGCGCGAGCCTCGAGGTGTGGGCGCGCGACGATTTCTGGCGGCCGTTCCGCCTGAAGGAGCGTGCGATCGCGACCTACCCGGTCACGGTGGATCTCACGCCGCCGAGGATCGAGGTCCTCGGCGCCACGCGATACGTCGCGGCGGGCGGCAGCGGCCTCGTGGCGTTCCGCGTGACGGGGGCCTCGCGGGCGACGGTGAGCGCGGGCAAGCTCGTCGAACCGAGCTTCCCGTGGGGGCCGCCGGAGCGCGGGGCGCGCGTGGCGCTGGTCGCCCTTCCCTGGGACCTGGCACCCGGCGCGTCGCTCGCGATCACGGCGGAGGACGAGGCCGGCAACGTCGCCTCGCGTGCGCTCCCGTCCGAGCTCCGGTCGCGCCGGTTCCCGCGCGACAGGATCGAGATCAAGGACGCGTTCCTCCAGGCGAAGGTGCCGGAGCTGCTCCCGCAGCGATCGCCGTCGCAGCGCCTCGTCGACGGCTTCTTGGTCATCAACCGCGAGCTCAGACGCCAGGCGGAGGAGACGAAGCGCCGGATCGGCGCCTCCAGTGCCGAGACGCCGCTCTGGGAGGGACCGCTCGTGCAGCCGAGCCGGACGAAGGTCTTCGCGAACTTCGCCGAGATGCGCACGTACCTCTACGGCGGCCGGGAGATCGACAAGCAGGTGCACTACGGGTACGACCTCGCTTCCACTCGACAATCGTCCGTGCCGGCCGCGAACCGAGGCGCCGTGGTCTTCGCCGGCCCGCTCACGATCTACGGCAACACCGTGATCGTCGATCACGGTCTGGGGCTCCAGACGCTCTACGCCCACCTCTCGTCCATCGAGGTCAAGGTGGGCGACGTCGTCGCGAGGGGCCAGGAGCTCGGACGCACGGGGGCGACGGGGCTCGCGATGGGCGATCACCTCCACTTCGAGGTGCTGGTCAATGGTGTATCGGTGACGCCGCTCGAGTGGTGGGACGCGAAGTGGATCCGCGACCACATCACGAAGCCGCTTCGCGAGGCGGGCCTCCCCGAGATCGGAGGCGTCGACGCACGCGCCGCAGCGCCGGCGGGGCGCGCGCCGGGGCGGAACGCCTCGCGGCAACGCAACTAGAAGGAGCCGAACTTCTCGTACGCGTCGAGCGGCGTCATCCCCCGCCGCACCGCGGCGCGCACCCGGTTCTCGGTCCCGACGAGCTTCTCGCAGCGCACGAGCACCTCGTGGGCGACGCGCCGGGGGACGACCACGACGCCGTCCCAGTCGCCGACGACGACATCGCCGAGCGCCACCCGTACGCCGCCGATCGTCACCGGCTGCCCCCAGTCACGCACCCGCCAGCGACCCACCGAGTCCTGCGGCGTGCGATAGCGGACGAACGTCGGGAAGCGGAGGCGCGCGATGGAGGCGGCGTCGCGCGTGGACCCGTCGATCACGGCGCCGCGAACCCGGCGCGAGCGAAACCACGCCGCGGAGAGCTCACCGAAGTGGGCCGCGACGTTGTCGCTGGCGGCCAGCACCAGGACCGAGCCGGCGGGTACGGCGCCGAGCATCTTGAGGAAGAGGCGCAGGGTGGCGTCGCGGTCGCGCGCGGTGCCGCGGTAGGGCCGCCCGCGCGCGGTGAAGGCGTAGCCGGCCAGCCGCATGTCGGCGGTGAGGGGCCGGATCGCCCAGGGCAGCGTTTGGCGCGGAAGCCCCAGCCCGTCCATGACGTCGGTGATCGCCGCGGTGTAGATCCGCGCGAAGCGGTGCGGCAGATTGTCCGATCGGCTCGCCATTCCTCGCCCTCCCGCGCAGGGATTCTAGCGCACGCGGCCGGTCAGGAGCGCGCGCGGCGGAACGAAGTCGCCGACCACGCCGAGGAGGACGTCCAGGAGGCCCGGCCGGAGCGCGAGGACGCGGGCCGTGAGGTTCGCGAGACCGCGACGAGTGATCACGAACTGGAGCGCGCGCGTCACGCGCGCCTTGCCGCCGAAGGCCAGACGCCGGGCGCGGTCGTACGCGGCGAGGGCTTGCCGCGAGCAGTCGCCCTTCCGGAGCGCCCGGACTGCCGTTTCCACCGCGAGCTCGGCGCCGCGGAGCGCGGCGTAGATTCCCTCGCCCGTGAACGGGTCGAAGAACCCCGTGGCATCGCCCACGAGGAGGACGCCGCCGACGCGCGGCGCGTCGACCTCGTAGGCTAGCGGACCCATGGCGCTGACCGGCGCGACCATCCGTGCGCCGGCGAGCCGCCGCGCGAGGTGCGGGAGATGCTTGGCGCGCGCCGTGAGAAACGCCTCGAGGCGGCCACTCCAGGGCGCCGCGTGGGCGAGCGGCACGACCATCGAGAGGTTCCCCCGGTCGGCCGCGATCGGATTGATGATCGCGTAGTCGGGGGGGTCGACGAAGACCTCCCCGTAGTCGCTCCACCCGTCGAGGCCCGACACATAGGTCACGAGGGCCATTCGCTTGAAGCGACTTCCGCGCCGGAGTCCGAGGCGCTGGGCAACGACCGACGCGCGACCATCGGCTCCAATCACGAGCGGCGCCAGGAGCCGCTCGACGCGCCCAGCGCGGTCGACCGCCTCGACGCCCACCACCTGCCCGTGCTCCACGAGGACGTCGCAGACGCGCACCTGTTCCCGGAAGTCGATCGGGAGCGCCCGGACGCGCTCGACGAGCGCCTCGTCGAGCAGCGCGCGCTCGATCGCCATCGCGTGCTCGCGGTACGGGCGCCAGTCGCCGACCGCCCGGTACGTGCCGATGACGACCGTCCCGTCGGGCGCGGTGATCCGCATGCCGGCGAGCGGCGTCGCCAACCCGTCCACCCTCTTTAACACACCCAGACGATCGAGAACGCGCGGCGCCTCCGGGCTCAGGTACTCGCCGCAGACCTTCGGGCGCGGGAAGCGCGCGCGGTCGAGGAGCTGCACCGCGAGGCCATGCTCGGCGAGCAGGATCGCCGTCGCGGCGCCCGCGGGCCCCGCGCCGACCACGATGACGTCGGTGGCTCGGGCCGTCACGCCGTCACCGCCACGAGCCTGCCGAGGAGCGGATAGGCCCGGACCCTGAGCGTCGTGATCCCGGCCTTCCGCGCGAGCGTGATGAGCTCCGCCGCCGAGTACGCGCGCCGCACGGAGAGGGGGCCGTCATGGCGCGAGATCGGGTGGCACCGGAAGAGCCGCGTCACGAGCCACACCAGCCCGAACGCCAGGCGCGCGCGCAGGAGATCGTTCACGACGACGGCGCGCCGCGCCACCGCCGCCATCTCCCGCAGACTGGCAACCGCCGCGGCGGGTTCGAGGTGGTGCAGCGTGAGCGCGCTCGTCACGATGTCCGCCGCGCTCTCCCGAATGGGAAGCGCCGCCGCGTCCGCGGCGACGAGCCGGATCTCCGGGTACGTCGCACACACGGGGCGCGCCAGCGTCAGGGTCTGCGTATCCCGCTCGACGACGATCACGCGGATCGCCCGGCGGGCGCTCCGCGCCCAGTCGACCAGCCGCGTGGCGAATGCGGCGGGGCCGCCGCCCACGTCCACGGCGACGAACGCGTCGCCCTCGTCCACCGTGGCCGCCACGCGCCGAATCTCGCGCAGCGTGAGCGCGTAACCGCCGAACCACTCGTTGAGCCGGTCGATGTCGGCCAGCGACGCGACCCGGTCGGCCGGCGGCACCGGCCGATCGAGGAGCTCCAGCACGCCTGCCACCCGCTCCATCAAGCCGGAGCGAGGTGCGGGTGGCTCCCCCCACCATCCGCCATCGTCGTTACCATCGCAGCAGCGCGCCCTCCGCGGCGAAGCCGGGACCGAGGCCGATCATGAGCCCCCACTCGCCGTCCACCGGGGACTCACGTCGAAGCGTCTCCTCGAGCACGAAAAGGATCGTCGCGGAGGACATGTTGCCGTACCGACGGAGCACGGTGCGCGAGTGCGCCACCTCCGCCTCGGTGAGCTCGAGGAGCGCCCGGGCGCGGTCGATCACGCCTCGTCCCGCCGAGTGGAGCACCCAGTAGCGGATGTCCTCGCGCTTGAGCCCCTGCACTGCCATGAGGGCCTCCGCCATCTCGCCCATCATCTGCGCGCCGATCTTCCGGACGTCCTTCGACAGGATGACGCGCGGTCGCCCACCCGGATACTCGAACCCCATCGCGTCCAGATGCTCGGGGCGGAAGAGCGTGCGGTGGGCGACGATCGCGACCCCGGCTCCTTCCGTCGCCAGCGTCGCGGCACCCGCGCCGTCGGCAAAGATCGCGTGCGCGACGGCGCTCTCGAGCCGCTCGTCGAGAAAGTAGGCGGCCGAGCAGATCTCCACGGAGAGCACCAGCGCGCGGCGGCCGGGGAACGCGCGGAGATAGTTCGAGGCCTGCTGGAGGGCCACCATCGCCGACGCACAACCCGTGTCGCCCACGTGGACCCGCTGGATATCGGGCCGGCAGCCGAGGCGGGCGATCAGGTGGGCGTCCAGGCTGGGCGTGAGCCGCCCGGTGCACGTCGTCGTCCCGAGGAAATCCAGGTCCCACGCCTTCCAGCCCGCGCGCGCGAGCGCCGCGAGCGCCGCCGCCTCACCCAGTTCGAGCGCGCCGCGCCGGAACCTGTCTTGCAATCCGTCCACGCTCTCGTCCGGCCGGAACGTCGCGGGATCGATGTAGAGGTGGCGCCCTTCGATATCACTCCGATTGAAAAAGCTCCGGCGCCGGGCGTCGGGGTAGCCGGCGAGCGCCAGCAGCTCGGCTTGGGCGAACCGGTGGGGCGGCGTCGCGGTCGCGACGGCGGTGATCCGCGGGAGCGCCATTCGATCCTCCCTTCCCCGGGGCTTCGCGTAAGATGGGGAGCAGTCCGAGCATACTGCGAGGGTCGTGCCCATGCCACTGTTCAGCTTCGAGGGAAAGAGCCCCAAGGTGCATCCGTCCGCCTTCGTCGCGCCGACCGCGGTGCTCGTCGGCGACGTCACGGTCGAGGAGAACGCGTCCGTGTGGTACAACGCCGTGCTCCGCGCCGACTTCAACCCGATCGTCGTCCGCCGGGGCGCGAACGTGCAGGACTGCGCGGTCGTGCACGTGACGCCGCGCCAGGGGACCGAGGTGGGCGCGGGCGCCACGATCGGCCACAACTGCACGGTTCACGCGGCCTCGCTCGGCGAGGAGTGCTTGGTCGGCAACGGCGCCACGGTCCTCGACGGCGCCCGCATCGGGGCTCGCGCGATGGTCGCCGCCGGTGCGCTCGTGACGCCCGAGACCGAGATCCCCGACGGGATGCTCGCGCTGGGTGCGCCGGCGAAGGTCCGCGGCCCCCTCGCCGGCACGCCGGCCGAGTTCTGGGTGCGCGTCAACCCCGAGGCGTACCAGGCGCTCGCCCGGCGCCACAAAGCGTCTGTCAAGCCCAGCTGACGCGATGGCGCCGAAGCGGATCGCGTTCCTCGTCTTTCCGCGACTCACGTTTCTCGACTTCGTCGGCGCCTACGACGCCCTCCGGCGGATCGCGACGATGTCCATCGACCCGGCCGTGACCCATCGGATCATCGGCACCGAGCGCCGAATCGTCGACGAGACGGGTCTCGTCCTCACGCCCGACGCGGTGTACGAGGACCTCGGGTCCTTCGATCTGCTCTACGTGCCCGGAGGCCTCGGCACGCGGACGCTGATGAACGACGGGCAGCTGCTCGACTACCTCAGGACGTGGGGCTCGCAGCGTCCGCTCGCCTCGGTGTGCACGGGCGCGCTGCTGCTCGGACGGGCGGGGTTCCTCCGCGACAAGCGGGCGACGACCCACCACAGCGCGTGGGAGCTCTTGCGCCCGCTCTGCCGCGAGGTCGTAACGGACCGTCGGATCGTGGACGAGGGGCAGGTCGTGACCGCAGGCGGCGTCGCCTCGGCACTCGACCTCGGGTTGTACTTGGTCGAGCGGTTCTGGGGCGTCGCGGCGCGCCAGACGATCGCCGCGCAGATGGAGTACCGCGCCTACTCCGAGGTCTGCGAAAGGAGAGCGCCGTGACGATCGATCCGGCTTCCCTGACCGCGCATCACAAGGGTTGTCTCCCCGAGCTGCTCGGCCTTCGCTTCGTCGACGCGACGAAGGACCGCGTCGTCGCCGAGCTCACGATCCGCGACGACCTCAAGACGATCGGCGGGAGGCTCCACGGTGGCACGATCATGGCCCTCGCCGACACCGTGGCGGCGACCGCCACGTTCCTCAACCTGCCCCCGGGCGCCGGCACGACGACGCTCGAGTCGAAGACCAACTTCTTCGCCGGCGCGAGCGAGGGCGCGGTGCGCGCCACCTCGACGCCGCTCCACCGGGGCCGGACCACCATGGTGTGGGAGACGCGTGTGACCGACGCGTCGGCGCGCCTGCTCGCTCTCGTGATCCAGACCCAGATGGTGCTGCTGCCGCGCGCGTCGGGCTCGTCTAGCGCCCCTGGAACTTCGGCGGCCGCTTCTCCTTGAACGCGGTGACGCCCTCGGCGTGGTCGGCGGTCTCGCGCACGACCGCCATGTGCGACGATACGAGGTCGAGGTGCGTCCGGAGATCGAGCCGTAGGCTCTGGTAGACGAGCCGCTTGATCATCCGGATCGGGATCTGGGGCCCGTTCGCGATCTGCTCGGCGAAGGCGCGCGCCTCCTGGGCGAGGTCGCCCGCGGGGACGACGCGATTGACGATGCCGAGGCGCAACGCCTCCTGGGCCTCGACGAAGTCGGCGGTCCACAGGAGCTCGAGCGCCTTTGCGGCCCCGACGAGTCGCGGGAGGAAGTACGTGTCGCCATCGCCGGGGACCAGGCCGACGCGAACGTAGCCCGTTGAGAAGCGCGCCTCGTCGGAGGCGATGCGCACGTCGCACATGAGGCACATCCCCATCCCCGCACCGACGGCGAGGCCGTTGACCATCGCGATGACCGGCTTGTCCACCGCCTCGAGCGTCTTCGGGATGCGGTGGATGTGCTGCCAGAGCTGGTTCTTGTTTTCCAGCGGCGTGGGCTTCCCTTCCTTCATGCGCCCGACGTCGCCGCCCGCACAGAACGCGCGCCCGGCCCCGGTGACGACGATGACGTTGACGTCGTCGTCGGCCTGAGCGTCGGCGAGCGCGCGCGCCCACGCATCGATCATCGGCCCCGTGAAGGCGTTGAGCTTGTCGGGCCGGTTCAGCGTGATCGTCGCGATCTTGTCCTTGACCTCATAGAGCAGGTCACTCATGACTGGGTGTCCTTTCGGTCGTGTCCGACGGCGTTCGCGGGTCGCCGCTAGTCCTTGGGGAGCCCGAGCACGCGCTCGGCCAGGATGTTGCGCAGGATCTCGGACGTGCCGGCGCGAATGGAGCTCGCCCGCGCCAGCAGCTCGTAGAACTCCCACTGTCCGTCGTCTGGCGCCCAGGGCGAGCCGTGGGCGATCTGGACAGAGGGACCGATCACCTCGGCGGCGACCCGCGCCAGCTCCTGGTCCAGCTGGCTCCAGAAGAGCTTGGAGGTCGAGCCCTCCGGGCCGGGCACGCCCCCGCGCAGGATGTTCGTCAGGCTCCGGTAGCCGTTGAGCTGGAGCGCCTGCTCGCCGATCCAGAGGCCGGCCACCTTCTGGCGCACGAGGGGATCGGTGCTCTTCTGCTGCTGCTGGACCAGGCGCACCAGCCGGTGGAGCGCGTTGCGGAGCGAGATGTGCCGGATGAACGTCAGGAGGTCTCGCTCATATGCCAACGTCGTGATCGCAACACTCCATCCCTCATGAAACCTTCCCACGAGGTTTTCGACCGGCACTCGCACGTTGTCGAAGAACACCTCGTTGAATTCCGCCTCGCCAGTGATCTGCCGGAGCGGCCTGACGGTGATGCCGGGCGTCCGCATGTCCACGAGGAGGAAGCTGATGGACTTGTGCTTGGGCGCCGCGGGGTCGGTGCGGACGAGCAGGAAGCACCAGTCGGCGACGTGGGCCATACTCGTCCAGACCTTCTGGCCGTTGACGACGAAGTCGCCGTCGTCACGGACGGCGCGCGTCTGGAGGCCGGCGAGGTCCGAGCCCGCGTTGGGCTCCGAGAACCCCTGGCACCAGATCTCCTCCGCGGTCAGGATCTTCGGTAAGAAGCGCGTCTGCTGGGCCCGCGTTCCGTGCTTCATGAGCGTCGGCCCGAGCATCGAGATGCCACCGCGGTTCACGAATTGGGGCGATTCGGCGCGCGCCATCTCCTGGTAGAGGATGACCATCTCGACGATCGAGGCGCCGCGCCCGCCGAACTCACGCGGCCAGTCCATGCCGACGTACCCCGCCGCGTGCATCGTGTGCTGCCACGCGCGGAGCTTCTTGACTTCGGCGCGATCCGCGCGCGAGGCGGCGAAGGCGCGTCCGCGGAGGTCGTCGGGCAGGTGAGTCTCGAGCCAGTGACGGACATCCTTGCGAAACGCCTCGTGCTGCTCGCCGAAGTCGAAGTTCATGCCTGCCTCAGCACCCGGCTCGCACGACCACTCCACACGCCTACCACATGACACATCCACCATCGACCATGAGCGCCTGACCCGTGATATACCGCGCCTCCTCGGAGGCGAGAAAGACCGCCGCCGCGCCGATGTCCTCCGGCTCCTGCTCGCATCTCATCGGCACGATGTCGGCGACACGCTTCTCGAACACCTGCCGCGGCGTCATGCCCTTGAACGCCGGGTTGGTCTCCGCGATGTGGGCGGCGAGCTTCTGCCAGAAGTCGGTCCACAGGACGCCGGGGCAGATCGCGTTGACGGTGATCCGGTGTGGCGCCAGCTCCTTGGCCACGACGCGGGTGAACGTGATCACGCCCTGCTTGGCCACGCTGTAGGGCGGCATCGTCAGCGCCGAGAGCGGCCCCGCGATGGACGCGATGTTGATGATCCGCCCCGCCTTGCGCTCGATGAAATACGGCGCAATCGCCTTGCACGTGAGGAAGACCGATTTCGTGTTGACCGCGAACGTGCGGTCCCAATCTTCCTCAGTGTTGTTCGTGAATGGCATGCCGGGCGTCGACCCCGCACCCGCGTTGTTGACGAGGATATCGATCTTCCCGAGCCCCTCGCGCGTGCGCTCGACCATCACCTTGACGTCCGCGGAGCTCGTCACGTCCGCCTTCATCGCGACGACCCGGCGCCCGATCGCCTTGACCTCGCCGGCGACCTTCTCTGCGTTCAGCACCTGAATGTCTCCGATGGCGATGTCGGCGCCCTCGCGCGCCATCGCGAGCACGATGCCGCGCCCGATACCGCTGCCGCCACCCGTCACGACAGCCACCTTGCCGGCGAGTCTCATACGATCCTCCTTTGGCGTGGGGCCCACGCGCACGGCTTGCTCGGTGGGTGGCCTGAGCAAGGCGCGTCGTGGCTCCGTCCCCTATAATCGGTGGTCCGGAGGGTTCCCATGACAGCACACCCGCTCAGGAGCCGCAACTGGTTCGGGCGCAACGACCTCGACGGCTTCGTTCATCGCTCGTGGCTCAAGACCGAGGGGTTCAGCGACGTCGTCTTCGACGGCCGGCCCGTGGTCGGCATCGCCAACTCGTGGTCCGAGCTCACCAACTGTAATGCGCACCTGAGACAGGTGGCGGACGCCGTCAAGCGGGGCGTCTGGAGCGC
>WNFW01002821.1_pt1 | contig 23296 bp, 14 predicted proteins | sample 5400131 | NCBI WGS metagenome assembly WNFW01 (sample SAMN13153362, study PRJNA577476) | soil metagenome | isolation source: 20 cm soil or saprolite under grassland replicate 1 | place: USA:California | collected 2016-06-15 | reverse complement strand
CAACGTGGTCGCCATATTTTAGAGAGCTGTTGTAATAGAACGCAGCGAACCGCGCGAGATTCGTCCGGATCGCCGCCTGGCCGATCCACCAGTCGAAATACACGATATCGGGATGGTATTTCTCGACCAGTTCCGCAGACCGCGCCAGCCAATCGTTGGCCCACGCGGAGGAAACATAAGTGAAGTCATTATTGAGAGGTGTGCCCCACGGGTTCAAAAGCCAGTTATGGGCAGGGCCGTACAGCATCGCATATTGCGGGTCGTTCACATCCGAAGTAATTGCGCGGCCCGGCCCAAGGAAGAAATTATGTTCCACGCGGTGCGACGACACGCCAAAATGCAACCCGGCGGCCCGCACTGCCTTCGCCAATTCTCCGGTGGTATCGCGATGCGGTCCTATTTTGGCCACCGTCCAATCGCTCAACCCGCTGTCGTACATCGCGAATCCGTCGTGATGCTCGGCCACGGGCACTACGTATTTCGCGCCGGCTTTTTTGAATAACTCCGCCCAGGCCGCTGGATCGAAATGCTCGGCCTTGAACATGGGGATTAGATCTTTGTAGCCGAATTTATCTTGCTTACCGTAAGTCTCGATGTGATGCCGGTATTCTGGGGATCCCTCGACGTACATCATTCGCGGATACCATTCGCTGCCGTAAGCAGGAACCGAATACGCTCCCCAATGAATAAAAATTCCGAACTTGGCGTCCTTGTACCACTCCGGCGCTTCATAGTTCTTCAGCGATTCCCAGTCCGCGCGATAGCGCCCCTCGCGATCCGCGTTTTCAACGTCCTTCAAGAGCTCCGCTCGCTGCGCGTCATACTTGCTGCTTGCCTTCTGCCAGACCTCATCGATCCTTTCTGGCGCTTCCGATGAAGTTGGCGCCGTCGCGCTCTGTCCGTAGGAGCTGCTGTGCGCGCATAGCGCCAGCGCTAACCCTGCGGCGAGTTTTGATATTGAACGCAACTGCACTATACGGGCTGAAAACATGAAGCAATCCTTTCAATCCAGGCAAACTTGAATTTTCTGAAAGCGCGACGGATTCTCGCTCCATGACCGCAACGCGTCCGGCGCTTCGTCGAGCCCGACAATCAGGCTCACCACCTGATCTACGGGAAACTTCCGCGCCTCCAGAAGCCCGATCACCGCGCGAAAATCCTCCGGCTGAGCATTCCTTGACCCGAGCACCTCCAACTCCTTTTGCACGAACAGCCGCGTCTCATAGCTCACCGGCTCTTTCGCGTATCCGATGTAGACAACTCGGCCGGTGAAGGCGACCTCTTCGACCGCCGCCCTGAATGTCCCCGGAGTTCCAACCGCTTCAATCACCACATCCGGACCGCGTCCGTCCGTCAGTTCCAGCAATCGCTGGCTCAGCGGCTCCCGCGCGCTGTTGATGATTTGACCGCCGCCCGTCATTTGCGCTAACTCCAGCTTCTTGTCGTCCACGTCAACGCAAATCGTGCGCGCTCCCCGGAGACTTGCAGCCGCTACTGCGCCCAGCCCGACTCCGCCACACCCAAAAATCGTTACGGTGTCTTCGGCCGAAACGCTTCCGCGAGCGACCGCATGAAACCCCACCGTCAGTGGCTCGACTAGGCATAACTCTTTTGGCGTCAGTCGCGCCGGGTACAATTTTTCTCGCGGCACCGCAATGTACTCGGCAAGCGCGCCGTCCCTCTGCACCCCCAGCGTCTCGTTGTATTGGCAAGCATTCGGTCGGCCTCTAAGGCAAGCCGCGCATCGGCCACAATTCGAGTAGGGAAGTAGGGCCACGTCCGTCCCGGCTGCCATCTCGCTGTCGCCCTGCACCACCGTTGCGCAAACCTCATGCCCCAGGATTCGGGGATAGGAAACCAGAGGACTCAATCCTCGGAACGAATTTAGGTCGCTACCGCAAAATCCCACCATCCGAACTTGCAGCAGTAAATCTCCCGGCCTAGCCACGGGATCAGGGACGGTCTCGATGCATGCCCGCCCGGGTGCCTGAAGAACGAAAGCTTTCATGTTGAAAACGCCAGCCGCTGCCGACCTACTATTTTCGAGTTTGAATTTTTATGGTACAATAATCGATAAAGTTAACGATGTCAATTTGAAGGAATTTAAATGGGCCCGTCGTGTCCCCATCTTCGGGGACGCCCCATGCGTTCTTTCGTCAGCTCAGTGAACGCCCATTTCGGGATTTCTTATGACGGTCCGGATGAAGGATATCGCGCGTGACCTGAGTGTATCGGTCGTTACGATTTCGAAGGTCTTGCGCAACCACCCCGATGTGGGCGATGAGACGCGCGAACGAGTCCTGGCCCGCGTAAAAGAGCTCGACTACCGCCCTAACCTGGCTGCACGCGGCCTCGTCACAGGACGAACCCATCTCATTGGCCTGGTCGTTCCAGACCTCCTCCACCCTTTTTTCGCGGAAATTGCCAAATCCCTTTCCGATGTCCTCAGAAAGGGCGGCTACTGCCTGATCGTGTCGTCGTCCGACGAAGATACGGTCCTTGAGGAAGAGGAGATCAACCAATTGCTGGCGCGCCGGCTGGACGCGCTGATCATCGCCTCCTGTCATTCGTCTGTTGAACTCTTCGTCCGAATCGAGAAGCACAACACGCCTTATATTTTGATCGACCGTGCACTGCCCGGTTTGTCCGCAAACTTCGTAGGCGTCGATGATGAAGCTGTGGGCATGCTCGCCACCAAGCACTTGATCGACATGGGATGCAGGAAAATCGCGCACATTCGCGGCCCGGAAACCAGCCCTGGCCTGCGTCGTCTGGACGGCTACAAGCGGGCCCTCGGCGAAGCCGGTTTGAGAATCACGAATGACTACGTCATTGCCGAAGCCAAAGGCGACGTAGAAACAGGGCCTGCGGATCCCTGAGGACATTGCGCTCATCGGTTGCGGGAACCTTCACTACGACGACTCGCTGCGCGTTCCTCTTTCCAGCATCGACCAACACAGTGAGCGCATTGGCCAGGAAGCTGCCCGTGTTGCGCTCGCAGCGCTCGGCTCCAAACTCAGGCCCAAGCCCGAAACCGTTGTGCTCCAGCCTGACTTGATCGTCCGCGCGTCGACTGGACGGCGGAACCCACCACGCGAATGAAATAGCGCAATGAATCGAGTTAGACGTCCTGAGTCCGGCCAATTCGGCTTTACGGGCGACCGATTTACGAGCTTGTCCGTTGACTTGCCAAACGCGATCTTCATACGATAATCGTGCCTGCTATTGAAAAGAAATTCCGCCACTTCGAACGTGGCGTATTGGGTGCGACGGCAGCTGCTTCGGACTGAATGTGCGCCGCGGACTCTTCTCAGAGAGTTCAGTGGTCTTCTGTGCAGTGCAGCATTCGCACCGCGTAAGGCAGCCCACGTTATAAAGAACACCCAAGCATCTATATGGCGAGTAAAACCGAGGCCAGCGGCTTCAAACTACTTCTGGGATTGTTTCGCGGATGAACCATTCAGCGCTGCACCGAGCGTCCCGCAGTTGCCGGAATTCATGTCATAGATGCCAGCCCGCAGATAGATTTCACCCGGGGGCGCATCGATTTCCTCGTGAATTTGCATTCCCACCTGCTGGGTCGCTTCATACACCTTGGAATCCATCGTTAGATTGCTACGCTTCCTGACGATGTTCAGGATATTGCCGCCCGGACCGAATGCGATGATGATGATTTCAATACGGCCATGACGCGTGCCGTTGGCGTCTAAGCCCATCGCGATGTCGGGCAGAGCCACGGCGAAGTTGATATCGTAGCGGGTAAACGGCGCCTTCAATTTCGTGTTATTTCCCGCACGCGGGGCATTCGCAGGAGGCTGCGGATTCTTCGGCACAACCTGCAGCTTGAATAGGATCTGGTCGAAATCCGGCATATCTAAACCGATAAGCGACACCAAAGGGTCGTCGGCGCCCTCTTCGGAGATGAATTCGTGGCTGGGTTGGTCAGCGAAGTAGCCGCGGCGATAGGAAAGTGTGTAGTTATTGTCGACGAGGCTGACCTGAATGCGCCGGAACTTGCCGTCATTCTTATTGTTGGCAGGTGAATAGGCCAGCGTGTAATAGTGCGAACCGTTGCTCACAGCGTCTTTGACGGCGGCGCCCAACGCGTTCGTGCTGTAAAAAGCGCGGCCGCCGGTCTCCTGGGCAATGGTTTCCATGGCGATTTGATTAGCGCTGAGGCGAGCCTCGAGTTCCCGGCGCGAACCGGCCAGTTTGCTGGCATCGAAGGTGGGGTCTCCGAGAACTCCAAGCGCAGACACAGGATAGATGGCGACCTTTGCCGCGGTGAGCATGTCCGAGGTTTTCTGAATGTGATCCTGATTCTTGGGAACTCTGCCGCCAGGGTCCGAAAAAAAGCTGACCGGGAAGTTGTCTGAGAACCAGATAAGATTTTTGCGGGCAGGAATCGCGGAAAGATAGCGGGCGATTTGCTGGAAGGCTTGTAGGGTCAGCTCGCTGCGGGAGTTGGCGTGCTCGGCGGCCTCGTCGCGCTGGAAAGACTCCACGGCATCAATGGCCGAGGGCGCAGCCTGACTTTTGCGCATTTGCCGGAGAATTTCCGCGTCGCTGTATTGGTTAGCCTCAGTCGGCAGGCTTCGAGAGATTTCGGGGGCGACGCCGAGTTTTTTGTCTTCCAAGGCTGCGGCGAGACCGGAAAAATCGGTGGTGAACCCACGCACCATGCGAAGGCGAGAACCGAGCGCGAAAACGGCGAGGCGTGTGCCGGGCGGAACTTCGCCGAGATATTTGATGACCTGCTGCCGGACGAAGGCCTGATTTTGCGGTTGTGTGTTGAGGAGGTCGAGCAACAGAAGGTTGACGGAATCAGCACCACGAGCTGTAGGAAAATTGCTGAAGACGTTGGGCGGCATCGGCGGCAACTTCATTTCGTTAGGAGCCGCGCCTTTGTGTTCCTCGAAAGAAGTGACAATCTGCGCGCCGCCGTCCTCGGAGACGTGAAAGTCATCCTTGCGGATGCCGGGAACGGATTGTCCTTGTTTGTCTGTGACAACCACGTCCACCACGACGATGCGACTTTCGACTTTGATTGTAGGGCTCTGAACCGCCGCGGAAACAGGCGGCCCCTGCTCGCGGGATTGAGAGAGACAGATCCCTGAGAGAAAGAGGAGCGAGGCGGCCGAGAGAAGGGAGCGAATCATGCGAATCCGCCCGAAAGTTTCTCACAACAGGTCCTAGAGAATACACAGAATCAAAAGGGGTAAAAGGCGACAGCACCCACACTGGAGTTGAATGTCCATTGTGTTCGGGTCCATCTCGAAAATGCGTGATAGATCCTCCACCGCCACGCTGAATGTATACTACCCGTTTCATAAACTGAACTCTGAAAGACAAATACGCAAAAATGTTGGATATCAATCCGGTGCAACCTAGCGAACCCCAGAGAGAACAATAAATGGCCCAAAAACTTGCTTTCAGACCTTTCCGAGCAATTCAGTACCGAATCCTGCGCCGATCTCAGTTCCGTCGGACATTCCTGTTTGCGCTTAAAGCGGGATCTCCGCTCGTGCGCTCACTTCTTGCCAGCTTGACCCTGCTCGCTGTGGCTATGGCTGCGCCGGTGGCGGCTGCACAGAAAGTTGCATTGTTTATTGACGTTTCCAAGCCCGGTCCGAAGATTGACCGCAATCTCTTCGGCCAATTTGCAGAGCACCTCGGCCACGGACGAACGAATTCATGGACTTCCTCGACCAGATTGGCGCCGAGGCCTACCTTTCCGTCAACGTCGGCTCCGGCACTCCACAAGAAGCAGCTGAATGGTTGGAATATTTAACCACGGCTCAGCCGACGACGCTGGCCAAGGAGCGCGCGGCCAACGGGCACCCTGATCCCTATAAGGTTGCGTTTCTCGGCATCGGGAACGAAAGCTGGGACTGCGGCGGCAACATGACGCCCGACTACTATCTAAGCCAGCTCAAGATTTACAGCCGCTTCGTCCGCAACTTCAATCCGGCTCAGCAGGACAAGCAGCAGATGCTCAAGATCGCTGTGGGCCCTGGCGGCAGTGAATCCCGCTGGACTGAGTGGACCGACGCTATCATGAAGGCGTATCAGAACCACACCTGGAGTTGGGACATGAATGGGCTTTCGATGCACTCCTACACCGTTGTGAAATGGCCGCCTTCGTTTGCCTCGGTGGGTTTCGGAGAGACCGAGTACGCGCAGATTCTAAAGTCCACGCTGGAGATGAACTCTCTTGTTGAGAAGCACTCGGCAATCATGGACAAATATGATCCCGAAAAAAAGGTGGCGCTTGTTGTGGATGAGTGGGGCGGCTGGTACGCGCCGCTTCCCGGCAGCAATCCCGGCTTCCTGGCACAGCAAAATAGTTTGCGCGACGCGGTGCTAGCGGCGCTGAACCTCAACATTTTTGCGCGGCATGCTGACCGCGTTCGCATGGCCAATATCGCGCAGATGATCAACGTGCTCCAGGCCATGATCCTGACTGACAAAGAGAAAATGGTTCTCACACCTACCTACTATGTCTACAAAATGTACGCGCCGTTTCAGGACGCTACTTTCCTACCAGCCACTTTAGACGCTGGTACATTCACACACGACGGCATCACCCTGCCGCGAATCGACGCCATCGCAGCGAAGGATAAGGCCGGAAAATTGTGGCTCGCAATAACTAACGTTGATCCAAATCAGTCCGCTGAAATCGAAGTTACTCTGGCCGGTATGAATGCCAAATCCGCGGCAGGAGAAACGCTGTCTGCATCCAAGGTCGACAGCGTAAATACCTTCGACGCACCCAATACGGTTGTTCCCAAGCCGTTTTCCGCGAAAGCGCAAGACGGCAAGCTGACTCTGAAATTGGAGCCAAAGTCCGTAACGGCAATCGCACTCGAGCAGTAAAGCTAGATGGCTCTCCCAGACCGATGCTGTTTCAAGAAAGGTTCACCATGACAAGCGCGAAATGGTTCGGGGGGATTTTACTTGCGATTGCGGCAGGATTAGCTTCTCAGCTCGCCGCGCAAGTGCAAACGGATGTGCCTCCGCTCGTTGCCGGTGCAAAATCGGTAATGGTCGAACACATCAAGGTTCACGGAACTGCTCTCGAAGGCAATTTGGAAGGCGACGCGGCTGATCGGGACGTGTTTGTGTTCCTTCCTCCCAGCTATGCCCAAGAAAAGTCCCGGCGCTATCCAGTCGTTTACGCCCTGCATGGTTACTCCATCGGCGCCGAGCAATGGACCCATGAAATCCATGTCCCCGAGACGATCGAGGGCGCCTTCGCGCAAGGTGCGAAAGAAATGATCGTAGTCCTGCCCGATTCGAAGACGTTGCACAACGGCTCCATGTATTCGAGTTCCGTGACCACCGGTGATTTCGAGCTGTTCATCGCGCACGACCTGGTCGCATACATTGATGCGCATTACCGTACGATTCCTGAGCGCCAAAGTCGCGGAATCGTCGGTCACTCGATGGGGGGTTACGGCGCTACCCGCATTGGCATGAAGCATTCCGACGTGTTCGGGAGTTTGTACATCATGAGTCCGTGTTGCTTATCTCCCCGGCCCGCCGGGTCTATGAATCCGGAAATCGCGAAGAGCCTTGAGGCTCTGAAAACACCAGCGGACTCGGAAGGCTTGCCGTTTTTTGCGCGCGCCACGTTGGCCTCGGCCGCCGCTTGGTCACCCAACCCGAAGAATCCTCCGCTTTATCTCGACCTGCCCACGAAGGATGGAACGCCACAGCCCGACGTTTTTGCAAAATGGGCTGCAAATGCTCCACTCGCTTTCGTTGATCAGTACATCGGAAGTCTCCGGCGGTATCGTGCGATCTCCATCGATGTAGGTGACCAGGACGGTCTGCGCGCCGATACCGTAAAGCTCCACGAAGTCCTTGATAAGTATGCGATCGCGAATAGTTTCGAAGTGTATTCTGGCACTCACACGAGCAAGGTGGCTGACCGTTTTCAAAATCATGTGCTCCCGTTTTTTGGCCAAACACTCTGCTTTCAGGCGAGCTGCCAAGAAAGATATTTGGTAGTGGCACGATGTGCGGAAATGTGGCTGCGCATGCGCAGAGTCCCCCGAATTTTCCCCATAGCGAAATAACAGCGAAAGTGTTCCGATCGGTTTCCGCCTCTTGATAAAACCAAGCCTTCGGTTCGGAATCGAAAGCCTCGATGTTCCTACAACGGTCTAGGGAACCGATGTTCGGGTTCCACTTCGACGAATAGTCGACCATTCGTCAAACGGTTATAGAAACCGACGAGGAGAGGGTACGATTCTGAACCCGCGGTTAGCGGACTTCGACAATAACGAGGGATACGTCGTCGGCGAGGGGACCGTGGCTCCAGGCAGCTACGCCGTCGAGGATTGTCTTCTGCATATCCGCGAGTGTTAGCGTGGCCGATTGGAGGACTAGATCTTCGAGACCTTGGACGCCAAGCATATCGTCGAGGCAGTTGAAAACCTCAACGAGGCCATCGGTGTACAAAATGAGGCGATCACCCGGTGATAGTTCAACTTCAATGGATGGCTCGGACGGTGTAGTTTCGGAGAGGCACCCGAGGATACCGTTTCGCGACTCAAGGCGGCGGAGGTTGCCATTTGAGACGAGTATTGCCGGCGGCTGGCTGGCGGCAGAAAAGCTTAGTCGACGTCCATCGTGGCTGAAACGGGCTGCGGTCATCGTGAAGAAAAACCCGTCGACCGGGATCCGAGTATGTACGAAATGATGAAGCTCCCGCAGCAAAATTCCCGGCTCGGTTTTGCGTCCCAGTGCATGTAGAGTTTCAGAATAGATGCGGTTAGCCATTAAAGCCGAACCGACTCCATGTCCGGAAACGTCGGATAGGACAATGCTGAGAGAATCATCGCCTTGCGGGTGGACTACGCCAAAGTCGCCGCCAATGGTGCGGGCTGGGCTGTAGTACGACTCCACGGCGAGGTTTTTCCAAATTAGACTATGCGGCGCAAGGGATTGCTGCACATGCGCGGCGAGGGCGAGTTCGGCATCCATTTCATCTTGCCGTTCTTGAAGGAGTGAATTCGATTCGCGCAGCTGCTCCTCGATACCCTTTTGCGCGCTGATGTCGGTCACGATAAGCAACACGTACTCCTGCTTGTCAGGACCCTGAATAACCCGGCCGCTAAAGATCGCTGGCATTTTGGTGCCGTCTTTCCGCGGCAAGTAGAACTCACTGCGATGCCGGCCGTAACGGTGACCCGATTCGTGTTGCCGTTTGATATAGGGAAGGTCTTCGCTGGGGAAAATCGCATCGGGCGTGCAGCCTTGAATGTCGTTGCGCTCGAAGTGTCCCATGCGCGTAAGCGCTTCGTTTGCAAAGATCACCCGGAGCTGATCATCAACGACGACTACACCCTCATTAAGTTCTTCGAGGATGGTCTCCATCTCGCGAAGCCAATCGGGAGTTTCGATGGTGGTGTTAGGCATAGTTTCGTTCATTAGCATGGCGATTCCCCTTCAGGTCTACCGGATCGTTTGCATAGCCCAGTTTTCGAGAGTGGCGTGGGTCGCGATCCATCAGCCGTGTGATCGTCGCGAACAGAAGGCAAACGGATACCCCACACATCAGCACCCCAGCCATGCTCTCAAGAGGCCCTAAGAGCCTCCACCTGCTTGGAAGGGTCACATCGCCATAACCCACGGTGGCGTAACTGCTCGAAGAAAAGTAAAAGGCGAGTTCCCACGAAGAAAAGCATTGCAACCGGTAGAAACTCGCCCACAGAAGGATCACGAGCCCATGGAGAATAATGATCGCGACCGTCGATTTCACTACCAAGACGGTCGAGCGAACCGGACCAAATCCTTGGCCGCCCTTGGCCGTAACGCCGCGTAGCCACTCAACGAGCGCCGCAACTCCAGCACACTGCAAGCAGAGTGTGAGGATTAGCAGAAGAGCGGCGGTAGAGGCTTGAGGTATGAGTGTCATTTTCATTGCTTTCAGGTTGTTTGCGGAACGGCTTTAGCCGCTTCAGGCAGTTCGCCATGCATGGTGGACTCATTGGCTTCCCATCGAATGATCTTCAGGTCGAGCACGAAGATGCTGTAAAGGACCGGTACCAAGAGCAGAGTGATAAAGGTAGCGACGCCAAGTCCACCGATCTGCGCGTAACAAAGAGGCTGCCACAGCGGACCGCCTTCGAGAGCAAGCGGGAAAAGAGCCAGGATCGTTGCTCCCACTGTGATCATTACAGGGCGAATTCGCTGGATGCCCGCATCGGCCAGCGCTTGGACCAGGGGCTCGCCCTTTGCGTGCATTTCCTCGATGAAGTCGAACAGCACGATGACGTGGCTAACAATCACGCCGATGAGGCTGGCGATGCCGAGAAAAGCCATGAACCCGAACGGCGTATGCATGATCGCGAGGGCGATCAGAGAGCCGATCACGCCATAAGGAGCAGCAGCGAATACCAAAAGAGGTTTGACGGCGTTATTGAATTGAACGAGCAAGGCCAAGTAAATCCCAATCAAAGAAATCAGCAGAACGATTTTGAGATTTGCGAAGCCGTCTAATTGCTTGGCCCTTTCACCACCAATCCGCAGCTGATATCCGGGCGGAAGGTTTTTCTGGAACTCCCGCAATTTCGGAATAATCGGATCGATTACTTCCGATGCGAGAACTCCAGGCTGTGGATAACACAAGATGGAAATGGTGCGAAAGTGTTCTCGCCGCGCGATACGACCGGTTTGCAGGAGGTGCTCCAAATTTGCGACCGACATTAGAGGCACGCGGTTATTCGTCTGTGAGCTGTACACATAAAGGTTCTTGATGTCGGCAAGCTGACCGCGTTCCTGCATGCGAAGGCGTGCCACAACAGGAATGTTCTTGTTCCCTTCCTTGAAGACGCCTACTTGGGTTCCACTTATTGCCGCGCTTGACGCGCTTGCGACATCGGCGTTGGTGATGCCTACGACGTTCGCGCGGTCAGGGTCGATTTGAACCTGTAGCTGAAGATTGTCCGGAAACCAGTCATCCCGAAGAACGGAAATGCCCGGGGCCTGGGCCACGATCTCCTGGGCCTGACGAGCGATCGTTCGCAACGTACGGATATCGTCAGCTTCGTTTTTCGCGTCCACGTCCGCCTGGCCGGCGATCATCAGCTCTACGGGATTCTCGACCGGGTTTGTTTGCAGCTGCCGCACAGTGATCCATGCGCCTGGGATCTGCTTTGCAAGTGCGTCCTGTATCGGGCGTTTCAGCTTCGGAGTGGCTTCCTTGTCCGTTACTTCAACAATGATTTGCGCGTAGTTCGTTTGCGGCATTTCCGGTGAAACGGAAAACCAGAAACGCGGTCCGCCGCCGCCCGTAAAGGTTGTCAGCGACTTGAGAAGATGGCCACGCTCGGCCTTCAATCCAAGCTCGGGCGAAGTTTCGATCACTTTCCGAACCACTTCTTCAGCCTGGACTGCGGCATCGCTGGTTGCACTCAAAGGCGCGTCATTGGGCAGCCAAACGTCCAGATAAAACCAATACTGAACATCCTCAGGGAAGAATTGAGTCTTCAAGCGAGAACCGAAAAGTCCTCCACCGATGAGAAAAACAAGAGATCCGGCAAGAACAGCCCAACGATGTTTTATGGCTCTTTGGACAAGCCGGTTGTAGAAACCGTAGAAGCCTCGTTCGCGTCTTTGCTCGATGGTAGGTTCTGGCTTTGCCGGGGCACGTTGAATGTAGTAGCCCAAGAATGGGACGAACGTCATTGCAACGAATAGCGCGGACAGTAGAGAGGCCGTCATGACGATCGGCAGACTCTTCAAAAACTCGCCGGTATTTCCGGTCAGCATCAGGAACGGCAGGTACGCAATGATGTTCGTAATCGTCGCGTAGAAAATCGCAGTCGCAAGCTTGGTTGGACCGAGCCAGGAAGCAATCTTGCGGGGCGAGCCTTCCGCCAGCTCGCGCTTGATGCCGTCTCCCGACACGACCGGCACGTCCACGAGAAGTCCCAAAGCGATGATGAGTGTTGCAATCGAAACCTGCTGAAGATCAATTCCCAGCACATAAACGATTCCGAATGTCATCGCCAGCGTAATTGGTATGGCTAGTGCCATGATCAGCGCGAGGCGCCACTCCCAGAAGCCGAGCAGCGCAATAATCACAACCAGGATGATCGCTTCCCCGAGTGCCCGGATAAAAAGATGGATGTTCTCCTTAACCTGAAGGGGTTGATCCGACGTGTGCGCCAAAATGAGGTCCGCAGGGAGAATTTGATGAAGTTGCGAAAGCTTCGAGTTCACCGACTCTCCGAAACGCGCGATTTGTTTCCTGTCGCGCATGTAGACTGCCAACGTAACAGCGCGGCTGCGCTGCCAACGCCCACCCTTGTCCTGCCAGGTGTAGTAGTTCAGATATTGTGCAGGGGCTTGATAGCCGCTGCTGATCTGGACGAGATCCCGCAGATACACCGGGGCACCTTCCGGTGTAGTCGAAACCGCGAGATCACCAATGCTCTTCGCCGTATCGAATTTTCCCGAAGGGATAAGTGCGACTTTGCGGTCGGCCGTTTCTATATTTCCGCCAGGCGCAATAATGTTCCGGGCGGATAGTACTTTGGATAGATCGGCAGGGCGCAATCCATAAGCTGCAAGCCGATCCTGCGAATAGTCTAAATAGACGGCTTGCGGCAAAACACCCCGGGTCTCGACTTTCGAGACCTCGGTAGCGCCCTGAAGCGTACGGCCGATCAAGTCGGAAAAGTTATCGAGGTCGGCGTAACTGTATTTGTCGCCGGCAACGCCGGCCAGTTTCTCTCTTGTTTCGCTGGGATCGCGGATGATCGCCAGCTCCCATGCATCCGGATGCAGCTCGGATCGTTTCAGACGGTCCGACAGAAAACGTTGGATTAAGGCCCGAATCGCACTGTCATCGGCTTCGGAAATTCCATCTAAGCCGATAATACCACTGCCCTGAACGATTTCCGAATCTCGAATAATTCCAGAGTTTTGTGCTTCCTCTTGAAATAAATATCCGGTGTCCAGAACTTCCCGCGCCGAAATGGATTGTGGAAACGAATCCACGATTGTGACGTGCTGGCCCGTTCTATTCTGCTGTTTTGAACTACGGGCTTTGCGCAGTGCCGCTTCAACGGAATTGGCGCGGGCTGCTATTTCAATGTCGTCCGCCTTCGGGCTCGCAACGGTTAGCATCAGCGCTGCGGTGTCTCCGAAATCGCTTTGGAAAATGATGGGTCCGGCGCCTTGGGGTAATTGAGCATTCAGGGCATTCAGCTTGAGATTGATGTCGCTGAACTGTCGCTTGGTATCGGTCACCCCCTCATCGAGCTGAAGGTACACAAAGGAATAGCCGGGGAGAGAGATGGATTTGACGCCATAGTCTGCGTCCGTTCCGGGATGAATCGTTTTGTTCTCCGCTGCAACGTCTTCAATGCGCCGGGTAACGAACTGCTCGACCTGCTCTGCTGTCGCTCCGGGCCAAGGACAAGCCGCCACGGCGACGCGCACGGGGATTTCCGGGTCTTTTCGCTGTGGCATGGATGTGTAACCGAACCAGCCCCAAACGAGCACCCCAACGAGCATCATCCAGGAAATGTGTGGATGCTCAACAAAGAACCGAGTGATATTGCGACGATTGTTGATGTCTTGATTTTTTTCGTGTGCCATTTTTCTATGCCTGTATCGGAGAACTTGAACCAAATCGCCATCCTTCAAATCGGCGACTCCAGCTACGACGACCTTTTCCCCAGGTTTCACGCCTTCCACTGCTACGTCACTCTCGTGGGTCTCACCTAACATCACCGCTCGCAAATGTGCCGTCCATTTGCCGTTCACTTCGCTGGCGACGAAAACACCATAGCGTCCAGATGCGGGCGGGTCAGCGACAACAGCTGCCAAAGGCACGGAAAGCACCGGAGCCTTTTCAACGCCAGAGATAGTGAGCGAAGCAATCATTCCCGGCTTCAAATAACTCTTGGGATTGGGGACGGTCACTTCGATTGCGAAAACACGGTTTTTCTCGTCAGCACCCGCGGCAATACTTGTCACCTTGCCCTTGTACTGTTTCGGGTCGTCTTGCAAGTGAATGTTGAATTCCTGGCCCAAGCGGAGTTGCTTAACGGCATACTCGGGAACACCGAAACTCACTTTGACCGCGCTGGTGTCAGCGATCGTGAACGCGACAATTCCGGGCGACGCCAGATTTCCGAGTTCGATATTACGAGCCAAAATAAAGCCGGAAAAGGGCGCGCTCAAATCCGCGTCAGCCAAGGCCAACTGTGCCTGTCGCGCGCTGGCCTTCGTCTGGTCTAGAGCACCTCGGCTTGAATCGAATCGCGCTTGAGTTTGGTCAAAGTCCGGCTTCGTCAGGCTGTGCGTGGAGTAAAGCGCCTTAGCGCGTTCGTAATCCTGAGAAGCTTGGAGGTGTTGCGCCTCGGCCTGCGTTACGGCCGCTGCAGCCTGGTCAAGCTGGTTTTTCAAATCCTGGTGGCGAATCTGTGCCAGCAACGCGCCGCGAGCAACATAGTCGCCTGCTCCAATCTCACGGCGTCTTCCATCTGCGCCCAGGACCTGTTTGATCTCGGTGACGTATCCCGAGGACTTGAAGGACAACGCCGCCTGCGCCAGCGGCAACACCGAAGCCGAGTAGCGTAGGCTTGCTGAAGAAGAGTTGAGCGCAACATCCACTACGCGGACAGGCGTTAGAGATTTCGCCGCTACCTGCGTCGGTTGCTGGCATCCGCTTGCCCCTGCGATTAGCGCCAATAGTGCGGCGGCTGCTTTCCATAGTCCTATGCTTGATTTGTTTTTCATGTCTTTACTCCACTCCTATCGCTTTTTCGAAGTTGGCCCGTGCCGTCCAAAATCCCGCAAGTGCTTGCTGGTACTGCGCCTCTGCCTGCGACACCGCGGCTTGTTGCTGCGAAAGATCGGACAAAAGTGCTGCTTTCTGGTTGTAACGGTTTGTCATTTCGCCGAGCTTCGTTTGTTCTGCCTCACGCTGATCTGTCAGGGCGTCCAGCAGGGTGCGTGCTTCCCCGAGCTTGCGAAACTTTTCTTCAACATCCAGCAGAATGCGCTGTTCAAGGTCGCGTTCCGTTGTTGCCTTCTGCTCTGTCGTAGCCTTCAGTTCTGCGATCCGGTGCTTCTTGTATCCCCAATCGAACGGCTGCCATTGCAACTTGAATCCGACAGTGCCGGCGCTCTGCGGGAGGAAATTGACGTTTTGGAATCCAAGGTAGCTGACCTGAAAACTCAGATCAGGAATGTATTTCGCATGCTCGCGACGCACATCCAGGTCGGCAATCTTGGTCTGTATCCGGGCGCCACGCAGTTCGGGCCGCTGCTCAAGTGCCTGCTTTCGAGCCGTATCCAGATCCCATTCAACAAGCTCGCCGAACGGGAGCATTTCCACTGAAAAGGGAGTGCGCAGCTCGCGCCCCAGAAGCCGATTCAGGTTCTGCTTCTGTAGCTCAAAGGCGTCTTCCGCAGTGAGCAACTGGTAGCGTTGTTGTTTCAACTTTGCCCTTACTGTGAGCGATTCGGAGAGCAGCACGGTTTCCTGTCCGAGCCGCTGTTCCGTTAACGTGGACAGCTCGCTGAGCGACCGAACAGCTGCTCTTGCACTGGTGACTTGCGCCTGTAGCTCCGCCACTTGGTAGTAGGCTTCCTTCACCTGTCGCACTGTGTCTTGACTCTGAGCGCGCACTCCTTCCTTGGTGAGGTCGATTCCGAGTCGGGCCTGCTTGACAGCAAGACTTACTTTGAAAAGTTGTGTGAGCGGTTGTGCCGCGGAGGCATTCACGAACGCGCCGAACCGCGCCGGTGAGTGAATGTTGGAATCGGTCGCTGGAATAGGACCAGTTGCTGGATAGGTGCCGAAGCTGCCAGCGGGAACTCTAAAATTCAGCGGCTGCAGCGGCGCTCCCGCAAGAACGTTCGCATCCAGCTTCGGGAGGTAATTTGTTTTGGCCTGCGCGACTGTCTCTTGCGCCTTGATAATTTCGATTTTGCTGATCTGGATGTCTCGGTTAGTGCCGCTTGCAATTCGGATCGCTTCGTCCAAGGTCAATAGCGGCGCAGTAGTGGTAGAGAGCTCCGGCGTCTGTGCCCAAGCAACCGAAAAGAGTGTGAGCTGGAGCCACAGAATCAGAGACACGCGGGATAGATATGTTTTTAGGGTCCGACGTTCTGTCGGGCCCTGTGTGGTTTTGTTTCTTGAGGTCAGTGGGTTCATTTTGCGTTCCTGTTTGTGAGTAATGCAGACACCATGCCAACCTTCGCGGCTCGCAAGTTGTTGGATTTATTAGGGGCTGATGTATCGGCCCACCAGCTGACGTGCCCGAATGCGGGCAATGCTGCCGCCAGTGACTATCGCGGGCACTGTCTTCGTGCGATTTTGCGGGGGCCAGCAGACCAGAGTCGGCAGAGTTGATTTGCTACCGATGGTGGAACTGGTGATTCAGCAGATTGCTGCTGCCTCATCTCGACAAATGGGCAACTTGGCCTTCTTGCTTTATGGAGAAGGCCACACCGTGCCCGCATCGGGGCTTAGCCCGCATGCGGGCAGGTTCTATCCGAACGCATTCCGCAATATCTATTGATTCGAATAACTTACGCCGGCCGCCTCCTGGCACGAGACCTGCAGTTTGATCGGTCGATAGTTCGTAGGGAGACGCCCATTGAAACGGGCATGACCGGTGAGTGTTCCGGCTACTCACATTAAGGAGGCGCGATGCTCCGCGTCGAAATACGCGATTCGGCTGGCACTTTGATCTTAAGACTTGAAGGCCGATTCGCCGGTGATGATGCTAAACACACCCGCACGTTGGCGGCGCGCTTCGGCGCGCGCGGAAAGCTGCTCGTCGATCTGACGGAGGTCGTATTCATTGACGTGGTGGGGGAGGAAGTTCTGTCTTTCCTTGGCCAGCTCGGAGCCGAGTTCGTTGCCCCCAATTCTTATGCGCTGGATGTATGCGAGCGTCTGAATTTGCGTGTGGTTCCAAACGGCAGCTCGTATCTGAATGCGTTGGGGGAGCCTCCCGCAAACGGCGACCAATCTGGCACTAACGGATCCAAGCCTAGGGAAAGGTAACTACATCGGAGCCTGAATATGACGTCCACTGAAAAGCTTGATACTCATCGCAAAGCGCTGACTGTAAATCTCGATGCCTCCACATTCGGCTCTTTTGCCGAAATCGGTGCGGGGCAGGAAGTTGTCCGGTGGTTCCTTTTCGTCGGCGGTGCCTCTGGCACGATTGCGAAAAGCATTTCCGCCTACGACAAGGAGGTCAGTGACAGTCTCTACGGGACCGGTTCTCGCTATGTCTCCAGGGAGCGGCTGGAGGCCATGCTGGAAACCGAGTGGACTCAGTTGCTCGGCCAGTTAGACAAGACTCGCGGCAAGGACAAGCGCTTCTTCGCTTTTGTCGATACCGTGTCGGCGCGAAATTACGCCGGAACAAACGAGCCCCATGGCTGGCTTGGATTTCGGTTCCAGTCGCGTTCTGGCGGAGAACCTAGCGACATTCTCCTGCACATCAACATGCGGGATTCTTCCAACGTTCTCCAGCAAGAAGCCATCGGTATTCTGGGCGTCAATCAGGGCTCGCTCAAGACGTCGAAAGGGAACGGATAGAGATTGATTGCATTGATTTTCGAGGTCCGGCTTTTGCGAGTTGGGATCGTCCCACGCTCCTGGCCTATTTGGTGCATGCGGGACTTGCCGAGGCCGTGTACTTTTCGCCTTCGGGCGCAGCTCTGCCTCCTAACGAATTCCTGCACAACAAAGCTGTAGTGCTTGCACCGGGATACTTCGGCCATGTGGATCCCGTTCACGCGCAAATCCATACGCAAATGCTGGCCGCCGGCATTCAAGAGCTTGGTAGGGAATTGGGAGAATCCACTTCTGCTCCTATCGGCTGCTTTTGCGTGTCAGCGGGTCCAATCGCAGCACAAGAGTCAGCCCCGGAAATCTCCGACCTGCTGACTCGGATTAATGCACTTGTGGCACAAGGCGCCAATGTCCTCTTATTCCGCGAACGCGAGCTATACAACATGACGGCGCTCGTGAATCGCTATACAAAAGCTCCGCTGCGTTTTATCGTCGGACTTTCGCTTTTGATCCGGGCCTTCGATGATCCCTATTTCAGTCTCGAAGGCAGGCTTCTTGAAGCCCTCGCGCGTCTCCTGGCTCAGAACGTACGCATCTATGCCTATCCGATGACTGCAATAGATCTACAGGAGGCGATCAAAGTCTTTTCAGCTATCGACTTGGAATTAAATGAAACGAAAGGTTGGGTCTCTGCTGAAGAGCTGCGTTTCACACCTCCTCTCGAACACCTTTACGCCTATCTTCTCGCAAGTAATTTTCTGGTTCCCATTCGCGTTCCAGCAGAATCCCCGGACGATGCGAACCACTCCGCTCCAATAAGAGAGGATGAACCAGCGGTTGGTGAGGTGTGCGGTGCCTAACTTCCGCTATCTCCCTCGATTTCTTTTCCGGTCGTTCGTTCTGGTCCTTGGGGTCAGCCTACTGGGCTACATGCTACATCGAGCCGGTCCCGGGGCCGTTTGGAAGCAAGTCCAGGCAGTCGGCTGGGGCCTGGTTTTGATCATCATCCTGGGGGGCCTTTCTCAGCTGACTAAGACATGGGCCTGGCGACAGACTTTTGCATGCGATATCAGCGCCCTTTCCTGGTCGCGCAGTCTAGGAGCGCAGCTGGTCTCTGATGCTGTCGGACAACTTGGTTTTGCCGGAAAGGTACTTGGGGAGGGCCTGCGCATTTCCATGCTCGGTTCTGCTGTGCCGCTAGCGAATGGAATATCGTCTTCCGCGATTGATGGAGGATTGCATGCTTTCACAGCGGTAGTGGTCACGGTTTTGGGAATCACCGCTACTTTATTGCTTGCGCCTCTTGCTGATGGTCGGTGGCGAATTTACGCGTTGCTGCTCGCTGCCGTTCTCATTGCAATAGTGGCCATTGCAGCTGTGGCTGTCGCAAGTGGGTGGCAGCTGATGGGAAACGCCGCTAGAGCGATTGGGCGATTGCCTCGGCTTCACAAGTTGGTCAGCAGCAAGCTGTTGGTCATTGATTCAGCGGAACATAACCTGCTCAGCTTTTATCGCCAAGAGCCTGTCGCGTTCTGTGCGAGCCTGATCCTCAATTTCCTGTGGCACGCGATGGCGGTGTTGGAGGTGTATCTCATCCTGCGATTTATGGGAGCAGATGTTGGCCTGGTCAGCGCAATTGCACTGGAAGGTTTGACCAAGGTGATCAACCTCGTTGGTGCGCTGAGTCCGGGTAACCTCGGGACCTACGAAGGTGGGAATATGCTCATTGCAAATCTGTTTGGTGTGACGGGTACCGCAGGATTGACGTTGGCTTTGTGCCGGCGGGTGCGGTCCATCTTCTGGGCAGCGGTCGGGGCCACCTGCATGACAATGATGAAGAGAGGCGGGTCGACAAGCACAATGGAGGTAAAGGGCAATGATAAGGACCAGATTTTGCATAGCGCTTGTGGTCCCGTTACTGCTGATGGCATCTGTCACTGAAGCTCAGGGCTCGGACGAGCCGTATAGATTCTTCCGAGAGTTTGTTGGCTTGAGTGAAGACCAGATAGGAGCGATCCGCTCAGGGAAGGCGGTTGCCAAGGTTATTGAGTCGCGCACTCCTGACGAAGTGTTCGTCTTCGGCTCGGTATACGTAGAGGCGAGTCCAGAGAGCTACCTCAAGCTTGCCTCGGACGTCAACGCGTTGCGCAAGCTCCCAGGCTATCTGGCAATCCAAAGCTTCAGTGATCCGCCACAGCTTTCGGACCTTGAGGGCTTCACCCTTGACAAGCAAGACATCGACGAACTGAAAAACTGCAAGATGGGACATTGTGAGGTTCAACTGCCAACCGAGGCAATGGAGGAGATTAAGCAATCCATCGACTGGTCGGCCCCTGACGTCGCCAATAGGATGAATCACCTGGCCCGCCAAATGGCGTTGCAAGCGCTACTCAATTACATGAATGGGGGCAATGCGGCCCTGGGAGTCTATCGTGACAAAAACCATCCCGCTGCGGTGGCGGAAACGTTCGCGGCGCTGTTAACACGACTAAGCGCACTTCCGGAATACCTCCCCGAACTCAACGAATATCTTCTTGAATATCCGAAGGCTCAGTCAGCTAACGTGCAAGCAGGCTTCTACTGGGAGAAGGTTAATTTTGGATTGAAGCCTACATTTCGGATCGTTCAGAGGGTCGTGTATCGCGGAGCAAGCCCATCGGAACCTGCTTATGCATTAGCTGAGAAACAGCTCTACGCAAGCCACTACATCGAAACGGCACTCGATCTCACGGTCTGCGTCAGAGATGCGCAACGCCCCGGCTTCTACCTCATTACCGTCAAAGGGTCGAAGCAAGCCGGCCTCACCGGACTAAAAGGAAGTATCGTGCGCAAGGTGGCCGTAGACAAAGCCCGATCCTCGCTCGGCCGGGTCCTCGCGGCGATAAAACAGACGTTGGAATCGCACCACACACAGGATGATTGAGCGCCTTCCCGGTCCTGCTTACGACGCGGGCCCGGAATCCTTATGTGCTGGAATATTCAGCGCGAGCAATGTTTAGCTTGCGCATCTTGTTTTGGAGCGTCGTTCGTTTGAGTCCGAGGCGCTCTGACGCTCCACCTTTGCCCGAAATCCTTCCGGACGCGGCTTTCAACGCGTCGATAATTACCTGCCGCTCCGCTTGCTCGAATGTCGATGATGCTGATCCAACGCCGCGGCCAGCCGTCCTCTTTAGCTGGTTGTGAGGAACGTTCAACTCGTCCCCTTGCGTGAAAATCACGCAGCGCTCGATGAAGTTCTCAAGCTCCCGAATGTTGCCAGGCCAGTCGTGATTCACCAACGCCTCCATTGCCTGCTTCGGGACGGACTTAACGCGCTTTTGCATTTGCCGGGACAAGCGCAAAACGAAGTAATGAACTAGGAGAGGAATGTCTTCGCGCCTCTCGCGAAGCGGAGGAATCTCAAGCGGGCACACATTCAATCTGTAAAAAAGGTCCTCGCGAAATTGGTTGTTGCGTATCATGCCCTGCAGATCGCGGTGGGTTGCGGCAATCAAGCGAACGTCAACTCGGATAGTCTTCGTACTTCCCAAACGTTCAAACTCGCGTTCCTGCAGAGCGCGTAAAAGCTTTGGTTGCAGTTCAAGACTGATATCCCCGATTTCATCCAGGAAAAGTGTGCCGCGATCGGCCAACTCGAACCGGCCTCGTTTCTGCATGAGAGCGCCAGTGAACGCGCCCTTTTCATGCCCAAAGAGTTCGCTTTCCACCAATCCGGAAGGAATGGCGGCACAGTTTAGTCGAACGAAGGTACGTTCGCGACGCGGACTGCGGTTGTGAATGGCCCGAGCGAGCAATTCTTTTCCAGTGCCGGTCTCCCCGTGCAGGAGCACTGTTGACCCCGTGGGAGCGACAATTGCAACTTGATCTAGCACTTTGCGCAGCGCGGCGCTCTTGCCAACTATGTCCTCGAAGTTGTGCTCCGCGCGAATTTCCGATTCAAGGTAAAGGCGTTCCTCTTCCAGACGCGCTGCCGATGCATTCAGGCGCCCGTACGCGAGCGCATTGTCCAACGCGAGGGAAATCTGAATACTAATCTGCGTCAGCAAATCCAGGTCTTCTTGCCCGAAAGCGTCTGGCTTCCGGCTGCCGATCGCCAACAGGCCCAGCGGTCCGCTCCCGGTCGCAAGCGGAGCAACGGCGACCGAGGTTATGGATTCGGCTCGCAAGGTTTCGCCAATATTCGTCGGCAATCTCTCGATATCGTCGACCGACCATATGTCGGACCTGCGGGCGCGAAGTTTCTCATACTCCGTTTCAGTCAGATCCGTTGGGCCAATTTCCGCCAGCAACCCTTTGCGGTCAGGAAAGTCCAGAACTACACTCTGAAGGCGATGTGAGTCCTTCTCAAGAAGCCAGAATCCCGTCAGGTGATTGCCGAAATACGAACGAATCGAAGCCGAAGCCGAGCGAAAAAGATCGTCCATATCCAGTTTCGAAACGACGTGGTTGTTGATTTCTAGGAGTAGCCGAAGGCGGTCGCGCTCGGTCGCGAGTTCTCGCTCATACTGTTCTGCGGAATCCCTGGCCAGCGCGCATTCGAGTGCAACCGCAACGTGCGAAGTCAGAGAGCGGAGCAGTTCGACATCTTCGCGCGCAAACTCCTGACCCCGCTCCTTAGTCACAGTTAAAAGCCCATATTGTTGTTGGGCGGTAAACAAAGGAAAAACGTAAGTGCTTCTGCCAGAAGATTGAGCTGCAAACGGAGCCAACTCGGGATGTTTCAACATTTCCTCGGACACATCAGGCAGGAAAACCGGCTCTTTCTGGTCCAGTGCTTGTGCTGCCGCACCAATCCGCGAAATCTTAGTGCCAATTCTGATGGCGGGAGCGTCCACTGCTCGATCAAATTCCAGAAGATGCAAAGTATCTCGGCCGCTGTCCAGAAGATATAGGTCGGTTCCATGGAGACGAACGCTGCTGGACAAAACTTCACGCAGGCTATGGAGGACGGCTTTTACCGTCGGTTGCTCGACCATCGCGGCGGACACATCAAGCAGGGCTCGATATCTACTATGGGCGGGCGCCACGCCTACATCATCTTCCGGCATGTGCATCAGACTAGCACCGACCGGTTCAATCGAGAACCATAACGAATATGTCGGCCAGAACAATTCATGTTGACGAAAGACGCGCTTTTCGTAGAAGTAGCGTCGAACAAGCCGGTCGGAAAGCTTTCGTTATGGTGATCAGTTTCTGGTGTTCAACGCGAAAGAGCGATTGCACAATAGTTGCACAGATAGTCCCAAACAGCGTGGTTTTGCAAATATAGGGCATCTCACCCGAACATAAGTTGATTCCGAACAACAGCGTGTGAAATCGGGAATTTGCTAAACCCTTGCTAGGACTTGCTGCCCACTCTTCGCACGACGATTGAGAACGCAAATTGAGAGACCCTGTGAAGCTCAAGCTGGGCCCAGTGCGTGATCACCAACTTGTATTTTCGAAGATTGCTTAGACGAGAAATGCACAGGGTCCCCTGAATTTTCCCCATACTTGCCAAATAGCGCGCGCCTAACTTCCGTCCGTTCAATACTTTCTGTATAGCGCGCCTGCCTCCTCATGTTTTTGACAATTCGTCATGTGGCGAACTCTCGGAAACTAAATGACTTGCGAATCCAGACCTCCTGTCTGCCAGAATTCCACAGATGGGGGTTGAGGTGAACGGCGCTTTCAATAAGTAGAAGAAAACACGCGAGATATTTTTGGTCGGGGCGCCGAGATTTGAACTCGGGA
>WNFW01001023.1_pt1 | contig 23307 bp, 21 predicted proteins | sample 5400131 | NCBI WGS metagenome assembly WNFW01 (sample SAMN13153362, study PRJNA577476) | soil metagenome | isolation source: 20 cm soil or saprolite under grassland replicate 1 | place: USA:California | collected 2016-06-15 | reverse complement strand
ATTGCCCACGTGTTAAGCACCCGTTCGCCGCTAGACTTTTCCCTGTATTGCTACAGGAAAAAATCTCGCTCGACTTGCATGTCTTATCCACGCCGCCAGCGTTCGTTCTGAGCCAGAATCAAACTCTCCGTTAAAAACGGTTCGGCTTCCGTGAGGAAACCGAAAGTTTGCGTCGGCAGCTGCTACAGCCCCGACAAAATCTGACCATTCGTAATCTGTCTCCGCTCGTAAGCGGAGACAGCGTTCGTCCGATCTAAATCTTTGATTTCAAAGAAGATCGACAGATAACGCACAATTCAATGTTTGCTGACTTTTCCATCGACAGATTTCACGAACGAAATCCGCGACCAGACTGTCAAAGATCATCCTTCCGGTACACGGCAAAGCTCAACTTCAACAGTCTTCGACTGCAGAAGATTGGCTTTGTCTTGCCAGAGAAGAACACCGATACCGCAGATGGAACCGGTCCGCTTTTCGCGGGATTCACAGGCTACCAGATTCCGACCGCAAGTCAACGAAGAATTCGCAAATGTTCTCTAAAATTTCGTGGGGAACGACCTGTTGCATGTCGATTTCAGGCAGCCTTAGAATTACCTCGACCCTGCGGTGATTTCCTGATTCGTTCAACTCTCGGTTTACTCAACAGACCTCAAATGAAATCAATTGCGTTTTTGCTCCTGTGCATCACGTCGGTCGCCTTTGCGGACGACTTCAAGACGACTCGGGGAAAAGAATACAAAAACGTCTCGGTGAGCCGCATAGAACCCGATGGGATCGTGCTCAAAACAAAATCGGGCATCTCTAAAATTTATTTTGTCGAGTTGCCTAAAGACGTTCAGGAACGTTTTCACTACAATCCCGCGAATGCCACCGCTTACTCAGCCGGGCAAACTTTCGCTCAACCTGGGCTCGCAGGTCGCGGTCAGCCGGTCGAGATCATTTCTCACGGGACGCAGGTGGACATCAACCAGCATCTCGCGCTGGGCTATGTGACCGTTGTCGATTTTTATGCGGAGTGGTGTCCTGCCTGCAAATGGCTTTCGCCACGTTTGGAGCAGATGGCAGCCAGCGATCCATCGACATCGTGAATTGGAAAACCGCCGTCGCGCGACAGTTCACCATCGACTCGCTTCCACAGGTAAACATTTACAATCGCGCTGGCCAACTCATCGGCACTGTTTCCGGCGCTGACATCGATCAGATCAAGAGTTACATCATACAAGCCAAAGCTCGCGGCTGACGCATCCGGCAGCCCACGCACTGGCGCAGCCACATGCGAATCCCAAGTAGGGAATGCTGCGTGAATCTTCGGTTATGAAGCAAATAATTATGCATCTTGGAATCGCTCTCGTATTCGTGAGCTTGATGCACGCCGATCAGACAGTCCAATCGGTCCAGCAAGCTTTGAAGGACCAAGGTTTCTACTACGGCAATGTTACAGGCGATAAAAGCGCTGAAACAACTTCCGCGATTCGGCGTTACCAAATTCGTAACGGGTTGCAGGTCACTGGCGAGATCGATCCGGAAACACTGCAATCGCTCAACGTCAGTTCAACTTCGAATTCGGTTGCGTCGTCCCAACCCTCCTTAAAACGTGCCGTCACTCAGCCCAACAGCGCTCGTTCGAGTGGCAACCCCAAGGCCGAACAGAATTCATCGCCCCGTTCGTCCACTGAACCGAATCGCCAGCCCGATTCCAACCCGGCTTACTCGAGCGCGTACTACCAACCTGCGCCGCCTCGAAAGAGCAAGCGCATGGCAATCGCGGAACTGCAGCGTCAACTGATGACACGCGGGTATTACGGAGGGCGCATTGACGGCAGTTCCGGCCGGCGGACAGCCTTGGCCCTGCGCGCGTTCCAATTTGATTCGGGTCTTCCGCCAACGGGTCAGCTCGATACGAATACGCTCCAGACGCTCGGATTATCCGATGCGAATCTGGCGTACTTACAACCAGCATCTCGTTCGTACGAAACGCGGGTACCAGTCTGGAAATTCAAACATGGGAAATGGAAGCTCAAATGGAAGAAATCTCATGGCGATGGGGGCGACGAATACGGTGATCAAGAGGCAGCGGAACGTGCTCATGCCTGGTCGAACGGCTACGATCAGGACGAGTAGGGTTTCTAAGCACAAATAAACACCAATCCTTTTACACTATAGCAACGGTCGCAGCCTGCTTCGCCGTAGCCCTGCAGAGGCGGGCGATCGCCGGTCTAGTCAGTCCCTCCACTCCTAGCCGTCAACCCTCTGCGTTTTGCTTTTGGATTACGTACTTCACATTGAGAGCTGTCGGATGATTTCCGTACGTTCGTCTCACGAGTCCAACTTTAGTCGCGCCGATTTTTTCCATCGCCTTTTGGGAACGAAGGTTCCTCTCTCCAACAAAGAACACGACGTTTTCAACAAACTTGAACGCGTGCGTCAGCAGTAACGCTTTCATTTCCCGATTGTAGCTTCCGCCCCAATACTTTCGTGCCAGGAACGTCCAGCCAATTTCAATCTCCGATTTTTCCGGGTCGTACCCGTAGAACCGCGTCGATCCGATAATTTGTTGACTGCTCTTGTCGGTCACGACAAACGCGCCGCCCGATTCCAAGGCTTCTTTGAAGAACACCTGAAAGACGTCCTTCTCGTAGCGATAACGCTCCGGATGCTGCTCCCAGATCAACGGATCGGACGCGACCGTGAAAAGGGCATGCCAATCTTCAGGCCTGAGCGGCCGCAGCTCAACAAGTCTGCCTTTTAGATTTGGCTGAAGATCAAAGGTCATCCAACCACGAATCAACACGAATGATCACGAATTCAAATAGCTTAGCGAGCAGTCGCCGCGGCGACCTGGCACAGCCTGCTTTGAGTGAAGTCCAAGGGCCGCTCTTCGTACCGAAGTCGGTCGTTCGATCGAAGACTGTGTTTACAATGCCTCGATCGCTTCGCGAACATCTTTCATCGTCACGTCGCCAGAGACGCGCGCCGTACCGATTCGCGGTGTTACGATGAAGCGAACTTTTCCGCCTTCGAATTTTTTATCGAACTTCACTGCGTCGAAGATCTTTTTGCGTGGGAAATTCCTCGGCAAACTTGTGGGTAGCTGAAATCGCCGGAGAAGATCGACAATGGCATCTCGCTGATCCGGCGGTAGCCCAACTCTTTTAGTGGAGATGTCGCACGCGGCAATAATTCCAAGACTCAATGCTTCTCCGTGAAGGAATTTGCGATAACCGCCACGATTTTCGATTTGATCTGGATATTGCGCTTGATGAGTTTTTGTAGGGCGAGCGCTTCGCCTGCCTTCCAAGATTGAAGCGTCTGGAACATTTTCGAATCGGCGATCACGGCATGCTTGATAATCTCGGCGAACCCTTGATTAAACTCGCGTCGCGGTAGCGTTCTCAAGACATCGACATCATCAATCACCAGTAACGGATGATGAATTGCGCCGAGCAAATTTTTTCCGTCCCGCGTGTTCACTCCAGTTTTTCCACCGATCGAGCTGTCCACCATTGCGAGCAGAGTGGTGGGAATCTGCACATGCGGAATGCCGCGGTGATAAATCGCAGCGACGAATCCAGAAATATCCCCGATGACTCCCCCCCCAAGACCAATCACAAACGATTGCCGGTCAAGCCCAGCAGCGATCATCTGATCGCAAATTGCGCCAGCTTGCTCGAGCGTCTTGGATTTCTCGCCTGCCGGAATTGTGATCAGTGCTGATTGAAAACCGCCTGATGCCAAACTTTTCGTCACGCGATCGGCAAAGAACAGCGCGATGTTGCTGTCCGAAATAATTGCGCACGTTTTGCGAGCTAGATGCCTGCGCACGCGCACCCCAAGTTGCTTGAGCAACCCCTGGCCGATAAGCACACGATAGCGCTGCCTGCCAACCGAGATCGTGATCGTGGAATCCCGTTCTTCTATTGCGTCGGATCCCAATGTTTCTTGCCGAGCGGATCGGACGTTGAATCTTGAAATGTTCCGGTTCCTGGTCCAAATGACACGCTTTCTGTGTGCCAGTCACAGAATAAGACAGTGATCTGTCTGCCGTTGTTATGAGTTCCGGTTGTTTCGCCCATTCCGCCTACCGGTAAATCGGGTGCGCTTGTGGTGTTGCCGGTCCACGAGGACGTATTCTTTGGGTCGCCGTTGTATGTCGGCGCCATCAGGAACGTCGAAGAAGGAGAGACGACTTTTAGCATATTGGGATTTAACCCCAATTTGAGATACATGTTCGTGTTTATGCTGTAGCTAACCGGGGCAGTGTCGCTTTCGGCAGGAGTTCGCTTATCGAATGGCGACTGGAACACCTTTCTGGTTGCAATGTATTTTGAGTAAAGCACGGGCGTCGTGCTTGTGCTTATGCCCGGCCATGTCGCGGTAATGGGAAGAATCTGGTCATTGTCGTTAAGAAGAGTCTGCATCGCCATACCGATTTGACGCAGGTTGCTCATATCTTTCGTTGCTTTCGCACGGTCGAAAACATCTTTGAAGGCCCGTGTCGCGAGTGCGGCAAGAATGGCGATGAGTGCCATTACGACGAGCAATTCGATCAGAGTGAACGCGCGCTCAAAAGGATGAGGGGAACCGTTGGTCATGGATGTGGTTAGGAGCACATGATATTGCGGTTGGGGCGGAAGGGAAAGCGAAAAAAGGAGCATCGAGCATCGCGGCGCAAGATTTCTTGACAAGCCAACGGCCATTTTGTGTATGTAGATCATGGCAGATGAAACATCCACTCCGCCGCCACCTTCGCCAACGCCGGGGCCCGAGCCGGGGCCGAAATCCACATCGACCGGATTACCTTCGAACGTAGCTGCGGCGATAGCCTGTATTCCACTGATCGGTGGCATCATTTTTTACATACTGGAAAAGCACGACAGCTTTGTGCGTTTCTACGCGATGCAATCGATCATTCTCGGAGGGGCGTGGCTTTTGTTTAATATTGCATCCTCTATTGTGCACGTGATCTTTGGCGCCATCCCCGGCATCGGCGGCATCCTGGTGTTTTTCTGGGCGATCATCGCTGCGCTCGTGCAGATCGCATTTCTCGTGGTCTGGATCGTCGCGACGATAAAGGCATTCACGAACGTGCGTTGGGAAATTCCCTACGTCGGACCAATCGCGCGCAAACAGATGGAAGGCGCCTGAATTTGTAGGGCGTCTGTGTCAGACGCCTGGCGTTTCACAGAAACGCCCTACAGTTGTTCTTTCTCCCAGCAACTTCACCACCACCTCGGTCAAAATCAGCTCATGGTCGAGCTGCGTAGTGACAAGCTGAAGGTTTGCTTCCAGGCACGCCCGCATCGCGTCGATTAATTGATCGGTTTCGAACTGATCCGCATCCTGTGCAGCAATTCCGAGTGCGTAGGCGTTTATAGAACCGTCTTTTTTGCGCGGTAAATGCTCGGTTGCCTTTGGCGGCAAACGATTGATCGCAGAGATGAACTGGAACGGCGAATGCGGACGCTGAATGCGATGCCGTTCCATCAAATCTTTTGCAAGTAGCAAATTGCGGATCGTCGGGACAATCGCGGCCAACAAGATGCCGATGGCGCTTTCCCCTTGGTCCAATAAGCGCCGAACAAGGGTAAGCGCGAGCTCGAGATCACGAACCGCCAGCGCGTTGCTTAACTCGAAAATGATGCCCGCGCGCGACAGTGGCACCAACTCGCGAACAAGATCGACAGTGACGCGTGGCGTAGCCGTCTTGGGTGTGTGACCGGGCGTTTTGTCTACCGATTTAGATTTAGGCGGGACGCCTGCTTGCCCCACAGGCTGGAAGCCTGTGCTACAATACGTGTCGATCTTTTCCAGCTCGTTCTCGATCTGGCGCGTGTCGCCGCCGGTCAGCAACACAAAAAGATCGAGCGCATCATCATCAAATTGAAGTTTTCGTTTTTTCGCATGGCGTCGGACGATTTCGCCTGCTTCCTCTTCCCAACCGGCGCGACCCGAGTCGAGCCGATCAAAAACCTGCACGTCTGCTCGTTTGAGCAGTGTCTTGTAAAACGAGCGACGCTTGTCCACTTCGGTGGCGCTGATCAAAAACGTGACCTCAGAACCGATACCGCGATCGAGCATTTTGGAGAATTCTTCCAGCGCGGACTGCACTGCCGATGAGCGCGCCTTTTGATCGTCGCCAAGGAAATTGGCGTTCTTTAGCCAAACGACTTTTGTGCTACCGAAAAACGGCAACGTTTGCAGTGCCTCAATGGTTGATCTGATTCGCGTCGCCGCCTGCTCAGCGTTGTCTGCCGCGCCATCGATCACGTCCAATCCAAACTCGCCTGTCCCCGGCGGCGTGAGCTTGCCAGCCAGTTCAGCGGCCACGCGTTTTACTTCAGCTTCGTCCGAGCCAACTACGGCATGAATGTTTGCGCTTGGCGTTTTTGCCTTTGTTTTCGGCATCGCTGGTTTCATCGCACGCGCTGCGACCATCGACAAGGTGTGAGCGCGTGTTCCGGGGAGCGCGCGCGTCTCGCGTGCTGACGAGCGCGTCCCCGCGATCGCGGACTTTCCTCAGTTTGGTCCGAGTGTGGCGATGGAAGAACCAAAGGCGAAGACTGTTTCGGCGCGACGCCGAAACCAGCACGCGAGACGCGTGCGCTACCCAGAGATGGTTATACCCGCGAGCGGCGGCGTCCGGCATTGCGTGTGTATCTCACCGGTCTTCGTTTCGGTTCGATTTTGTCGATGCCAACGCCGCTTTTTACTTCCATGATCTGATCACGCAACAGCGCAGCGCGTTCGAATTCCAAGTTTGCCGACGCCTGTTGCATTTCCTCCTCAAGCTCGCGTAGCAATTCGGTCACATTAAAATCGCCGCCGGCTTCGCGGATCACGGAGGATTCGATTTCGCGTCCACGCAAAGTTGTATGCAGACTCTCCTGCACGGCGCGTCGGACCGTTTGCGGCGCGATGCCGTGTTTTTCGTTGTAATCCATCTGCTTGGCACGCCGATATTCCGAAATCGACATCAATGCCTCCATGCTTTGCGTCACGATGTCGGCGAAGAGCACGACCTCTCCGTTAACATGACGCGCCGCGCGGCCCGCAGTCTGGATGAGTGAAGTCTGGCTGCGCAAAAATCCTTCCTTATCCGCGTCCAGAATACAAACGAGCGAAACCTCCGGAAGATCGAGGCCTTCACGGAGCAGATTAATCCCGACAAGAATGTCGAAATCCGCGGCGCGCAATCCGCGCAGAATTTCCACTCGCTCGATCGCGTCGATGTCGCTGTGCAGGTAACGCACTTTCAAGCCGACATCGCGCAGGTAATCGGCAAGATCTTCCGCCGTTCTCTTCGTCAGCGTAGTGACCAACACGCGCTCACTTTTTTCCACCCGTTGGCGGCAAAGCTCAATCGTCTCATCGATCTGATTCTTCAGCGGCTTTAGAGTGATTTTTGGATCGAGAAGTCCAGTCGGACGGATGATCTGCTCGACAACGAGCGGCGCCCCAGGCGTGTGGACGTCGAATTTCTCCGGCGGCTCGTCGGTTCTCGAAATCTGAATTTCTGAATTGGACGTTGGACGTTGGACGTTGGACGGCCTGCTCGCGAAACCTTTCGGAGTTGGGCGTTTTCCCCCAGCTACAGCGAACGGAACCAGTTCCTCTTCGCCAATCCGCTGTCGCCGATGCGGGATGTATCCCTTGTTTCCAACAACGCTGTTTTGAATTTCGAATTCTGCCGGCGTCGCGCTCACATAAATGATCTGGTTCGTCATTTTCATGAACTCGTCGAAGTTGAACGGACGATTATCGAGCGCGCTCGGGAGGCGAAATCCATAATTCACGAGCACGGTCTTGCGCGAGCGGTCGCCTTCGTACATCCCGCCGATTTGCGGGATCGTGGCATGCGATTCATCAATCACTACCAGGCGGTCCTTCGGAAAAAAATCCATGATCGTGTACGGTTTTGACCCCGGAGGGCGGCCGGACAAATGCCGCGAATAGTTCTCAATCCCATTGCAGAAACCCATTTCCTGCAACATTTCCAGGTCATATTCGGTGCGCATTCGCAGCCGCTGCGCCTCCAGAAGTTTGTTTTGTGATTCAAGTTCAACGATGCGTTGCTCGAGTTCTTCGCGAATCGTGCGCAGCGCGCGATTCAGTTTATCCGCTGGCGTCACGAATTGTTTAGCCGGGAAAAATGTGATCACGCTGAGCGATTCGTGCGCGTGACCAGTTAATGGATCGAACCGCCTGATTGCATCGATTTCGTCGCCGAAGAATTCGAGCCGAATTCCTTCTTCATCGGCACTGCCAGGGTAAACCTCCACCACGTCGCCGCGCACGCGGAACCGCCCGCGCGCGAAATTGACGTCGTTGCGTTCGTACAACATGTCGATCAAACGACCAAGCACGGCCTCGCGAGAGATTTGCTGTCCGCGTTTTACGGTGAGTAGCATCTGCAAATAATCTTCCGGTGAAGTGATCCCGTAGATGCAAGACACGCTCGCGACCACGATCGTGTCGCGGCGCGAAAGCAGCGCGCTCGTCGCCGCCAGCCGCAACCGCTCGATTTCCTCGTTAATGGAGGAATCCTTTTCGATGTAAGTGTCCGACCGAGGGATGTAAGCTTCCGGCTGATAATAATCGAAGTAGCTGACAAAATATTCGACCGCGTTGCGCGGGAAAAATTGCTTGAACTCGGAGTAAAGCTGCGCGGCAAGCGTTTTGTTGTGCGAAATGACGAGCGTGGGCCGGTCCAACTCCTGGATGACGTTCGCGATGCTAAAGGTTTTACCAGAGCCGGTGACACCGAGCAGTGTCTGATGCCGATTGCCGACCTCAACAGACTTCAAGAGCTTGCCGATCGCCTGCCCTTGGTCGCCGCGCGGCCTGTAGTTCGATTCGAGCTGAAACGGCATCTAACAATCTAGCACAAGATCGGCGGGTAATGTCGGACACACGTGCACAACACCACCGTTCGTCCTTGCGCTGCAACGCAACATCGACAATAAGCGGCGATGATGAATCCAAAGCGGTTCTTCGCCGAGCTGAAGCGGCGCAATGTGTATCGGGCCGCCATGCTTTACGGTATGGGCGCGTGGTTGCTCGCCCAAATCGCGACCCAGATTTTTCCGTTCTTCAACGTCCCAAATTCCGCGGTCCGCTTTGTCATCGTCTCACTCATACTCGGATTTCCCATCGCAATGGTGCTTTCGTGGATCTACGAGCTTACGCCCGAGGGCCTTGTTCGAACTGAAGACGTCGATCCTGCCATGCAGCGTCAATGGGGGCGCAAAGTCGATTTTGTCATCATCGGCGTGCTCCTGTTAGTGATCGCAATGCTCGTTTACCAACGTCTGCCGTTCCGCACCCAAAGTGGGGAAGCAATTCCTGAAAAAAGCATAGCGGTTTTGCCGTTTGCAAATTTTAGCGATGAGAAGGCAAACGCGTTTTTCGCGGACGGCATTCAGGATGACATCCTTACGAGTCTGGCCGAGATCAAAGAGCTTCGGGTTATTAGCCGTTCTTCGGTCATACAATTCCGTGACGGCACCGCGCGAAACTTGCGCGAGATCGCAAAGACATTGGGGGTTGCAAATATACTTGAAGGCAGTGTCCGGCGGGAAGGCGATCGGGTGGTGGTGAACGTCCAACTCATCGACGCGCGCAATGACCGCCACATCTGGGCAAATCGGTACGACAGAACTCTTGTTGACTCGCTTGGATTGCAGGGGGAGTTGGCGAGCGAAATCGCAGACGCTCTCCGCGCAAACTTGAGCGCGGATGAAAAAGCGAGAGTGGCGATCAAGCCGACACAAAACCCTAATGCCTACGTGTTTTATTTGCGGGCGAACCAAATCTCGCGAAATCCCGACACGCTCCTGCAGGATTATAAGACTGCCGAGCAACTTTTCATGCAGGCGATTACGCTCGACCCGGATTTCGCGCTCGCTCACGCGCGACTGGCGTCGGTTCGCGCGGAGGTTTTCCATTTTTACGAGCCCACTGATGCTTGGAAAACAAAGGCCCGAACAGAGGCCGAAACAGCTTTGCGACTGCAGCCGAATCTTGCGGAAGCGCACCTCGCGCTCGGCCAATGCATTTATTGGATGGACCACGATTACGAGCGTGCTCTCGAACAGTTCGAGATCGCGTCTCGTTTATCGCCGAGCAACGGAGATGCCAGGCGGCTGGTCGCGGCCATCAAACGCCGCCAGGGTAAGTGGGAAGAAGCGCTTCAAGCGTACGAACAGGTCGCGAAGGTCGATCCACAAAACCCGAACACTGTCCGTGAGGTGCTCTTTACCAACACTGCGATGCGGCGTTGGCCGGAGGCGGCGCGCTGGGGTGAGCGAATGCGCGCGATGGCTCCGGCGTCGCTGGTGGCGAAGATCCAAAGCGGGTACGTCGATTTCTGGTGGAAGGGTGACACGCAACTGTTGAAGTCGCTCGTCGATCAAGTTCCAACGGGTGTCGATCCGGACGGCGCCATCACGGCGACTCGATGGGAGGTCGCCATGCTGCGGCGCGATTATTTCGCAGCGAAAAAAGTTCTTGAGACTTTCTCAGCGAATGAACTCTCTTATACGAATGCGGGAACGACCCCGAAAATCTTCTTTGAAGGCTGCATTTATCTCGCTCAAGGCGTGAATGTGAAAGCGCAGGAAGCATTGGAGTTGGCAAGACCCGCCCTTGAAGCGGCCGTCCAGGAAGCGCCCGCGAGCGCCGAGCGACACGCGATTCTTGGTTGCCTTTATGCGTTCATGGGCCGCAAAGACGACGCGATGCGTGAAGGACGTCTGACAGTCGAGCTAAAACCGGAATCTACAGATGCGGTCGACGGAACACTGATGAGTGGTTATCTCGCTTTGATCTACGCTCGTGTCGGTGAAAACGATCTTGCCATTTCTTTGATCGACCGGCTGCTAAAAATCCCGGGCCCGGTGGATAGCGCCAATTACAGCATCACCGTGAACGATTTGAAATATCGCTGGGAGTGGGACCCTTTGCGTACCGATCCGCGTTTTCAGGCGATAGTTACAGAAAAAAAGCCCTAACTCCTGAAAAATCGCGCGTGTTCCTGCCGCTAGGGAATTGGGTTCAGGTTTGCGTGGCAAATCCATTGCCAGCCGCCTGTTCCTTTTTTCCAGACACTCAAGCGTGGAGTCGGCTTCGTCGGCAATTGCTCGAGATCGATCGTCTCCTGCACCGAAATCATGTACGTAACGACAATGTTGTCGCCGCTCATGGTGGACCTAAAATCGTTAAACTCTAACCGGCCGATGTTCAGGTTTTTGATCAAAGAGATTTCGCTGGCCCGGTCGCGCGCTCCATCTGGATGAACGGACTGAAAACCTTCAGCAATTTTACTTTCCACCGCTTTCCAATTCTTCGCCTTGATGTCTTCCCACAACTGTTTTTCCATCTTTTCGCCGTCGTTTGTCGTTGAGTTCATTTTAAATCGATACTAGCCGCGCGTTATTGGTGTCAACCGTCAAATCAGTTGATTGCCAATCATGCATGAAATGCGACGCTTGCTGCGGCTGATGAAGCGGTGAATCTGACAAATTTTTTTAGCGAACTAAAGCGGAGAAAAGTTTACAGCGTTGCAATCGCCTATGTTGTGGGTGGCTGGGCGCTGGCTCAAGGCATCGCCCAGGTCCTTCCCGTGTTCGATATTCCGAATTGGGTGGTGCGTCTCATCGTCGTGCTGATTGTGCTCGGGTTCCCGGTGGCGCTCACGCTTTCGTGGTTTTTCGATCTTACTCGTTACGGAATCGTACGCACTCCGGATCGCGCAACGCTAAACAGGGTCGATGTTGTCGAGCCCTCTATTTCATCTGAGAAATCGATCGCCGTTTTGCCTTTCAACAACTTAAGTTCCGGAAAGGATGATACCTATTTCAGCGACGGCATTGCCGAAGAGCTTCTCGGAGCACTCGCTAAAGTAGACGGCTTGCGCGTAGCAGCGCGGCGCTCTTCGTTTTGGTTCAAAGACAAGGAAGCCGAGCTCGCGGAAATTGCCACGCGATTAAACGTGGGGCATGTGCTCGAGGGCAGTGTGCGGCGCGATGGCAATCGAGTCCGTGTGACGGCAGAACTGATCGACGCACGCGCGGGATTTACCATGTGGTCGGAGACGTACGAGCGCGAGATGCATGGAATTTTCGCACTACAGGATGAGATCACACGCGCCATCGTCGATACTCTCAAGCTCAAATTGGCGATAGCGCCGCCCTCTGCGCCTCGTAGCACGGAGGCATACGACGATTACCTGCAGGGTCTGTTTTATTCCGACAAAAGCACCGAGGACACGTTGCGGAAAAGTCTGAGGTTCTTCGAGCGCGCACTTGAGAAAGATCCGCGATTCGCGCGTGCTTGGACGGGCATTGCGAAATCGTGGCTGTGGTTGGCGGATGCTTATGTCAAACCTGTCGAAGCTTATTCGAGAGTGCGTGACGCCGCGATGAACGCGATCAAAATCGATGATGGCGAAGCGGAAGCTCACGTCTATCTGGCGGAAACGAAACGGATCCTCGATTGGGACCTCAGCAGCGCCGAAGCGGAATACGTCCGAGCGTTCGAAATCGATCCCAACTCAACGCCCTCGAATTACTTTATTGCTGCATTTTATGCCGCAATCGGCGAGCGTGACAAAGCTCTTACGTATTTGCGTCGAACGGCGAAAATTGATCCTGCCTCTCTCTGGGTGAGCAATTTCGCCTGTGAGATATACCGATACTTTGGATTGATCGATGACGCGATTGCAGCCGGGGAGCGCGCGTTGCAGCTCGATCCGACATTTCTTTATGGTGAACCGCTGCTGGCCGCGCTTTACCGGGAAATGGGGCGCTTCGATGACGCAATCGCGTTATACAAAAAGTCGCAAGACCTCAGTGGTCGGGTGCCCTTTGGTCTTGCGTTCACCTACGCGAAGATGAACCGCCGGAGTGAAGCGAGGGAAGTTCTCAAAGCCGCCTGTGCGAGTCGCGTGAGCTACACGCCCGGGGACGCCATTGCGCATGGACACATGGTATTGCAAGAACATGAAGAGGCGATTCGTGAACTTGAGCGCGCGTACGAGGAACATTCGTCGTCATTGCACTTTATAGGCATCGCTCCGGAATTTGCTCCTCTGCGATCGGATAAACGCTTCGTTACGATCGTCAAGAAAATTGGCCTTGAACCGGACAAAGTCTTCTCGGTAACGGCATCTTGATTATTGCACGATAATGTCTCGCCCGTGACCGTGCGAGCGTACGCCATATTTGTTTAAGTCCTGCTGAGCGATGTGCATTCCGAAAAGTAACACCGCAATCAAACCGAAATACAATACGGACATTATCCAGCGCTGGGATAGCGTAACCTCGAAGTAGCGCTGTTCCTCCTCCGTTCGTTTGCGAAATAGCGAGTAAACCCGTGGCAGCGACAAGAGAACAATCAACCAGATTATAAAGTTTGGATACTTCCATCCGAACCAAAGAAGCAGCGCGAAGCCGGGGAGCCAAAGCCATCGTGACAATGCGGTCACAATACGTCCGCCGTCGAGCATTCCCACCGGCGTAAGGTTAAATAAATTCAGAAAATATCCGAACCACGCCAGCGCGATGAACAGGGGTTGCGCAAACATTTCGCCCAAGACGTTGCAGATCAATGCACCAAAACTGCCAAGCATTGGTCCACCAATGCCAACGCATGCTTCCATCCAGGCATTTCTTGGCGCTTCCTTGAGCGCAATGAATGCGCCCATAAATGGAATGAAAACGGGCGCTCCGACTTTCAGACCGAATTGCCTTGCGACAAGCAAATGGCCGGCTTCATGCACGAACAAAAGAAGAACAAAACCGAGGGCGAACTGCCAACCCCACAGCTGTGTGTACACCCAGATCATCAGCAGCATCGTGCCGCCGGACTTCAATAGAAGAGGCAGAAATTTCAGCAGCGGCAGAAGAACGAATTTGAGCTTCGCGAAAAATTTTGCGACCACGACGCCGACCACGGCGACCGGGCCCAGCGCCTTTTTTATCCGGCTCCATGCAGTCTCTTCGGACGGCGCTTTGTACTCCTCGGTTCTTTCGGTTTGCAGATTCACTATGTAGAGTTGGACAAATTGTAGGGCGTTTGTGTCAAACGCCAACTATCAGCGTCTTGCAGAGAAGCCCTACAATTCCTTAAACGCGTCGCCGAGATGATCGAGAACGTCGTGAGCCAGAAGCGATTGCTCGCTTTGGCCATTATTGAAAATCGCGATTTCTGCGGCGCGCCCACATAGCCATGCCCCAACTCGCGCCGCGTGGTAGAGAGACAAACCTTGTCCCACCAAACCAGCGCAGACACCAGTGAGCACGTCGCCCATGCCGCCGGTCGCCATTCCCGGATTTCCCGTCGTGTTGTAACTCAATGGACGATTACGTTCAGCCACGATGGTGCGACTGCCTTTCAACAAAAGTGTTACCGGAAAGCGGTTGCAGAATGTCGTTGCCGTTTGGGCGCGTGATTGTTTTTCGCCAGGAAAAATGCGTTCCATCTCGCCGGGATGCGGCGTGAGCAACCGCTGGCCTTTGCATCGTTTGAGAATTGAAGTCTTTTCCGACACAATGTTGAGCCCGTCGGCATCAAGCACCATCGGCTGCTTAAGTTTTTCAATTAGCTCGAGAATCTCGGCTGCGCGTGATTTCCCCAGCCCTGGTCCCATTGCCCAAACATCCGCTTTTTCCTTCAGCAAGCCGCGATAAGAGTGGATCGGTTTTACCATCGCTTCCATTGGCGCGGCGCTGGCAACGATCTCGTAAATTTCTTCGGGAACAAAAACTTCGACCAGACCTGCGCCTGCACGCAACGCACCATGCGAGGTCATCAGGGCAGCGCCGATGAATCCCTTTGATCCTGCTACGACGCCGACGCGTCCAAATTGGTTTTTGTACGAGCTGAATTGCCGTCTCGGGAGCAAACCTTGAAAGGCCCGAGGGCTGGCAACGATTTCCTTTGGTTTCTTGTCAGGTGGATGCAGGTCAGCCAGCGGCACAACTTCGAGTCTGCCCACGTAATTCAGCGCGACATCTGCGATCAGACCAGCTTTTGCGAATCCGATCGTAATCGTAAAATCCGCAACTACACAGTCGCGATCCACTTTGCCGGAGTCGCCATCGAGACCGGTTGGAAGATCGACGGCAAATACATAGGCGCGATTTGTTGCCCGTAGTTGATTGATGGAACGGCACGCTGCGCGTACCGGTTCGCGCAACGGCGGCCTCGCCCCAACCCCAAGCAGGCCGTCAAGAATAATCAACGGAGCAGCCGTGCCCACGTATGCTTCCACACCAATTTTTTCTTCCGTAGTCGCCAACTCCCCAGCGACCTCCGCGTAAAGTTCCAGAAGAGTAACGCCAGGATCGGTACTGCCGGCTCGCGATGGTGTCGCGCCCAAAATCTGAGGTGGTCTGCGCCGCAGCTCTTCGAGCTTCTTCCGCATGAGTTCGCTGCAATCTTCCAATTTGAAAGCAAGCCGGACTTCAATTTCCCACCCCAGTCGTCGTAAACGTTCCGCTGCAATCAGGGCATCTCCGGCGTTGTGTCCCTTTCCGGCGAAGACAATGCATTTCCCCGGTTTCGAAAAAAACTTTGCGACTGCCTGCGCGAGACCAGCCCCTGCCTGGTTCATCAGCGCCTCGACTTGCACTCCCTGCGCAAAAGCAGTTTCTTCTGCGGCTCGCATCTGCGCCGAAGTCAGAATCGGAAGGTCCAAATCAGCCCTCCGGATGTATTGAGCTCGCGCGTGCTTCTGAGTTAGACGATTTGGATGAGCTTTTCTTTTTTCGCGCACTTCGCTTGTGTGAACGCTTGGACTTGCGCCGCTCAGAACTGCTCACTTTCGTCTGATCGATGTACGGTTGCATCGGGATGCTTTCGCTGGTTGCCACTCGCGTCGTTGACAGGCTACCGCCAACGGAATTGCGCCCGCGGACTCCTGCTGCAACTTCTTCAGCAAGTTTTTGACGATAAGAAACGCTCTGCGCGTATGCAGCTTCAGTTGGATTGGTCAGGAACCCGCATTCTACAAGCACTGCTGGAATAGCCGTCTTTCTCAGGACATAGTAGCCACGGCGGCGCACTCCGCGATTGGCAGAAGGCGCACCTCCGGTGACATAATAATGGATGGCTGAGGCCAGTGGCAGGCTATCGCGGCTATAAAAGTAGGTTTCTATCCCGCTTGCGCCTGAGCGTCCTGTCGCGTTGAAATGAATACACACGAAGATGGCGTTGCGATAGGAGTTGGCGATTGCAACTCGGGTCCCCAACGGAACAAAAACGTCGCTGTCCCGTGTCATGACTACGCGATAGCCGCTGGCCGCCAAAACGTTTCTAAGACGCTGTGCCACATCCAATGTCATGTCTTTTTCAGCAATCCTCTGCCCGGGAATGCCACCGCGATCATGACCGCCGTGTCCGGCGTCAATGACTACCGTCAGATTGTCAGAGGACACACGGCTTTTCTGTGCTGCCGGAGAATTAGCGAATGCCAGGAGCGTGACCAGTGCACACGCGACAAAGAAAGGGCGTCGATAACAACTTGTTCGCATTATTGATCCTTGGGTAATCCAGGTGGCCGACCGGAAAGTTTCGGTACTGTGCTGCGCGAGCTTTGTGTGACTGTATCGGCAGCGCCACCACGAACTGCTACATCGCCGTTTGTGGAGTGGACGAGACGAGGCCGGCTATTAGTTTCCATTAGCGAAGAATGCGCCACCAGCTCGCCATTCAAACCGATCCGGGAATAAGACCAGGCACGCGGTGCTGCACAATGCAAAACATGCAATTGATTGGCACGATCGATTTCTGCCTGGGGTTGCTCGCCCCCGATGGTTCGGCCTAGCGAATAAGTTGCAAATACGGTTCCCGTCTCTTTGTCCTGCACGCGCACGTACAAAGAGGTATGATCCGGAAAACGGTTGGTGAGCAGCGAATAGGTACGCACCTCTCCAGCCGCGGCAACGCCGTCTGGAATTCCTACTGTTTGTTGCCAGATGGGGTGCGCGTCAGTTACTTCAAAGACGCGCGTTCCAGAGTAAAAGAATTTTGCAAGATCGGCGAAATAGACATTCGTCCGGACATGATAAGCGCCGAAATCGTGCACGGAATAAAGCGAACCAAGATCGAATTGTCGCGTGACTCTCTGGCCGGCTTCGATTTTCAAGGGTCCCGCAGCGGCGGGATTTTCGGTTGCGAGCAGCGTGATTGGCTGATCTTCATTTCCGGTCACCTCGAATCCAAGCCATGATTGGCCGTGGGCGTCATGAAGCTCGATATCGCGCCCCGCGAGATTTGTGATTGCGATTGTTGCTACCACGGGTTCGTAAGCAATGTACTGCAAACGTTTGAATTTTAGCTCCACTTGAATTTGTCCCTCTGCTGCGGAGGCAAAAAAGAAAACGCATGTGGCAAGCAATGCCGAAATCCGAACGACGAATGACGAAGGAAGTCCGAATGACGAATTTCGGTTTCGCATGTCAATCCTGGACCAGTTCGTCGTCATTCGTGCTTCGTCATTGGTTCCTCATTCGGCATTCGGATTTCGGCATTTACCGGGATGATGGGCAATGGCGTCATTGTGACGAGCTGCTTTTCGAGGGAGGAAAATGTTGTAAAAGCCGTGACGGTTCTGCTTGGACGGCTTGTAACTCGTCATCGTAATAAATCCGAATAATGTATCCCAGGTATTTTCGCTTTCCGATATCTGCGGCAGAACCTTTGGCTCGGCCTTTTTGACCCGGCCGAACCGTTGCCGCCGCATCCGAGAGCGCTGACTCAGACGAAGGCCCGGCTGTTTTTGCGCTAAGGTACCTCACTGAGAGCACCTCTGGATTCGTCTCCGTCCAGTCATGCTTTGGCGTCAGCCATTCGTAATTCACGTCCGCGTTGGTCAGCTTGATATCTTTGTCACCCACCGTGTCGTAGAACTCCACCAAAATTTTCACTTTCGTGTGATCGATGGTCGCGGCGGGCTGCTTTTTTATGCCGATCTGTAGTGTCAGGTTCTTCTCGGCGTCGGGGTCGGGCGTCTCCGTGGTTTTGACCTCGGTGATACCCATGACCGAACCTTCCGCGTTGCCACCAATATCCCGGCGTGCCGCGACATCGGCTGACGAACCCGCGGCATCTGAAACCGTCGTGGCGGGGGTCGACACCCCGAGCTTCAGCCGTTGATCAGCTAGCTCGTATGCTGCGCCAGCGGAGGGTCCCATTTCCTGAATTCTGCGCCAGGTTTCATTCGCACGATCGAGGAGCTGCATGGATTCATAAGTTTTGGCGATCTCCTCAAGCACCGCCGTGTTGTTCGGCTCGCTGTCCAGTGCTTCTTGGAAACGGGCCAGCGCGTTTGTCATGTCTCCGCGGTCGCGCAGTTCGGTGCCTTCTAGCAGCAACTGATTAACAACCGACGGAGCAGGGCTGGGAATCACCGCTGCTGACGAAACAGCCGGCTGTGCCGTTACCGGTGCGGGTGTTGTCGCGGACACAGGAGAAGACAAAGGAAGCGCGGCGCTTGGCACGACTGCTTGTGCCGAAGCTCGTGCAGCGCGCGCTCGAACGACATAATACGACGCTGCGGCGAAGATCTCTGCCACAGCCAGAATCACAACCAGGCTAAGCCCGATGTGAAAGCTTGGATCAACTTGGATCGGGCGTGAGAGAAGAGTCCGCATACCGCAATAAACCCACTTTCTGTAAGCGCGCTCTTACCAGCCTGTCAACAAGCCGCGCCACGTTTAGTCGTTAAAAAGTTCAAAGGGTCCAGCACAGTTCATAACGACCCGCTTCAACGGTTTAACGCTTCAGCGCTTCAACCAATCACAGCGCCTATCGCGAAATATCGTCTTGGCTGAGCATTTTGAATCCTTCGCCTCTCAGCACTGAGGACGCGCATTCGTTATCGTCTACGTGCAACGCGATGGCAGCAAAGCCGCGCGGCCGGATCAGCAACGGGTAAGCGAAGTGGACATTTACCTCCGCCATCACCAATGCTGCGAGCAGTTTCACCAGTTGGGTCGCGACTTCTCGCATCTCGACCACCACCACGTGACTAACGCCGAAAGGAACATTCTTTTCCCGGAACAATTTCTCCACGCGTGCGGGATCGCTTGCGATTATCCTCGCAATAGCCGATTCGGTGGATTCCGATACGCTCAGGGCGACAGCATGGGCGTTATGCGTGTTCAGCAGCTTCACAACTTCCAGCATCGCCCCGACCTTGTTCGGCAGGAACACGGAGAACTGCTTCACCAGCGGTCCTTCCATCTTTGAAGTTGTTTCTGGCAAATTGACGGTCATTTGAAAGCAGCGCCGTGACGACTTTCGCTTGGCGCGCGAGACAACTATCTCATTCTCACCGTTTTGTTGGCAAACCCAATGTGAGGTGATTTGTTAAAAGTTACAACGGCGAGCATTTCCCCCTTCGACCTTTTGACTTCTTTAACTTTTCAACTTTTAGCCGCGTTGTTCAGGCTGTTCATTTTTCAGCGCCGCCTTACATTCGCTCTCCGGTGATGGAAGAAGAAAATGAGTTGATCACGCTGCGCCGCAAAAAGCTCGAGGCGCTTCGCGTGAAAGGTATAGATCCGTTCGGTTCTGGTTTTGACGTGAGCGGGTCGATCGCGGAGGTGCGCGAGCAATTTAAAGAAGGCGAGACGCTTCGTGCAGCAGGCCGCATCACGGCGCATCGGGATATGGGAAAAAGCCACTTTCTCGACGTGCGCGATGCGACTGGACGCATTCAAGTCTACATACACGCAAAAGAAGTCGGCCCGGAGCTGATGGATCTTTTTCGCCTGCTGGACATTGGTGATTTCATCGGCGCGGAAGGAACATGCTTTGTTACGAAAAGCGGCGAACCGACATTGAAAGTACGCAGGTTCCAGCTCCTTGCGAAAGCAATGCGGCCCCTGCCGGAGAAATGGCATGGGCTACAAGACATTGAAGCGCGGTACAGGCAGCGTTATCTCGATCTTCTAACCAACGAGCATTCCCGCGCTGTCTTTGAAAAACGTATCGCCATTGTTCGGGAAACAAGGCGCTTCCTGGAAGAGCGCGGCTTTGTCGAAGTCGAGACGCCAATTTTGCAAACGATTGCCGGAGGTGCCGCGGCGGAACCCTTCCGCACACATCACAAGGCGCTCGGTCTCGATCTTTATCTCCGCATCGCGTTGGAGCTCTATCTCAAGCGTTTGCTTGTAGGCGGGTTCAACAAGGTCTTCGAAATCAACCGCAACTTTCGAAATGAAGGCATTTCCCGAAAACACAATCCCGAGTTCACCATGCTAGAAGCTTATTGGGCCTATGCGGAATTCGAGAAAATGGCGAACCTCACTGAAGAATTGATATGTCATCTCGCCGAGAAAATCTGCGGCTCGCTGACAATTGAGCACCGAGACGCTGAAGAGAAGATTCTTCACACCATCAACTTGAAACGGCCCTGGCGCCGGGCGCGGTACCACGATGTGGTCCGGGAAGTTGCCGGAAAGGACTGGTTCGAGCTCTCCAGTGACCAGCGGCGTGAACGCGCTACGAACGAATTCAAATTAGAAATCCTGCCGCAACTTGCCGATTTCGAGGTGACGCATCACGTGTTCGAAAAACTCGTCGAGGAGAAGACTATCGACCCGTTATTTGTGACGCACTGCCCGAAAGAGCTGGTGCCGCTGGCAAAACAAAATGCAGGTGACAACTCACTCGTCGACGTTTTTGAACTCATCATTAATGGCGCGGAGATCGCTCCCGGCTACAGCGAGTTGAACGACCCAGTTGTGCAACGTCAGCGTCTGCTTGAACAGGCAGGAGAAGAGAAGCAAAGCATCGACGAGGAATTTCTACTCGCCCTTGAACATGGCATGCCGCCGGCGGGCGGGATCGGGATCGGCATGGATCGGCTCACCATGTTGCTTACCGGCGCAGAATCCATCCGCGACGTGATCCTGTTCCCGCTGTTGAGACCGAAAAAGTAAGCTAGCACATTCAAATCGGCTAAACACACTCGACCCATCGGGATTGACGGGTTGCTGAACCTGTGCGCTGTAGGCTCACCCATCGTCGAGCCCAAACTCGCCGCGACGCAGGTTCTCGCTCGCTATTTCCCGGAGGTCTTGGCCATTTCGCGGGCGTATTGCAAATTATTTTGCGCCAGTTCGAAGTCGGGTTTAAGACGAAGCGCTTCCTCACAGGCGGCGGCGGCTTCGTCGTAGCGGCGGAGCTTGTTGTAAGCGGCGCCGATGTTGTTCCAGGCTTCCGCGTAATTCGCCCGCAGCGCGAGAGCGGCGCGACACGCGGCGATTGATTCCGCGTAACGCGCTTCGCGATAATACTGAAGACTGAGGACGAGATAAGACTCCGGAGTTTCTCCGGCGGAGTGAGGAGGCGCTTGAGCATCCGTTTGGGCGATAAGTTCGCGCGCAGTGAGGTCTGTTGGGCTCAGCTCCAGTGCGCTGCGCAGAAAAAGGCGTGCCTCCTCGGCGCGCGAGTGTGACAGCAAGTAACGCGCGTAGTAGGTGTAGCTGTCGGGACTCGTCGGCGCGAGTCGCAGCGCATCCTTGAAATGTTCCTCCGCTGCCGCGCTCTGCTTTGTCGCATCTTCCGCAATTGCGAGATTGATTAACAGAAAGGAATACTGTGGCGTGAGCTGTTGTGCTCGGTGGTAATAATCGAGTGCGCCGGCAAAATCGCCTTTGGTCATCAGCGTGTTACCATAGTTCATCAACCCGCGTCCGTTGCGCGGGCTCTTTAACACGACATCGTGCCAGAGCGTTTCCTCGCTTTTCCAAACCTTGTTTCGTTGAAACGTAGCATAGCCGTTTGCGCAAAGGAAAAGCGCTAGCGCGCAAAGCGCCGCGATTTTTGCCGGCAGGCTGTATGCGACCCGGCGATTGATCAGGAGCCATACCGCGCCAGCCACCGCGATCACGAGGCCGATGTAAGGAAGAAATGTGCGGTGATCGTTCATGACCTCCGCTAGCGGCAGCAGCGACGTCGGCAGAAGCGCGATCAGGAACCATAGCAAACCGAAACCGATTACGCGCGTCTTCTTGAAAACAGCAGCCACGACCGCACAGACCGCAAAAAGAATCACGAACGCGAAGCCCGCCCAGAAGCGCGGATCATCAGTTGTTGCAAAAGGATTGAGGTCGTAGTCGGCGGAGAGTCCAGCCGGCCAGAAGAAGGTCTTAACGTATTGAAAGATCACATAAGGCTGCGTGATCAGGTAATTGTGCGCGTTCGCGGCGCCGGCGACCCAGGTGTGCGGCGTCATGTGCTGCACCAAGAGCAACATCGCGCTGCAGATCAGGAACGACGGGCCAATTCCCGCAAAATAAACGAGCGCGCGGCGTCCGGTAGTTCGGCCCATGATTGTTTCGGCCGGCAAGAGCAAACGGTAAATCGCGAACAATACGGCGAAGATCGCTGCCGTCGGTTTGGCTAGGATCGCAATCGCTGCCGGCACGGTGTAGAGACACGATCGGCGCACACGCGGGAAGGCTAAGTAAACTGCAAACGATGCGATTACGCCGAGCGTCGAGATGACCTCAGACGACGCGATGATGTAGTTGACCGTGTCCGCGTTTGCCGGGTGCAGTCCATACCACGCGGCAGCGGCGAGCGCAATCCAGCGATTGGTTAACGATAGTCCAGCGCAGTCGAGCAGGCGGTAAATGACAAACGCCACCAGCAGCGTGAGCGCGACGAAGAGTGCGAAGATCGACACATGAAACCAGAACGGTTGTAGTCCGCCGAGACGGACGTCAATCGCGAGCAGGGTGGAGACGAGCGGGCGATACGATTGATTGCTCGGGAGCGAGCTGAAGGTTGTCGCATCAGTGAAGAAGAGTGGAATGTTCCGCAGTTCGCGAATGGATGCGTTATTTACGATCGTGTGCGCGTCGTCGAAGTGAAAACTGTTGTGAAAATGGTTTGCATAAGCCGCAACGAGGGCGGCGAGCAATAGCGCGCCGCCGAAACCTGCGACGGCTTTTTCGCGGATCAAATTCGCCTTGGGTTCAGACATCGAACCAGTCTGCAGTAAGAGACGGCATGGACGCAATCACGCTGCACTGCGCGGTTCGATCACGTTGCCCACTGCATCGTAAACGCGAATCACTGCGTCGTGTGATCGACTGAAAAACTTCGCGTAGCTGACGGCATAGTCCGGTTCGCCGTACCACAGCCGATCGGAATGGCAGCGCTTAGCCGCACACCGCGTGCTCGCCCCGGCACGCGTCTCACGAGCGCGAGCTAGCATTTGTCGACAGGATCCTTTCCCGCTGGTAATCAGCTGGATATGGCTCCCGACGGTGCCTCACTACTCTTGACCTA